>ULXK01024437.1_pt1 | contig 127778 bp, 112 predicted proteins | sample 1961201 | NCBI WGS metagenome assembly ULXK01 (sample SAMEA4835836, study PRJEB28245) | human gut metagenome | biome: gut microbiome; material: fecal sample | place: Denmark | collected 2008
CAAGCACGACCGTCTGTACGCCGAGCCGGCGCAGGACAAGATCAAGGCTCGTTGCAAAAAACGCAGAAAAGCGCGGCTTTATCATAATCCGGTCGCTGTCAATGACTTCAAATTCTTCGGGAAAGGCATCGGACATACTCTCATCGCAAGTCTCCGACAGTGGCTTTCCACCGTCTGCCCACACCTTGGCGCGCGCTTTCTCAACGTCGCTGCCGTCGGCGCGATAGTGCCGCACGGCGTAAAACACCGGGAGCTTGGCTTCGTGGAAAAAGCGTATCGCCTCGGCGCATGCAGGCACCGTTCCGGCAGCTCCGGCTATGCAGATCGGCGACGATGGGTCGATAAATCCTCGCTGCATGTCTATCATTATAAGTGCTGTTTTGTTCATGCTCTCCTCCTGAATTGTTGCTGACAATATGATAACGCCAACAAGACAAAAAGTAAAGGGCGCAAATGCGCCACTCAGCGTGTCAAAAAAATTCTGTGACTTTTTTGCGTGCTTCATAAACGCCGCATTTTTCATTAAAATAACCACCCGACTTTTTCAGCCGGGTGGTTTTGCTATTATTGGGTTATCAGAGTGCGTTGGTCTTGCCGACAAGTGCAGAAAGGTCAACGTACTGAGCAGGATCGTCGGTAACGGTATCGTCGGTCTGCTCCTTGAAGTCGCGGTACATGGAAAGTCCTGTGCCGGCCGGGATGAGCTTGCCGATGATAACATTTTCCTTCAGGCCGACAAGGTGATCGACCTTGCCCTTGATAGCGGCCTCGGTAAGAACCTTGGTGGTTTCCTGGAAGGATGCTGCCGACAGGAAGCTTTCCGTTGCCAGAGATGCCTTGGTGATACCCATGAGAAGCTGGGTGTAGGTCGCCTTGCTGAGGCCTTTCTCGCCTGCTTCGATGCGCTCTTCGATCTTGCGGTTTGCCGCCTTGAGCTCGCCGATATCGACAGTCGAGCCGGAGAGCAGATCGGTGCTTCCCGATTCCTCGATCTTGACCTTACGCATCATCTGGCGGACGATGATCTCGATATGCTTATCGTTGATATCAACGCCCTGCTGACGGTAAACCTTCTGGACTTCCTGAATGATATAGGTACGAACGCCGGGACGGCCGAACTCATCATCGTCGATGCCGCGGATGCGCAGGACATCGTGCGGGCTGAGTGCGCCGCTGGTCAGCTCCTGACCCTTATCGACATGGTCGCCGTTCTTGACGAGTATGCCTGCCGAGTGAGGAACGGTGTATACCTTTGTTTCGCCCTCTTCCTCGCTGGTGACGCTTATTGCAAACAGCGCACCCTTCTTGGTCTCCTCGATGGAAACCGTGCCGGAAACCTCGGCAAGGACAGCCATTTTCTTGGGCTTGCGCGCCTCGAACAGCTCTTCAACACGAGGAAGACCCTGGGTGATATCGTCGCCTGCGATACCGCCGGTGTGGAAGGTACGCATGGTGAGCTGAGTACCGGGTTCGCCGATGGACTGAGCAGCGATAACGCCGACCGCTTCGCCCGAGCTGACGGGCTGGCCGATCGCAAGGTTGATGCCGTAGCACTTTGCGCATACGCCGGTGCGAGCCTCGCAGGACAGGACGCTGCGGATGAGCACTCGCTCGATGCCGTGCGCCTCAAGGATCTCTGCGTCCGCAGGCATAAGCATATGATCGGTATCAAACAGCACCTCGCCGGTCTGCGGATCGCAGACGGGAACTGCCGGGAATCTGCCGTGGATGCTGGTGCCGAAGGACTGGACGAGCTGGCCCTTGTCGTAGATGGCAGCTGCCCATACGCCGTCATGCGTGCCGCAGTCGGGCTCGCGGATGATAACATCCTGGCAGACATCGACCATTCGACGGGTAAGGTAACCGGAGTCGGCGGTACGAAGTGCGGTATCGGCAAGGCCTTTACGAGCGCCTCGGGAGGAGATGAAGTACTCCAGAACGCTGAGGCCTTCACGGAAGTTTGCCTTAATCGGGATCTCGATGGTCTTACCGGAGGTGTTAGCCATAAGGCCGCGCATACCGGCAAGCTGACGGATCTGGTTCATGGAGCCACGAGCACCGGAGTTTGCCATCATGTAGATAGGATTGTAGGTATCCAGGCAGTTCTGCAGTGCGCTGGTGACGTCCTTGGTGGTCTGCTCCCACTCGGAAACGACCAGACGATAGCGCTCGTCATCTGTGATGAAGCCGCGCTTGAACTGACGCTCGATGGCGAGGACCTTGTTCTCGGTCTCGCTGATGAGGGTCTTTTTCGCCTCGGGGACGGTCATATCGGCGATGGAGATCGTGATAGCGCCCACGGTCGAATACTTATAGCCCATTGCCTTGATGCCGTCAAGCACTTCGGCGGAAATGGTGAAATCGTGGATCTTGATGCAGCGGTCGATTATATCGCCGAGCTGCTTCTTGCCGACCTGGAAGCCGATCTCATGGTCAAAGGCATGCTCGGGATCGCTTCTGTCAACATAGCCGAGATCCTGAGGGATCTTCTCGTTGAAGATGATCCTGCCGACGGTGCTCTCAATGACCTTGGACTCCTCAACGCCGTCAAAGCTCTTGGTAACACGAACGAGGATAGGCGCGTGCAGGCCGACCTCGCCCTGACTGTACGCCATGACAGCCTCGCTGGGGTCGCGGTATATAAGCAGGGGCTTGTAAGACGGGGCTTTGCCGCCCTCTGCGGCTACCTTTTCCTCGGCCGCGACGAAGTCATCGCCGTCAACGATCTCGTTTGCGGGCAGATCGGTGTCGCCGGGGTCGGTGACGAACACATGCTCTGCGCCCTTTTCGGCCTTACCTATGCGCTTCATGGTCAGGTAGTAGGAGCCGAGGATCATATCCTGAGTAGGAACGGTTACGGGGTGGCCGTCCTGCGGACGCAGGAGGTTGTTTGCCGAGAGCATGAGTATTCTTGCCTCGGCCTGCGCTTCGGCAGACAGAGGAACGTGGATAGCCATCTGGTCGCCGTCGAAGTCGGCGTTGTATGCGGTACATACCAGAGGATGCAGCTTGAGCGCGCGGCCCTCAACGAGGATAGGCTCGAACGCCTGAATGCCCAGACGGTGCAGAGTAGGTGCGCGGTTGAGCAGCACGGGGTGCTCCTTGATGACAACCTCGAGCGCGTCCCAAACCTCGGTGCGCTGCTTATCGACCATCTTCTTTGCGGACTTGATGTTGTTTGCAACGCCGTCCTCAACAAGCTTCTTCATAACGAAGGGGCGGAACAGCTCAATGGCCATTTCCTTGGGAACGCCGCACTGATAGATCTTAAGATCAGGGCCGACAACGATAACGCTACGGCCGGAGTAGTCAACGCGCTTGCCCAGCAGGTTCTGACGGAAACGTCCCTGCTTGCCCTTGAGCATATCCGACAGCGACTTGAGTGCGCGGGAGTTTGCACCGGTTACGGCTCTGCCGCGGCGGCCGTTGTCGATAAGTGCGTCAACGGCTTCCTGAAGCATGCGCTTCTCGTTGCGGACAATAATGTCGGGCGCGTTGAGCTGGATAAGTCTCTTAAGACGGTTATTGCGGTTGATAACGCGGCGGTACAGATCGTTGAGGTCACTTGTTGCAAAGCGGCCACCGTCGAGCTGAACCATGGGGCGGATCTCGGGAGGGATGACCGGCAGAATGTCGATTATCATCCACTCGGGCTTATTGCCGCTCTGGCGGAATGCCTCGACGACCTCAAGGCGCTTTACGAGCTTTGCCTTCTTCTGGCCGGAGGCGTTTGCCAGCTCCTCTCTGAGCTGGGCTGAAAGCTGCTCGCAGTCGATCTGCTGAAGGAGCTTCTTTATCGCCTCGGCGCCCATGCCGGCGTCAAAGTCGTCCTCGTACTTCTCGCGCATGTCGCGATACTCTTTTTCGGTGAGTATCTGGCACTTTTCCAGCGGAGTGAAGCCGGGGTCTGTGACTATATAGTTTGCAAAGTACAGAACCTTCTCAAGTACTCTCGGAGTGAGATCGAGCAGCAGGCCCATGCGGCTGGGTATGCCCTTGAAGTACCAGATATGAGATACGGGGGCGGCAAGCTCTATGTGGCCCATGCGCTCGCGGCGAACCTTGCTCTTTGTGACTTCAACGCCACAGCGGTCGCAGATCTTGCCCTTGTAGCTGATCTTCTTGTACTTGCCGCAGTGGCATTCCCAGTCCTTGGTCGGTCCGAAAATGCGCTCGCAGAACAGGCCGTCGCGCTCGGGCTTGAGGGTGCGGTAGTTGATGGTCTCGGGCTTGGTGACCTCGCCGGAGGACCAGGAAAGGATCATTTCAGGGGAGGCAATGCCTATTTTTATGGCGTCAAACGGTGTAAAACTCATTATTATTCATCCTCCTCACTGTAGTCATCATCGGACATGAAACCGAAATCATCATCGTCGGTCTCGGGAATGTCCTCGATCGTGTAGCCCTCGGCCTCGATCTCGTCGTCATCGGACATGGTGTCGTACATCTCGTCCTTCATCTTGGGAACGAAATCGTCATCATCATCGTCCTTGAGCTCGATCTCCTGACCGTCCTTATCCAGAACGCGGATATCAAGACACAGCGACTGAAGCTCCTTGACCAGGACCTTGAACGATTCGGGTACGCCGGGCTGCGGAATATTGTCGCCCTTTACGATGCTCTCATAGGTGCGCACACGGCCTGTGACATCGTCGGACTTGACAGTGAGTATCTCCTGCAGGGTGTACGCCGCGCCGTAAGCCTCGAGGGCCCAAACTTCCATTTCGCCGAAGCGCTGGCCGCCGAACTGAGCCTTGCCGCCGAGAGGCTGCTGGGTAACGAGGCTGTAGGGGCCGGTGCTGCGAGCATGGATCTTATCATCGACCAGGTGGTGCAGCTTAAGGAAGTAGACCCAGCCGACGGTTACGTCGTTATCAAATTTTTCGCCGGTGCGGCCGTCGTACAGGACGCTCTTGCCGTCCTCGCGCAGGCCGGCCTGACGCAGGGTATCGCGGATGGTGGCTTCGTTTGCGCCGTTAAAGATAGGCGTTGCAACCTTCCAGCCGAGTGCCTGAGCCGCATAGCCGAGATGGACCTCGAGAACCTGACCGATATTCATACGGGAAGGAACGCCCAGGGGGTTAAGGACTATATCAAGCGGAGTGCCGTCGGGCAGATAAGGCATATCCTCACGCGGAAGTATGCGCGAGACAACGCCCTTGTTGCCGTGGCGGCCGGCCATCTTATCGCCGACGGAGATCTTACGCTTCTGAGCGATGTAAACACGCACGACCTGATTTACGCCGGGGCTCATCTCGTCGCCGTTTTCACGGGTGAACACCTTGACGTCAACGATTATGCCGCTCTCGCCGTGGGGAACCTTGAGCGAGGTATCGCGAACCTCTCTCGCCTTTTCGCCGAAGATGGCACGAAGCAGTCTCTCCTCTGCGGTGAGGTCTGTCTCGCCCTTCGGGGTCACCTTACCGACGAGGATATCGCCGGCACGGACCTCTGCGCCGACAGTGATTATGCCGCGCTCATCAAGGTACTTGAGTGCATCGTCACCCACACCGGGAATATCACGGGTGATCTCCTCGGGTCCGAGCTTGGTATCGCGTGCGTCGCACTCGTATTCCTCAACATGGATAGAGGTGAACACATCTTCCATGACAAGGCGCTCATTAAGCAGGATAGCGTCCTCGTAGTTGTAGCCTTCCCAGGTCATGAAGCCGACGAGGATGTTCTTGCCGAGGGATATCTCGCCGTCCTTGGTGCTCGGGCCGTCTGCAATGACGTCGCCCTCGTGAACGCGCTCGCCGAGAGAAACGATTGGTCTCTGGTTTACGCAGGTGCCCTGGTTGGAGCGTGCAAACTTTATAAGCTTATAGTTCTTTATATCTCCGGAATCGTATTTGATGGAGATGTTCTGCGCATCGGCGCGGACGATCTCGCCGTCGCCTTCCGCGAGGATGACAACGCCGGAGTCAACGGCGCACTTGTGCTCGATGCCGGTTGCGACGATAGGCGCCTGAGTAGTCATAAGAGGAACTGCCTGGCGCTGCATGTTCGCGCCCATCAGTGCGCGGTTTGCGTCGTCGTTTTCAAGGAACGGGATCATCGCAGTCGCGATGGATACCATCATACGGGGGCTTATATCAATGTAATCGACTCTCTCGCGGTCGACCTCGACGATCTCGTCGCGGTGACGGCAGGTTATACGCTTATTGATAAGGCAGCCGTTTTCGTCGCGAGGCTCGGTTGCAGGAGCAACAATGTAGTTATCCTCCATGTCGGCGGTCAGGTAATCAACCTGATCTGTGACGCGGCAGGTACCCTTCTCGACCTTCTGGAAAGGTGCGACGAGGAAGCCGTACTCGTTTGCTCTTGCGTAGGATGCAAGGTAAGAGATAAGTCCGATGTTCGGGCCTTCAGGAGTCTCTATGGGGCACAGACGGCCATAGTGGCTGTAGTGAACGTCACGGACGTCGAAGGAGGCTCTCTCACGGCTCAGGCCGCCGGGGCCGAGTGCCGACATACGGCGCTTGTGAGTAAGCTCGGACAGGGGGTTTGTCTGATCCATAAACTGCGACAGCGGGCTGGAGCCGAAGAACTCTTTGATCGCTGCGGTCACGGGCCGGATATTGATAAGGCTCTGAGGAGTTACAATGTCAAGATCCTGCAGAGTCATACGTTCGCGGATAACGCGCTCCATACGGGAGAAGCCGATGCGGAACTGATTCTGCAGCAGCTCGCCGACGCAGCGAACGCGGCGGTTGCCGAGGTGGTCGATATCGTCCTTCTCGCCGATGCCGTAAGCAAGGCAGTTGAGATAGTTGACGGATGCAAACATATCGTCAACAACGATGTGCTTCGGGATAAGTACATCTATATTTTCAAGGATAGCTTCCTTGAGAGCGTCGCCGGAGTACTGCTCCATGAGGCTCTTGAGGACGATGCCGCGAACCTTTTCCTTGATACCGAGCTCCTCGGGGTCGATATCGACCATACTCTGAAGCGGAACCATGCCGTTGGAGAAGACCTTGACGGTCTTGCCGTCAACATCGAGCCAGACCTCAACAACACCGGCAGCGTCGATCTTTTCGGCCATATCGCGCGAGATGACCTCTCCTGCGTCGGCAATAATCTCGCCGGTCGAGGGGTCTGCAACGGGCATTGCCAGCGTAAAGCCGTTGATTCTGCCGCGCAGAGCCAGCTTCTTGTTGAACTTATAACGGCCGACATTGGAGATGTCGTAGCGACGGCGGTCAAAGAACAGTCCGTCGAGCAGGGACTCGGCGCTTTCAACAGTGGGAGGATCGCCGGGGCGCAGCTTGCGGTAGATCTCCATAAGGCACTCGTCACGGCTGGTGGTGGTGTCCTTATCAACGGTGACCGCTATGCGCTCGTCATCGCCGAAGATCTCCTTCAGGCGCTCGTTTGTGGTCGCGCCGACGATGGGGTCGGGTGTGCAGGAAAGCCATGTTTCGGGCTTTGTCTCGTCATACTTGCCCATTGCCTTGAGGAACCATGTGATGGGAAGCTTGCGGTTTTTATCTATACGGACATAGAAGGTGTTGTTTGCGTCGGTCTCGTACTCGAGCCATGCACCGTGATACGGGATGACGGTCGCCGCGTAAATGCTCGTCATGCTGCGGTCGGTGGTCTTATCGTAGTACACACCGGGGCTGCGGACGATCTGGGAGACGATAACACGCTCGGCGCCGTTAATTATAAATGTGCCGCCGGCTGTCATGAGCGGAAAATCGCCCATGAAGATCTCCTGCTCCTTGATCTCTTCGGTTTCGAGGTTGCGCAGACGCACGCTTACCTTCAGCGGCGCCGCATACGTTGCATCGCGTGCCTTGCACTCTTCTTCCGTATACTTGGGCTTTTCGTCCATGGAATAATCCACAAAGCTCAGCTCAAGATTGCCGGAATAGTCGGTCACGGCGTCGGTATCTCTAAATACTTCGCGCAGACCGGTCTCGAGAAACCACTTGTAGCTCTTCTTCTGGATCTCCAAAAGGTTGGGCATGTCCTGGATTTCTTCGTACCGTGCAAAGCTCTTTCTGAGAGTTTTGCCGTAGAGAACGTCTTTTGGCATTCGTACACACTCCTTAATCGTAATTGAGAACGCCCGGGTGAGTTGTTTATTTTGCTCACTTCGGTGTTGTATTTACGTTTGGTTGATGGTATATTGTGATTGTAAACACTGGGGTGTCAGTCGTTTCACCACAAGATAACATAGCAAGTTATTCTATCATTGTATATATAGCTATGTCAAGAAATATTTTGTGAAAAATGAATTTTTCGTCGGCTGCTATAACTGGCAGCCGCTTTTTTTGTACGAAACGGAGTAAAAATGGAGTTTTTCAACCTTGTATCGCTTGCCGTGATCTTCGCTGCTGCAATGCTGCTGCTTTACCGGCAGGGAATTTTTCGCGATAAGGCTCTGCTCGTGTGCGCCCTTGTGCTCACGGCCGCAGCCATGGCCATACGCGGATTTTATTTTGATGTTCAGAGCGATGATTACACGACCTTTCTTGCGCCGTGGACGCAGTTTTTCCGCGATAACGGCGGCTTCAAGGCGCTCGGCTTCTTCCCCGGCAACTACAATCCTCCGTATATGTACTTTCTTGCGGCGTTTTCGTATTTCGGCATCTCGGAGCTGTATCTTATAAAGCTTCTGTCGGTGCTGTTTGACGTTTTGCTCGCATGGAGCTGCATGAAGCTTCTGTCCCTGTACTCCGGCTCGAAGGCAAAGCAGCTGGGCGTTTTCCTTGCCGTTCTGTATCTGCCGACGGTCGTTGCAAACGGCGCGTACTGGGCACAGTGCGACGGTATTTATGCCTTTTTCGGAATTTTTGCGCTGTATCTCGGCCTGAGCGAAAGAGGCGTCGGAGCAATGATATCGCTTGCCGCCTGCCTTGCATTCAAATTGCAGGCCGTGTTCATTATCCCGGTGTTTTTCATTCTGCTGCTTGCAAAGAAGATTCGCTGGACGCAGCTTCTCGTCTTCCCTGCCGCTTATATCGTTTTCATGCTGCCTGCCGTCATCGCCGGAGCGCCGCTGTGGGATACGCTGACACTGTATTTTTCGCAGGCCGGCACGGTGGGGGACGCGATGAATTACAACGCACCGTCGCTCACCAGCATGTTCTTATGGTCGGGAGATACGGCAAAAAGCGCAAGGGTACTTATCATTGCCGCATTTTTGCTCGTTGCGGCCGTTTACGTTGCGGCGATCCTTCTTCGCAAACGGCTTTCCGACCGTGTGATCCTCGGCTTTGCCCTTATCCTTGCAATGGGCATCCCCTATCTGCTTCCGCATATGCACGACCGGTATTTCTTCATCCCCGGAGTTCTGGCTCTGGTGCTTGCGGCGTCCGACCTGCGCTTTGCGCCCGTACCGATTTTCGCGGAGCTTGCTTCATTGCATTGCTACTATGCGTATTTCAACCGCTATTACCTTGTTCAGCCGCGCATCGGCGGCGAGCTTATGCTTGCCGCGCTGCTGCTGTGCATAGCCTATACAGTTGTGTATGTCAGAAAGGCAAGAAATTTTGAAATTAGTCCTTGACATTCTCATTTTCTCTGTTATAATAACTCTTGCCTTTGAAAAAAAGCAATTCGCGAGAGTGCTGGAACAGGTAGACAGGCACGTTTGAGGGGCGTGTGTCAACCGACGTGGGAGTTCAAGTCTCCTCTCTCGCACCAAATAAGTTGCCTGATTTGTCTACCGGATAAATCAGGCAATTTTCTTGCTTTTAGGGCGAAAATAGCCCAAAATACTGTAAAATCAACGAAAACCGGCTCTGTCGTGGTCGATCTGACCGCAGCGGAGCCGGTTTTTCTAATTTTCAGGGCAAAAATCCCACGCACCTTTTGGGGCAAATGCACGAAGCAAAGTAGTCGGAAAAAGGCGGCGGTAGGTGGATTTGAACCGCAAGATTGATTTAGCTTACCCGGACGAAGCAGAGAATAGATGGCCAAAGAACCACACAAAAGATTGACCCACAGGCTCGCATGCTTCTTTCCCTCCTTTTCTGCATAGAAATGGAGCTGTAGCAAATTTTTCATTTTGCTACAGCTCCTGAGTATACTTGCCTGTTTAGTATCAGTGGATGGTCTTCTGCTCCTTGACTATATCCCAGAGGATGGCATCGACCTTGTTGTGCAGAACGTCATGCTGCAGACGGTAGATGTTCTCGAGAGTGACCTTCAGGTCGTCGTGGACAAAGCCCTCGACGTTGGTGGCACGGATGCCCTTTTCCGCCATCATCATGGCCTCAAGAGCACCGAAGAGAGCAACGAACATGCGGAATGCGCAGGACGGCTTTGCACCGTCGCAGACGACGCCGCACATCTGTACCTGAGAGGTGCAGAGCATGTCGTTGATCTGCTGAGGAGTCAGGCCGTGCAGGAATGCCACGCCTGCGGCAGCGGCCGGTGCAGCGGTGGTCGCACAGGAGCAGGTGGGCGGCATGTATACGTATTCCTTGGACAGATACTTCATGTAGGTGTTCATGAGCAGAGCGAATGCAACTGCGCGGTAGCCGTCCTCATCGCTCATCTTGCGGTACTTGGCACTTGCCCAGGGACCCATGACTACCATCAGACCCTGATTGCCGCTTGCGGTGCTGACCATCGTGGGATAGTCGCTGCCGCCCATACGGGCATCGGCACCGGCGGTACCCCAGATGAGGACCTCTGTGATCTCATCGTCAGCAACAAAGCCGCTCTTTACGTTGTCCTGCAGGACCTTTGCGGTCTGTATGCCCATGCCGCGGGGATTTTCCAGACCGTCCTTAGCGACGATGTAGTTCATCTCGACTGCTTCCTTTGCGCGGCCGAACTCGCTTATGGGAGCGGTCTTGCACCAGTTGTAAGCGTTCTCAATCGTGAACTCGTTCCAGTCTATGTCGTTTGCGGGAATGAGCATTTCACCGACGGGTCTGCGGTTATCGACCACGACCTCACCGTCTACCTCGAGATAGGTCCAGGTGTGGTGCTCGTCCTCAAAGATAACGGTGGCAACATGCTGATCGGTGGTCAGGGTGAGCTTGAAGTATACCTGCTTGCCGGTGCTGTTGTCCATGTCGAGGGTAAAGGTGGCGGACTTTACTAGCTCCTCAGCGGACTTTACGTCCTCGGGCGTGACATTGCGAAGGACTTCCTTGCAGGCATCGACATCACCGTTGACTATACCGACAGCGGCGGCCAGAAATGCGCCTGTCTTGCCGCCGGTCTTGGGGATGCCGACAGCCTGAACACCGGTGACCATGAGACCGCAGCCGACCATATCGACTCTCAGTACCTTGCCGGGTGCATATTTACGGGCGATGGCGCCGCCCAAGGCGAACATCATAGGCTCGGTGCAGCCAAGTGCGGGGGATGCTTCCTTGTCCAGAAGCTCTCTGAATAAACTCTTGCTCATGTTTGTTGTTCCTTTCTTTTTTTAATTATATCAGTTTATAAGTTTTTTTGTTATCAGAACCTGCCGGTCTTCGCGTAGCGGCTGATCTCCTCGATGGTCTTGCCGGAAAGTCCGAGCTTTTCGGCGGTGCGGCCGTTTACAAACCAGTCCGTATCGTGTGCAACACCGATGAGCGTTATCACCGCGTCCATGATCGGCGTCTCAATGCCGAGCTGGTCAGCGATGGATGCCCAGCAGACGAGGGCGATGGGAATGTCCTCGGTGAGATAGCGGTAGTTTATATCGTTCGGGCCAGCAATGGAGGTCAGCGCATGGCAGCCGTGTCCCATGGCGTACATGGGCTCCCAGGAGTCGATGGTATCCACGCCGGCAAAATCCTCGAGTGCGTGGATCTTGTAGCCGAAGGCCTCACCGATCCTGAGCCTCTCCTTGTTCAGAAGCACGTCGATCTTGAGTCCGGAGGGCTGGAAGCCGTGCTCATACAGGAAGAAGGTGAAATCGGGCTTCTCGATATTGCTCAGATTGACAAGGCAGGGACCGGGGTGTACCGTCGGGTTGACGAGACTCAGACCGCACTCCAGAACGTCCTCGAACTTGCCGGGGAACTCGTAAATGTCAGCGATGATCCGGTCGTAATATTTGTCCGCTGCCGACGCAGGGAAGAATGCGATCGGTGCCAGATGGCGCTCAAACATGCGAACCTTACCCGGCTCCACTCTTCTGGTGCTGAACGGAGGTATCGTTGACTCTACGAAAACGGGACAGGTATCGTCGTCGCCCCAGACGTTTTTGTAGATGAGAGACGCCATGCAGCCGTTGAAGGTGATAACGATCTGATCCGCAGTCGTATGTCCCTTGAGAAGCTTTGCGTATTCCTCGTGGCGATTGCCCGGTACGCATATGAAGATGTAGTCCGCGCCGCGGACAGCCTCGTCGATGTCGGAGGTGACGACATCAATAGTCTCCTTTGCCTCGAATGCACCGGTGCATTCTATCTCGTGAGTTTCCGCAATGAAGCGTATACGAGAGAAAAGGTACTGCGGAGCAAACAGGCGAACCTCGTGCCCACGGGCCTTCATATCGACGGAGATCGTCTGAGCTATGTTACCCGTTCCTAAAACCGCTATAGTCTTCAAGATATCACTCTCCTTATTATTTTTCAGATACCGTCTGAAAGATTGACCGGCTGTCTGCTCCGGATCACTGCGGCGGAAGACGGGCAGGCTCTTGCCGAGGCAGGAAGGGGAGACCCGCAGACCGGTATTTCGTGTAAGCCGAGCAAAGGATAATGCAGTCAATATAGTGGACAAATTTCGACCGAATTCTCCTATGTGAGACCATATTATCACTGTCTCCTGTCATTGTCAACAGAAAATTTACTATATGAGAAAAATAATCTGTGCAATCTCAAATAAGAGATTACACAGATGTACTTTAAATATTAACCTGTTTAAGAAATGCGCCTCAGATCAGGAGAAAACAGACGAGAGCGTCGCTCTGACCGTTGTTGATGTAGCCGTGCTCCTCATGCGAATCAAAATCTATACCGCAGCCTGCCTCCATGTGATATGTGTTCGAGCCTATAACGACATCCAGCTCACCCTCGAAAACGATGCAGTATTCCTTTCTTGAGCTCTCATGGATAAACATGGACGGCTGGTAATGGTAGCCGGCGTTGAAGCGGCCGTAGAAGACCTGAATACCGTCAAGAGGGGAGAAGGGGAAGATATTGTAGAGCTGAAAGCGTCCGTCGGTATCTATCAGGGGGGTCATTTCGGCGATGCTTTTTACGGCATATCCGCTTTCTGCATCACCTGAGAGCGCGTTGAGAGTTATTTTCAGACCGTTTGCTAGCTTCCAGACGGTGGTGATGGTCGGCACGGATTCGCCTCTTTCTATCTTACTGATCATCGCCTTGCTGATACCGGTGAGCTCGGATACATCGCTCAGATTTAAGTTACGGCTGTCCCTTATTGCCTTCAGGCGTTCGCCAAGTGCGGAAAAATCATTCATTGGTATACCTCTTAAAGAATAGATGTGCTCTGACTGCGGCTGGATCGGCTGATCGCACTGCATTATCATATATGAACATTATTTATTACTTTTTTCATTATATTAGATTTCCGATTTTTATGCAAGCAGAATGCTTAATAAAAACTATCTAAAAAATGCGATCTGATACCGGCGTGATTTATAACAATTACAGATTTTTTCCTGAATTAAAACGGTTTTTCTGTTGACAGAAGAAAACTAATAGTATATGATGGATTTATCAAGCCGAAATTACATTATAGTGGACTAATCACTGAGTTCTCTTTTCAGTCATTCATCTTCGCAGGGGCAAGCGGGGATGGAGCCGGTCTTCCTATTATTAATGATTGGAGAAAGAATTCTAATGGAAAACAAAAAAATGCGCCCCGGTCTTCTTATAACCTTTGCAGGTGCTCTGCTGGCTTATCTCATAGGCTCGGGAACGGCGAGCGGACAGGAGTCCGTTCAGTATTTTTCGAGCTGGGGCTCCGTCGGCGGGACGATCACCGTGGCTGTTGTAAACTTCGTGGTCATGTTCTGCTGCTTTATGGCTTACACCTATGCCGGACGCCACGGAACGACAGACCTTGCCAGTGTGTGTGAATTCTATTGCGGAAAGGTCGTCGGCAAGATATTCACTGCTTTCGCATGGATATTTAATGCATGCTGCTTCTTCTTTATGATCTCCGGCTTCGGCAACACTCTTTTCCAGCAGTGGGGACTTCCGCTCTGGATAGGCTACGCCATTGCGATCGTGCTTGCAGTCGGAACTGCGGTGCTTGGTCTGCAGGGCATCGTGAACATCATCGGCAAGATAGGTCCCGTGGTCGTGACCTTCCTCTTTATACTCGGCGTCATTTCAGCCTTTACGTATTTCCCCAGCATTTCCAACGGCATCGAGCTGATCCGCTCCGGTGAGGTCAGCGTTCTTCAGGCGGGTGCAAACCCCGTGCTGGCGGGTCTCTCCTTCGGCGGATGCTCTATCCTCCTTGTTGCCGCATATATGTCGAGCATCGGCAAGGAGCTGAGCGGCTATAAGAAAAAATACACCACCGTCATCTGCATCATCGGCGCAGCCGCCATCTCAGTGACCGTCGCCATCCTCGGCCTGTGCCATCTCGGAAACATTGCAGAGTCATCTCAGGCAGCCATCCCCAACCTCCTTATCGCAAATCAGGTCTTCGGCTCCGCTTCCGGCATCCTCGGCGCAGTCTTTGCCGTGATCATTCTCCTCTCGATCTACAGCACCTTCTGCCCCATGCTCTGGACCTGTGTTTCCACCTTTATTAAAGACGAGAAATCCGTAAAGTATAAGCTCGCCTGTGTTCTTGCCGGCATCGGCGTGTTTATAGTGGATATGTTCATCCCCTACGCCACCCTTGTCAACATCATCATGACCTACTGCGGCTATACCGGCGGCATCGTATTCCTCGTGCTCACCGTCAGATGGCTCATGGTGAGAAATCAGGACAAGAAAAAGATGGTGTCAGAGTAAGCTCCCGAACGCGACATCCTTTGTTTCAGAAAAGAGCTCATCCTTTCAGATGAGCTCTTTTTTCCAGCTATCCTTTACAGTCCCCAGCCTTCCTCGCGTGATCGGTGGATTGTGGCGTTACCCTGAGTGTTTAGACGAATGAGAGAGCAGCCCGCTGGTGTACTTTTGGGGCAAATACCCTGCCTCTACGCACCGTTTGGGGCAAATCAGGCAATTTTCTTGTTTTCAGGGCAAAAACGGCCCAAAATACTGTATAATCAGAGAAAACCGGCTTCGGAATGGCAATCATAGCCAGACCGGGGCCGGTTTTTTACGTTTTCGGACCAAAAATCTCGCGCACCTTTTGGGGCAAATGCACGGAGCAAAGTAGTCGGAAAAAGTTAGCGGTGGGTGGATTTGAACCAGAAAAGGTTCGACTCCTGTACCCTGCTCCACTAAAGACCTCACTTTTGTCTACCACGATAAAAGTGAGGTTTTTGCAATATTTCATACAAAATGAGCGAAAATCAAGCAAAATACGGGTAATTCAGGGTCTCGGAGTGGTCAATTGGACTGCACCGAGGCCCTTTTTTCGCTTTCAGAGCCGAAAAATAGCTAAAAGTGCTGGTTGGGGTTGCTGCAATAGGATAAACAATGGTCGAGCAGTATGCGACAGTCATCATGTCAACGAAGATGTGTTAGAGGCAGCTTACCTCACCGCAATGCGAAGGCTCGTCGATAGCGCTGAAGAAGTAGTGGAGGCGGTGAGGGACGGCGCTGAGCTCGCATTGGAACCGGAAAACAAAGCAGCTATGGATAGGATCGATGAAGAAACCATTCAGCTGCAAGAAGCCGCGCTCGCACTGCACAAAGCAAAGCAGCGGATGGAAATCGGGTCGGTAGAATATGCATCACGGGTCAAAGAGTACAGTGAGCGGATGAAGGAACTGGAGGCAGAGCGCAACGAGCTGCAAGGAACGGCAGCCAAATATGCTGAGGTCAGGCTGTGGCTCGATACATTCATAGAGCAAACGATGCAAAGTGATACGCTCACCACGGTTGATGGCACAACCATGAAAATGCTTGTGGACAGGATACACGTCAGGAACGACGGCGTTGTGGTCGAATTCAAATGCGGCGTGGCAATCGAGCAGGAATACGTGAAATGAGAAAACGAACCGCCGGTGGGAAAAGCACAACCCGCTGGCGGTTATCATTTTGGCGTTTTTCCATAGGTTTTCGTATCATTACGGTGCTCTTTCACAAAAAGCAGTCCGTCCGTCAGGATGGGCTGTTTTTTTATAAAAAAAGGAGACTTGAACTCCCGAGGGCACTTGGAAAGGTCCCGGCGGAAAAGCGGCATGCTGCTTATCTTATTGTACCTTATCGCAAGTTATTGCACCTAATCGATTTTGGAAAAAAGACTTCAGCCCAGTGAAGCAAAAGGAGAAAATGAGGTAGGTCTTACATCTTAAGACCTACCTCAAATCTATCGTCTTCTCTACAATTTCATAGCTGAAAAATCAGCTATGATTCCTGTCAAAATAACTTTTTCTGAACTTACTTGGAGATTCGCCAACTTCATTCTCAAAAATTTTGCTAAAATGAGATGCACTTTTGATCCCTACCATTTCCGCAACTTCTGCAATGCTCATATCCGAACTCTGAAGAAGAGATTTTGCATAAAAAATACGCATGGATCTTATATATTGCACAATGTTAATACCCATATATGTTTTGAAGTATCGGCTCAGGTAGGATGGATTTACCCAGAAACGTTCGGCTATAGAGGATAATGTTAAGCTACTGTTCTGATAATTTGAATTAATATATTCAAGTATATTTTTCAGCATGTAAGGGATATCTTTGAAAACGTCATTATATACTGCATTTCTAACTATCTCAGGATAAATACTGCCGCAATATCGTCCGATTTCAAGAACTATCAGTTCAGAAATATCAGCAATAAAAACATCTTGAAAATTCTGCTTATTCTCACTCTCCGCCACTAGCATGTACATCATCTGTTCTAACCGTTCAAGATGCTTCCCGTGGAAATGAAGCACCGGCATCAAGAGATTTTTTTCGAAAAGGACAAGAGGATTCCAATTAATATCTCTATACTGTAAATAGTCAGAAAACTTTTCGGACATAACAATGGATATCAGCTTAAATTCCTCCGGTCCTTTTGGCTCTACCCTATGTGGCTGATTTGGTTTGATAACAAGTACATCACCTTTTGTTAGTGAATATGTAGTTTCTCCGAGACTTACGCAAAATTCTCCGGAAAAGTCCAGCATAAATTCATAATAAGAATGGCTTGACCAGGCTGCATTATATTTCCCGTTTATTGTTTCAATATATACGGAAAAGAACTCTGCTTTCTGTAAAAATGATTGCTGAACTTTCATTTCTATCTTCACTCCAAATCAGCATGCGGTTATCCCATCGGTTCTATCAACAGTAACCAAACAGTCTCGGCAGGAACAGGCTCAAATCGGGCACATATGTAGTAATAATCAGAGTCGGCAGCCATGCAAACAAGATAAGTCTCATGGTATGCGGCAGCATTTCCTTTACTTCTGCACCTGAAATTTTACCGCCCAAGTAAAGAAGCGGCGCCGTCGGAGGGGTAATATTGCCCATGCCGAGGTTTACGCCGACTATCGCAGCAAATTGAATTGGGCTGACTCCAAGTTCAGTTACAATCGGGAGAAGTATCGGTGTAGCAAGAAGCACGCCGCTTGTATCATCCATCAGCATTCCCAAAAGAATCATAAACAGATTTATCATTATCATGATAACAGCCGGGCTATCAGATATAGAAGTCAGCATTTTCAAAAGCATTTGAGGAACATTGTTCATGGTATACAGTCTGCTGAGTATCATTACGGAAAAAAGCATCATCATTATAACGCCGGTAGTTTTACCTGCGCTGATAAGAGAATCTCTTAAATCGCCCATGGTCATCTCTCTATAATAAAGCATCGCAACAGGAATCGCATAGATGACCGACAGCGCCGCAGCTTCAGTGGTGGTCATGACGCCACCATATATAGCGCCCAAAATAACAAATGGCATGAGCAATGCGGGGATGGAGCTCTTCTTTTTCCCCTGCGTCGAAGCAACAGGCTTACTGTCGACAGACTTTACAATATTTTTGTTTTTGGCGGCGTAAAAAAGATTTACCGTACTAAACAAGATTACAAGAATGATACCCGGAATTATGGTTGCAAGGAAGCAGGCTAAAACGGATTGCCCTCCTACCCAGCCATACAGTATCATAGACATGCTTGGCGGTATCAGCAGGCCCAAAACCGCACAGCTTGAAATGAGAGAACCTATAAACCCTTTTTCATATCCGTTTTCTTCAAGCCTCGGAGACATTATAGAGCCTATACATGCAATAGTAGCGCCGGCGCTTCCGGATATAGCACCGAATACTGCGCTGGATATGGCAGTAACAATGCCAAGCCCGCCTTTAATTTTGCCGAAGCCCAGTTTTTCAACAGAATCAATCAGTCTTCGGCCTATTCCGCCATGATCAATAACAGCCCCGGCAAGCACGAACAGTGGAATGGTAAGGAGCAGCACATTGTTTATTTGGCTTCCGCCATACGACAGCAGAAACATCGGATCGGAGCCCGAACAATATACTATTATTGCAGCTGCACCGAGAAAAGTCAAGGGGATAGATATACCAAGCACAAGGAAGACAATAACGGAAAGAAAGGCTATTGCCAGTATCATCAGTTTTCACCGCCCTTCAATATAGCGACACTTCTTATCAGATGAATTAGAACATAAATACTCATCAATATAAACGAAATTATTATTGACAGTCTGGATAAGGCCAGAGGAAGCTTGTAAATAGGAGTGGTCGGCCAAAGCTCAAAGCTCCAGCTGACAAATTGAAACGCCCAAGCCGTTGCAACAATTGCGATAACCATACTTACTGCATACTTTACAACAGCCATTCGCTTTTTCGCTTTTTCACTCTTAAAAAGCAGAGAGGTCATATCTGCATTAATATGCGAATCATCACGGTATGCAAGAGAACTTCCTGTAAAATAAAACCAAAACGCCGCAAATAACACAAGCTCCTCGGATCCACCAAAGTTGATACCGAGTATATACCTCATTATTGCGGCTATAACAATTAAAGAAGTAATCAGCACACTTGTTATTATACAAATATATTCCTGTATCTTGAAGATGACATGATCGGCTCTTTTTAAGAAAGCAATCATCGATTTCACCCTTTCTTATCGAGTCCATAAAAGGGCCAAGAGGCCCTTTTATGGATATATATGCAAAACATTAATGTTACTTATACAGCTTCAGAAGCTCGTTGATAAAATCTTCACCATAGGTTTTGGCAAGCTGCGGCCAAACATTCGTGCGGACGGCTTCAGCGAACATTTCAATTTCCTCGTCAGTGAAGCGGACAATCTTAATACCGTTGTCCTCCATCAGCTTCAGATATTTCTCGTCCTCTTCCTTTGCGTAGTTTACGCTGTTGGCGCACTCCTGACGGCAAATATCCACGATGGTTTTCTGATCTTCGGGAGAAAGCTTTGCAAGTGTTTTTTCACTTATCATGATCTGTGTTACTTCCGGGCTCATCTGATATACATAGTAGTAATCAATGATGTCACGATAGTTAAGATATGCACCTGCAGGAGTGGAGCCTGCAAGGCCCTCAACAACGCCGGTCTGAAGAGCCGCAAAGGTGTCGGAGGAAGCAATGCTTGTTGTGTCGAAGCCCATATATTCGCAGGGGAGAATATAGCAGTCCATAGCGGCAGTGCGGATAACGGTATTCTTACTATCCAGAGTGTTAGGATTCGATACTTCCTTTGTAGTACCTATACCAGCAATGCCTTCAACGAAAAATCCGCAGAACTCAATACCGTTTTTTGCCTGAATCTCTTTCATCATATTGTCAAGAGAGGAGCCTTCTGCAAATATTTCCCCAAGCTGATCATAGCTGCTCGAAAGGTAAGGGAAATAGCCGACAGCAGTTCTTGCGTCATAGGTCTCGGGAACAGATGAGTGCGCCATATCAATGCTGCCCATCATAAGCTCGTCATAAACCTGAGACCAGTCACCCAACTGGTTTGCGGGATAGATGTCTATGAGAACTCTTCCCTCGGTTTTCTCTTCTACAGCCTGCTTGATATTAAGAGCAACCTGATATGAGATATGATCCTTATTCTGCATAGTCGAATATCTGAGAGTAATGGGTTTGCTGTTGTCTTTTGCTGAATCTGTATCCTTACCGCACCCTGTAAGTGCAATCATGAGTACTACTAAGGATAATAATAACAAATAAACTTTTTTCATTCTTTCCTCCTGTTTTTTTTCATTAAAATTAAAAATGAGCTGGTCTGCTTTCAAAACGCTGTATTCTGCTGCATCCTCCTCCTTCTTCTTCTTGCGTTTACTTATTTATTGTAGCTGTAAATAACCTCCTCCTGCGGCTGACCTTCCCGAACGTAGATATGAGGGAATGAATGGAAGCTCAAGCTGCACCAGAATTCAATTACGGATATTCCTAATCGTTCACAGTATTCCGAAACGTCAATCCGGCTCTCTCCGTTTTGACCTAAAAGTGTCACCACATCTCCTATCTCAGCGTCCGGAACATTAGTGATATCCAATACAGTATGCTCAAGACAAACTGCGAGTATCTTGCATCTGACACCGTTAAGGAGAACCTCTCCGCCTGCGTTCCTCGTTGAAAATCCGTCGCAGCTTCCAAACGGTATAACGCCTATCACACAATCATTTTCCATGAGCATATTCAGGCATCTGCTCCCAGCCTTGAGAGTTTTCTTGCTTATAAGACGCGAATGTATTCCCTTCAGGCAATCCTTAAGTTTAAGTCCGCATGAATCCTTTTGAGGCTTGGCGTTTGCAAACACTCCGGTTCCGATACAAACGGTGTTATACCATGCTTTCTCATACCTTTGCGTAGCATATGTACTTGCAAGCTGGTATCTGGGAATTTCGAATCCGGCCGCTTCTATGTCAGCTATTATCTTGTTGAAGCACGAGATCTGACCCTCGTTGTACTCATCCTTTTTCGGATTCTTGTCAGAATCTGTTGGGCCGATATGACTGTACAGGCCTTCAATCTTGAACGAAGTTTCATTTCTGATGTACTCCAGCTCGGGAAGCACTTCTTCAGGCAGCAAGCCCAAACGTCCGAGGCCCGTATCACACTTCACCCAAACCTTAAGGGCAACATCCTTTCCGAGCGCATCCGCGAAGGATTTTGCATCTCCGGGCTTTACAAAGGAAGGCATCAAATCATATTTTACGAGCAGATCCGCGGTCTCAGGGAAATTATGAGCAAAAAGCTGTATAGGCTTGTCTATTCCATGCTTTCGCATTTCAATTGCCTCATACATATTGCCGGTTGCAAATCCGTATATATCCAGCTCATTTATGGCCTTAACAATCGGAAGCATACCATGACCGTAGCCGTTACCCTTCGCCGCGACTATTATCTCAACCTTGTTACCCAATGCTTTTTTGTATTCGTTAATATTATTAAGAATCGCATCAATATCTATTTCCGCCCAGGTCGGTCTGGGCAGATTTTTATAATCAACCGATGAATCAATCAAAACGATAACTCCTTTATTAGCAAATTAGAACTGCTCTGCTATTGCTTCAAATATTATACATCCAGCTTCCGCGCCGCCGTCAATGCTGCCAAGAGTCTTCTCTCCAAAGTAGGCAGCACGTCCATGTTTTGCCACCATATCTCTGGTGCTTTCTACTCCATTGCGGGCAGCCTCTGCTGCATTTTTCAGTCTCTGCTCATCTGATACTGCGGCCTCATCGCAGAGAGCCTTCGCAGCAGGGACAACAGAGTCAAAAAACGTCTTCTCTCCCAGCCTTGAATCCAGCTTTCCCATAATAGCGTTCATGGATTTATGCATGATATTCCCGAAATCTGCAAGTGCAATTACTTCTGTTCCTTTTAGCTGTTTTGCGGCATCTATAAGCAACATTGATATGATCGTACCCAAAGATGACGGTGCCGCTTCATTGAAGCTCTTTCCTGCAAGAAATAACAGTTTACCTATGTCTGCGGTATCGGCATTAGCGCAGCACATATCGGCAGCGGCTTTGAATCCGTTATCCATTGAGATACCGAGATCTCCATCTCCGATTTGCTGATCAATTGAAATCAGATGCATCCTGTTTTCACTCATTTTTTTACTTATCGCATCAAATCCAATAGTCAGCACCTTTGCATCAATCATTTGGAACACCCTCCTTTACTTATTTACATTCGTATAGAATGGCGTAATGGCTTCATCCGCCAACAGACCTTCAAGCTCTTCATCCAACTTAAAAATGCTTATAGACATGCCGGCCATCTCCATGGATGTCGAATATTCTCCCACATGCGGCATTACTATGCTGACACCAATATTACTGAGCTTCTTTTGCACTGCCCTATAAACTATATATAGTTCCTCCAGTGATGTTGCGCCTAAACCGTTTATCATAACGGAAACCCGATCACCGTCTGCTAAAGGCATATCATCAAGTAGCTTTTTCATAAGCATATCAACGAGCTCGTCTGCGGGCATCCTGTCAGATAACATGATTCCGGGTTCTCCATGTATACCCATACCGATTTCAATTTTCCCGTCCGGGATTGAAAAACCGGGTTTGCCGACTTCGGGTATAATGCAGGGAGTCAGGGCAACGCCCATGCTTCTGATGTTATCATTGGCTTTATTGGCTACACGTTCAACATCCTCCAATGAGTACATTCTGTCTGCCGCTGCGCCGGCAACCTTAAACGCAAATACCATGCCGGCAACTCCTCTTCGTAAGTTCTTGTTTTTAGAGGAGGCCACGTCATCCGTAACACGCACTGCCGCTGTATTTATGCCGTCAAATTCAACTTCTTCCCTGGCCATTGTAAAATTCATATGGTCCCCACCATAATTTCCGTACAGGCACAGCACACCGCTGCCTTTGTCACAGGCTCTTATAGTGTCCGCCATCTTAGATGCCGAAGGTGATGCAAACACATTTCCGACAGTGCAGCCGTCAAGCATACCTTTGCCGACATACCCTAGGAACGTCGGAAGATGTCCGCTTCCGCCGGCAGTAACTATCCCGACCTTGTTCGGTTTGCATGGGTAGTTTGATACTATAACTCTGTTATCTTTATCCATGCTCAAAAGCTTCTGATTGCTTGCAAGAAGAATTCCTTCCAGCGTTTCAGAAACAAAGTCCTCCGGAACATTCAATATCTTGTTCATTTTATGCTGATCCCCTCTTTTCTTTAAATAGAGTAAAAAATTTTATTAAAGTTGGAATTCCCTTTAATTAATTTAATATTATTCTGTACATAGTTTTTGTCAATCAAATCGGAAAAACACACAAAGAATTTAGAAGTTTGAGTAAAAAATGAGCGAAAATCACCTACATTCAGAGGACTGGCGTAGTAGTTCAACGAAGCTGTGCCGTCAATAGAGGCGTCGTCCAGAACCACCTCCATGATGAAGTAATGTAAAAGTATGATGTGACAATCGCGTCCAATGGATACCTACTGCAACACACCGTGGATGCCCCATTATTCACAAGAACCACTGTTTTCAAAAAGTGAAAACAGTGGTTCTTTCAGCGTGTCAAAAAAGTCTGTGACTTTTTTGCACGCTTCAAAAACGCCACATTTTTTGTGAAAACAAGTTTTCACGAAAAATCTCGCTGTGCTCACCAAAACGCCTGATTTATCAGGCGTTTTTGATGGCTATTAATCTAATTACGAGTGGGGCCTTTGCCCCCTCGCGCTCCCCTGCTGCTCTATTACTTTGCATTGCGGCATAGTTTTTCGACAGTCTGCAAGAACCACTGTTTTCACAAAGTGAAAACAGTGGTTCTTTAGCTGGCTGACAGCGCATCAGGCGGATGGGCTGTATTTTGTCGGACGGGGAGTTTAAGGCTGAACTCATGATATATGCCGAAAATAATACTTGACTTGAATTTATATATTATTTAAGGCAAATATCCGCCTATATTACTCACATTGGGCAAAAATCGTTATTAATTTGACTGCTTATACAAATTTGCCTCTTATGTCAATTTTTCATCACACTATTACCTAATTTCAGAAACCCATATACCCACATCCCCCATAAGCAGAAAGACTCGGCTCGTCCTTTTGGACGGGTCGAGTCGATTTTATACCTCACGCGCCGAAGTAAGTGAACATTATTACAAGATACGCTATATACAGCACGCCGATGAGCACGCCGATCCAGCGCTTGAACTTGCCGCACACGAGCGCCGGAACCATGGCTGCGGCGCTGACGATAAGGCAGGCCGGAACATCCAGCAGCATGCCCTGATTTTCGACGGCGAGGGGCTTGCCCTGCAAAAGCGCGCACAGCGGCATGATGAGCGTAAGATCCATTATATTTGCACCGATGATATTGCCGACCGACAGCGAGGACTGCTTTTTGCGGATCGCCGTGATGGTCGTGACAAGCTCGGGCAGCGAGGTGCCGATAGCGATCATCGTCGCGGCGATCACGGAGTCGGGAACGCCGATCATGACAGCCAGCGCCGAGCCGTTATCGATAAGCAGCTGCGCGCCGAGGACGATTGCGGCAGCGCCGAGGATGAACTTGCCGATGTTTATCGCAACACTTTTGCCGTCGGTGCTCGGGCGCTCATCGGGTGCCTCGCTTCCCTGCTCGCGCTTTGCGGCAAGGATGCTCTCGACCATAAATCCGACGAAAACGAGCATGATTATAATGCTCTCGGAAACCGACAGCGCACTGTCGCGCGTGAACGCAAACAGCAGCACGACCGCCGCCAGCAGCAGACCGGCCTTGACGCCGAACTGCTTGCGCGTCATCTGGCAGCTCATGCACACAAGCGACAGGCACATGATAAGACCCGTGTTCGCCGTGACCGAGCCGACGGCGTTGCCGACTGCGATATCGGCGTTGCCCTCGAATGCCGAGAACACGGAAACAAGCATTTCCGGCATGGTCGTTGCAAAGCTCACGACCGTTGCGCCGATGATGAACTTGGGTATGCCCGAGGCCTCGGCGATCCACGTTGCCGCGTCAACGAAAAGGTCGCCGCCCTTGATGATGCATATAAGGCCGACGGCGAACAGGACAAGAACGAGCGCGAGCGTGCTTCCCGTAAAATCAATTCCCATTTTTGATAACTCCCTTATTTATCTTCTTTGCACATAAAAAAATAAGACTTTCCGCACGGGCATGCTTTTGCCGTGCTAAAAGTCTCATCGCCTGCAAGCAGGTGCATGACCACCGGCGATTTGCCGGGGGTGTGTTGGCCATGCCTTTATAATTACTCCCTTTTAACGAAGAAATATGTTAGCATAAACTGACCGTCTTGTCAATCAAATCTTCGTCTCTGCCATATATACACAGCATCTATCATTAAACATTCGATTCATAACTATACATCCGTTCTGTCTTTGTCGAAAATTTTGCGTATTATATACCTATTTTGGTCGAAATTCAAGTGCAAATTTCGCACAATTTCGGGCAAAACGCAAATTTTGCTGCATTTTCAATGCTTTTTCAGGATAGTACTCTTTGTCATGACAAATGCATGTAAAATGCTGAATATTTGATTGCAATTTTGTAAACATTTTGTTATTATGCTATTGTAACAGGTGGGTAATCTTAGCGTTTTCTTAACGCCCTACTATGAAAATTTATATTATTTTAATGGAGGCATAGCATGAAGAAAAACAATCTGAAGCGTTTTCTTGCTTCTCTGTTGGCTGTTCTGATGCTTTCGCAGGTCACCGGCGTCGCACCCGGCGTATTTGCGGAGGATACGAGATATGAGAAACCAACTCTCCAGAGCGGAGAGGCTGTTGTCCTCAGCAACGCTGATGAAGCAACCGTAAAGCAAGTTCTCGCAAAAGCACTCATCGCCAACTACGATAAGTGCGATCCAAGCACTCGCGATAATCTTGATTGGCAGTACTACTGCAAGAGTGAAAAGTATATAACAAACACTAAAACAGACTGGGTATCAGTAAATGGCGCTGAAAAGGTTAAGTACGGTTCTGGCTTGAATATCGGTTGGTACACTTTCAAGTCTCTTGCCGATAACAATAACGCCACTTATCCCGTTCGTCTGAAAAACACGGAAACTTCGGTTCAATTTACCAAGCTTGAGCCTAAACAGATTAGCTATGAGCTCAATAAAAACGTCACAGTCACAATTCCATATGTCGATGCAACAAACGTTGATTATACCGAGCTTGAACGGCGTGTATTGGCAGGAGCCGTAAAAAGTTCAACTCCTGAGCTCACCCTCGATAACACAAGCATCACATATCATGCCACAACAAAAACTGCTGGTATTACCTCTACTGCATGGGTTCCTCTCAATGGCGGTAAAAACGTAGTTAATTATCCTGCAGTTTCTGCCGATAACACTTATGATGTTAAACTCAGCTTTAAGGGACAGGGAGCTTATTCCGCGCAAGACATCAAACTTAGTGTCACTTTCACCGGCCGTGAGGCTTCCACCATTACCTTCAAGGAAAATCCCGTTGTAAAGATCACCTACGAAGAAAAAGACGGAAACGTTGAAATCAAGTTTGACGATCTGTATAAAGCTATCTGGGAAAACGTCGTTGAAAGTACCGTTCCCGAGCTCAGCCTCGATGATGTTACGATAAAGTACCACGCGACAGCAAATAGCGGCAGCGTAGGCGAACAGGGCAAAGAATGGATGCCGCTTGAGGGTGGTACTGCAAAATGGAACGGCACATTTGACCTCACCTACCCCGCCATTTCCGAAGGCGATCAGGAGCTCCGCTTTGAGTTTAAGGGAAATGCAAACTACACCGGATTCTCCAAAGACATCCCCGTTAAGTTTGAAGGCCGCGATCCCGCGTTTGAGATTATTCCCGGCATCACTCAGGTAGGCATGAAGTTTAAAGACGCCACGAACTATGACTACGATGCTACCGCTAACGCAATCCGTGAAGCAGTTGTAAATAAGCTTGCAACCGATGAGAGCATCAATCTCAGCGACGTTGCCGTCGAATATAAGGACGGTCTTAAATTCAAGACTCTTGACGAAAACGCCGATCTCACCACCGGCAAGGAGTATACTTTCAGACTCAGCTGGGGCGGCAGCAAGGGCACTGCCCTGTACAAGCCCTTCAGCAAAGAAGTAAAGCTCACGCTTGTCGATAACCGCCTTGCAAGCAGCGTCAGCATTATAGACAAAGCGGGCATCACCTACAACATGAACGCTTCCGAAATGGAAGATGCCATTTTCAACAGCGTAATCAACTGGGATGCATCCGAGCTTCCCGCAAAGGACACCCTGACTGTCGAAAGCTTTGTCATCGAGTACTATGCAACCGCACAGTTTGAAGCCGGCGACGCTACGATAAAATTGCCCGATGAAATCGCTCACGCATGGGTTCCCATCGGCGGTTTGAGCAAGACCGTTGATCTTTCTTCTATCGGATTGGGCAAAATCGGCATAGTATATCCGCAGATGGGCGCAGGCGAGCAGCAGATCCGCATCCGCTTCATAGGCAGCGCGGACTACAAGCCCAGCGCAGCTGTCGAGGGTACTCTGAACGTTGCAAAGGCCGATGTCAAGGTCAGCATGAAGCTCCTTACGAGCGTGCTTGCAGGTCAGAAGGTCAACAAGGACGTTCTGAAGGTTACACTTAATCCCGATGACCCCGAGCTCGATCTCTACATCGTGTTTGTTGGCTTCAACACCTACAAGGAAAAGACCATCTACGTTAAGCTCACCGAGGACCAGGAAAAAGTCATTGATTTTATAAGCGATACGCAGAAGGGCTTCCCTCTTTACTATAAGGAAGAGCAGACCATCAGAGGTAAGCTCAATGAGGGCATGACCGTTGATGAGTTTATAACATATGTTGACGAACTCATGAAGAACGATACCATAAAGAGCGCACTTGAGAAAAATGGTATAGATGCTGAAATGCTTCAGAATATCGTCACCGCTCTTAAGAGCATCAACAAAGTTACCGGCGATCTCAGAATTGCTATCGGCAGCCCGAAGCATGCAGGTCTCTATCAGGCATTTGCTGTTGCAGTAAATAAGAACTACAACACCGGTGTCGGCACCGGCACCGTCATTGTTGCTATGAATGCTGCCGGCATGAAGCTTGAGCCGAATACTGAATTAAAAAAGCAGACCATCACTGTCTCCGAGGCTGAGAAGTATAAAAAGGGTGAAAAGGCTGTTGCAACACTTACCTGCGACGGCGATGCAAGCGACATTGATCAGAGTTGCATCCACTACCGCTTCACCGGTCTTAGCAAGATCTACTCCAGCCACGACTTCCCGACTGCACCCGGTAAGTACATCGTGACCGTATCCGTCCGCGGCGGCGACTACTACGCTCTGCCCACGACCTTTGCCTTCACGGTCAAAGCTGACTAAACTCCCAACGCATAATCAAACAACGCACTGCCGGTCGGGGTCTCCCCGACCGGTTTTTTTAGTGGCGATTTGCCGCAGCTACGGATACGGTTATTGCGGTTGCCCGACCGGTGGGTGCGGTGGAAACCGTGTGTGCCGCGCCATACATTAGTGCGCTGCTAAGTTTTGTGGCGCTACCCGTAGGGAACGGATTTATCCGTTCCGCTCGTTGCATCTACTGCCGCCGTTAATACAACGGTATGCAGCAGAGGTTTTGCCTTTTGTCTTCCCCTTGCGGAGCTTGAGGGGAAGATGCCGCTTGCGGCAGATGAGGTGTGATTATATCCGCGCCGTAGGCGCTACCTTGTTGAAATATGTATCGGTTTTTCCGGCAGCTTCCGGTCGGGCAACCGCAAAAAATGTATTTGTAGAATGTAAAATCGCCTCTAAAAAAACGATCAATGATCGCCCCTACGCTCGGTGCGGCCTGATTGAGCGCGAAACGTTACGGTTTCGTCGGCAGCCTCGATACCGGGCTACCGCAATATGCGTATCCGTAGCTGCGTCAAAGCGTCTCTAAAAATGAATAATAATATAAAAAACTCACAAAATACCTCCGTAGAAAATTTTACGGAGGTATTTCTTATGCGCAAATATATTGCAGCAGTTCTGGCCTGCCTGTCGCTGTGCGCGCTCGTGCTGCCGGCGCTGGCCGATAACTCCGCGCCGGTTGCGGAAAACTTCGAATTCGAGACCTATCGCGGCGTGTCATTCGGCGGGCAGCTCGCGGCAGTCGATCCCGACGGCGACGCGGTGAGCTTCGAGATCACCACGCAGCCCAAAAAGGGCAGCATCGAGCTCAGCGACGACGGCAGCTTCGTCTATTGCCCCGAGGACGGCAAGCGCGGCCGCGACTATTTCGGCTACAAGGCCATCGACGCCGACGGCAACCGCTCGCAGGAGGCAACGGTTATAATCAGGCTCAAAAAGAACAAAAGCGTAAGCTATGCCGATATGGACGGCAGCGCAAGCTATTGCAGTGCCGTGCGCCTTGCCGAGTGCGGCGCGTTTATCGGCAAGCAGATCGGCGGCGAATATTACTTCGAGCCGCAGAAAACGCTCAGCCGCGGCGAGTTCACCGCAATGTGCCTGAGCGTGACTGGCGAAAACGTGCTGCGCGGCGTCGTCAGCACCGGGTTTACCGACGACGGCAGCATCCCCGACTGGCAGCGCGCCTATGTCGCAAGCGCGGTCAAGGACGGCGTTGTAAAGGGACGCGAGGGCGCCGTGTTCGACGCCGGAGCCGATATAAGCCGCGCCGAGGCCGCCGTTATGCTCGACAGGCTGCTCAGCCTCGCAGACGTGAGCTGCACGGATACCGCCGCCGTGCCCACCTGGGCCGCGCAGTCGGCAGCCAATCTCGACGCCTGCGGCATCGCAAGCCTTGAAAGCGTTGATAACTCTCCTCTCACCCATGCCGAAGCTGCCGACATGCTCGCCGCCGCAATGACAGTGCTCGATAAGCGCTAGGCTTGCGCCGACGCTCGCATCGGTGTATAATGCCTCAATACAAAGGAGGCGTTACTATGAAGCAATATGTTGTTGATGCGTTCACCGACAAGGTTTTTGCCGGCAATCCGGCCGCGGTGTGCGTTATGGATAAGTGGCTCAGCGACGAGCTGATGATGAAGATAACCATCGAAAACAACCTCTCGGAGACCGCTTTCTGCGTCAAGGAGGGCAAAAATTATCATCTGCGCTGGTTCACCCCCGGCGGCGAGATCGACCTGTGCGGCCACGCGACGCTGGCTACGGCGTATGTGATTCTGCGCTTTGTCGAGCCGGAGCTGACTCAGGTGCGCTTTGATACGCTCAGCGACGAGCTTATCGTTACGAAAAACGGCGAGCTGCTCGAGATGGTATTCCCGGCCTACGATCTCAAACCAGTCGAGGTCACGGACGCGATGACCGAGGTCATCGGCGCAAGACCCACGGCGGCGTTCATGGGGCGCGACCTGCTGTGCGTCGTGAACAGCGAGGACATTGTTCGCAGCTGCGCACCGGACATGGCGAAGGTCATGCAGCTTGACGGTCTGCTGCTGCACGTCACCGCAAGGGGCAAGGATTTTGACTGCGTTTCGCGCAGCTTTGCGCCGAAGTGCAACGTACCGGAGGATCCCGTGTGCGGCTCGGGTCACTGCCACATCATCCCCTACTGGGCAAAGGAGCTTGGCAAAACCGAGCTCACCGCCTATCAGGCCTCGCGCCGCGGCGGCGTTCTGTACACACGGCTCGACGGTGACAAGGTCATCCTCGCCGGTAAGGCCGCGCTGTTCAGCCAAGCGGAGATCTATATCGACTGATTTTTGCGATTTTAACCGATTGTTTCGAAAAGAAGCAATCGGTTTTTTTATTTTTTCTCTTGACAAGTGAACGTTCGTTCACTATAATGCAGTAAACGAACGTTCACTAAGGAGTGTTTTGATGATTGATACCAAGGAAAAAATTCTGCTGACTGCGCTGCGGCTGTTTGCGCGCGACGGCTACGAGGCCGTTTCGGTCAGCACGATAGCCGGAGAGCTTGGCATGACCAAGGGCGCACTGTATAAGCACTATAAAAACAAGCGCGATATCTTCGACAGCATAGTTGAGCGGATGTACAGGATCGACGCCGAGCGCTCTGCGCAGTATGACGTTCCGGCGGATACATACGATGCCGACGCCGAGGCATACAAATCGGTCGCGTGGGATAGCATACGAAGCTTCACAACGGCGCAGTTCGTGTTCTGGACAGAGGACGATTTTGCACGCTCGTTCCGCCGAATGCTGACGCTGGAGCAGTACCGCAATCCGGAGATGGCGGAGCTTTATCACAGCTGCATCGTTGACGGCCCAGTGGATTACATGCGGAGCATTTTTGGCGAGATGACAGCAAGCGGCGTGCTGACTGATGTCGATCCCGAGCTGCTTGCGCTTGAGTTTTATTCGCCGATGTTTTTGCTCATCGGCGCGTCCGATATCAAGCAGGATCGAAAAAAGCATCTTGATATGCTGAATAGGCACATGGAGCAGTTTATAAGCTGCTACGGAAGAAAGGAAAATTAAAATGAAGTACATTAAAAGCGAAAAATACAACACACCCGAATTGCAGAAGAAGATCATGGGGCCGAATCCCATAAAGCTCGAGGAGGAGCTGCTGCTGAACAATAAAATTCCCGAGGGCGCGACGGTATGCGACCTCGGCAGCGGTCAGGGGCTTACAAGCGTGTTCCTTGCCAAGGAATACGGCTTTACCGTTTACGCGGCCGATCTCTGGAGCGATCCCGAGGAAAATCGGAAGTTTTTCGACTCGCTCGGCGTTGCGCGCGATAAGCTCATCCCCGTCAAGGCCGATGCGCAGGCGCTGCCGTTTGAAAAGGAGTTTTTCGACGCGATAGTCAGCACCGATTCCTATAACTATTTCGGCCGCGACGAGAGATACCTTGACGATAAGCTGCTTCCGTTTGTCAAGCCGGGCGGATATATCTACATTGCGATACCAGGCATGAAAAATGACTGCCACGATGCCCTGCCGAAGGAGCTTCTGTTGTCGTGGACGCCGGAGCAGCTTGACTACATGCATGATGTTGACTACTGGACCGACATGGTCGGCAAATGCAGCGGAGCGGAGGTTGTTTCCGTCAGTGAAATGGAGAGCAACGACGAGGTCTGGGCTGACTGGCTCAAGCAGGATAACGAATACGCCGTAGGCGACAGAAAATCCATGGAAGCCGGCGGCGGAAAATACCTCAACTTTATTGCAATAGTACTGAGGAAAAAATAACCGATACAGCAAACTGCGTGACCAAATGGCCACGCAGTTTTTCTCATTTCACTCTCAATTTTTCCGCAAGCGCTTCGTCCGCCGAGACGGAGATGGTGCTGTAGTCTGTGTATATGACCTTGCCGGGCAGCGAGCCGGAGGGCTTGCGAACGTTGCGCACCATGGTGTAATCGACCTGAGTTTTACCGCCCTCGCGCGCCTGCGAATAGTACACGGCAAGTATTGCGGCTTCTTCTATCGTTTTCTCCGGCGGCGTCAGACCGTCGCAGGAGATGATGACGTGGCTGCCGTGGACGGTTTTCGTGTGTAGCCAGATATCCGTGCGCCGCGCGGTTTTCGTCGTCAGCTCATCATTTTGCGCGTTGCTGCGGCCGACGAGGATCTCAAATCCGTCGGATGAGACAAAGCGCATGGGACCCTGTTTTTTATGCTTGCGCTCCTTCGCGCCGCGCTGCTTTTTGATATATCCCGTGCCGACAAGCTCGGCTTTGATCTCGGCAAGATCGTCCTCGGTTTCGGCGCGCTCGGTTTCGTCAAGGACGCTGTTTAGATACTCAAGCTGCTTTTCGCCGTCGGCTATGAGAGCCGTGAGGTACGTCTGCGCGGTTTTGAGCTTATTATACTCCTTGAACATTGCCGCGGCGTTATTCTGCGGCGTTTTCAGGACATCGAGCTTTATCGTGCGCTGCGGACAATCCGGCTCGTAATAATCCTCAACGGTTACCGAGCTGTCGCCTTTTTTGACTCGATAGAGATTTGCCGTCAAAAGCTCGGCGTTGCGGCGGATCTCATCGCGCTCTGAGCACTTCTGAAGCTCTGTTTTCTGCACTGCAAGCTTTCGCGCAATGCGGTCGCGCGCGGTTTTGACGTGGTGGCTCAGCTCCTTTGAGCGTCTGCGGCGGCGCTCCATGATATCGTGCTTTGAGTAGTATGCGTCAAGAAGCTCCGAGAAGCTTTCAAACTCGCACATGTCATACACGCCGGCATACTGCTTGAGCTGCATGAAGGAATATTCCTTCGGCTTTCCGTCCTCGGTGAGGAGGGTCGGCGTCAGCTCCCCTGCCCTGACGCTTTCGAGAAACGCGCCGATCGCCTCGGGCAAAAACGCGGCATTATCTCCGCTGCGGCAGGCAAGCTCGCGGCACACAAGCGGCGAAAGGCCGGAAAAACAGTCCATTATGCGCTTATCCGTGCTTTTACCGGTGTCGGACTGCGCAAGTGTCTGCACGATCTCTTCCTGCGACAGGTCAAAAATGAGCGGCTTGCGCTGCTTCGGCGGCAGGCGATATATCATGCCCGGCAGCAGTCTGCGCTCGGCGTCGCCGCCGTAATCCATGCGGCGCAGACAGTCGATTATTCTCCCGTCCGAGCCTATGAGCACGAGGTTTGAGCTTCTTCCCATCAGCTCAACGGCAAGGCGCAGGTCAACGTTGTCGCCAAGTTCGTTGCGTGATGTTATGTTAACCATTGCAAGGCGCTCCCAGTTTGGCTGCTCTATTATCTCTATCCTGCCGCCGGTGAGATACTTGCGCAGCAGCATGCAGAACATCGGCGGCTCGGCCGGATTTTCAAAACTCATTTTCGTCTGCTGCAATCTGCCGCTGCCGGCTCCTGCGTCAATGAGCAGGCGCATGTTTTCGCTGCCGCGGACGGAGAGGACGATCTTATCGCGCTCGGGCTGCTGCACCTTGTCGATCCTCGCGCCGATGATCTTCGGCCGCAGCTCGGCTATTATTCCGGATAACAGTATTGCATCAAGCGCCATGGTGTCCCTCCACACAAACTGCGTACAGCTCGTTTATCCGCTGCGTTTTTCCCTGAAGATACAGCCAGCCGAACAGCGCTTCAAGCCCCGTGGCGGCGTGATACTGCGCAATGTCGGCCTTATGCGGCACGGAGTTTACCTTTGCGTTGCGGCCGCGCTTGTAGACATACATTTCGTCGTCGTCAAGCAGCGGCAAGAGCCTTTCGGCAGCCTCGGCCTGAGCCGGAGCATTGACTATCGCAACCGTTTTTTTGTGCAGCTCGGTCACTTTTTTGTTTCCGTCGGCGCACAGCATGGTGCGCGTTAAAAGCTCATACACTCCGTCGCCGATGTGCGCAAGGCCGAGCATGCTTATGTTGTTTATATCGCTTCTCTCCATCCGAGGGCAGAAATAATCGTTCATATCAGTCTCCAAATCAAGCAAGGGCGGTCACATTATGTTAACCGCCCTTGTGTTTTACATATCGTCGATCTCGTCGGCAAACTCTGTCTGAATTTGCAGCGTTTCGGTGGGCGCCGTGCCCTGAGTGGTCTGCATTTCGAGCCACTGGTCGCGCGTTATGAGTATCTGGCGCGGCTTAGAGCCCTCGAATGGGCCGATGATGCCCATTTCCTCCATCTGATCGACTATACGCGCAGCGCGCGAATAGCCGAGCTTCAGGCGGCGCTGGAGCATCGAGACCGAGGCCTGCTTTGTGTCGAAAATAACATCGACTGCCTGCGGCAGCAGCTCGTCATAGTCGGGCTTGCCCGACGGCTCGTCATCGTCGCCGCGGCCCTTGCCGTTTGCACCCTTATCCTCGGCGGCTTTTTCAATCTGCGCCATGACATCCTCACTGTACTGTGCAGTGGACTGGCGCTTTATAAACTGAACGATCGAGTCGCGCTCTTCGTCGCTGACGAATGCGCCCTGCACGCGCAGAGGCTTGCCGCAGCCGATGGGGGCATACAGCATATCGCCCATACCTATGAGCTTCTCCGCTCCGGCATTATCGAGGATAATGCGGCTTTCAAGTGCGGAGGACACCGCAAACGCGATGCGGCTCGGTATATTGGCCTTCATAAGGCCGGTGATAACATCGGCCGAGGGTCGCTGAGTTGCAATGACAAGGTGCATACCGGCGGCACGGCCCATCTGGGCGACGCGGCAGATGCTCTCTTCAACGTCCTTAGACGCAACGAGCATAAGGTCTGCAAGCTCGTCGATGACAATAACGATGCTCGGCATCTTAGGCTGGCCGTTTTCGGCAAGGTGCTCGTTATATGCCTCGAGGCTTCTTACGCCAAGCTCGGAAAACAGCCTGTAGCGCTTTAACATCTCCGTAACCGCCCACTGGAGCGCACCGGCTGCCTTCTTCGGGTCGGTGACAACGGGTATATACAGATGCGGAATGCCGTTATAAACGCCAAGCTCGACCATTTTGGGGTCGATCATGATGAGCTTGACCTCATCGGGGTCGGATTTATACAGAAGGCTTATTATAAGCGAGTTCATGCACACCGATTTGCCCGAGCCGGTAGTGCCTGCTATGAGCAGGTGCGGAAGCTTTGCGATATTGCCGACAACGGCCTGACCGGCAATATCCTTGCCGATTGCAAAGCTGAGCTTTGACTTGGACGAGGCAAAGCGCGGCGAGTCGATTATGTCGCGCAGATAAACGGTGCTTATGATCTTATTAGGCACTTCGATGCCGACGGTGGATATCTTATCTGGTATCGGCGCAATGCGCACGCTCACAACGCCGAGGGCAAGCGCGATATCGCCGGCAAGGTTTGTGAGCCTGCTGAGCTTCACGCCCTGGTCAAGCTCAAGATCATAGCGCGTGACCGTGGGGCCTCGGGTCGTGTCAACTATTCTTGCCGACACGCCGAAGCTCTTTATCGTATTCTCAAGGCGCTCACGGTTCGTGCGCAGCTCCTCATCGGAGTTTGCCGCGACAGCGTGACCCTTTTTGAGCAGGAATATCGGCGGCTTTTCGTACTCGCCGTCGCTCGTTGCCGACTCGATGGCGTTGCGTATCGCCTCCGTTTCGGCCGCAACCTCGGCTGCCGACGCCTTTTTCGGAGGATCGGACACCGCTGCCGTTTTCACGGCTCCCTCGTCGGTCATTTTCACCGCCGAAATACCCGTCAGGGCCTCGACCTCCTCAATGGTCATAGGCTCAATGTCGGCAGAGGCCTTTGCCGGCTTTGCCTTCGCGCTTTTTTTGCCGAACAGGCCGCCGTCCTTTTTCGGTGCAGGCTCTTCCTTCACCGTAGACTCCTCGGAGGCTGCGGATTTTTTGGTGAACGCAGGCTCATCGTCAAGCGGAATATCTATCGCGCGGCGACGGGCTTTTTTAGCCTGCTCGGCCTCCTGCTGCTCATCCTGCTCGGGAGCCGGCTCGGCAATGGCGGCAGCCGCCTTTGTCTTTTTCTCCGGCTTTTCGGCCGGCTCTGCGCGGAAGAACTCAAAAAGCTTTTTCGGCGTTATGCTAAGCGCAGACAGCGCAAAGAATATGAACGCCAGCAGGAGCACGATAGCCGCGCCGTAGATACTGAACGCCTTTTCCAATGCAAAGGCTATGAGCGTTCCGAGCACGCCGGCACACAGCATTTTCTTGCCGCCGGAATACAGCGTTGCAAACAGCTCGCCCACGCCGCTGAGATTATCCACAACGACCTGCGACAGCAGTAGGTTTACAAGCGCGCCTGCCAAAAGCGGCAGAAGCAGAGTTGCCGTCATGCGCCATGTACAGGGCTTGTCTCTGTTAAAGCCCAGGATGAACGCAGCGAGGATAAAAACAGGTGCGCATATCCAGAAGCCATAGCCGAAAAGGCCTTTCAAAAGCGAGCACAGCCAGCCAACAACAACGCCGTCATGCGCAAATATGCCTATAACGACGAGAACGGCGGCAAACAGAAAGCACGCAGCGGCTATTATTCGCTGGGCAGGGTTAGTCTCAGGCTCGGTATTATTCGGCTTTTTTGCCTCCGATGATGACGGCTTTTTGCCGGAATTGTTGGATTTTTTCTTCGAAGCGGTTTGCGCCATTATTCAGCTTACCTGCCTTTATCAGAATATAAGTGAAAGTATTATCGTCAGAACGCCGACTACCCAGCAGTAGTAGGAAAATCCGCCGAAGCGTGTCTTGCGCACGATCATTTTCAGAAGTCCGATGGACAAAACGCTGGAGACCATGGCAGCGATCATTCCGAAAAGATACGCCGGGATAAGAGATACGTCGATGCCGGCTTTGAACGCGTCAACAAGCTCCAGAAGCGTTGCGCCGAGCACCGCCGGAATGCTCATAAGAAGCGAAAATTTTACGGCATAGCTGCGGTCGTGACCCGTTGCGATACCGGCGGTTATCGTCGTTCCCGAGCGCGACAGGCCGGGCAGCGTTGCAACGCACTGGCACAGGCCGACGATGAGCGCATCGGTGAAAAGCATGTTTTTCTCGGTCTTGCTGCCCTTGGCCATTTTATCCGAAACGAGCAGCATGCAGCCGGTGAGGATGAGCGCTATGCCGACATACACCGTCGAGTTTGAAAGCGCTTCAATGTATTTGTGCACCGGGAGAATAAGCACTAAGGGCAGCGTCGCGACAACGATCAGCATAAAAAGCCGCGCCTCGGGAAATCTCCTGCGGAGGCCGTTTTCGTCAACCGTTCTGCCGGAAAGCATGTCGATAGTCTGGGTAAACATTGCTTTAATGTCGCTCCAGTACATAAAGCAGATAGCGATAAGCGTGCCGAAGTGCAGCAGAACGTCAAAGAACATGTGATTGCTGCCGAGGTCGGACATATTAAAAAGATTGTGCAAAATCGCAAGGTGTCCAGAGCTTGAAATGGGCAGAAACTCCGCAACACCCTGAACAATGCCGAGGATTATGGCATCCAAAATGCTCATGTATTTATCTCCTATGTAGGTGTTATGTATACTTAACTGAGTTATTTTATCATATAATGTATTAAAAAGCAAGCACACATCAGTGTGCCTGCTTTTCGATCTCATTGTGCAGATAATCGAGCGCATCCGCGAGATTGCCGATGCTGTCGATAAGGCCGCAGGCGACTGCCTCCTGCCCGTATATCACGCTGCCGACGTCGTTTGCAAGCTCATCGGTCGCCATCATCAGCTCGTTATACTTCTCGCGGCTTATATTCGAGTGGCTTGTCACAAAGCCCACGATGCGCTCCTGAATGCGCGCAAAATAGTTATACGTCTGCGGAACGCCGATGACAACGCCGTTCAGGCGCACCGGATGGATAGTCATTGCCGCCGACGGCGCAATGAAGCTGCGCGACGCGGCAACGGCAAGCGGCACGCCTATCGAGTGTCCTCCGCCGAGCACGAGCGATACCGTGGGCTTTTTCATTCCGGCAATTATCTCGGCTATGCCGAGCCCGGCCTCAACGTCGCCGCCGACGGTGTTTAGAAGTATCAGCAGCCCCTTTATCTCCTCGGACTCCTCGACCGCCGCAAGCAGCGGCATGACATGCTCATATTTTGTGGTTTTGTTATCCTCGGGCAATATCTGATGCCCCTCGACCTGACCGACGATGGTCAGACAGTGTATCATTCCTGCCCTGCCTTGCGGCTGAGCGCTGCCCAGCTCTTTAAGCTCCTCCAAAAAAATCACCTCATACCTATTTTGTCAGGTATGAGGCGGTTTTATTATGCTTTATATGCGGCAAGCACACCGAGGTAGGTCATGAAGCAGTCAAACTTCGCAACGACCTCAAACGGAGCATGCATGCTCATGACGGGAACACCTGCGTCGATCGTGTCGATATTGCGGTTTGCCATGTACTTTGCGATGGTGCCGCCGCCGCCCTGATCTACCTTGCCAAGCTCGCTCATCTGCCAGACAACACCTGCATCGGCAAATATTCTGCGCAGGTAACCGACAATCTCGGCCGAAGCGTCGCTCGTTCCGCTCTTGCCGCGGGCGCCGGTGAACTTGCAGATGCCCATGCCGTAGTTGAGCTTTGCATCGTTGCGCTTTTCGCTGACCTCGGGGAAGTTTGGATCAAATGCCGCAGTGACATCCGCCGAAAGGCAGAAGCTGTTTTTAAAGCAGCGGCGCAGAGGAACGTTCTGACCGGCGCACAGCTCTTCCATGAAGCACTCGAATGCGCTGCTCTGCATGCCGCTGACGCCGTCCGAGCCTGTCTCTTCCTTATCTGCGAGGATGCAGACCGCCGTCTTTTCGGGCGCCTCATCAAGGTCGAGTATCGCCTTGAGCTCTGCGTATGCGCACACGCGGTCATCATGACCGTAGCCGCCGATGAGCGAGCGGTCAAGGCCGATCTCGCGAACTTCAAATGCAGGAACGGCGGTCAGCTCCGCCGAAAGGAAGTCCTCTTCGATGACGCCGTAGCGGTCGTTGAGTATGCTCATGACGGCAAGCTTAACTCTGTCGCTGCCCTCGTCGGCATAGGGGATGCTGCCGATGAGGATATTGAGTCCTTCGCCGGTGATGCCCTCCTCCATGGTCTTTCTCATCTGTTCCTTGCCAAGATGCGGCAGGAGGTCGGTTATGACAAACTGCGGATCGGAAGGATCGTGGCCGATGCTCACATCTATCGTCTCGCCGTTTTTGAGCGCGACCACGCCGTGCAGCTCGAGGGGAATGGTGACCCACTGATATTTCTTTATGCCGCCGTAGTAATGAGTCTTGAAATAGGCAAGCTCGTCGCTTTCGTAAAGCGGATTCTGCTTGAGGTCGATGCGCGGCGAATCGACATGCGCGCCGGCGATAACGCAGCCTTCCTCAAGGCTTTTACTGCCGATGACGGCGAGCATAAGAGCCTTTGAGCGATTGTTGCAGTAGACCTTATCGCCCGGGGAAAGCTTCATACCGTCAACATACTCGATAAAGCCCTTATCCTCGGCCATCTCTATTGCGATCTTCACCGCCTCGCGCTCGGTGCGCGCCTCGTTCAAAAACGCCATATAGCCGCGGCAGTAATCCTCCATATCGATGCGCTGCTGCGTGCTCATCGTATCATAACCGTTTTTCTGCTTGTAAAATAGTTCGTCTCTGATCTCAGCCATTTTTCAATACTTCCTTAAATAAATTTTTGCATTCTTTTCTGAATTTGTCCTCGCTGCCGTCATTGTGCAGCACATATTCGCATTTCTGTTCGAAATACTCATTCGGATACTGGGCGTTCACACGCATCATGGCATACTCATAGCTTATGCCGTCGCGCTTCATTATACGCTCGATACGCGTCGTTTTCTCGGCAACTATTCCGACCACGGCGCAGCATTTTTCGCCAAGTCCGCTTTCAAGAAGCGCTATTGCATCTATCGCCGCTATCTTTCCGCCGCTCATCGCCCACTCCCTGAGCTTTCTGCTGACCTCAAGGCCGATGTAGTGATGCGTTATCGCATTAAGCTCAACAAGCGCCGCTTCGTTTGAAAACACCGTTGCGCCCAGCGCCTTGCGGTCAAGCACACCGTCCGTCACCGTGCCGGGGAACGAGCGCTCGATATCGCCGAGCATCTGCGCATTTGTTCTGAGCATGTCGTGATACAGCGCGTCGCAGTCTATTATAAGCGCTCCCAGCTTTTCAAGCTCGCGCAGAGCCGTTGTCTTTCCGCAGCCCGTGCCGCCGGTTATGCCGACGACCTTGAGGCTTTCGGCAAGGGCTGCGGCGATCTCCTCCTCGGGCAGCGCGCCGCGGCGCAGTATCTTATACGGTGCCGCGCTCATGTCTATTATGGTTGACTCTTTTCCGAGACCGCATTTTCCTCCGTCCACGACGGCGGCAATTTTGCCATCGAAGTATCCGAGCACCTCCTGCGCCGTAACAGGGCTTTTCTCCCCTGACGGATTTGCCGACGGAGCGGCAAACGGCAAGTGCGCTTTTTTCAGCATTGCCTGCGTCATCGGGTGGTCGGGGCACCTTAGCGCGACCGTATCGCCGCCTGCGCGGACGATATTGGGAACGATGTCCTTTGACTTTAAAACTATCGTCAGCGGCCCCGGCCAGAACTTATCCATAAGCACGCGCGCCTGCTTGGGAACATTTGCGCAGTACTTGGTCACGGCAGCACCCTTGTGCAGCATAAGCGACAGTGGCTTTACCTCGGGTCTGCCCTTGACCTCATAAACCTGCTCGACCGCGTCGGCGTCAAGTCCGCTGCATGCAAGGCCGTAAACCGTTTCCGTAGGAACGGCAACGAGCTGCCCTGCGGCTATGAGCGCAGCCGCTGTGTTCAGATCATCTTTTCCGATTATTTTAGTTTCCATCAGTTTTCCGCCTGCTTTTTGAGCTTTTCCGCCTGATCTGCGGTTATCAGCGCATCTATTATCGGGTCAAGGTCGCCGTTTAACACGTTTTGAATATTGAAATTGCGCACATCTCCGACGAGCCTGTGATCGGTTACGCGGTTCTGGGGGAAGTTATAGGTGCGTATCCTGTCCGACCTGTCGCCCGAGCCGACCTGGCTTTTGCGCTCGGCGGCTATCGCCGCTGCCTGCTTCTGCTGCTCGGCTTCATACAGCTTCGAGCGCAGGATCTTCATGGCTCTGTCCTTGTTTTTATACTGGCTGCGCTCGTCCTGACACTCGACAACGACGCCGGTGGGCAAATGCGTTATACGTATGGCACTTTCGGTCTTATTGACGTGCTGGCCGCCGGCTCCGGACGAACGATAGGTGTCGATCTGAAGATCGGCAGGATTAATTTCAAACTCGACCTCTTCAGCCTCGGGAAGAACCGCAACGGTGGCCGCCGAGGTATGTATCCTGCCTCCGGACTCGGTTTCGGGAACGCGCTGAACACGATGGCCGCCGGCTTCAAACTTAAGGCGTGAATATGCTCCCTGCCCTTCGACGACAAAGCTCATTTCCTTTATGCCGCCAAGCTCGGTTTCGTTAATATTGACAATATCGATCTTCCAGCCCTTACTCTCTGCATACATGGAATACATACGGAAAAGATCATGCGCAAACAGAGAGCTTTCCTCTCCGCCGACTCCGGAGCGGATCTCCATTATAACGTTGCGCTCATCGTTCGGATCTTTGGGCAGAAGCAGGATCTTAAGCTGCTCGCCAAGCTCGCCGAGGCGCTGCTTTGCGTCGTTATATTCCTCCTGGGCAAGCTCCTTGAACTCAGGGTCGGACATCAGCTCCTCGGCGTCATGCATGGTCTTTTCGCACTTGACATACTCTCTGTATGCCGTAACTATCGGCTCAAGCTCTTTCATTTCCCGTGCGCATTTGGTATATGCCGCCGGGTCTGCATAGATCTCGCCGTTTTCCATGCGCTGGCCAAGCTCGGAATATCTGTTATCAAGCTGTTTAAGTTTATCCAGCATCGTTTTCTCCTGATATTTTAATAATAAAATATCATAACACATTTGCTCCGTCCTGTAAATGAAAAAGCCGGTCTTTCGGCCGGCTTTGAAATTTATATAAGTCCCTGGACGAGGATTATTAGTATAAGTATCGGCAGTATCCACTGGAAATACGGCTTGAGCTTGGGTGAAAGACGGATGCCGGTGCCCTTGTTGACCTCGGCAATGTACTTATCAAAGCCCCAGCCCCACTTGCTGACGCAAAACAGCAAATAAACAAGAGAGCCTATAGGCAGAAGCAGGTTAGACACGAGGAAGTCCTCGGTATCGAGCACATCCCTGCCGCCGATAAGGTGCAGATCACTCCAGATATTATAGCCGAATACGCACGGCAGACTCAGCAGCGCAAGAAGCACAAAGTTTATCGCAACGGCCTTCTTGCGGCTCAGGCCGAAGGTATCCATGCATACGGCGATGATGTTTTCAAAAACCGCAAGCACGGTTGAAAAGCTTGCAAAGATCATGAACAGGAAAAACAGTGCGCCCCAGAAGCGGCCGCCGGCCATATTGACAAACACCTGCGGCAGCGTCACAAATATCAGCGACGGTCCCTGCTCGGGCGATACGCCGAACGAGAAGCAGGCCGGGAAGATGATCGTTCCCGCCATAAGCGCAACGAAGGTATCCAGCGCGCAGATTCGTGCTGCCTCGCCGGTGAGCGTGTGCTTATCGCTCATGTAGCTGCCGAATATCTCCATTGCAGCAATACCAAGGCTGAGGGTGAAAAACGCCTGATTCATAGCGTCCGTGATGAGGCTTCCGAAACCGTTTTTGCGGATGGTATCAATGGACGGGAGCAGATAGAATTTCATACCCTCTGCCGCGCCGGAAAGCGTCAGACTGTGAACGGCGAGCACGATTATCAGCGCAAGCAGCGCGAGCATCATGAATTTCGATATGCGCTCAAGACCCTTTTTTAGGCCGAAGCTGCACACGATAAAGCCTACAACGACAACTATCTCGGTCCATATCGCCATCTCGCCTGGAGATGCCAGAAGGTTTCCGAACACGGCGCTCGTTGCATCGGCCGACATGCCCGAATGGAACACGCCGGTCAGGAATTTTCCGAAATAGCTTGACATCCAGCCGGCCACGGTTGTGTAATACATCATCAGCAGATAGCAGCCGATAAGGCAGAACCAGCCGTGGATATGCCACTTGCTGCCGGGTTTTTCAAGCGCCTTGTAGCCCAGAACGGCGCTCTGCCGGCTCGCACGGCCGACGGCAAGCTCCATCGTCAGCACGGGGATTCCCATGACAACAAGGCAGATAAGGTAAAACAGGACAAAATAGCCGCCGCCGTTTTGACCCGTTATGTAAGGAAAGCGCCAGACGTTTCCGATGCCGATAGCGCAGCCTGCGCTGACAAGCAGAAATCCGAGTCTGGAGCCGAATGATTCTCTCTTCATACGAATACCTCTCTCAAAAAAGCTATTGCTTATTTTAGTAGAAAAATCAGCAGTTTACAAGGGCAGTTTCCGTATGCTAAAATAAGAAAAACTTATTTTGAGGCATATAATGAACAGAAATCAGCTTAGATACTTCGTCGCAGCGGCCGAAAGCCGAAGCTTCACGAAGGCCGCCGAGCAGTTTTATATATCCCAAACCGCCATCACGCAGCAGATGCAGCTGCTGGAGGAATCTCTCGGCTGCGCACTGTTTGACCGCTCCACGCGCCCCGTTTCGCTCACCCCGGCAGGCAAAATTTTTCTGGGCGAAGCGCGCGCCATACTCGACAGGATGAGCAGCGCCGTCGAGCGCGTCCACGATGCGTCCACCGGGCTTACCGGGACACTGCGCGTGGGCTTTGTCCGCGGCTACGAGCGCAGCGATCTTTCGGTGCTCATGCGCTCGTTTCATCTGCAAAACCAAAACGCGCTTATAAGCTTTTACCGCTGCTCGACCGATGTTCTGGCAGCCGGGCTTATGCAGCAGGAGTATGACATCATCTTCACCTGGGACAGCACGAACCTCAAAGCGCAGGAGGATGTAGAATACATAGGCGTTGAAAGCGCGCGGCTCGTTGTCGCTCTGTATGACGAGCATCCCCTTGCCGGCAGACGGCGTCTAAGCCGCGCGGATCTCAAGGGCGAAAGCATACTGTATATGTCGCCCGACGCTTCTAACGATTCCTACGGCGACGCATTCTTCATGCAGCTTTACAAGGATGCAGGCTACAAGCCGAATATTCTCTTCCGCTCGTGCGACGCCGAATGCATTCTCATGATGGTCGCCGCTCAGGAGGGCATATCGATACTGCCGGATTATTTCACCGACAAGCTGTACGATGCGGATAACCTTGTTTTCGTTCCGCTCGTCGGCGAGTGCGAGAAGGAGGATATAATCGCCGCGTGGCAAAGCTCGAACTCAAACCCCGTTCTCAAGCAGTTTTTGTCCGTGCTCGGCAGCTCGGTGCCGCTGCGCAAATAATGGTTTACAATGGAGGATATAATATGAGTATAGGTGCGGTAATAGTTGCGGCCGGCATGTCGTCGCGCATGGGGGATTTCAAGCCTCTGCTGAGCATCGGCTCACAGTCCATAGCACAGCGCATAGTCTCAACGCTCCGGCAGGCAGGAGCCGAGGAGATCGTAATAATAACCGGGCATAATGCCGACGCTTTGGAGCGGCATCTTGAGGGCTGCGGCCTGACGTTTATCCGAAATGAGTGCTATGCTTCAACGCAGATGTTCGACTCGGCTGCATTGGGGCTTAATCATCTGAAGGATAAGTGCGGCAGAATACTTTTCACGCCGGTTGACGTTCCGCTGTTTGAAGCCTCGACCGCGCGCGCCCTCATTGATTCCGGAGCTGAGCTTGCCTGCCCCGTGTGCGACGGCAGGCGCGGACACCCGATACTGATCGCCTCACGGCTCGTTGATGGAATTTTAGCGTATAACGGCGACGGCGGCCTCGGAAAAGCGATGGCCGCGTGCGGAGAAACTATGATTGAGATCCCCGTCAACGACCCCGGCTCTCTTCGCGACGCCGACACACCGGAGGATTATAAGACCCTGCTCGGAATGTATGAAAAGCGGTGAAGAAAAATGGATCAGAATAACAGATATGACAGGCAGATCCGTCTGCCGTATATCGATCACGCAGGGCAGGAAAAGCTCGGCCGTGCGCACGTTGCCATAGTAGGTCAGGGCGCGCTCGGCACGGCGGCTTCGTCGTATCTTGCGCGCGCCGGAGTCGGACATATACTCATCATCGACAATGACATTGTCGAGCTGAGCAACCTTCAGCGTCAAACGCTTTTTGAGGAGGGCGATATCGGGCGCAGTAAGGCCGACGCAGCCTGCGAGCATATCAGGAAAATCAACAGCGATATTTCAGTCACATCGTCGCGCGAACGGCTCACGGAGGACAACGCCTCTGCCCTGCTCGGCGGCGCCGATATCGTCATTGACGCAAGCGACAATTTTGAGGCGCGCAAGATAATTAACGACTGCTGCGTACCTCGCGGCATTCCGTGGATATACGGCGGAGTTGTGCAGAGTCAGGGCATGACGATGAATATCGTGCCGGGCGGACCGTGCTTTGCCTGTCTGATGCCCGGCAAAACACCGAAGCGCGGCACATATCCGATAGCCGGCACGCACGGCATACTCAGCACCGCCGCGCCGTTTATCGCGGCGATCCAGGCAACCGAAGCGATAAAGATAATAACGCACGGCTTTGCAAGCAGCTCCGTGCGCAAAACGCTTCTGTACGTTGACCTGTGGGATAACGTGTTTCAGGAGCACAGCATCGTAAAGCTCCCGGGCTGCCCTGTGTGCGGCGGAAAGGATCAACATGGCAACAGATAAATCGAAAGTCGGCAGCAGCATTTTGCTGCGAGCCGACGGAACGGAAATGTCCGCGTCACCCGGCGCAGAGAGCTGCATGCAGGACGAGGGCGGCTATGTGTTTCTCCGGCTTGCAATTTTTGTTGAGCGCGACATTATAAGTCAATGCGGCTTCTACACCGCTCCGGAAATTCCGGACAGCATCAAAAGCGCCCTGTCTGCAATCGCGGCAGCTGCCGAGGGAAAAGCCATTATGGCAGCACCCCTCATAAACGGCGAGAGCCTCAAAAGCGCCCTGTCCGAGCTTAATTTATCGGACAGCGAGCTTAAAAAGTCCGCCGACATTGCCGCGCTTATGCTGCACGAATGTCTGAGAAACTACTCCATGAAATACAATCAGGCAAGACAGGAGCGCCTTAGCAAGACAAAAAGCGAACAGTGAAAAAACGATAAAAAAGCACAAGTTCCCGGCATACCATTCTCCGTGGTATGCCGGGAACTTTTCTATTTAGATTTTACTTGCATTTTACTCACTTCAAGCCGTGCAATTTACATTCCGCATTTATACTTGATTATTATTCTGAAAAATTTTCCGCCAAACCGGAAATCATATTTTAAGAAATCAGAAACGAGGTATGATATATGGCTTACAAAACGATTGTTATCGATTACGCGCCCAAGGCAAAGAAAATGGCCGCAGCCATTGAGCAAAGAGCAAATGAAATGGCAAGTGTGGGCTGGGAGCTGGTCACTTTCTCCTTGACGAACTCCGCAAAAGCTATTCTGGTATTCCGCGCACCGGAAGCTGCCGCGCAGCAAAGCGCCGTGCCGGAAGAGACCGCCGAGGCTGTCGGTGACGCGGAATGAAGCAGGCTGTTATTGACATCGGCTCCAACTCCATCCGGCTGACGCTCTACGAAACGGAGCAGCAGCGCTTCAAAATCTTGTTCCGGGAAAAGATCATGGCCGGTCTTGCCGGATATGTGGAGGACGGAACACTCAGCGCCGAGGGCATCGAATGTGCCTGCACGGGACTGCTGACCTTCCGCGGTATTCTGCAAACGCTTGAGATCGATTCTGTTCGTGTGTTTGCCACGGCTTCCCTGCGCAATGTTTCAAATACCCAGCAGGCGCTTTCCGTCATTCTCGCGGCCACTGGCTACACGGTGGAAATCATCAACGGTGAAGAAAAAGCCCTCCTTGGCTACACTGGCGCCATGCAGGAGCTGCACATGACAAGCGGTGCATTTCTGGATATTGGCGGCGCCAGCACGGAGATCGTTACCTTTGACAGCGGAACCCCTGTAGACTTTGCAAGCTTCCCAATCGGCTCTTTGAGCCTGTATCGTCGCTGCGTGAAAAAGATCCTGCCGGGAGAAGGCTCTCTCAAGCGCCTGCGGCATGAAATTGCCGGAACGCTGGACGTGAGCGAGGGCGCACTCGATCCGCGTCCGCTGATCTTAGGCGTAGGCGGCACGGCGCGCGCTGCACTAAAGCTTGCGCAGCACTATTACAAAAGCTCGGAGGATTGCCGCAGCATTACCGGCGAGCAGCTCGACGGCCTGTGCGAATTCCTTTGCAGCGGAAAAAAGGATGCAATTGATCTGATCCTGCGGCTGGAGGCGGAGCGGATTCACACGCTGATCCCGGGACTGCTGATTTTACAGCACACGTTCCATCTGTTCCATGCCCAGCAGCTCATCGTCAGCAAATACGGCGTCCGGGAAGGTTACCTATGCTAAAAAATATTAAAGAGCAATATCGATACACCCAGAACCGGGAGCTAAGCTGGCTGCGCTTTGACCGGCGAGTTCTGGAGGAAGCGGCAGACCCGGCTGTACCGGCGCTGGAACGGCTGAAATTTGTCTCTATTTTCTCCAGCAACCTGGATGAGTTTTTCATGGTGCGCGTGGGAAGTCTGTTTAACCTTGCCCACATGACGCTGGACGACAAGGACAACAAAACCGGCTGGACGCCGGAAGAGCAGCTGCACCACATCTATCACGCAGTTCCGGGTCTGCTTGCCATGAAGCGGCAGATCTATAACGGAGTCATGGAAGAGCTGGAGCGCAGCCAAATTGCCGATGTTTCGCCGGACGCGCTGGATGCCGGAGAGCTTAAGCAGGTGAACCGTTTTTTCAAGTCCGAGCTGCTGCCCGTGCTCTCTCCGATCCTCATAGGCCCCAATCATCCGGTGCCGCACCTGGTTAACAAGCACCTCTATGCTGCGGCGCTGCTGGAAAATAAGAAGGGGCATAAGGCGGTTGGCATTGTTCCTGTGCCGGACAATGTGCCGCCCTATCTGCTGCTGTCTGACGGAACGCGCTTCGTGCACACGGAGAACGTTCTCCTGCGCTGGCTGCCGACGCTGTTTGACACCTACAGTGTGAAGGAAAGCTGCATCCTCGCGGTCACGCGCAACGCAGACATCAGCTTTGACGACGAGAAATTTGAAGACAGTGATGCAGACTTCCGCCGCCAAATGAAAAAGCTTCTCAAGCAGCGCGACCACCTTGCTGTGGTGCGGCTTGAGCTGAGCGCATCGGTTTCCAAAGAATTTCAGTCGCTCCTTTCCTCGCTCGTCCGCGTTGAAACGCATCAGGTTTTCGTGGATACAAGCCCACTCAATCTGCGGTATGTGTTCCGGCTGATCGGCGAGCTGCCAAAAGACCGTTCTGCGCGGCTTCTGTATCCGGCGTATCATCCTCGCTGGGCAGAGGATCTGCTGCGAGAGCAGCCCATGCTTTCGCAGATTCAGCAGCAGGATCGGCTGCTGTTTTACCCGTATGACTCCGTGGAGCCGTTTCTGCGGCTGCTGAACGAGGCAGCGGAAAATCCGCAGGTGCTGTCCATCAAGATCACGATCTATCGGCTGGCCTCTTCCTCCAAAATTGCGCAGGCCCTATGCCGCGCAGCAGAAAACGGGAAAGAGGTTCTGGTGCTGATGGAGCTGCGCGCCCGTTTTGACGAGGAAAACAATCTCTCCTGGGCCAGGATGCTGGAGGAATCCGGCTGTCAGGTCATCTACGGCACGGAGGGCTTCAAATGCCACAGCAAGATCTGTCTCATCACAATCCGCAGCCATAACAAAACCAGCTACCTGACGCAGATCGGCACGGGAAACTACAATGAAAAGACAAACGCCATGTATACGGATCTCAGTCTGATGACGGCGAACGCCGCCATCGGTGAGGATGCGGCGGCATTCTTCCGCAATATGCTGGTCAACAAGCTGGACGGAACATATCGCGAGCTGTGCGTCTCCCCGTTCGTCATCAAGAACATGCTTCTGCAACAGATCGACCGGCAGATCGCCTTGGGCAGGGATGAATACATCTGCATCAAGGCAAATTCCGTCACCGAGCGAGAGATCATCGACAAGCTGGCAGCGGCCTCCCGTGCCGGGGTCGAGGTGCAGCTCATAATCCGCGGCATCTGCTGTATCCTGCCCGGTATCTCCGGCGATACGGAGAATATTCATGTCACCAGTGTGGTCGGGCGCTTTCTGGAGCACGCTCGCATCTATCTGTTCGGTCGTGGTGATAGCGCCGAGGTTTACATTTCCTCTGCCGACCTCATGACGAGAAATCTCAACCGCCGCGTGGAGATCGCGTGTCCTGTGTATGATCCGCGGCTGCGCGAGCAGCTTAAATGGATACTCGATTCCCAGCTTCGTGACACGGCCAAGGCAAGTTCGCTGCTACCGGACGGCTCCTATTGCCGCAAGCACAGCGCGGTTCCGTTTGACTCGCAGGATACGTTCTTACATCAGTCGCCGCACATTCCGGCAGAACCGGCGCATGCGCCCACTGGCTTTGCAAAGCGGCTAAAGGTTCTGGCAGAAAGGATCTTCCGCATATGAAACGATATCTGAAAAAGCGATAAAACAGCCAGTGTCAAAATGCCGCAAAGCATTGATAACACTGGCTTTTTAATATGGTACGCCCGACGGGATTCGAACCCACGACCTTCAGAGTCGGAGTCTGACACTCTATCCAGCTGAGCTACGGGCGCATTTATAATGCCCAAATATTATAGCAAATCGCACAGCCGATGTAAAGCAGTTATTTTCGACGGAACGCGACATTCTCTTGACGCGGCGGCGAAAAAATGCTACTGTGTTCCGGGTGATAATTATGGAAACATGGGACGCATACGACGTTGACAGAATACCGACCGGAAAAAGCGTAATCCGAGGCGAGAAGCACCCGGAGGGGCTTTACCACATGGTCGTGCACGTCGCGATCTTCAGCACGGACGGCAGACTGCTCATCCAGCAGCGCTGCACACAAAAGGCCACATTTCCCGAGAAATGGGACGTCACCGTCGGCGGCAGTGCGCTTTCCGGCGAGACGAGCCGACAGGCAATGCGACGCGAGCTGCGCGAGGAGCTTGGGCTTGACGTCGACTTTTCCGACCTTCGGCCGCGGCTGACGGTGAACTTCGAGGACGGCTTCGACGACTACTACATCATTGTGAAGGACATTGAGCTTTCCTCGCTTGTTTTTCAGGCCGAGGAGGTCATGGACGCGCGCTGGGCGACGCTCGACGAGGTCATGTCGATGATCGATTCGGGCGAGTTTATCCCGTACATGAAAAGCTTCATCGCATTTCTGTTCGAGATGCGAAACGGAATTGACAACCTGAATATATAAAGTTGCACCGCACGCGGGATAACCGTGCGGTGCGTTTGTATTTTGTGGGGCATATTCTCCCGAAAGCGAGGCCGCGGCCCTGCATTATGCCGGCCGGGTGGGATAATGACCTCTGCATTGCCCTCTGTAAAGACAGTATACCACCTTTTACCCGTTTTATAAATAGTGATACTCGACAAATTTGCAGGCCTGCATTTGTGTGTTTTTTCGGCGGACAGAGAAAGTCCCCCGGTCCGCGACCGGAGGACTCCCCCATTCCATCTACTATTCTTCCGTATCTCCATCGAGCCACTCTTCGGGCTCGTTAATACCTTCTTCAAATTCCTCGTCCGGCTCGAGGTCGTTTCCGTTATAATGCAGCGCACTGCCGGATACGAGTCTGCGGTGGGATATTTTTCGCGTTATGCTGCCGGCCACGCCCTTGACCATAGCCTGAGCCGCCATGTGCTTGCCGATGATCGCGGCAAGGTCGGTTTTCGGCGACAGGTCTGAAACCGTTCCCTCCATGATCGACAGGCTGCGCCAGAACATCGTAAACGATTTCGGCACCTTGATGCCAAAGTCACGCGCGATGCGGTAAAGATCGGCAAAAATATCGACCGTGCTGCTCATCTGCGCCATGGATATGACCCTGTATTTGTCCAGATACGCCTGCATACGCGCATAGTACGCCTCGCGGTCAAGCTCGGGGTCGTGCTCGCAGATGTTAAGTACGGCATCGGCAAAGCTTACATAGTCGTTGCTGAATATCGCCTTCATGCAGACCTTGATAAGCTCGGCATCGGCTTTGGTCAGCGTTCCCATCATGCCAAGGTCAAGCCAGACTATGCGCCCATCCCACACGCGGACATTGCCAGGGTGCGGATCGGCGTGGAAAAATCTATCCTCTGCAAACTGCTTTATATAGTTATTTATGAACTTCGTGCAGACCTCCTGCACATCGTAGCCCTGCTGCTCCATCGCAGCCTTATCTGTCAGCTCAAAGCCGCCGATGTATTCCATGACGAGGATATGCTTTGTTGAAAGCTCGTCATATACCTTCGGGCAATAGACATATTTTATGCCCTCGATATTCTCGCGCACACGGCGGATATTCGCTGCCTCGCGCTCGAAGTCCATTTCCTCCTGCGCGACAGCCCACACCTCGTCGATAGTCTCGCCGAGATCCATGACATTATTGATCTTTTTGAGCTTAATGACATTCAGTGCGCTTTTCAAAAGTCGAACGTCGCGCTCCATGACCGAGTATATCTCCGGGCGCTGGATCTTGACGGCGACATGCGTCCCGTCAAGCAGAACTGCCTCATGCACCTGCGCGATCGACGCCGCGCCCAAGGGATACGGCATGATCTGCTTGAAAACCTGACTCCACGGGCGACCGTATTCCTCGGTGATTATCTCGCGTATCTGCGCCGTTACAAGGCGCGAGGCATCCGTGCGCAGGCTCTCTAACTTTTTGCAGTGCTCCATGGGGATAATCTCCGGATGCATGGAGAGAAGCTGCCCGAGCTTAACGAAGGTCGGCCCAAGCTCCTTGAACATGTCGCACAGCTTTTCCGGGCTTACGCCCTGAGTTACCTTATATTTTGATATTACCTTTACAATTTCAAACAGGCGCTTTGCGTCCGCGCCCGTTTCCATCACGGCATTTGCCATCTATGTTTCCAACCTTCAGATCTCAGTATCAAGGACGTAGCATGTGTGGGTCACGTTTCCGTCATCGGTGAAGCTTACTATGCTGCCCTCAACCTTTTTATATGTATCCGGCCTTACGGCAAGGACAATATCCGTGTCCTTTTCCCAAAGGTACACGGCGTTTTCGTATTTAATATCGCCGCTGCGCAGACCGACGCGAACTGTCATGCTGACATTATCATAGTTATATTCCTTTGCGTCGCTTATCTTTATCCTGCCAAGCTCAACAGGCTCGGTCGCAGGGTCGATGATAAATCCGTGCAGGCGCTTTCCGCTTGCGTTAAGAAAGCTCACGGCCGTAAAACCGGTTTCCTCGGCGGAGGCGTCGAGCTCCAAAGCCTCGGGCTTAACAAGATACATGGTCTTTTTCCCTGCCCACACCCAAGCACAGCCCGAGTACTTTTGGCTCTGCTCGGCAAAGCGCGCGTGATCGGCGCGGCAGGCAGCCTGCGCCTCGGCCGGAGCTGCGGCGTCAAGCCCGTCAACGCGGACCTGATACACCGGCGCTATCTGCGCTATCTTATATTTGTGTATCCCGAATATAACGCCGAGCACCGCAAGCGTTACTATTGCGCATATTATGTAAACCTGTTTTGAGTTGCTTCTGCTTCGCTTTTTTGCAGGCATTGCTCTGCCTCCCATAACATGACTTTTTTTATTTTAACAGAAAAAAGCACATTTAACAAGCCATATATGAAAAACAAACAAAAATCAGCCGGATAAATTCCGGCTGATAGACATTTTCGCTACTTTTGTGCATCAACGAGCGTCTTATGCGAAGCATTTTGCGTGATTTGTGATTATCCCGGCTTGCTCGCACTGTATATGATGCCGACGAGCGGTAAAATACACATAAAAATGGCCGTTGAAAAACTATACTGCAAATGAAAGATAATAGAGCAGCAGGGGAGCTCGAGGGGTAGCGAAGCGGCGGCGCGGTAGTGAATGACATGCCGGGGGCATGTCAGAGCCGCGGCGTGACCGAGCCGCAGCGAGAAAAAGGCCCCGCTCGTAATCAGATTATAGCCATCAAAAAATGTCCGGTACGGACTTTTTGACGAGCGTAGCGAGATTTTTCGTGAAAACTTGTTTTCACAAAAAATGTGGCGTTTTTGAAGCGTGCAAAAAAGTCACAGACTTTTTTGATACGCTGAAAAGACCGGCCACATGAGTGGCCGGCCTTATCCGCGGCGTTGTGAGGAAGAAAAGGAAGTCTTTATGGCAGGAAGAACCGCGGATCGGGGGGGATTATGATTATCAGCTTTTCGCTGCATCACATACGGTCAAATCTTGCGAGGATGGCCGCAAGCTGGGCGCGCGTTATAACCGTGTCCGGGCGGAAAGAGCCGTCGTTATACCCGTTGACTACGCCGTTTGCCACTGCCCAGCGGACAGCATTGCGGTAACTCGAGGCAATATCGGCAGAGTCGGAGAACACACCGAGGTCGCCGCTTGCCGCAGGCGAGCCTGCGTATCTATGCAGGATCGTTACGAGCTGAGCGCGAGTAAGTCCGTCCTCGGGTCCGAATGTGGTTGCGTCATAGCCCTTTATAAACGCGCTTTCATACGCCCAGATTATCGCGTCTCTTGCCCAGTGAGTGTCGGAAACGTCGGTGAACGGCTCTGTCAGACCGCTCACGTTCGGTGAGCCTGCCATGCGGTAGAGCACGGTCACGAGCTGGGCGCGAGTAGTTGTTGCCGCAGGATCAAACGTGGTTTCCGTTGTGCCCTTTATAAGGCCGTTAAACCATGCGTAGTAAAGCTCGTCATAGTACCATGCGTCTGCCGGAACATCCACAAAGGGCAGAGTTCCGCGCTCGGGAAGCACACTGAGGATCTGCTGAGCCATGTACTGATGGCCGCCCAGAGTCGGGTGAACCTTCAGCGCGAAGTACTCCCAGAAATACTTATCTTTGTAATTCATGTCGTAGGTCTCGGTACCGACAACGTTGGAATAATAGAAGTTATCGTATTTATAAGAAAGCTGCCTGAGATGGTTATTTATCGCCGTGACTATAGGCAGAGCAAGACCGCTCAGGTCGAGATTGCTGCCGTCGGAAAGGCGGAAGTGCTTGAAGGGGTTGAAAACGCCGACGGCGACAAATGTGATATCCGGGTTAAGTTCATATATTTTCTTGACCACTGCATCGTAGTTTTCCTCAAACTGCTCATAAGCCCTTGCAAAGGTCGTAGTTATAAGAGTTGTGAGCTTTGCCATCTGGCCGACGCTCTGGCAGTATTCAATGAGCTTGCCGAAAGCCGTTCCGAGCGCGCCGCCGTTATTGAGGAAGTCCTTAATATCCTTGAGGGCATCATTGTTTGCATTATCGGTCATCTCCTGAAGGGCAAGATTCAGGGTGAAGGAAAAGACATCGTTTGAGCCGACGTTTACGCTGATGACATTCGTTTTCTTAACAGCTTCCGTGTAGTTCATCTTCGCATTCATTGCGTCGAGGTCTGCAAGTGTAAAGCCGTTGCCGTCATTGTCAAAGTAGGTATTGCCCCAAATGCGTGTTTTGTCGTAATCGTTATAGACGCCCTCGAGGAAGTATCTGAATTCCACGGCGCGCAGTCCACTGCGAGCATACTGCAAAAGCTTTGCATCCAGCGCATCGGCAACAAGGCTGTGGTATGCCGTGGGCACAGCGGTGTAGTCATAGCCATAATAGATATAATCGGGATTATACACCGTGGTATAGTCATCGGTTTCCTGATCAAAATAGGTCTCGCTGCCGTCTTTGGTGAGCGAGCAGCCTGCGGCGATGCTGTCGCCGACGCACATGTAGTATTTATACGGCTCATAGCTTCTGTCGGCCAGCGCAGGCGCGCAGAGTGCAAAAACCATTATCAGAACAAGCGCGAAGCTCAGTATTCTTTTTGTATGTTTCATCTGTTTACCTCCGGTCTGTCGTTCAGACAGCTTCTGTTTCGTTTTTATTTTCATTATTGTAGTCCTCTGCGAGCTTGAGATAATCTATCTTGCCCATTCCGGTATGCGGCATGGAATCAATGAATATCACATCATAGGGCTTTGCCGGACCTTCAAGCTCCTGGCGGCACATTTCGTAAAGCTCATTTTTTATTGCAAGCTGCTTTTCAAGCGAGGTCTCACTTGTTTCGATCACCGCAAGCGTAAGCTGCCCCTGAGCATGGGTCGTATCATTCACGCCCACTACGGCGCAGCTTGAAACGAGCGGATGACGGCCGAGCACACTTTCGATATGCGTCGGGAATATCTTATGTCCGTTAAAAAGCGTTATCATGCGCTTTATTCTTCCCTTTATGTAGACAAAACCATCGGAATCCATATGTCCGATGTCGCCGCTGTGAACCCACAGGGTACCGTCGGCGTGGCGGCGAATGACGTTTTCGGTCTCGGCCTTATTGTTAAGGTAGCCGAGCATGATCGACGGGCCGCTTATGCAGATCTCGCCTTCTTCGCCGTAGTCAAGCTCATTATCCGTGCCCGGCTCAAAAATACCGATAGTCGTTGTCAGCAGAGGATAGCCGACCGACAGGCTCTTGAAGTTTCCGTTGCAGCAGCAGGATGCAGCCGAGGATACCTCGCTCATGCCGTAGCCCTGAGAAAGAGGATAGCGGCAACCACGGCTTTCAAGAAAGCTGTTGAGCTTTGCCTCGAGACCGGCATTCATCGTGTCGCCGCCGCTTCCTGCGGTACGGAAAAAGCTGAGGTCAAAGCCGCCTGCCATTTCCTTGCTGTTCATGAGCTTTTCATAGTGCGCAGGAACAAGCAGTGTGTGCTCGGGTCTGTATTTCTTAACATAGTAGCCGACCTTCTCGGCATCGAACTTGGGAATGATGACTACCTCAAGTCCGAGGGACAATGGCATGTGCAGGCTCGAAACGATGCCATAGGATGAGAACATCGGAATGATATTCAAAAAGCGCTGGCCGCGCTTGTAGGAAACACCGCAGTGCTTGAAGTCAAACGCGATCGCATTGAAGCCGTCGTTTGAAAGCATTACGCCCTTGGGTGCGCCGGTCGTTCCGCCGGTAAGCGTAACGGCTGCAAGCTCGTTGTCGCCGTATTCCGCGGTCTCGGTCTCGACGCCAACGCCGGTCGCTGAAAACTGAGTCCACGTCAGCACCTTATCATTTGTTGGTATCTTCAGAGCCGGCATTTTGAGCTGCTTTAAAAACCTTATCGACTTGGGCAGCGAGGTATCGGCGGAGATAACAACTATCTTCTCAACGCCGGACTCAAGCAGCGCATCCTTGAGGACTTCATAGTAGAGGTCGATCACTATAAATATCTTCGCACCGGTTTCTTTTATGAAGCTCATCGCCCCGGCCGCACTTGTTCTCGGATCAATTATCAGCGGAGCGGCGCCGATCTTGTTCAGGCCGTACAGCGCATAGACCATCTCGGGAATCGTTACGGTCGCCGCGGCGACTATATCGCCCTTTTTAATACCGGCGGCCGCGAAAGCTCCGGCTGCACGGTCGGCCTCGGTCAGCAGTGTTCCGTAGCTGATCTTTCTGCCGAAATAGTTGAGCGCCGTGTCGCCGAGTCCGTTTTCGTTATTCTCGCGCAGGTGACGATAGATGGTGTTCTGCGGAACGGACGCTTCCCTCGCCTCTTCCGAAAAGAACTTCAGCCACGGTTTCTCAACCGATGGTTTTAACAGTTTGCACATTGTTCTTCCTCCTCACGTTATGCAATTTGAAATTAAACTTTTTGCTTCGTTTTGTCTAATGATAAACTTATTCTGGCATTTTGTCAATTATGTTTTTATACTTTTATGTCAAATAAGTTCAACTTTGTACGTTTTAACAAATTTGTTCCGTTTCTCTTTTGCAGTTTGTACAATTTTCATCGTTTTGTATATAGCTATACGTTATTGCGTTAAAAATATATTTTTAAACATTTTTCGCTTTAGCTATTGAAATTATTGCACTCTTCGGTTACAATTAGACCATCAATATAATATTGAACAAATAAACGATTTTCAGGGGTGGAAATTATTTATGAGCACAAACAATCGAATGGTCGAGAAGTCCAAGAAGGCGATAAAGGATGCCCTTTTGGACATAATGTATGAAAAAGACTTCAAGCAGATCACCGTTAATGAGCTGCTAAAGCGTGCCAATGTCAGCCGCGGCACTTTCTATGCGCATTTTTCAAATCTTGAGGATGTGCGTCAGCAGCTTATTAGCGATCTTTTTGATCATGCCGACTATCTTTTCGGCGACTACACCGCAAGCGAGCTGGAAAAGGATCCGTATCCCATCATGCTGATGGCGGCGGATATGATGATAGCAAGCCGCGACCCGGCAAAGAGACTTTTTAAGTTTGTAAACGTCTACGATCTCGGCATAAATCTGAAAACCTGGCTGACAAAATACATTCTTGCCGACAAGGAGCTTGTTGAGCGCTGGGGCGGCGAGGAGGCTGCAACAATATACGCACGCTTCATCTCCGGCGGCGTCATGCACGCATACAACCTGTGGATACTTGAGGATTTTGAAGTTACGGCAGAGGTTTTTGCAAAAACATTATGCAACATTTTAGTCAACGGCCTGAAGGCATTTGAAGTTAAGCAATAGCAGCAAAGGCACAGCGTCTGCTGTGCCTTTAATTACGAAGGGAGTCAGTTATGAAAACAATAGCAGTCATCACCGGAGCCTCCTCCGGCATGGGCAGAGAATTTGTTTACGCAATAGATAAGGACATGGAGCTTGACGAGCTGTGGGTAATTGCCCGGCGCGAGGACAGGCTGCTTGAGCTTCAGCCGCAGGTCAGGGCAAAGATACGCCCCGTAATCCTCGATCTTCTCGACCGCAACAGCCTCAGCCAGTTCAAGGCGCTGCTTGATATAGAAAAGCCCGAGGTCAGAGTGCTCGTTAATGCGGCCGGCTTCGGTCTCTTCGGCACCTACACCGAGATGGACATGGAAAAGCAGCTTGAGATAATAGACCTGAACGACCGTGCGCTGACGGGGATGACCTACATCACGCTTCCATACATGCCGAACGGTGCGCAGATATACAACATGGGCTCGATGTCGTCGTTCCAGCCGGTTCCGTATATTAACGTTTACGGCGCGTCGAAAGCATATGTTCTGAGCTTTTCAAAGGCGCTGCGCGTTGAGCTTGCCGAGCGCAACATCCGCGTTATGGCAGTCTGCCCCGGCTGGATAAAGACCGAGTTTTTCAGCCATGCAATACACGACAACACCGTCAGCTATTTTAACCGCTACTACGGCCCGAAGGAAGTCATAGAAAAGGCCGTGAAGGACATGCACCGCAACAAGCCTGTCTCTATCCTTGGTCTGCCGGAGAGATTGCAGGTTCTCGGCGTTAAGCTCCTGCCGACGCGCTTTGTTCTGAAAACCTGGTGCAAGCAGCAGAAAAAGCCGTTTAAATACTAAATCTATAAAGCGAAAACCGCCCGATGGGCGGTTTTTTTAGTGTTATCGTTACCATCGGTTAACAAGGGCAAACACGCCTGACAGCGTGCCTTTTCGGCGCTTTTTGCCCTTTTCGCCTTGACGGGCGCCAGCCCGCCTGCACCTCAAAAAGCAAAAATCACTCGAAAATTCATCGCTGACAGGTGCAAGGCAGTTTTGCCGGTGCAGAAATGCGGACAGACGAGGAAAGGCCCGAAGAGAATACTTGCCGTATTGTCAAGGGGCTTGACGTTGTATGGGCGTATTTCTGCCCGTCAAAACCGTGTCTGTCCTTGTCAACCGATGGTATCATCAGTCGCCGAAGGATATGCCGATATCGCGTGCAACCTGAATAAGAGGATGGTCGATGGGCAGGAATTTCGTCTTGCTGGCTGCCTCCTCAAGTGGGATGGACACAATATGCCCGTTCTGGATGGCGACCATTCGTCCGTACTGCTTGTTGACGATGAGGTCAGCGGCAGCGGTGCCGAACTGGGTTGCCAGAACGCGGTCATAAGGGCACGGAGGGCCGCCGCGCTGATAGTGTCCGGGAACGGTGACGCGCGCCTCCTGGCCGAGCTCGGCTTCGATCTGAGCCGCGATCTCGTAGGATATGGTCGAGTGCTTGGACTGCTCGCGGCGTCTGCGGCTTTCCTCTTCGGTGAGTATCTGATCGTGGATGCTCTTTGCACCCTCGGCAACTGCGAGGATAGAAAAGCTTCTGCCGTGGCGGCGGCGGTGATCGACTGCCTTCAAAATTGCGTTTATATCGTATGGTATCTCGGGGATAAGGATTATATCCGCGCCAGAGCCTATACCGGCGTGCAGCGTGAGCCAGCCCGCGTCGCGCCCCATGAGCTCGACGAGGAACACTCGGCTGTGCGATGATGCCGTGGAATGGATATAGTCAATAACATTCGTCGCAACATCGACGGCGCTCTGGAAACCGAACGTTGTATCCGTACCCCAGATATCGTTATCGATGGTCTTGGGCAGGGTCACGACGTTCATGCCGGCGTCCATAAGGAGCTTTGCGCTTTTCTGCGTGCCGTTGCCGCCCATGATGACAAGGCAGTCGAGATTGAGCCTGTTATAAGTATCCTTCATAGCCGGGATGAGGCTGTTTCCGTTTTCGTCAACGATGTCCTTTCCCGGGATATAGCGCTGGCGCGAGGTGCCGAGAATGGTTCCGCCCTGAGTGAGTATACCTGCGAAATCCTTCGGCTCCATAAATTTATAGTCGCCGTCAACAAGTCCGCGGTAGCCGTCATACATGCCGAATATCTCAAGATTTTCAACTTTATTGTGCAGAGCCTTGCCGATGCCGCGCATGGCCGCGTTGAGTCCCTGACAGTCGCCGCCGGAGGTTATAAGGGCAACTCTGGTTATCTTCTTCAAATTTAATCCCTCTTTTAGTCATAAGTTCTTACATTAGTATTTTAAAGCAATCTCAATAAAAGTCAATCGTGAATAATACCGAAATCAAGACGGGAGCCCATGCTTTGAGCTCCCGCCTTTGTCTATTTTGCACTTTTTAGCAAGTCGATATACTGAGGTATGAGATCGCCCAAGTATCTGTCCGTGCTCTCGCAGCTGACTTCAATATATATGCTTTTATATCGTATAATAATATACTGCCTGTGGAAGTCCATGCCTCTGTGGTCGGCTCTTAAATAGAACACATGTGCGCCGTCGGCATCGTATTCATATAGCATGCGCTCTTCGGGCGCGTCATTTATCTCGTATCCGTCGCGCTCAAGCTCATATCTGCGCTGCATTGCCGTGTTATACGAAGCCTCATCGTATTGTTTAAGCCGCTCGATCTTATCTTCACTCAGCAGCTTGGCTGCATGCTCGCTGTTCATATCGACATATTCGGTTCGGAAGTTGACATCTCCGTTTTGGCTGAGAAAGTATCTTTTGTTTACTATCGTCGAATCTACACTATCGCTGCCATAGGCATGCGAGCGCTGTTCATCGCATTTCCAGCCGAGATCCTCGCATGTCGGAAACGGCAGAGCCGAGAAGTCCGTGATCTCCGCATCCGAATCGGCCGCACTGTCAGGCAGCAGCACAAATGCTGCCCATGCTACGATGATCGGTATTGCCAGAGGAATGAGTACCTTGCCTACAGCGCGGCTAAAACCGCCTTTCTCTCCGTTTGGTATATCCGCACCGTTTTTAATACGTTTTGCCATTGCTTTCAGTTTGATCAGCCGTGCTGCGCCGAATATGATCTCGGCAGCAAGCAACACGATAAGAACGAGCGCCGCAGCAAGATACGGTGTTGTGATGTTACAGAGAAAACGTATCACACCGACAGAATCCGGCAGGCCGCAGTGCACAAGCGCCGTCAGCAGCATGACACACAGCGCCGCAAGGTATATCCTGTACTTTGATATTATGCTCTTTAAAGGCTTAGCCAGCAGCTCGCAGTCTGTGTATATCTCCGGAGCGTCGGTGTCATCGGTGCAGATGACAACGCAGTCGTTTTTGAAGTCTCCTACAACGTTCCAGCCCGACCGTTCATACAGCTCCTTTTTCTCTTCCGGGATATCGCATGCAACAACGTCGCAGAAATCGAGCCTGTAGCGCATGTTTCTCGGTTCTGCTTTTTCAAACCTTGCAAAGAACACACCGCATTCCTTGAAAAACAGTCCTTTTTCGGCCATATCCTCAAGCCAGTTCTGTATCGCCGGGATATCGCACGATTCAAACGGTATTACACGTTTTACAAATTTACTCATCATTCTCCGCCTCCTTCGCGTCGGCAAGGCACTGCCTTAACCTGGTAAGCTCATCATTATATGCCTTCTCCCCTGTCGGCGTCAGCTCATAGAGCTTGCGCTTTCCGTCAACGCCGACATATTTTATAAGTCCCTCCTGCTCAAACTCCGAAAGCAGCGCATACAGCGTGCCGGGTCCGAGCTTAACACGCTCCGAACTGCGGCGGGAGATATATTCGCTTATGTCGATGCCGCACTTTTTGCCGCTGTGCAGCGACATTAAAAGATAGAACATCGGCTCTGTCAGCGTTGAAAATTTCTTTCTCGCCATCGGCTCACCTCCAAATATCGATTATCGATGTTTGCTATATTATATATCGATATTCGATATTTGTCAACTCCGCATTTCGCTTGACTAAACACTGTATCTATATTAAAATAAAGTATCTAAATGTAGGGAGGAATTACATATGGATGCCATTAAAAACGCATATTACCGCTCGTTCCAGGCCGTTTTCAACGTTGCCGCCCGCTGCCTCTACTGGCGCAAGCCCATCACCGTTGAGGGCGAGGGCGCGCTGAGCAAGGCTCCCAAGCTTTTCAAGAAAAACCACGTCAAGAAGGTCATGATCGTCACCGGCCGCACCGTCGGCAAGACGATAGCCCCCATTGCGAAGGCCGCTCTGGACAAGGCCGGCATCGCCTACGAGCATTACTCCGAGGTTTCCGCAAACCCTACGGTAACCGTCGTGAACGAAATTCAGAAAAAATACCTTGAGACCGGATGCAAGGGCTTCCTTGCCATCGGCGGCGGTTCTCCGATGGACGCTGCCAAGGGTGCAGCGGCAAGAGTCGTGCACCCGAACACCCCCGTGAACAAAATGGCCGGACTGCTCAAGGTCCGCCACAAGATCCCAACCTTCGTAGCAGTTCCCACGACGGCCGGCACCGGCTCCGAGACCACGATAGCAGCCGTCATAACCGACCCGGAAACGCATCACAAGTATGCGATAATGGATCTGTGCCTTGTTCCCAAGTACGCGATACTCGACCCCGAGCTTACGCGCGATCTTCCGCAGAAAACGACCTCCACAACGGGCATGGACGCTTTGACCCACGCAGTTGAGGCCTATGTCTGCTGGACATACAACACAAAAGAATCCATCCGTCTTGCCGAAGAGGCGACGGTTGCGATATTCAAGTATCTCGAGCGCGCTTACAATGACGGAAACGATATGGAAGCCCGTCAGCAGATGCTCACTGCCGCGTTCAAAGCCGGCTTTGCCTTCACCCGTGCCGGCGTCGGCAACGTCCACGCAATTGCGCACACGCTCGGCGGCCTGTATAATACGCCGCACGGCCTTGCAAACGCCGTTATTCTTCCCATCGTCCTTGAGGACTACGGCGAGGCGGTTTACGCAAAGCTTGCGCATCTTGCCGAGCTGACCGGCGTTAAAACAACCGGCAGCGACGAGGAAAAGGCAAAGGCATTCATCGCCGAGATACGCGCAATGAATAAGCGCATGAATATTCCATCCGGCTTTGACTTCATCAAGGATGAGGATATCCATCAGATGTGCCTGTGGGCAATGGAAGAGGCAAACCCCGTCTACCCTGTCCCCGTTATCTACAACGAGAAGCGCTTCACTAAGGTCATCCACCGCATAAAGGCCGAAGCCTGATACGCCGAAAAATCCGCCGCCTCACGGCGGCGGATTTATATTTATACTTCTGAGGTGACACATGGAACTACTCTACGCACTTGAAAGCATACGCACTCCGTTTCTCGACAAGCTCATGGGACTTGTCACAAACCTCGGCGGCGAGGCTGTGTTTATCGTGGCCGCCATCATCGTTTTTTGGTGTCTGAACAAAAGCTGCGGCTATTACATGATGACCGTGGGCTTTGCCGGAACGATCATCAACCAGTTTCTGAAGCTGTGGTTTCGCATTCCGCGCCCCTGGGTCAAGGATCCGAACTTCACGATAGTCGAAAGCGCACGCGCCGAGGCAACCGGCTACTCCTTCCCCAGCGGCCACACGCAGAATGCCTTTGCCGTTTTCGGCGCACCGGCGAGGTTTTTTAAAAACACCGCGCTGAGGATCATTTTTATCCTTCTCATTGCGCTCACGGCATTTTCCCGTATGTACGTCGGAGTTCATACTCCGCTGGATGTCGGCGTCTCGCTCATCGTCGGAACTATCCTGGTTTTCGTCATATATCCGTTCTTCCGCGATATGGACAAGAGTCCGAAAAAGGTTTACATAATATTCAGCATTTTCATAGTTCTCGCGGCGGCATTTGTTGCTTTCGTCGAGCTGTACGACTTCCCTGCCGATATAGACGCGGAAAACTACGCCTCGGGCCTTAAAAACGCTTACATGATCCTGTTTTGCGCGATCGGACTTATGCTGACGTTCTTCATCGACACAAAGTATGTCCACTTCCCCACGCAGGCCGTGTGGTGGGCGCAGATAATCAAGGTCGTTGTCGGTCTGGCTATACTGCTTGCACTAAAGTCGGTGCTCAAAGCGCCGCTGCTTGCCCTGTTCGGAGGACACAGCATAGCACACGGCGTGAGGTACTTCATTGTTATCCTCTTTGCCGGAATCGTATGGCCGATGACCTTCAAATTCTTTGCAAAGCTCGGCAAAAAATAAGCAGATAAGTCAAAAAATCTCTCCCTGTCGGGAGAGATTTTTTATCTGTTTAGTGTTTATCGCCGTCGTCAGGCTCGTCGGCCATACCGGCTGAGGCGTCCTCAGTGGGAGGATCGTCAAAACGGGCGATCTTGCGCGCCGGGCGTTCGATCGTATCATCCTGCATGGCAGGTGCCGGCTTAGGCTCGGGGAACGTGCCGTGCTCGCAGTAGTAATCGAAGGTCTCGCGATCCATCGACTCGTTTTCAAGCAGATACTCTGCAACGCCGATGAGCGTATCGCGGTGCTCGGTGAGTATCTTTTCGCACAGGGCGGAAGCCTCGTCAAAAATGTGCTTGACTTCCTCGTCGATAAGGGCGGCGGTCTCCTCGGAATAGCTCTTGGTCTGGCCGAAGTCACGTCCGATGAAGATGCTGTGGTCGGAGCTGTCGTACTGGATGGGGCCAAGCTTTTCGCTCATACCGTAGCGCGTCACCATATTGCGCGCAATGCTCGTCGCCTGCTGGATATCGCCGGACGCGCCGGTGGAGATATCGTCAAGGAAGAGCTTTTCGGCTATTCTGCCGCCGAGGCAGGATACGATGCGCTCGAACATCTGTGCCTTGGAGGTAAAGTCCTCCGTGTCCTCATCCGGGCGATAGAGCGTAAAGCCGCCGGCCATTCCGCGTGGAATGATGGTGATATAGTGCACGGGGTCGGTGTGCTGCAGGAACTTCGAAGTTATGGCATGACCTGACTCGTGGTAAGCTGTAAGGCGCTTTGCCTTGTCCGACATCTTGCGGCTCTTCTTTTCGGGGCCCATCTCGACCTTGAGTATTGCCTCGTCGCAATCCTCCATCGTGATAAAGCGATGCTTGCGTCGCACTGCCAGCAGAGCGGCCTCGTTCATCAGGTTTTCAAGGTCTGCACCGGAGAAGCCGGGAGTACCCTTTGCAATGGACTTGAGGTCAACATCGTCCGCCAGCGGCTTACCGCGTGCATGGATCTTGAGTATGGCCTCTCTGCCCTTTATATCGGGCATGCCGACATAGACCTGACGGTCAAAGCGGCCGGGACGCAGCAGAGCGTTATCGAGGATATCGGCGCGGTTTGTTGCCGCCATAACGATGACACCCTCGTTGTTGCCGAAGCCGTCCATCTCGACAAGCAGCTGGTTGAGGGTCTGCTCGCGCTCGTCGTGTCCGCCGCCGAGACCGGAGCCGCGCTGACGGCCGACAGCGTCGATCTCGTCGATGAATATGATAGCCGGGGCGACCTTCTTTGCCTGATCGAACAGATCGCGCACACGAGATGCGCCGACGCCGACATAAAGCTCAACAAAGTCCGAGCCGGAAATGGACAGGAACTGCACGCCGGCTTCGCCTGCAACCGCTTTTGCAAGCAAGGTCTTACCGGTTCCCGGAGGGCCTACGAGCAGAACGCCCTTAGGTATTCTTGCGCCCATTTTGGTAAACGATTTGGGGTCCTTGAGGAACTCAACAAGTTCTTGAAGCTCTGCCTTTTCCTCATCGGCGCCTGCGACGTCGTTGAACGTCTTGCGGTTTTTCTCCTCGCTGCCGAGGCGCGTTCTGGCCTTGCCGAATTTCATCGCGCCGCCTGCGCCTCCGCCGCCCTGTGCTCGCTGCATCATGACGATCCAGAACACCATGAAGCCGATGAACAGGACATACGGTATAAGCTGCAGCCACCATGTTGACTGAACGGGCTCAATCTGATAATCCTTGATTATGCCCTTGTCGTACTGCTGGTCTATAAGCTCGCCGAATTCTTCATAGAACAGCGAGAAACTGTACATCTTATAGTATACGGTCTTATAGCCGTCCTTTGCGCTCGAGTCCTTAACCTTCATCTCAAGAAGATTCTTCGAGCCGTTATAAGTGAATTCCTGAACCTTTTCCTCCTTGAAAAGATCCTTTACCTGAGCATAGCTTAGCTCATTCTCAGGTTCCTGGTTGAGCAGAGTGAACAGAGTGCATGCAAGCAGCACCAGTATCAGAACATAAAAGCCTATATCTCTCGCTCTGTTGCGCTGAGGTTTCAATTAATCACGTCCTTTTAGACAGGAAGCATTTCATCCGTGCCTGAATTATTTCGTATATATCTCGGGCTTGAGCACGCCGATAAAGGGCAGGTTACGGTAAAGCTCGTCATAATCGAGACCGTAGCCGACGACGAATTCATCGGGCACTTCAAAACAAGAATATTTTGCATAAACGGGGGCTGTTCTGCGCGAGGGCTTATCCATAAGCGTTGCGATGGTTATGGATGCAGGCTTTCTCGTCATCAGATAGCTTTGCAGATAATTGAGTGTGTTGCCGCTGTCGAGGATATCCTCGATAATTATAATGTGGCGGCCTTCGATATTCTGGCCGAGATCTTTTTGGATCTCGACAGCGCCCGTGGAGCTTGTTCCGCCCTTATATGACGAAACGGCCATGAAATCCATAGAGCACGGAATGCTTACATGGCGCATAAGGTCGGCCATGAAAACAAAGCAGCCCTTCAGGACGCCGACAAACAAGGGGTTCTTGCCCTCGAAATCCTTGGATATCTGCTCGCCGAGAGCAGCGACCTTTGCTTCGATCTCGTCTGCCGTGAAGAACACTCTCTCTATATCGTTTCTCATCTTTCAATTGTCCCCCGTAAGCTTGGTTTTATTTATTGTTACCCGGATGACCTTGTCTCCGGGTCGTGCAATACATCTTTCGGCAACGCCAAAGCCGTAAACTGCTATGACGCCCTTTTCGTCTCTCAGCACCGGAGTTGTTTCACGCTCCATGCGGCTGAGCTTTGCCTCGGAAAACAGATCCTTGAGGCTTTTTGTGCACCCTCTGCCGCAAAGCTTTATCTTATCGCCGGGCTTTCGCGACGTAAGGGATATACTACCACAAATACTGTCGTAATTAAAGTATAAAATATTAAATGATTCGTTTTTTTTGCCGTAATTAGCAATTATCTCGCTTTTTACCGCAAATTCACTGCCCGGAACGAGCTGCTGTGTGCCGAGCTTTAGCTCAACAGACTCCGGAACGGAATATTCCCTGCCGAAATAGAGCACTCCCACGTCGCATTCAACGCGCATGCCGCTTACATCTGCGGATCTATACTCGCTCGACGATGCTATGGCGTAGACAGCCTGCGCATGGGTAAAGCTCAGCGACCTTCCGCATATCATGCGCAGAACGCGCATAGCAACAGGCTTTGGAAGCTCAAGGAGCTTATCTGCCGGGAAAGCGCCGGATCTGTAGTGCTCGTTATACGCTTTAAGCGCCATATCGTCGAGGCAGGCTTCATCCTCGCGCAGAAGCTGCACCGTTCGCGTGCAGGCCTCGAAAAACGCAGGATTTATGCCCTCAAGCACTGGCGTGACATGGTGGCGCAGCACATTGCGCGTGTAGTCGTCGCTCGCGTTTGTCTTATCGCTTACATATTCGATCGCGTTTGCCGCGTTATACGCCTCTATCTCCTGCCGGGTCGTTCCCAAAAGCGGGCGCACGATGTTGCCGCGCTTTGGCGGAATGCCGCAAAGCCCCTTTAATCCGCCGCCGCGAGTGAGGTTAAACAGCATCGTTTCGGCGTTGTCGTTTGCGTTATGCGCCGTCGCTATAACGTTGCAGCCGAGCTTTTCGGCCGCGTTTTCGAGAAACTCATAGCGGCTTGCGCGCGCGGCTTCCTCCTCGCTCATGCCCTCAAGCTCTGCTCTGCGGCGGACATCACCGCTGCCGGTCAGGCATTCGATGCCGTGCTTCGAGCACCAATCGGCAACGAAGCGGCAGTCGGATGCCGACTCCTCGCCTCTTAGCATATGGTCAAAGCTTGCAGCACACACGCTTATTCCAAGCCTATGCGCATTTTCGCTCAAATAATGCAGCAGGCACATCGAGTCCGCTCCGCCGGAGACCGCGCACAGCACGCGCTGCCCCGGAGATATGAGCTTGTTTTCCTTAATAAAATCAATAATCGTCATCGGTTTTTGCCGAGCGGTTGCCAAAGCTGGTGAACTCGGGCAGCCATTGCAGATACACTGTGCCTGTCTGGCCCTTGCGGTTTTTGAGAACTATCGCTTCCGCCAGATACGGATCCGAGCTTTCCTGATCGTAATAGCCCTCGCGGTGCAGGCCGATGACAACGTCGGCGTCCTGCTCGATGGCGCCGGAATCGCGCAGGTCGTTGAGCATCGGGCGCTTATCGCTTCTGCCGACGGCCGCACGGTTGAGCTGGCTGAGGCAAATGACCGGAACATTAAGCTCCTTTGCCATGATCTTTAGCATACGGCTTATATCGCTGACCGCCTGCTGACGGTTTTCGTTATAGCTGCTCTTTCCGCCGGCCGACTGCATCAGCTGCAAATAGTCGATGACCACAAGGCCGAGGTTTGAAAGTCTGCGGCACTGGGCGTTCATATCCGCAACGGTCAGCATGGAGTTATCATCAATGCGCATATCCGTTGCGCTTACCATCTGCGCGGCAGACGCAAGGCGGCGCCACTCGTCGGGGCTGAGCTGCCCCGTCAGCATATTCTGCGACGGAACGGATGCCTCGCGCGCAAGAAGCCTGCTTACAAGCTGCTCGCGGCTCATCTCCAGCGAGAACACGGCGACGGTCTTGTCCGAATTTTTCGCAACGTCCATTGCTATGTTCAGCGCGATACTCGTCTTGCCCATTGCGGGGCGCGCGGCTATGAGTATAAGCTCGCCCTTGTTCAGGCCGAGGATGAATTTGTCCAGATCCTTGAGTCCCGTGGAAAGTCCGGGGATGGTTTTGCCGCTGGATGCGGCCTCGGATATGCTCTCGTAAACGTTCTGAACAACGGTAGATATCGGAAGCAGACCGCCGATATTGCGGTCCTGACGGAGAGCGTATATCTTACTCTCTGCCGCTTCGAGGATGTTTTCCGCCTCGCCCGAGCCTTCGTAAACGAGGTTGTTTATCTCATCGGCCGCCGTTGCAAGGTTTCGCAGCAGTGCCCTGTCGCGCACGATGGCGGCATACTCAAGCACGTTTGCCGCCGTCGGCGTTATACGCATAAGCTCGGCGATATACTCGGTGCTTGCATCCGTGTAAACGCCGCGCACCTTCATCTGGTCAAGAACCGTGACGGGGTCGATGGTCTGCCCGTAGGAGAACATGGCATAGATCGTTTCAAATATATCTCTGTTCTGCTTGACATAGAACTCCGCGCCGCGCAGCCGCTCGATAACATCGGGTATGCACCGCGTGTCTATAAGCATCGAGCCTATGACCGCCTGCTCGGCCGTTGCCGAATGAGGCGCTTGTCTGCCCAATAATTCTTCCATGCTTTATCTCCTGCCGTTTACTGTTTCTTATGCCTCGATAACAAGCACGTTTATCGTGCCGGAAATTTCGTAGCCAAGCTTTGCCTTGACCTGGAACGAGCCGAAGGTCTTGATAGGCTCGGGCTGAACGATCTTGTTCTTTTCGATCTCAATACCGTGCTGAGCCTTGAGAGCGTCGCTGATCTCCTGAGAAGTGACAGAGCCGAAGAGCTTGCCCTTATCGCCGGCCTTTGCACGCACGGTGACGGTTATCTCGCCGAGCTTCTTGGCGTTTGCCTCGGCCTCGGCCTTTTCGCGTGCCATCTGTGCCGCTCTTGCCTTTTCCTTGAGCTTGAGTGCATTTATATTGTCGGTCGTTGCCTCGCTTGCGAGCTTGCGCGGCAGAAGGTAGTTGCGTGCGTAGCCGTCGGAAACTTCTTTCAGCTCGCCCTTCTTTCCCTGACCTCTTACATCAACGTTGAATATGACTTTCATAACTTATTCCTTTCCCGTGAATGATCACGAATCAATATACTCATCTATGGCGGCATACAGCTTTTCCACCGCCTGCTTAAGCGTCAGCCCGTTTATCTGAGCCGCGGCAGCCGCGCGGTTTCCGCCGCCGCCGAGCTTTTCCATTATAAGCTGAACGTTTACATCGCCTATCGAGCGCGCCGATACGAACACGCCGCCGTCCTCGGTCGGATACATTACCATGGATGCATCAACTCCGGCGACATTCAGAAGCTCGTCGGCCGCCTGCGCGGCAACGATCCTGTTCTGCGGCGTTTCCGGCACTGCAACCGCCATGCTGCGGTAAAGCTGTGCGCGCTGAAGGATTTTATACTTTGCAACCGTCTGCTCCATGCCGTTCTGCATGAGCTTTTTGACTGCAACCGTGTCCGCTCCCGCTCGGCGGAGATATGCCGCGGCGTCGAACGTTCGGTCGCCGGTTCTGAGTGTAAAGCTCTTGGTGTCGAGCACTATGCCGGCCAGTATTGCCTCTGCCTCGCAGCGCAGAAGCTTAGGCTCGTCGCTGCACATTTCAAGTATCTCGGTCATAAGCTCGCACACGGACGAGGCGTACGGCTCGATGAAGCTGAGGTCTGCCCTGTCTATGTACGTTGCTGCGCGGCGGTGATGGTCGATGACGGCAACATGGTTGCACGACTGCAAGAGCCGCAGATCCTCGACCTGCTCGGGGCGGTTTGTATCGACAACGACGAGCAGCGTCTTTCCGTCGGCTATCATAATAGCCTCCTGAGCGCTTATAAACGCCTCTTTATACTCCGGGCTTTCGCGCAGGAGCCTAATAAGCGGCTTTGCCGAGCTTTTCTCTGTATCGGCAACTATCAGCGCGCTCTTGCCGTTTTTGCGTGCAAGGCTGCATATGCCGACCGCGCCGCCGACACTGTCCATATCGCTGAACTTATGTCCCATAACGAGGACGCGCGAGGCATCCTTTATCAGCGATTCAAGCGCATTTGCCATAACGCGCGAGCGGACCTTGTTGCTCGACTCGACCTCGCCGGACTTGCCGCCGATGAAGTCAAAGCTGAATTTATTTTTGATAACCGCCTGATCGCCGCCGCGAGAGAGCGCCATTTCAACGGCAAGGGATGCAAACTGGAGCGCTTCGCTGAGATTTGCGCCGTCTCTGCCGATGCCGATTGACAGCGTTGCGTGGATACCGCTGGGACTTACGACCTGATGCACTTCATTGAGGATATCGCATTTTTTACTCAAAATGCCCTGCATATATCTGTCCTCAAACAGGAACAGATATCTGTCGCGATCAAAGCGGATGATAATTCCGTTTGTATTTGCTCCCCACTGATCGAGCTTATCGCCGACGGCGTCGCGCAGGTCGTTGCGCACGCGCTCTGGCTGGTTTTTCATAAGCTCTTCATAGTTATCTATCGTAAGTATCGCCGCAACTGGCTTTGAAAGCTCATGCTCGTCGCGGATATTTTCGTACTCCGTAACGTCGATCCAATAGGCTATCGCCATAAAATGCTGATCGCTTGCATCGTTTCCGCCGGAGCGGACGATGTTGCCGCAGATCTGATACTTTTTGCCGTTAAGCTCAAAAAGATCCGGACTTTGTGTCTTGCCCTCCATTAGCCACTTGCCCGAAAACTCCGGTATAAGCTCGGCAAGGCTTATATCCGTTCTCGTGCCGGACAGGCCGCTTATGGAGAAAAACATCTCGTTTCCCCAAATGATGCGCGAATCGTCAAGCCGGAAAACGACTATCGGCAATGGGAAATTGAGCAGCGTGTTATTCTTTGCCGTTTCCGCGTCATACGTCACCGACTCGATATACGCAAGCAGCGCTTTTCTGCGGCGCGAGCGCATGATCAGCGAGTAAATTATAAGTGCAAGGATGACAACGCCTTCCGCAGCGGCAAGGTAGAAGTTCTTCGTGACCAGCGTCGCCACCGCGAACACGATCAGGAAGAACACAAACGGCCGTGTATTCGGTTCAAACAATCTCTGTGAGTTCTTCATTTTTCGCTTCCGTTCCTGAGACTTATAGATATTAAATTATAACAAAGTATCAGTCCGATTACAACTGTAATTATCCGAAAAATTGTTTTTGCAGGAATTCTTTCATTTCGTTGTAATAATCATTGCATTGTGCTATACTGATTGAACATCATTATCAAGGAGACCGCGCCGTGAAACTGTATCTTTACGGACATGATTATAAATACGCAGCCGAGCAGATGATGCTCTCGCTCTACCCTTCCGAGCGCCCGGAATATCCCGAGGGAAAGCCCGAAGGCGACAGGGTCGAGCTGCGGCTAAGCCATGGGAATACATACACGACGGCAAGCTGCCGCCTTGTTTTAAACTCAGTTGAGTATAAGGCAAAAAGCTCTGTAAAAACAGGCCTTATGATCGATGATATCTCGCGCGACAAGCTGTGCAGCCGCATCATAAAAACCGCGTTTTACCGCGCAGCCCTCCGCTCGGGACATAAGCAGCCGGCATGGGGAATGCTCACCGGAGTTCGCCCCGGAAAGCTCTTCCGCGAGGAGCTTGAGGGCAAAACGCCGGATGCCGCGCTGAAAAAATTCATCTCCGACTACGACGTGACCGAGCCGCGCGCAATTTTGTGCCGCGATACGGCGCTTGTTACCGAAAGCGTAATAAACAGCCTCGGCGAACGCGACGTATGCCTTTATGTCGGCATACCGTTTTGCCCGACAAGGTGCTCATACTGCAGCTTTGTGAGCCAGTCGGTGGAAAAAAGCATGAAGCTTATACCTCCGTTCATGGATGCGCTCATGCAGGAGATCGACGCGGCGGCAGCAGCCGTAAATAAGCTCGGGCTTTCGGTCATATCAATTTACATGGGCGGCGGAACGCCGACAACGCTCACTTTTCAGCAGCTTGACAGGCTTTGCGCCAAAATTGCCGAGTGCTTTGATCTTTCCGCACTGCGCGAATATACCGTCGAGGCCGGCCGGCCGGACACCATAACGGTCGATAAGCTGCGCACTCTGCGTGCTCACGGCGTTGACAGGATAAGCGTAAACCCGCAGACGATGAGCGACAAGGTGCTGAACGTTATCGGACGCAGACACACGGCTGCCGATATAGTCGAGGCGCTGGAAAAGGTGCGCAAGGTCGGCGGCATGGCAGTCAACATGGATCTCATAGCCGGACTTCCGGCCGACAGCGCCGGGGGCTTCGAGAAAACGCTCGACACAGTCATTGCCCTCGATCCGGAGAACATAACCGTCCACACGCTGTCTCTGAAAAAAGGCTCGCGCATAACGCTTGAGGGCAGCGCTATACCGTCGGATGCCGAGGTCGGCAAAATGCTCGATCTTGCGCAGGATAGGCTGCGCAGCGGCGGCTGGGCGCCGTATTATCTGTACAGGCAGAAATTTATGTCCGGCGGCTTTGAAAACGTCGGCTGGTCAAAGCCGGGAAGCGAGAATATCTACAACGTTTGCATCATGGAGGAGCTGTGCTCCATCATCGCGCTCGGCGGCGGAGGCTCGACAAAGCTCATCTCCCCTGCCGGCGGACGCAACATTCGCTTTTTTGCGCCCAAGTACCCGGCGGAATACATATCCGGTATACAAAAGACCTGCTCGGATAAGCAGGGTATAATAGACTTCTACAGTAAGGAGAGCAAAAAGTAATGGCATTTGATCTTAAAGAAATCAATTTCCGCACAGTCGCCGACCCCAAGGGCTTCATCGAGGAGTGCGACGATGTGTACGCAAGCCGCGTGAAGGACGCGGCGGAGAAAATCATTGAAAACAGCCGCATAAGCCCCATAGTTCTGATGTCCGGCCCCTCCGGTTCGGGCAAAACGACAACGGCGCGCAAGATAAGCGAGGAGCTTGAGCGCCGCGGCGTACATGCATACTATGTAGGCATGGACGATTACTTCAAGTCCGTCGATCCTGCCACCGCGCCGAGAACTCCGGAGGGTGACATTGACCTTGAGTCACCGCTGTGCCTTGACATGGAGCTTTTAAACGAGCACTTTAACATGCTCGCTGCCGGTGAGCGGATATACATTCCCAAATACGAATTTTCTCGTCAGATGCGTGTACTCGAACCGTCAAAGTCCATAAAACTCAGAAAGGACGAGATCGTTGTATTCGAGGGCATACACGCACTTAACGATATAATAACCGAGCAGCACCCCAACGCCTTCAAGCTCTATATTTCCGCACGCAGCAACGTTGAGTTCAACGGTGAGGTATGCTTCAAGGGCACATGGTTCAGACTCGTCCGCCGCACGGTGCGCGACTTCAACTTCCGCGGCGCGGATCCTGCACAGACCCTCAAAATGTGGGCAAATGTACGCCGCGGCGAAAAGTCCTACATCTCGCCGTTTAAAAACAAAGCCAACTTCCTGTTCGACTCGGCATTCCCCTATGAAATGGCCGTCATGAACGAAACGGCCACAAACCTCTTCTCCTCCATCCCCGAGGGCATCGAACGCTATGACGAGCTGCGCACCGTGCTTCCGGCGCTTCAGCTTTTCGGCGTTATCGACGAGAAGCTCGTTGCTCCCGACGCGCTGATCCGCGAATTCATCGGCGGCGGCGATTTTAACTGAGATTTAGTTTAATACCTGTTGACAGTTAAATTTATTTAAGTTATGCTATCGGTGATATCATTTTTGTTTTGGAGGAGAAATGAAGAACTTAAAGAAAATCACCGCTCTTATCATGGCGCTTATCATGGTTTTCGCTCTGTGCGCTTGCTCGGACGATGACGACGCCAAGGGTAAGGTCGAGCCGGGAACAGTTGAAACCGGCGCTCCGTCCGCAGAGCCTGAGAAAACGCTTGAGCTTGGCACACTCAGCGGCGGAAAATACGCAAACGACTACTTCGGCTTCGGCTGTGAGCTGGATGATCAGTGGACATACGCAGATGAGGATCAGCTTCTGAGCATGATCCAGGCGACCGCCGATCTTATCGACGACGAAAACTTCAAGGACGATATCCTCGATGCCGACATGTTCTATGACATGATGGCCGTTTACTACGACGGCGTAACGAGCATGAATGTTGTTGTCCAGAACATCGGCGCTGCATACGGCGCACTGCTTGACGAGGAGACAATGGTCGATGAAACGATAAAGGTTCTTCCCGACCAGCTTGCGACAGCTTCAATGGACGTTCAGTCCTGCGAGCACGTCACTGTTGAGTTTGCCGGCGCAGATCACGACGGAATACTCACGCACAGCACCGTGAACGGCGGCGATGTGTATCAGCTTCAGACCTATGTAAAGGTCGGCAAATATGTAGCAGTTGTCACTCTGTCTTCCCCACTCGAGGACAATCTTGATCCGATGCTCGGATTTTTCTATGCAGTATAAAGCAGAATAAAACTTAAAGCTCAGGCCAAACGGCCTGAGCTTTTTCACTATCGTCTAAAGCGGATTTTTCTTTATCTGCGCCCATTTGCGCGGATACTTGAGGTGCGTAGGCTTGATCTTTTCAATGACCACCGCGGCATGAGTTATATCCGTTCCGGGTATCGCATAATGTTCTATCTTTTCAAGCCGGGCACCGAGCAGATGCATGGCATTTTCGGCCTCTGCGACCTCGTCGGCGCAGTCGGGGCCTTTCATGGCGATAAATCTGCCGCCGACACGCAGATACGGCAGGCACAGCTCACAGAGCGTCCCCAGGCGTGCCACGGCTCGCGACACGGCGATATCGTATGCTGCACGGCGCTCTTCGGGAATTTCCTCCGCGCGCGCGTGGACGCAGCATATCCCTTCAAGCTTCAGCTTTTCGCTCATCTCGCCGAGGAAGTCGATGCGCTTATTCAGGCTGTCCAGCAATGTTATGTCCATGCTAGGCTGCACGATCTTCAGAACAAGACCGGGAAAGCCTGCGCCGGTGCCGACATCGATGACCTTTTTATCCGCAAAATCGCACACGGTCAGCAGCGCCGCACAGTCGAGAAAATGCAGACGTGCAACATCCTCAAGTCCGTTTATCGCAGTAAGATTCATGACCTTGTTGCGCTCTTCGAGATATTCATAATATGCTTGCAGTCTGCCAACTGCCTCGGCATCGGGCGTGATGCCGAGCGCGGCAAAGCCGTCACTTAAAATCTTTTCCATATGTTCTCCAAAAAAATGAGTTGGGTTAGACCCAACTCATTTTAGCATAGTTATTATCTTTTAGCAATCACATAAAGAAATTGTGGTCGCCGATCTTGCCGAGCCACGTCGTTTCGATCATGCCGCTGCCCCAGTATCGTCCGACCTGGAAGAAAAGCGCGTCGCCGACGGTGTTATAGCCCTCGAGCGTAAGCTTTGCGCAGATAACGCTTATCGGATAAGGATCGCCGTACACTGCACCCGTTGATGCCGGCGTGAACTGCCCCGGCTGGAAGATGACGCCCTTTATCGTCTCTCCGAATCGGGGGTCGCCTGCGCGGTTGAGGATAACGTTTCCGACGCCTATCTGCCCCTCTACGGGCTGGTTGCCGGACTCCCATGTGATGATCCTGCTCATCCAGTAGAGATCATCCTCGTTGTAAAACTCGTCCCCACTCCGGAGGATCTGTTCGTCTGCCGTGCTGAAATTGATAGCTCTCTGCTCATCATCCTGCGTGACGCCCAGCGTAAATATCTTCGCCAGTGCCTCCGTCGGGATTATGAAAGAGCCGTCAACCTCCATATAGCCGTCGGGAAGATAGAGGTATCTGCCGTTTGCGCACAGATATTTGTCCCCAAAGCCGGCTTCGATCGTTATGCCGGCGACCTCGACGGTCAGTTTATTTATCTCTTTGTCATAGTTAACATCGGCGTCGTAGCCGAGGACAGCGCATGCGGCCTCAAGCGAGACATAGGAATCGTCGCCTATCATATAGCCGCGGCAGGAAAGCAGTCCATCGACGTATACCGGGGTTTCGGTATAACTGACACCGTTGTCAGTTTCCTCGGCCAGCGCGGAGCCGCAGAGGAAAACGCACAGCAGACAGATAACGAACACGAGTGCAAGACTGTTCTTTTTCAGTTTACTCATATAACGCTCCTGTCATAAAAAATATATTCGGCAAAACACCGAACAGCGCCCTATAACTCTCAGGCATATTAATTATAGCGGAACATTCGTAAGTGAGTAAACAGTAATTTTGCACAAACGAGGCCGTGTCGAATTGTGCATGTTTCACATGGGTACTTCAAAAACCGCAAGATTTAGGGGCTTTTGCTATACAAAACACAGGATTTTGTGCCTTAGTCAGCTTGCACAAAAGCCGAATTTCGACAACAATTCCTTAAAAATTCGTAAAAATTATTACAAATATTAATCACATGTATAACGTTATGTAAATCGTGGGCGTTATGAAACAATATTATGTAAACTAAATCGCTGTTTTTATATGCAATTTTTCAGTGCTTTGGATAGCTGATCGGGGCATGATGTTGCCTTGAATCCGCAGCGTATACCCTCCAGTTTTGCGGCGGCCTCCTCGGCCTTCATCCCCACCAGCAGCCGCGAAATGCCTTGCAGATTGCCGCTGCATCCGCCTTTTACCTCCACTTTTTCGATGATCCCGTTTTCGACATCGATCTCAAAAAGCTGCGAACATACGCCCTGCGGACGGTAAGTAATATGCATAATCACACCTCATTTTTTGAATATTCATGGTTAACATAACACAGTAACTACCTGCAAATAAATCATACCACAGCCCCGGCTGCAAGTACAGCATAATTTGAAGCAGGGCGCAATATACTTGCACGAAGGGAGGCTGTGAAATGCTGAGAAAACTGAGAGCGATCATTGTGGGCGGACTTGCCCTGTGCTGCCTTTATCTGTTTGCCTTATACCTGCGCGCAGACGGCGGCGGACTGGTTAAAAACGCGATCTCCCTTGCAGATGTCGCACAGGAGACTGTTTGCCCTACCGAAGCTCCGGCCGCGACGGAAGCGCCGGCGCAGAGCGCCGCTCCGGCAACGCCGACTATCATACCGACAACCATATCCGGTGGTATGTCCATAAAAAACACCTCCGGCTATGATATCGACATCGACTCGATACTGAGCGCAGGCTGCCCAATACGGCTTGAAGCGGATAAGCCGCAGATCCTTATTGTGCACACGCATTCGAGCGAGGCCTACTCCCCTGCCGGGCTGGACAAATACGACGACCTCGGAACGAACAGGACGCTCGACCAAAACCTCAATGTTATACGCGTCGGCACGGAACTTGCGCAGATGCTTCAGGACTGCGGCCTGAATGTCATTCACGACACGCAGGTGTTCGACTACCCGAGCTACACAGGCTCGTATAACCGAAGCTGTGAGGCCGTCGAGAAATACCTCGCCGAGTACCCGAGTATAAAGATCGTGATCGACCTGCACCGCGACGCTCTGTGCTCGGAAACGGTGACATATAAAACCACCGCAACCGAACAGGGCGTGTGCGCAAGTCAGATAATGCTTTTTGTCGGCAGCGATGCGAGCGGTCTTGAGCATCCAAATTGGCGGCAGAATCTTAGTCTCGCAATTTATCTGCAAAACGCCGTGTGCCAAAGCTATCCGAGCCTCATGCGCCCGATAACGCTGACAAAGTATCGCTATAATCAGCACCTTTCGCCCGGCTCGATGATAATCGAGGTCGGCAGCAACGGTAACACCTTGCAGGAGGCTCTCGCCGCAATACGGCTGTTCGGCAAGGCAGCAGGGCCTGCGCTGGCCGAGCTTATCGAGTGAAATATTATTATAATGTATAGAACGCACCTCCTGCGGCTATGATCTTCATATACCACAGGAGGTTTTTTACTATGAAAGTGTTTGATATCATGAGCGAGCATACAGTAACGGTCGGACTTGGCGAACCGGTCGCCGCGGCGGCGCGGCTGTTGAAGCAATATAACATCGGCGCCGTTCCCGTTTGCGACGAGCGAGGCAATCTGCGCGGCATGATAACCGATCGCGACATTGCCATAAGATGCGCGGCAAACGGTCTATCGCCGATGGAGACCAAGACCGGCGACGTTATGACGCGCGGCGTTATAACAATAAACGACAACGCCTATGTCGGCGACGCGGCGCGGCTTATGGCCGATGCGCAGATACGACGGCTGCCGGTGTGCCGCGACGGACGCCTTGTCGGCATGCTGTCGCTGGCCGATCTCGCGCGAAACACCGACTGCGACACGGAAGCTGCGGAAGCTCTATGTGAAATTTCTAAAAACATCCGCAGAGTGTAGCATACGCCACAGTCACCGCGTGCAAATCCTATTATAATAAGCTCAGAAAGACGAAAGACGTCAATCAAAAAAAGATTTCAAGTGCAAAGTGTATTTATTATTTTAGGAGGTAAATTATTATGGCAAAATGGGTATGCCCCGTATGTGGTTACGTTCATGAAGGCGACACTCCCCCCGAGAAGTGCCCGATCTGCAATGTCCCCGGTGAGAAATTCACCCTGCAGGCTGAGGAAAAGACCTGGGCAGCAGAGCATATAGTCGGCGTCGGCAAGGTTTTCGGTGAAAACGTTCCCGAAAACGTCCGCGAGGAGATCATCAGCGGCCTGCGTGCAAACTTCGAGGGCGAGTGCTCCGAGGTCGGTATGTACCTTGCAATGGCTCGCGTTGCTCACCGTGAAGGCTATCCCGAGATCGGCCTTTACTGGGAGAAGGCAGCTTACGAAGAAGCTGAGCACGCTGCAAAGTTCGCAGAGCTTCTCGGCGAGGTCGTAACCGACTCCACCAAGAAGAACCTCGAGATGCGCGTTGATGCAGAAAACGGCGCAACCGCAGGCAAGTTCGAGCTTGCAAAGCTTGCAAAGCAGTACAATCTCGATGCTATCCACGACACCGTCCACGAGATGGCTCGTGACGAAGCCCGCCACGGCAAGGCTTTCGAAGGCCTGCTGGCAAGATACTTTAAGTAAGGCGAAAATTTCAAAGCAGCACGGAATTTCCGTGCTGCTTTTTTATTTCCATTTTGTACAACATCGTGCTATACTAAGTCCGGAGTATGTAATTTATATGTATTGGAGGTTATGTATGGATAAGATGCCATGTCTGCCGGTAAAAATAACGGCGAAGAAGTGGGCCGACAAGCTACAGGATGGTTCTGTTTTCATGCGTTCTCTGTATGACTTTGGCTCGTGGAGTGCAATAGAACGACATAATCGCTCCGACAGTCAGATGAAGGACGGCGTTCAGGGCGATATTGGCGAAGGGATAGTCAGGACTGTAGATCCCAAAATCGGCGACGAATTCTTCAACTGTTTTGACCCGGAGATCAGAGCCGTCATGAAAGGCATGTATTATATAGACGAAAACTTTTATCAGTATTCAAAAATCTACTGCATGTACGGGCTTACATATCTCATTCACGAAAAAAGATTTGAGCAGCCCGATGAGCGGCTGCTCGATTTTGGCGATACTGCAGTCATAATCTATAATCCAAACGAATTTTTAAGCCGCGTTCTGCACGCACTGTACGACAAATACGGTGATAATATTAATTTCAGATGTGATGAAGTTCGCTACTATCCGCCGGACTATTACGGCGATTTGGACGAATTTTGCAAATCGGCAAGCTTCTCATGGCAAAACGAGCTGCGTTTCAGAGTCGCTCTGCTGGATGGTGAGGACACTGTCACCGACGAGCTCGGGCTCGTCCGAAAGTGTTTGATCCAGGATCGCTCACCAATAACTCTGGATATTGGCTCAATAAGGGATATATCCGTTCAAATACCGACGGATGATCTCATCGGGCTTCGTCTGCCTGATTTTCTGCTGCCATAGTACGTTTCAGCTACACAGCAAAAAAGACCGCCTCCCGGCGGTCTTTTTCAATTTAGTGTATCTGCGTTTAGGGTGAAGAGTCTCGCTACGGCGGCTTTGAGCTGAGCATGCTCCGGGCGCAACAGCTCGGGGTCGGAGGCAAGAGTTTCGCGCGCGGCGTCCTGCGCCTCCTGCAAAACGTTCATATCCGAGCCGAGATCGGCAACGTGCATCGCCGGAAGTCCGTGCTGGCGCGAGCCGAAGAAATCGCCCGGGCCGCGCAGCTTCAGATCCTCCTCGGATATCTTAAAGCCGTCGTTCGTTTTGGTCATGACCTTCAAACGCGCCTGAGTCGCCTCGTTATCATTATCGGAGACGAGCACGCAATAGCTTTTGTGCTCGCCGCGCCCGACGCGGCCGCGCAGCTGGTGCAGCTGGCTCAGACCGAAACGGTCGGCATTTTCGACTATCATAAGCGCCGCATTCGGCACGTCCACGCCGACCTCAATCACCGTGGTGGAAACAAGGATATCTATATCTCCGGCAACGAAGCTCTGCATAATGTCATTTTTCTCTTTGACCTTGAGCTTGCCGTGGACGCAGGCCACTTTGAGATTGGGGAAATATTTCTGAAGCTCGGCGGCGTGCTCCTGCGCGGATTTGACTTTCGGCGGAAGCTCCTCGTTTTCCTCGATCATCGGGCATACGACAAACACCTGCCGGCCTTCGGAAACAAGCTTGCGGATAAAGCCGTTCAGGCGCGTGCGATAGCTTTCCGTCACGGCAAAGGTATCGACCTTTTGCCTGCCCGGCGGCATCTCGTCGATTATTGAGATATCGAGATCGCCGTAAATTATAAGTGCAAGCGTGCGCGGAATTGGCGTTGCGGACATAACAAGAACATGCGGCTTTTCGCCCTTGGATATCAGGCTCGATCGCTGATTTACGCCAAAGCGGTGCTGCTCGTCGGTTATGACAAGGGCGAGATTTGAATACTCGACATCATCGGAAAACAGCGCGTGGGTTCCGATGATAAGGTCAAGCTCCCCGGCAGCAAGCACGGCCTTGACCTCGCGCTTTTGCTTTGCTGTCATTGAGCCTGTTAGCTTTCCTATGCGCAGGCCAAAGGGTGCAAGAAAGCCTCCAAGTGTTTCAAAATGCTGATTTGCAAGTATCTCAGTCGGCGCCATGAACGCCGAGGCGTAGCCGTTTTTCCACGCATACCACACAAGCGCGGCGGCCACAAGCGTTTTGCCGCTGCCAACATCGCCCTGCACAAGCCTGTTCATCGCTGTTCCCGACTGCATATCGCGCACAGCGTCCGACACCGCGCGTTTTTGCGCGCCCGTCGGCACAAACGGCAGACTTGAGAAAAACTCATCTATATTCTGCTCGCGCATGGGTATGCCGCTCTGCTTTGAGTGGCTGCCCTTCATTTTGCCCAGCGCGCAGGCCAGCAGGAACAGCTCCTCAAAAACGAGCCTGCGCCGCGCAAGCTCGAGATTCTCGAAGCTCGCCGGAAAATGAATATTTTCATACGCGTATCCCGTCTGTGCAAGCCGGTACTTTTTCCTCAGGCTCTCGGGCAGCACCTCCGGCAGATCGGCCGCGCTTGCGTCAAGAGCCTGACGCACCACGGACATAACAAGCTTCTGCGAAAGCCCAGTCGTGAGCCTGTACACCGGAACTATGCGCCCCGTGACGCCGCCGACTGTGCCCTCACGCTCGATCACCGGGTTTGTCATCGTGCGCTTTCCGCCAACGCCGATAATCTTGCCATATATATTCAGGCTGTCGCCGCGATGGATATTGTTTTTGATATACGGCTGGTTGAAAAACGTTATGTCAACCGAACCACTCTCGTCAACGACGCGGAACTTGACAAGCTCAAGTCCCCTGCGTATGCGCACAAGCCGGGCATCCTCCGCCGCGAGGGCGTTTATGCACACTGTCTCCCCGTCGCAGGTCAGCGCGATCGGCTTAAAGCTGCTGCGATCCTCATATTTCCTCGGAAAATACGAAACAAGGTCACGGACATTAATGACGCCGAGCTTATTGAAAAGCTGCGCCTTTTTTTCGCCTATGCCCTTGCAGTATCGTATATCAGTATCAAGATAATTCATTTTTTGAGTTTGAATCTCCATAAGGCTTCCCTGTCGGCAGGCTCTGCGTAGGCTATGCCAACGCGCGGAAGCTTGATTATGTCAACCTGTATGCCGTCGTCCTCGATGCGCAGCCCACCGCAATCGAGAATATCCAGTCCGTTGAAGCTGCGGTCAACGGAAAGCTCCTTTGTCAGCTTTCCCGGACCTTCAAAACCCTCGCAGCAGCGGATGAGCACCGCCTGCGGCTCGCCTTCCCTGCCGGAGACTATGTTCATAAGATTATGCATGCCGTAGCAAAGATAGACATATATCGTGCCGCCGTCACGCCAGAGTATCTCGGCGCGCTTTGTTTTACCCTTATGCGCATGGCATGCCGTGTCCTCAACGCCGCAGTAAGCTTCGGTCTCGGTTATCCTCAGCCGCTTTTCGCTGCCGTCGGGAAAACTGCGCACAATGAGCTTTCCGACCAGAGCCTGAGCAAGCGTCAATGCGTCTTGGCGAAAAAATTCTCTGTCCGGCATCACTCTACCATTTTAAGCGTGTAGTCTGTGCGATTTGTGAGCGTGAACACCTCGATCAGACCGGTAGTACACATTATCTCGTTATCCTTATTTATCATTATCATCTCAAATCCGCCGTTTTCGCGCCAGTATTTGAGCGCGGCATTTTCGCCAAGGACAAACATCGCCGTTGACAGCGCGTCGGCCAGCGTACCGTCCTCGCATACTATCGTGACCGAAACAAGGTCGTTATCCGCCGGTCTGCCAGTGCTCGGGTCGATGATGTGGTGATACTTCATGCCGTCCGAGCCGATGAAATAGCGCTGATAGCTGCCGCTTGTTATTATTGCTGTCTCGCCGACTGAGAGCGTTCCGACATAGCTGCTCGTGTCGTTAGGATCCTCGACGGCGACGATCCAGTTCGAACCGTCGGGCTTTGTGCCCAAAGTCTGCACATTTCCGCCGAGGGAAACTATGCCGCTTGTAACGCCGCTTTTGCGCATTGCGTCGATCGCGTACTTTGACGCGCAGCCCTTGGCGACGGCGCCGAAGCTTATCTGCGTTCCGGCAGGCATGCGCACGGAGTAGTTGGCCTCGCCCTCAAAGTTTGTGATCTCTGTGCTGCCGAAGCCGAGGTTTTTGCGAAGCTCCTTTATCTCGTCATCGGACGGGATGCGGCCGGTTTCGTCCTTGAACTCGCCCCAGGCTTCATACAGCGGATACACCGAAAGATCGAGCGCGCCGCCCGAGAGATTATAGACGTTCAGCGCAGTAGACAGCATCTCGTTTACCTGCGGTGTGACTATAACGTCCTTGCCCTCGGCATTGTTAATAAGCGACGTGTAGCTGCCCTCATTATCGGGATCGAGCATATCGTCCATGGCGTTTATCACGCCGACGGCCGCGTTTATTCCGTCGCCGGCATATTTGCCGTAAGCTGTCAGTGTCATCACCGTATCCATTGCGAATATCTGCTTCTGCTCGGGCTTGTCGCTTGAGCAGGCGCAAAGCGGCAGCACCATGCAGATGCAGAGCACCGCGGAGATCATTCTTTTTGCAAAAAATCGACTCATATCTTATCCTCGGGATTTTTATTTATTTTGTAATTATACCATATATAAAACCAATTGAAAACCGAAAATTTGCGTTCTGCGAAACGTCGCTACACAATAACTATTTGTTGAAATCGGCAACAAACACAATATATGCTAAAATGCGCTATTTACAGATTGTTTACGCCGAATTTTGCCCCTCGCGAGCCGCCAATGTTGACATAATACGACTTCTGTGTTACAATTTGATTACATCTTGAAATATTCCACGGAGAGTTAAAAATGAAAAAACGGCTTTTAAGTTTACTTCTTGCAGTGATAATGTGCGTTTCGCTGCTCGCCGTTCCGGCCTCGGCTGCCGGCATAAGCGGCGCGAAAACGACGTCGGCTCTGAATCTCAGAAGCGGCGCAAGCACGAGCAAGTCAATAATCATGACCATGCCGGCAGGTGCAGAGGTCATAGTAGGCATGACGCAGAACGGCTGGTGCAAGGTCGTCTACAACAACACCGTAGGCTACGCTTCGGCAGACTACCTCAAAACCGTCAGCAAGGTCAGCGGCAATTTCGGCACAGGTACCGTATCCGGCAGCGATGTCCGCATGAGAAGCGGCGCCGGAACTAACAGCTCGATCATAACCACACTGGACAAGGGCACGAAAATGAGCGTCATCGGCGCATCTGGCAACTGGTATGAGGTCAGCTACAACGGCAAGACCGGCTATGTCAGCGCAGATTATATGAAGCTTTCGGTCGGCAATGCTTCATCGTCGGCAGCAACTACCAAGCCTTCCTCGTCTGCATCGACCACAACGAGCACCTCGACAGGCAGCGGCTTCAAGGCTTCGGTCATCGGAACGAGCGTAAGGCTCAGAAGCCAGCCGAATACCAATTGCGACACTCTCGGCTACTACTCCAACGGAGTAAGCCTCACGGCGCTCGGCTCGGTCAAGGATTGGTACAAGGTATCATACAACGGCAAAACCGGCTACATGGCCGCGCAGTATGTGCGTATAACCCCGTCGGAGAGCTACAGCGCCGCAAAAAGCGGCAGCGTTTCCGGCGACAGCGTCCGCCTGAGAATGGGTCCGAGCACGGATTTTGCAGCCATTGCAACGCTCAATAAGAACACAAGCGTTAAAATCACCGGAGAGACCGGCTCGTGGTACGAGGTCAGCGCAAACGGCCAGTACGGCTACATGAGCAAGGACTACATAAAGATCGTCTCCACCGCATCTTCCGCAACGGTCGAGAAGATGGACAAGATCGGCATCGTCACCGGCGACGGAGTGCGCATGAGAAGCGGAGCCGGCACAAGCTACTCTACCATCGGCTACTACAACAAGGGCATTCAGGTCAAGGTCACCGGGAAGACCGGCTCATGGTATGCCGTGAGCTACAACGGCCTGAGCGGATATATGAGCGCAGACTATGTCAAGCTCAGCACCGGCAACGCCGTTGCCGACAAGATCGTTGCCACCGCAAAGCAGTATCTCGGAACGCCCTATGTTTACGGCGGTTCCTCGCCGCGCGGCTTTGACTGCTCGGGCTTCATGTATTACCTCTACGGTCAGTACGGCTACTCGCTCTGGCGCGGCGCAGGCGGACAGTGGAACCACAACGGCACCAAGGTCGATAAAAGTGACCTGCAGCCGGGCGACCTCGTGTTCTTCTCCGACAGCGTCGATCCCATCGGCCATGTCGGCATGTATATCGGCAACAATCAGTTTATCCACGCCTCCTCCGGCAAGGGCTGCGTCGTTATAACCTCGCTCAGCTCAAGCTACTACGCAAATCACTACACCGGCGCAAAACGCATCATTCAGTAGAACATAATTTTCACCGCTGCTCTGTCGAGCAGCGGTGTTTTTTATAGCTTGTTATCAATGATTTTGTGTGCGGCAAAAATGACTATTACAAGCGCCGCATCTGCCGCGATGTTCGGGCTGAAAATTATTCTGCTCGGCAGCAGCAGAGCCGCGCACAGGGCAACTGCCGTTATCAGCAGGATAAGGCACACCAGCGCCGCAGGCTTTGAATTGAAGGAGTTTTTAGTTATGTAAACCACTATCAAAGTTGCGAGTATCAGCATCGCTGCTCCGCCCAAAATATCCGTCACGCTGACCGGCGTTACATACCAAGTCGCTCCGTTTATGATCTGCTCAGCGACAGAGAATACCACCCAAATGCCGATCAGCAGCCCCAAAGCCGGTAAAGTATCGCGGATTGCCGTCATAATGCGCTGTTTCGCACTCAGCTTTGGTATCTCTGCGATTATCGCATCGCAAAAAGCTTTATAGTCTCCGCCTATCACATCGGCCGCCGTCTCACCTCTTCCGCGAGCGTCAATGAGCATCTGCGTTATGTCGCGCCGCACATTTTCCTGATCGATATCGCTGATATTTGCGCTTCTTATGTAAACCACTATATCGGTCAGTATATCGTTGGTCTTATCATCGAGCTGCTTTTCAAGCTCGTTATTCTCATCTCTCAGCACCCTGGCTTCCCTGCTCATCCGTTTCTCCTCCTTTTAGCGTGCTGTTTACTGCATTGCTAAGCTCATTGTAGCTGTTTTTAAATGCCTCAAGCTCCTCGCGGCCGAGCTGCGTAAGGCGGTAGTATTTTCGCTTTGGGCCAAGCTCTGACGCACGGTACTCGGTTTCGACAAATCCGTTTTTTTCGAGCCTCAGCAGCAGCGGATATATCGTACCCTCCGCTATCTTTCCGAACCCATATCCGCTCAGCTTTTCCGTTATCTCATATCCATATGTCTCTTTCCTTGAGATTATGGCAAGAATACAGCCGGAAAGCGTGCCCTTGAGCATTTGCGACGGTATCATCCATTTCACCTATCTTGTTTTACATAGTAGTTGAGTATATTGTAATGCATAGTAGCTACTTTGTCAAGAAAATAATTAATTCCACAGCAATAATATGCTGTGGAATTTACTTCACATTATGAAATACATTATTGCTGCCGCCGCTCCGCTGCCGATGAGCGTTGACAGTGCCGCGACAAGCGCCGTCGGCATTTTTTCACTACGCTGCATCGATCCGGTGTAGCTACCGGCTGCCCTGCGCGCCTCGCTCAGAAGCTGCGAACGGGTCACCCCGGTAGTTTTCATATAGTCCTCGCGGACGATGAATATTGCCTCCTCAAACACCTTCGGGTCGGGCGATTTTACGACGATCACGCGCTTTGCAACTCCCTTTACCACCTCGGCTGCCTCCCTGTTGTCGGTTTTCTGTTTGTAGTTTAACCGTCTGAGCATGGTTTTATACCCTAAGCGCGCTCTTCGACGCGCACGGCAAGTACTGTCATGTCGTCGGAATATGTGCTGCTGTGCTCGGCGGCCTTGAGAGTATCGCGCGCAAGCTGCTTCATGTCGTCGCCGCAGGAGGTGAGTATATCGCGCAGCCACGCATCGTCATCATCACCCACAACGCCGTCGGACGCAATTATCGCCGTGTTGCCCGGCTTTAGGCGCATTCGCACGATATCCGGCTCCGCACCTGCCGTTCCGCTTAGGCCCGGAGCGAAGTTTTCGCACTTTATTCTGCGTATGCCGCGGCTTCCGTTTACATAGCTGGGCGCAGCGCCGTATTTATAAAAGCACGTTTCGCCGGTGAAAAGGTCCACACACATCAGATCGACCGTTGCAAAGCCCCAGTTATCGCCGCATTTGAGCAGCATGACCGAGTTAAGCGTTTTCATGGCTACGGCAGGGTCAACGCCTGCACGCAGGAAGCTCTCGAGTATCTCGATCACGCGGCGGCTTTCGCTTGCCGCTGCCTCGCCGCAGCCCATTCCGTCGGATAGGATAACGCACAGAACACCTGCGTCGGTCTTGAAATAGGTTCCCCTGTCGCCGCTGACCTTCTCCCCTTTTTTCTTGAGTGCCGCAATGCCTACCGATACGGCAAGCGGCTCGGCTTCCATGAGTACGAGCTTTGCCTCGCTGTCGTTTTGGCTTTTGAGCCTGCACAGGCGAACTCCGAGCACCCCCGACAGGCGTTCGAGATAATCTTCCTGCTTTGTAAGGCGCGCGAGCGCTCCGCTTTCAATAACGGCGCGCAGCCTTCCGCGCGCATCGCGGTATACCGCCGCGTCAGCATCAATATCCAGCGACAGCAGATAACGAATAAGCCGTCGTTCGGCAAGGTGGTCTGCACCGTTTGTTCCGGCAAGCTCTTTTGACACAGAGCCGAGAATCTCGGACATGTCCGAATACTGCCCCCACGCTGTATTGCGGCTCTCACGCAGAGTTTCGGCAAACTGGCGGCGATATGCGGCCGCGCGCAGCTCCGCATTTACCGCCGTTACAAATGCCTCCGGCGTTTTGCACTTTTCCGTGAAGCGGCGCGGAATATCGCCTATCTCAAGCGTGCCGCGGTCGAGCATCTTCGGCGTTGCGTCGTTCAGCGCGGACAGCGTGTCGATGTAATCCCGGTTCCAGCAGCGGTTTTTCTCCTTACATTTAAGGCACACGCTGTCTGCCGCGCGGTCGAACACCTTTGCAGGGTCTGCGTCGTTATACTGCTCCTCAACATTGCGTCGGACGATATCGTAAAGGCTTCCGTAAGCGTCGCTCAGGCTCATCACCTTGCGCGCAACGTATCGGCGCAAGCCCGATTCCCCGCTGCCTCCTATGACCGGCTGCACCATAGAGCCTGCCCGGCTTAAAAATCCAGAGGGCAGCAGAAGGAATATGACAGATGCCGCGAACACCTCAAACAGCGCGCCCATCTCCTGCCGGAACGCCCACGCACATGCGACCGCGGCGGCATTGGCAATGATAAACGAAAGCAAAAACAGCAGTCTGCCGTGGCGGTTGAACATGCCCGACAGCAGCCCGGCAAAGGCATAGGCCATTGTGTAAAACGGCATTCCGCCGGCCGTGAGATCCATTGCTATGCCGAACGCCGTTCCGATTGTGCAGCCCGTCATTATGCCGCAGCGCAGAGTGCAGGTCATGACGATAAGGACCGCAACAAGCCTCCCAAGTGATATTGCACCGAATATCTCGATCTGCGACACAGCCATGAGCAAAACCGCAGCGGTTATAAGCACGCTTCCGGCATAGCGCAGCTCCTCGGACTCGGTCGTGCGCTCCCTGCCGCTCATCGCCTCACGGAAGAACCAGCAACCGCCGAACGAAAACACGGTTTCGATGAGCACGACAGCAGCCGCCGGCGCCTGAGTGAACACCGAGGTAAAGCTTGAAAGTATGCCGGTTGACAGCGCGGAAACGGCCGCCGTTGCAGGCGCGAACACGCTTTTTGACGCAAGCTTTGTGTCCTGAAACGCAAAGCTTATCGTGTAAACAAGTACGATAGCGGCAAGATAGCGTATGCTGCCTGCAAGGCCGCAGCTTATTATGTAGCCGATAGCAGCGCCGATGAGAGCGGCTACACCGTTCAGCCCTGCACCCGACGCCGCCACCGCAGCCATGCCGAATGGCCCTGCTGCGCCGAGAAGGCGCGCCGACGCAAGCAGCACACCTCCGATGAGATGCACAACGGCATAAGCCGCGCTTATGACCTCCGGTGAGGTGCGCTCGGCCGCGCTTTTTGTTATCGCGTCCTTGATCGCCGCGATTGATACTTTCACGTCCATTTTTCTCCTCCGCAGTTTACATAAAGTAATAATAATTATACTTATGTAATTCTCCGAAGTGTGTCACTCGGCGCTGTTGAGAAATGTTATTTGCGCATGGAAAATGCGCGAAAATAATTTAGGCAAAGGAAAAAAACAGGTACGGTCTTTCGATCGTACCTGTTTTGTATATTAAGCTTGGATCACTGCTTTGCAGCGTCTTCCTTGCCGGCCTGAAGAGCCTTCATGTTGCCGGGCAGGAACTTTGCCTTGCGCTCGCCGAGCTCGATGCGGATTGCCTCGCTCATCTTCTCGTCGTCAACGACGGGAGCCTTCTGAAGCAGTGCGCCGAGGATAGCAACGTTTGCACCCTTGGGGTTGCCAACGCTCTCAGCAATGCGGTTTGCGTCGCAGTAGACGACCTGGATGTCGGTGCGCTCTGCCTTGCGGTCGATCAGAGAGCTGTTGATAACCAGAACGCCGCCGGGCTTAACGTGAGCCTCGAACTTGTCCAGAGAAGGACGGTTCATGGCGACAACGACGTCTGCCATGTCAACCAGAGGAGAAGCAACGGGATCGTCGGAAACGATAACCGAGCAGTTTGCGGTACCACCGCGCATCTCAGGGCCGTAGGAAGGCAGCCAGGAGACATGCTTGCCGTCGAGCATGCAAGCCATTGCAAGGAACTTACCGATCAGGAGCATGCCCTGACCGCCGAAACCGGCGAATATAAACTCTTTTTTCATATTATTCGGCCTCCTTGTCTTTCTTAACACCGAGAGGATAGTAAGGAATCATATTCTCTTCGAGCCACTTCATAGCCTCGATCGGGCTGAGACCCCAGTTGGTGGGGCAGGTGGAAAGAACCTCTATCAGGCAGAAGCCCTTGCCCTGCATCTGATAGGTGAATGCCTTTTTGATGGCCTTCTTGGTCTTCATGATGTTTGCGTTGTTGTTGACAGCACAGCGCTCGATGTAGTAAGAGCCGGGGATGGTCGAGAGCATCTCTGCAACGCGGATAGGTGCGCCGCACCATGCCTCGTCACGACCCTTGGGGGAAGTGGTGGTCTTCTGACCAACTAGGGTGGTAGGAGCCATCTGGCCGCCGGTCATGCCGTAGATAGCATTGTTGACGAAAATGGTGCAGATGTGCTCGCCGCGGTGTGCAGCGTGGACGATCTCAGCAGTACCGATGGAAGCGAGGTCGCCGTCGCCCTGGTATGTGAATACGAGGGTATCCTTGCCGACAACGCGCTTTGCGCCGGTTGCAACTGCGGGTGCGCGGCCGTGTGCGGCTTCGTACATATCGCAGTTAAAGTAATCATATGCAAATACGGAGCAGCCGACAGGTGCTACGCCGATGACCTTACCTTCTTCGATAACGCCTTCCTTTTCGAGCTCCTCAATGGACTCTGCCACCAGGCGGTGGATAATGCCGTGGTTGCAGCCGGGGCAGTAATGGAAAGTCTTATCGGTAAGGAGTTTAGTTCTCTCAAATACTACGGACATTTATTTACCCTCCTTCATGCTCTTGATCTTTGCAATAATCTCGTCGGTGGTGGGCATCTGGGAGCCGCAGTGGCCGAAGAAATCGATGGGCTTTGCGCCGTTGACAGCGATCTTAACGTCTTCGAGCATCTGGCCTTCGTTCAGCTCTACGTCGAGAACTGCCTTCACGCCGTCAGCATTGACTGCATCTGCAACAGCCTTGTACGGGAACGGCCATACGGTGATGGGACGTACCAAACCGACGTTGATGCCTTCTGCCTTGAGCTGATCAATAGCAGACTTTGCGATACGAGCGACAGTGCCGAATGCGGTGATGATGTACTCTGCGCCTTCGCAGTTGTAGTTTTCCCACATCTGCTCGTTCTTGGTGACCTCAGCGTACATTGCCTGCAGGACTGCGTTGTGCTCGGAGAGGGACTCGGTATCGATGTAAATGGAGTTGATGACGCCGCGCTTCTCGGGATCGTCGCCGGGCTTCCAGCCGGTGCAAGCCCAAGGCTTCTTCTCGGGATCGATCTTGAAATCGACCATCTCGGGCATCTCAACAGGCTCCATCATCTGAGCGATAATGCCGTCTGCGATGAACAGTACGGGGATACGGTACTGCTCTGCCTTGTCGTATGCGAACATCATGATGTCAACTGCTTCCTGAACGGAGGAGGGTGCGTAGGTCAGCAGGTGGTAGTCACCGTTGCCGCCGCCCTTGACAGCCTGGAAGTAGTCGCCCTGGGAAGCCTGAATGTTGCCGAGGCCGGGGCCGCCGCGCATTACGTTCAGGATAACGCAGGGAAGCATTGCGCCTGCGCAGTAGGAGATACCTTCCTGCTTCAGGGATATACCGGGGCTGGAGGAGGAAGTGATTGCACGGGCGCCGGTGCCGGCTGCGCCGTAGATCATGTTGATTGCCGCGACTTCGGACTCTGCCTGCAGGAAGCAGCCGTTTACGTCGGGATCAAACATACGAGCGGACATGTATTCAGGAATCTCAGTCTGCGGGGTGATGGGATAGCCGAAGAAATAACGAGCGCCAGCTCTGATGGCTGCCTCTGCAATAGCTTCGCTACCCTTCATAAGAGTTTTTGCCATTATAATTTCCTCCTTAATCCTTCTCGATGTGGATTACCACGTCGGGGCAAGTGCGTGCGCAGGATGCGCAGCCGATGCACTCTTCAGGTTTTACAACCTCTGCCGGGTGATAGCCTTTTGCGTTGATTTTTGCCTTGGAAAGTTCAATGCAACCCTTGGGGCAAGCTCTTGCACAGAGACCGCAGCCCTTGCACAGGTTCTCATTGATGGTTACCTTTACCATTTTGCTACCTCTTTTCTTTATTTTTGCTTTTTGCTAATTTATTTAAATCCGCATAAAGCGGGGTCGCGCAATTAATGCTTAAAGTTTTTCTGCGGATCGACAGTGTGCAGTCCGTATTTAATGTACGAATCCCAGTCACGGTGCATATACACGTCTATGGGGATTGGCTTGCCGATATACTTCGGATCGTGCCCTTCGGCGAGGAACTGTTCAAGCAGATCCTTTTTGCCGGTCGTGTACGCCACGGGGATGCCCGTCTTGTCGGAAACTTCCTTGAGCATCTTGTATCCGTCGCGCAGCTCCTCAACGGTGGTCTCCGTTGCGAGGTTTGCGTTGTTGATCATGCCGGTTATCTGGAGTCTGGAATGCGCCTGCATTCCCTCCTGAAGCCTTATGAGCTTCTCAACCGTGCCGGAAAGCGGTCTGCGGATATTGACGACATTAAGCACCTCGAGCGAGCCCGGCTCAAGATCGACGAAATCCTGATGGTATCTGCCGAGCGCCGTTGCGCCGACATCATCGCCGCCGACGTCGAACACTACCGTGTCCCATTCAAGGACGAATGCCGAAGCGACCTCCGCCGGAAGCGAGAGCGTTTCGATGCCCGAGCACGCATAGTTCGGAGATACAAGTCTTATCTCCTTCTGCTCGACCATCTTGCCGCGCTCGGTAAGTCTGAAATATGTGTTGACCATATCAAGGTCTATAAGTTCTGTCCTGTCTCCGCGTGCGGCGGCCTGCATTGCGAAGTTCAAAGCAAGCTCGCTTTTGCCGCTGCCGTAGTTGCCGATGAGGACTTTAACGTTTTTCATCGCCGGTAACCTCCGTTCATTATATGAACGCATTCAATTGTTTATATTGTAGCATCCTGCAATTTTTCCGTCAACAATTCTGCTTGTTAATTTCAAGATAATCGTACTTAATAATTCACAAAAATTGAGCATATTTTTTGTGGATTTAGTCAAATGAAATATTTTCTTAAAAGTTTTGAGCTGAAATCAGTGCATTTTTTGCTTCCAGTTTGCTATTTTGCATCGGCAAGCGCGAAAATGCAATTTCGGCATGCTTTCAGATATTTTGATGCTTAAAATGTGCAGACACAGTTTTGTCTGTATCTGCACATTTTATCGTCGAATGCACTATTGAAGCATTCCGTATTTAATTTTAATGCGCCTGAGTTTGGAAAGCACGGGCTTTTGCAGCAAAAGCAGGAACACAACGGTTCCCGATGCATGGATAAGATTGAACGTAAATCCGGAGGCATACATGGCAAGCAGCGCCTTCCAGCTCAGCTCCTGCGAGTACATAAGAAGCGAGCCTGTGTCAAGCAAAACGCCGTAGATAATAAGCACGGAGAAGAAACCGTATATCAGCAGCGGAACCGTTTTCACTTCCCTGCCGCCGAACAAAACACCGGCAAAAAAACCAACCAGGCCGAAGCCGAACATCTGCCACGGTGTCCACGGTCCCTGTCCGAAGAACATATTTGATATAAGTCCTGCCGCGGCTCCGGTTATAAAACCTGCCTCGGCGTTGAACGCAGCGGCCGTGAGAATGACAATGGCGCACACGGGCTTAAACTGCGGTGCCCAATAGAACGCGACTCTTCCTGCCACGGCAAACGCCGTCATGACCGCAAGCAGCACAATCTCGCGCACCTGCGGCCGCCGCCCCTCAAACCGTGCGAAAAACGGCAGCATTGCAAGCAGTATGATGATAACCGACGTTAGGTAGTATTTTCGGCTGCTCCACAGCCATGTTTCGACCGCGATTGCGGCGGCCGAAAGCACGATCACCATAAGCGTCACGGTCACGCGGCTTTTTTTCACTGTTTGAGGCATTCGATCACCTCCCCGGTGAGGACCGCGTTTTCAATCATGCCGCGGCTGAGCCTGGCAGCCGCCGTAGTGTAAAAGTAATTGCCGGAGAAAAACTTGCGCGGTGCGCTCCTGCAGACAATTTCACCGCGAAACAGCAGGGCACAGCAATCGGCACATTGCGCGCAGAACTCGATGTCGTGGCTTACGAGGAATATGGTTTTGCCCTCAGCCTTGAGACGGGACAGAAGCTCGCCGAAGCGGCGCTTAAACTCACCGTCCATTCCCTTTGTCGGCTCGTCAAGAAGCAGCACATCGGGTGCGGTAAGCAGCACTTTTCCGAGTGCAAGGCGCTGCTGCTCGCCGCCGGATATATCAAACGGGTGGCGCGAAAGCACGCCTTCAAGCTCCAAAAGCTCCGTGATATGCAAAAGCAGCGCCTCTTCCGGATTAAGCTCTTTCAGCTCGTCGAGCACCGTGTCCTTAACGAAAAGCTCGCGCGGATCCTGCGGCAGCGCCGCCACACGCGCACCATAGGTCTTCACCTTGCCGCGATATGGTTTTAGCCTTCCCGACAGAAGACCGGCAGTTGTGCTTTTGCCCGAGCCGTTGCCGCCGAGGAGCGCGAAAATTTCGCCCTTATGAAGCGTGAGGCTCAGTCCGCGCAGGATATCCGGCGCATTTTTTTCATATCTGAACCAGCAGTTTTTCAACTCTGCTGCTGTTTCAGGGCAAGTCTCGACAGACGGCTGTTCACCTTTTACGGAAGTGCGTGCGCGCAATGCGATAAACGCCCTTGCATCGCTCACCGTGAGCGGTGCGTCGCCCTCGCCGTCAACGGCCGCAAATATCTGCACGGCAGCCGGCATAGACTCGAAAACAGCGCTGTTTTTCACCTGCATGACCGTTTTTTTCGGCTCGCCGAACGCTATGAGCCGCCCCTCGTCGAGCACGGCGAGCATGTCCGCCATCGGCAGCGCTTCCTCAAGGCGATGCTCGGTCAAAATAACGGTCAGGCCGAGATCCTCGCTCATTTTGCGAAGAGTGCCGAGAAAGTCGGCCGCCGCAATGGGGTCGAGCTGACTTGTCGGCTCATCTAGGATCAGCACATCCGGCCGCAGCACGGCGGCGGACGCAAGGTTTATGAGCTGCTTCTGGCCGCCGGATAGCTCCGCGACGTTTTTTTCAAACAGCTCGTCTAATCCGAAATAGCTTGCCATTTCAGCAACCGCAAGGCGCATTCGCGCCTGATCCCAGCCAAGGCTTTCAGGCCCGAAGGCAAGCTCGTGGAATACCTTGTCGGTGACTATCTGATCATCCGGGTGCTGAAAAACAAAGCCTATTCTCCGTGCCTGCTCGGCCTGACCAATATCGTCGAGCGCTTTGCCGAAAAACAGCACATCGCCCTCGGCCTTGCCATGGTCGGCAAGGCAGGTCTTGAGCCTGCGCAGGAGCGTGCTTTTGCCGCTGCCGCTGGCTCCGCAGATAAGCGTGATCCTGCCCTCAGGTATCGACATCGTTATATTGTCGAGCGCAGGCTTATTCTCGTTTGGATATGTAAAGCTCAGATCGCGGATCTCAAACGCCGCCATACAAGGGCCTCCTTTGCATCAAAAAGCTGCGGCAAAAAACACAAGAGTGCAAACGCCGCCATTCCGAGCGCCGGTATGCCGCCAAAGCCGCTTATTATTACCGACGGGTAATAGCGCGCGTATATGCCGCCGCTGACGACGCATGCTGCCGTCACACCGACGGCGAAAGCGCACAAAACCATCGTCACAGCGTCGCGCACCGTGAATCTGTACAGCGAAAAGCTCGTGCGCCGGGCCGCGCCGTAGCCGCGGCTTTTCATTGAATTTGCCGCGGTAAGCGAGCTTTCAAGTGCCCACGTCAGCGTGACCGATAAAACCTTCATGCTGTTTTTTACGCGGCGGATAAATCCACCCTGAGCGCTGCCCTGCCCTATCTGCGCACGGGCAGCATCGATGCTGCGTATTTTTCTGCCGAACTTCGGCACGAATCTCAACGCCGTTGACAGCAGCAGCGAAACCGACGGGCTGAGTCTGCCGAACAGGCACAGGAGCTTATCCGACGTCATGACGACATTAAAGCATTCAAACCACAGTATCACCGCGCTGAGCATCACCGAGGCGTAAAAGCCGAAGGTCAGCGCCTCTTTCGTTACGGCGTTGCCGTTTGAAAGATAAAAAAGCGGCGTTACTCCGGCGTGATTAAAAAGCGCATTGAGTACCGACATAAAAATGAGAAACGGCACAAGATAGATCAGCGTTTTTCCAAAATGCCGCGCGCCTTTGAGAATGCATACATAGCCTGCCGCAGCGGCAAGGCTTATTATTAGCAGCACCGGATGCATATAAAGCATCGTCAGTGTGATCACTGCGACAAAAAAAGCAAAGCTCGCCGCCGGGTGCAGCTGCGAAAATGCGTCGTTCATGCTCAGGCCACCATGCTTCCGCCGACGTCCGCGCCAAGGTCGCAGGTATAGCGCCACCTGATCACGTCGCCGTCCTGCAGCGCATAGCGGCTGCATCCGTAGTTTGGAAACCATCCGTTGACGCTGTACATCCACCCGGAAAGCTCGCCGCAGTCAAACTCATACAGATTGTGTATTCCCTCGACATAGGCGCTGTTATATCCCGGAGTGAACGTTGCTTCAATGTGGATATTATTCTCGCGGCAGACACGCTGCAAAACGTCAAACACCGACTCACCCTCGGAAAACTCAACCGTGACGGCGTTGAGTATAACTCCGTCCGTCGGCAAAACATCGAGCTTTGCCGGGTCAAGATCGGCGAGATTATTAAGTATCGTTGCGCAGTCGATCGATATCGTGCAGTGCAGCTTTTTGCTCGTGTCAACATTCGATTTATCAGGCTCGACCGGCTCGGGCTTGCCTGCCGGCACGGGGTCAGTGCCGTATTTGTCCTTCTCGGTACGGCTGCCGTCGGAGAGATTTGCGCTATTGCTCGGTTCGGGTGTCGGCTCGGCCTCATCGGCGCGGATGATGTACGAAAAAACGTCCGCGCTGATCTTGAAGCTCAGCGTGGTTTTATCGCCGCCGGTAACGGACGCAGCGCACAGCTTTTTGCCGTCTGCATCATAAACGCTCGCGGAAAGAGCGTCCCATTTATCTTTGAGCGTGACCGAAAGCGTCGGCAGAAAGCCGAAGCTTTTGTCACTTTTTAGCGTGATCTCAATGCTTCCGTCGGTTTTTTCCGTTATCGTCAAGGCCATGCACAGATCCTGCGGATTCGTGACCTCAGTGCCGGGAACCGTCCATTTATAGCTTATCTCGCCGCTTTTTCCGCATATTGAAGCGATCTCGCCGCTGTCACGCAGCTGCGAGAAAACCTCTTTTGTTATAACGCCGTCTTCGCCCAGGTCAATGTCCCCGGCGAAGTTTACGGCTTCAGCGTTCTTCATGCAGCCTGCAAGCAGGCTGCATATCATAAGAACGAGAAGGATAAGTGCAATTGATCTTTTTTTCATTTTTATGCCGCTGCGCGGTAGATAAACGTTACGATCTCGGCACGGGTGCACACTGCGCCGGGACGGAAGCTTCCGTCGGCAAAGCCAAGCGTAACGCCGTTATCGGCAGCCCACATGACTGCATCGTAATAAAATGCGCCGGTGTTGGTGACGTCCGTGAAGCTATGTGCCGTAGCAGCCTTCGGAGTGTCCATATAGCGGTGCAGGAAGGTAACTGCCTGGGCGCGGGTGCAGGTCGCATTCGGAGAGAACGTGGTTGCGGTCGTACCCTTTGTTACGCCCTCTTCGGCAGCCCAGATAATAGCATCGATATAATTCTTATCGGTGACATCCGCAAATTTGCAATTGCCGCTTACCTCAGGACTGCCGGCAAGGCGGTAAAGGAAGGTTACTATCTGCGCGCGAGTGCAGGGCGCATTGGGTGCAAACTTGTCCGCGCTGAAGCCGCGCACGATATCATTTGCACTGCCCCACAGGGTTGCTTCGTAGTAATAGTCCGATGCTTTTACGTCGGCAAAGCCATTTGCGGCCATTACTCTTACCTTGCACACAGCAGGAATTATTGCGTTATTCTCTGCCGTAGCGACAACGCAGTAATCCCCTGCCTTTGCAAAGCTGATGCTGTACTCGCCGTTTCCTTTGGAAACTGCCTTGAATCCCTCTGCCTCGGTCTTGAGATCGGCCGTATATGCCTTGAGCTGAGCTTTGTCATAGCCTTCAAACTTCGGGCTCCAGTTTTCGTCATAGCCGTTCTGAGCTATGAGCTTTACGGGAGTTGCGGCGTAGGCCTCGCAATCGAAGGTCGGTGTTTCAAAATAGGAGTATGCGTCGTTGTTGGGATAGGAGTTTGCATTTATGTATGCATAGACGTGCTGGCCCCTGCCGACCTTGTCGCCGAGGCCCATTGCCATCTTGTCATCGACAAAATAGCCGAAGTTGCCGCTCTCGTCGCCCCAGAGTTTGGTGATGTATGCGCCGTAGTCGCCGGTTGCGGATGCATAGCCGGCTGCCGCGCCGCCTTCATAATACTGCTCGTGCGTGGCGTACATGACCTCGTCGATGTCGATCGAGCCGTCATTATTGCGATCGTATGCGGTCACGGAAGCGTAGCTGAGCTCAACGCTGCCCTTGTCGGCAATGCTGACGAGCACATCCGCGCTCACAGCGGAAGAAATGCAGAAGATATTTCCGCTGTCGTTTTTATAATAGAGGTTGCCGTTATCGTCGGCAACGAGGCTTGCAATGCAGTACTGCTCATAGCCTTTTGCGTCGTAAAGCTCGGTAAGCTCGGTCTTGCTGACATCGTCGGCCTTGACCTTAATGAGCGAAACGCCGCCGGGATTCATATTGTAGGTGCTGTAGAAATACAGATAGCCGGTGCTCTTGAGATATGCCGTTGACAGGAGCATCTCGCACTGGGGATAGCCGAGCATGTCAACGTGGTTTACGACCTCAAGGGTGTTCTTATCGGCAATGACGAAGCTGCCCGTGGAGCCGCTGTCGGATATGCCGCTGCCCGCACCGAAGTAGACATAGTTGCCAAATACAACGGGAGTAGACGTGCTCTGAGCGTTGAACGAAACGGTTTTAAGGTCGCTGATCGCGCCGCTTTCGGCATTCACCGATGCGCTGCACAGATAGCCGCCCTTGGTGGTGAAATACACCTTGCCGCCGTCAACGGTGATGCTGCTGCGCGCATCGCCGCAGCCTGCAAGCTCGACGGAGGAAACGGGCTTAACCTCCTCGTTTTCCGCATAGGTCTTTTTGAACACGAGCAGCGAGCTTGTGCCCTTGGTTCTGTTTTCGCCGTCGTCGGTGGCTACCACGACATAGCTTCCGACCTCGGCTGCGCCTGCCCAGTAGAAGCCGCCCTTAACGGTGTAGCTCCACAGGAGCTTTCCGGTTGCGGTATCGACGCAGACGAAGTTTGCGTCCTTTGCCTCGCCGTTCCAGAAGCCGGTGTATGCCTTGCCGTCGGCGCAGAGAATGGGTGAAAGAGCCTGACCGGCCAGCTCGTCGCTAACGCTCCACTTGCTCTCAAGCGTTTTTGCGTCGAAGGCTTCGAGCGTACCCTTGCCGAGCGGCGCGATTATCTCGTCGCCGGTAACGACGGCAGGAGTATAGCCGTAGCTGGGAGAGGAGCTCATCTTTCCGCTTGCAACGATCTCGCCGTTTTCAAAGCTGAGCTTATTTATGGTCGTTCCGACCATGACGATAACGCCGTCGTCAGCAACGGTCGGAACGCTGGGAGCGTTCATCCAGTCTGTGCCAAGCTTATTTGTCCACTTGAGCACGGTGTACGACGCATCTGTCGGTGTCTCTGCGGACACGGTGTCGGCAAATGCGGCAGTGCCGGGAATAACAAGGCTCAGAACCATTAAAAGAGCCAGAAGCAGGCTCAGTGATCTTTTTTTCATAGTTATCCTCCAAGTAAGTTTAGTTTATCGTTTATCGCAGCCGCCCTACTCGTAGGTAATGTTGAGCATCCATGCGTCCTCGCGCATATATCCCACCTCCTTTGGATTTCAAATGCGCTTTTGCGGCAAGTCTTCCGGCTCATGGGTCAATCTCGGGCGCGCCTTCCCATAAAAAAAAACAGTGGCATCTGCGCCCTCGTCGCCATTCACGGCAGCGGGACTGCTTCGGATTTGCACCAAATTCCTTGTTAGGCCGCGTCAAGCGGCACCGCAAGGCACATTCTTTTTAATTATATCAGCATTATCGCTTCCGCACAACAGAAAACGCCCTTTTTCGCCAAGGAAAAAGGGCGCAAAATTCAGTTTTGATCGTTGGCAAATTTACCTGTGTTGATCTCTCCCCCGTTTTTGACCGTCTCGGTCAACTCGACATCGGGGATAATGCCGAAGAATATTTTTTCCGCCTCATCGGGGCTTACATTGCTGCAAAACAGATTGAAAAAATACTCGTTATCCGTCCACAAAAACTCGATTTCGCCCTCCTCGTGGGTTATCCTGACGACCTTATAGCCGTTAAGCTCGATATGCGTTGTTTCGTTCGGCGACGAGATATCGTTTCTTAAGTCGCTGGGCATAAGCTCAAGGCAGAGCGATGACACGGTGCTTGCCGAGTACAAGGACTTCAAGGTCACGCAGGGCATGGTGAATTTCCAGAAGAGAGCCGCAAATCTTGCCGGAGACAACCCGAACGTTGAGGCAAGCGATTACACGAAGGATGCCATAATAGACCGTCTGCTGACAGGGCGGATGCTCGTCGAGGAGGCGGAAAGCCGTGGCGTTGCCGCAACCAAGGCCGAGATGGAAGAGAACCTCAGCTCGCTCAAGGCAAGCTATAACGATTATCCCGAGGTCAAAAAGCAGGTCGATGAGTATTGCTCCGGCGCAGGGCTTAGCATAGACGAATACTGGACGCAGGTTTATGACCAGTCGTATGATCAGATATCAAGAACAAATCTCCGCATTCAGCTCGGAAAGGATTTTTGCAGCGAAACCGGCTATAACGGCAGCGTTGACGATGCGCTGATGACCGATGAGTTTGACCAATACTATAACGACCACCGCGCGCAGCTTTTAAAGGAGCATCAAAGCGACGTGAAGTATTACAGCTGACCGGGTTGCAGCGGCATGTACGGTTTGATATAAAAAAATCCGCCCAGTGGGGCGGATTTTTCATGCCTAAAATTATTCTATGCCGGTCACGGTATAGCCCTGATCGACAACGGCCTGCTTCAGGGCACTGTCGGCAACCGCTTTTTCCAGAGTTACCACTGCGGTTCCTGCGGTGTGGCTGACCTCGGCAGACTTTACACCGTCGAGCGCTTCAAGAGCCTTTTTTACGTGCATCTCGCAATGATTGCACATCATACCGTCGATCTTAATGGTCTTTTCCATTTGTTTTGTCTCCTTTTCACTTGTCGTTTTTAATTTTTTGCGGATCTTGTGATCTCTGCTCGGGTCGTGCATTTTGAAAAGATTCAGGCGCAGTGCATTGGTTACAACGCTGAAGCTTGAAAGACTCATCGCCGCCGCGGCAAACATCGGGTTGAGCTGCCAGCCGAGCACGCTTATGAACATACCGGCGGCAAGCGGAATGCCGATGATGTTATAGATAAACGCCCAGAACAGATTTTCGTGAATGTTCCGCAGCGTTGCGCGGCTGAGGCGGATAGCGGCCGGAACATCGGACAGGCGGCTTTTCATGAGCACCACGTCCGCAGCGTCGATCGCAACGTCGGCTCCTGCGCCGATCGCGATGCCTATATCCGCGCTCGTGAGCGCCGGAGCGTCGTTCACGCCGTCGCCGACCATGATGACTTTTCCCTTTTCCTTAAGTCTGCGGATGACGCTCTCCTTGCCGTCGGGAAGTACGCCGGCAATGACCTCGTCCACGCCGGCTTTTGCGCCGATAGCCTTTGCCGTGCGCTCGTTATCGCCGGTGAGCATAACAACGTGTATGCCCATGTTCCGCATCTGCTCTATGGCTTGCGGACTGTCGTCCTTTATGACGTCGGCAACGGCGATTATGCCGATAAGCGCTCCGCCGCGTGCAAAAAGCAGCGGAGTTTTCCCTTCCTCGGACAGGTGCTCGGCTCTTTTTGCCGTTTCATCGGACACTGCTATCTGTCCGCTTATGAATTTGAAGCTGCCGCCGAGAAGCTCCGCTCCGTCAAGCGACGCGGTAAGGCCGTTTCCGGGCAAGGCTTCAAAGCGCTCGACCTCAAAAGCCGTGAGACGCTCCTGCTCTGCCCTTTGAGTTATCGCGCGAGCCAGGGGATGCTCGCTTTTTTTCTCGAGTGCGTAGGCTGCGGACAAAAGCTCGGTTTCGCTTACGCCGTCTGCCGGGATAAGATCCGTAACGCGCGGCTCGCCGCGAGTTATGGTGCCTGTCTTATCAAGCGCAACGATCTGCGCCTTTCCCGTTTCCTCAAGCGATACAGCCGTTTTGAACAGAATGCCGTTTTTGGCGCCCATTCCGTTACCGACCATTATGGCAACGGGCGTTGCAAGGCCGAGCGCGCACGGGCAGCTTATAACGAGCACCGATATGCCTCGCGCCAGCGCAAAACCAACCGTTTGGCCTGCTATGAGCCATGCGGCAACGGTTATCGCCGCGATCGTAATGACCGTCGGCACAAAAACGCCCGAGACCTTGTCGGCGACCTTTGCGATCGGCGCTTTCGTTGCGGCAGCGTCGCTCACCATGCGGATGATCTGCGAAAGCGTAGTATCTTCGCCGACGCGCGTCGCCTTGCAGCGGATAAAGCCCGAGCGATTCATGGTTCCGGCCGAGACCTGGCTTCCGGCCGCTTTGTCAACGGGGATGCTCTCGCCGGTGAGCGTCGATTCATCGACGGCACTGCTGCCGTCTATCACCATGCCGTCAACCGGGATGCTCTCTCCGGGGCGCACGAGGAACACGTCGTCCTTTGCGACCTGCTCTATCGGCACGGTCATTTCCGCACCGTTTCTTTCGACCGTTGCGGTTTTTGGCGCAAGCTTCATTAAGCTTTTGAGCGCATCGGTGGTCTTGCCCTTTGAGCGCGCTTCAAGCATTTTTCCGAGCGTGATGAGAGCAAGTATCATGGCCGCCGACTCGAAATAAAACTCATGCATATAGCTCATAACTGCCGCCGCATCGCCCTTTACCTGCGCATCGGTCATGGCAAACAGCGCAAACGTGCTGTAACCGAAGGCCGCCGTTGCTCCCAACGCAACAAGAGCATCCATGTTAGGCGCGCGGTGCCACAGGCTTTTGAAGCCGCTGATGAAAAACTTCTGGTTTATGACCATGATTATGATCGTAAGCAGCATCTGCAAAAGCCCCATAGCCACATGGTTTCCGTCAAAAAAGCCCGGCAGAGGCCAGCCCCACATCATGTGCCCCATGGAAACATACATGAGCACAATCAGAAATCCGAGCGACGCTATAAGCCGCTTTTTTAGCACCGGCGTTTCTCTGTCTCGAAGCGCATCCTCATCGGCAGTTTTTCTCGCGCTCGACTCCTGCCTGTCCTTAGGCGAAGCATCGTATCCTGCCGCGCGGACTGCCGCAATTATATCTTCGGCAGTGGCTGTGCCCTCAACGCCCATGGAATTTGTCAGCAGGCTGACCGAGCAGGAGCTTACGCCCTTTACGCCCGACACCGCCTTTTCAACTCTCGCCGAGCAGGCGGCGCAGCTCATGCCGGTAACTGTGTATTGCTCCATTGTTTTTATAACACCTTCTTTTATTTCATAAGCTTCTGCAAAGTCGCAACAAGCTCGTCAATGACCTCGTCCTTGCCCTCGCGGATATCTCTTGCAACGCAGCCGCGTATATGGCTTGCAAGAAGCTCCTTGTTGAAAGCATTGACAGCGGCGTTCACCGCAGCGGATTGGGTCAGAATATCCGCGCAGTAAGCGTCCTTTTCGAGCATTCCGCGAATTCCTCGGATCTGCCCCTCGATACGGTTAAGTCTGTGTATCAGTTTCTTGCGCTCTTCCTCCGAGCGCTTTGTTGTTTTGCCGCAGCATGCACACATTTCTTTATCAGGCATTGTTAAGCCTCCTTCTATACCCCATGGGGGTATTATATACCCTATCGGGGTATATGTCAACAGTACCATCGGTTAACAAGGGCAAATACGCCTGACAGCGTGCCTTTTCGGCGCTTTTTGTCCTTTTCGCCTTGACGGGCGCCAGCCCGCCTGCACCTCAAAAAACAAAAATCACTCGAAAATTCATCGCTGACAGGTGCAAGGCAGTTTTGCCGGTGCTAGAAATGCGGACAGACAAGGAAAGACCCGAAGAGAATACTTGCCGTATTGTCGAGGGGCATCGCGGTATGGGCGTATTTCTGCCCGTCAAAACCGTGTCTGTCCTTGTCAACCGATGGTACGATCAAAAAATATAAAAACGGTGCAGCCCATATGGACTGCACCGCAAAAATACGATCTATTCAAATTATATTCTGCACGGAAAGCGAAAATATATTCACTTTACTGCTTCCACCTTTTGCAGCGGTTTGCTATGCGCTTTTTCCGCCGCACACCATGGATGATAAAATACGCGGCCAGCAGCACAACAACGGCACACATGCAGACAATCGCATATGTATCAACGCCGCCCTGCGTTTTGACCTGGAGCCACAGCGAATCGGTAAAGCGGCTGGTTTCCTCGGAGAGGTTAATGAACGCACGTCCGTTTGAGAGCGTTTCCTCCGTCGGATACGCGATCTCGCTCGCGGCAGTCTCGGGGTCCATATACTGCTTTGCCTCGGATATCGGCGTTGAGTAGCCGAGATAGTCAAGGTTTTCGCCCGATATCTCGGGGTCGCACAGGAAGTTTATATACGCCTCCGCTGCGGCCTTGTTCTGGCAGCCTTTCGGGATGCAGGCAGCGTCGATAAAGAGGTTGAAGCCCTCCTTTGGGAAATAGAAGCCGAGGTCGGGGTTTTCCTGCTGCATGAGCAGATAGTCGCCCGCGTAGTACGGCGCTATCCATGCCTCCTCGCGCTCCATCTTGCTGAATATCTGATCCATAACATAGCCCTGCACGAGCGGCTTCTGCTCGATGAGCTTATATGTCGCCGATCTCAGCTCGTCCTGATCCTCGCTGTTTATGTCAATGCCAAGCAGAAGCTCGGCTATGGCAAACGCATCGCGTGGATTATCGAACATGAGTATCTTGCCGGAATACTTCTCGTTCCACAGCAGATCCCATGAGCCGATATCGCTCTCGGAAACGTACTTTTTGTTGTAAATAACTCCGACCGTTCCCCATGTATACGGCACGGAGTATTTATTCTCCGGATCGTAGGACGTGTTTTTATACGCCTCGTCAACGAGCGCATAGTTTGGGATATTCGAGTAGTCAAGCTCTTCGAGCATATCCTCGGCGATAAGGCGCGCTATCATATAGTCCGAGGGGATGATAACGTCGTAGGTGCTGCCGCCGGTCTTGAGCTTGGTGTACATGGTCTCGTTTGAATCGAAGGTCATGTAGTTTACCTTTATGCCGGTTTTTTCGGTGAAGGCCTTGTTGACGTCGATGTATCCGTCGGTTCCGTCGGATATGTACTGACCCCAGTTATAGACGTTTATCGTCACGTCATCGGCCTTCGCCTGAACGGGCAGCATTGTGAAGATAATGATCGCGCACAGCAGCAGCGGTACTATTCTTTTCATGCGCCCACCTTCTTTCCGCGGCGGAACGCACGGCGATTTTCACGCGAGCGCTTGGCATCGCGCTCCTGCAGGAGATTCATGAGCACCATGACTATAAGTATCGCGGCAAACAGCAGCGTAAACAGAGCGTAGATCTTCGGCTGGAGCGGCTTTTTGGTGTAGTTATAGATCTCCACCGGCAGCGTGACAAAGCGCGGACCGTAAACGAAATAGCTGATAACGAAGTCGTCAAGGCTCATGGTGAAGGCCATGAGCGCGCCGGAAACGATGCCCGGCGTTATCTCGTGGATAACAACCTTGTAAAACGCCTGCCATGGCGTGCAGCCGAGGTCGAGCGCCGCCTCGCGCAGGTTCGGATCCATCTGCTTGAGCTTCGGCATTACCGAAAGTATGACATACGGCAGATTAAAGGTTATGTGCGCAATAAGCAGCGTCGCAAAGCCGAGGATGTTGTTTATCTTCATCATCGTTCCGACGAAGGCAAACAGCAGCGCAAGCGATACGCCGGTTACGATCTCGGGGTTAGTCAGCGGAATATTCGTAACGCCCATCGTGAATCGGCGAAGGCGCGGCCCCATCGAGTGAATGCCGAGGGCTGCGCATGTGCCGAGGATGGTTGCGAATATCGAGGACAAAAGCGCAACGATAACGGAGTTTAACAGCAGCGGCAAAAGAACACTGTCGCGGAAAAGCTCCTTGTAGTTATCAAAGGTGAAGCTCTTGAAAACGGCAATATCCATGCCGCTGTTAAACGATCCGACGGCGAGGACTATCATCGGGATGTACAGGAACAGCAGCACGATGACAGTAAAGACCTTGTTGAAATTCTTCACAGCGTCACGACCTCCTCTTCCTCATCGCCGAAGCGGTTCATGACCCCGATGCAGATGAATATCATCACCATGAGGATAAGACTGAGAGCTGCGCCGAGATTTGGATTGTAAGCGGTCTTAAACTGACTCTCGATAACGTCGCCGATAAGCGTCGTGCCGGAGGAGCCGAGCTTCTGGGAAATGTAAAACGTCGATACTGCCGGAACGAACACCATCGTAAAGCCCGAGATTATTCCGGGCACCGACAGCGGAAGTATCACGCGTTTAAAGACGTTCACGCTGTTGCAGCCGAGATCCTGCGCGGCCTCGATAAGGCGGCGGTCGATCTTCATTATCACGGTGTACAGCGGCATTATCATGTACGGCAGATAGTTATAGACCATGCCGAGCACAACAGCGCCGTTATTGCGGATAAGCGGCAGCGGCTGAAGGCCGATAGCGGTTATGAAATTATTGATAATGCCGGTATCCTCCGTGAGCGCTACCCACGCGAGGGTGCGCAGGAGGAAGCTTATGCACATCGGCAGCATAACGAGCATGTACAAAAAGCGCTGAGTCGTCTCCTTGCAGTTTGCGATAAAATACGCAACGGGGTAGCCGATGACGATGCATATAAGCGAGGAGATAAGCGCGAGCCAAATGCTCTTTATCAGTATCGGCATGTAATTGCCGAGGTTTGCGATGTTTGCAAAGGTAAATTCGCCGGTGGCCGCATCGGTAAATGCATAGTATGCAACAATGGCAAGCGGCACTATCGTAAACAGTGCCATCCAAACAAGATAGGGTGCGGCAAGAGCTTTATTCTTCATCTTTGCCGCCCTCCGAGGCCTCCTCGCTCTCTTCGGCGTCTTCCGGATAGAGGTCGGGGTCGTCCATCTCATCGTACTCGGCGGAATAGGAGCTGTAGTCTCCGAACATGCCGGAGTACTCGCTCTTGTGCATAATGTGGATATCCTCAGGCTCAAGGCGGATACCGATGTACGAGCCGACCTCGTAGAAATCGGTCGTCTGGATAAGCCACTTGAAGCCCTTGAAATCAACTATCGTATCATAATGCACGCCCTTGAACGTTACCGAGGTGACGGTTCCGCAAAGATGTCCGTCGTCCGGTGCGACAATGTCAATATCCTCAGGGCGGATAACAACATCAACAGGCTCGTTCTTTTCAAAGCCGAAGTCCACGCATTTGAATTTGCGGCCGAAGAATTTGACCAGTCTGTCCTCAAGCATAATACCGTCGAGGATATTACTCTCGCCGATAAAGTCGGCAACGAACGCGTTCTTCGGCTCGTTATATATATCCTCGGGCGTGCCGATCTGCTGGATGCGGCCCTTATCCATGACGACAACGGTGTCGGACATGGAGAGCGCCTCCTCCTGATCGTGGGTCACATATATAAAAGTGATGCCCATCGCCTGCTGAATGCGCTTTAGCTCGTTCTGCATATCCTTGCGCAGGCGCAAATCGAGTGCGCCGAGCGGTTCGTCAAGAAGCAGAACCTTGGGACGGTTCACAAGAGCGCGCGCAATGGCAACACGCTGCTGCTGACCGCCGGAAAGCTGCGATACCTTGCGGTTTTCAAAGCCCTTGAGGCTTACGATCTCGAGCATTTCGGTAACGCGCTCGTCGATCTCTTCCTCGGGCAGCTTCGCAAGGCGAAGGCCGAACGCGACGTTTTCATAAACATCAAGATGCGGAAACAGCGCATACTTCTGAAACACCGTGTTGACCTTACGTTTGTGAGGCGGGACATCATTGATCCTCACGCCGTCAAAAAGCACGTCGCCGCCTGTGGGTTTTATAAAACCGCCGATTATTCTGAGCGTGGTGGTTTTTCCGCAGCCGGAGGGGCCGAGCAGCGTAAGGAATTCCTTATCATTAAAATACAGGTTAATATCGTCTAAAACGATCTCGTCGTCAAACGCCATTTGACAATTCACAAGGCGAATGAGTTCTTTGGACATTTATCCTCCCCCATTTCATAAAAAATACGAGAAAGGGCACTGCGGACCTGCGTCCGGAGTGCCCTTTGCATCGTGAACAATATACATAATAAATCCCTGAAAGTCAACAACTTTCCCGATATTTTTCGAGAATTTTTCAAATACTGTCAAGGCTTGCGATACCAAAGTATTTTTCTGCAAATTCAACGCTTTCGACGGTGAAGCATTTGCCCCTTAAATACTCGAGTATTCCGGCGTCGGTCGGGAAGGCAAACTCGAGCTTATACGAGTAAAGCGCCTGTCCTTTTTCGCCGAAATTCTTATTGAACCGCTCACTGCCGTACTTTCCGTCGCCCAGAAGCGGCATGCCGGCATGAGCCATCTGCGCACGTATCTGGTGAGTGCGTCCTGTCAGCAGGCGGCACTCCATGAGCGAGAGCGCGCCCGAGGTTTTGATGAGCCTGTATTCCGTAACGGCAGTCTTGGCTCCCGGCTCGGGGCGGTTTTTCACATAGACCTGATTTTTCGCGGCGTCCTTGAACAGATAGTTCTCAAGCCTGCCGCGCGGCTGCTTCGGCTTTCCCTGCACGGCGCAGAGATAGTATTTTTCTATCTCCCTGTCGCGGATCTTGTCGTTTAATATCCTCAGCGCCTCGGCATTTTTCGCCGCAATGACTATGCCGCCGGTGTTGCGGTCAATGCGGTTGCACAAGGCCGGCGCAAAGGAGTTCTCACCTCTCGGGTCCCACTCGCCCTTCTGCGCAAGATACGCCTGAATGTTCGCAATAAGCGTGTTATAGTCCCACGCTCCCGCGCTGTGGCACAAAACGCCCGGCTTTTTATCGGCAAGAATGATGTTCTCATCCTCATAGACGATGTTTATCCGCGGTTTTCCGACCTTGAGGTAAGCATTCTCCTCGCGCGGCTTTTCAAAAAATTCATCGTTTATGTAAAGGCTCAGAACATCGCCCTCAGAAAGGCGCGTATCGCGCTTTGCACCCTTGCCGTTTAATTTTATGCGCTTTATTCTTATATACTTTTGCAGAAGCGTTTCCGGCAGCAGCGGCACAGCCTTGCCGACAAAGCGGTCAAGCCGCTGACCTGCGTCGTTTCGCCTGACGGTCAGTTCTTTCATATGCGCTATTATACACGCCAAAAGCGAAAAAAATCAAGCCCCCGGAGCATCCGAGGACTTGATCACTTATATTTTATACTCATTAAGCCTTCTGCATGCCTCTGACGGTCATCCAAACCATGCCTGCGAGATATGCTGCTCCGAAAATGCCGATACCTGCTACCATTGTTGTGCGCTCCTTTCAAATTTTAGGCCTTGAGTTGATTTCTCTTTGCACGTTTTATTATAGCTATTCCGCCGAGAAAATCAACTGTTTTCTACAAAAACGAGTTTCGCTTTTTGTGCATGTTGCACAGTTTTTCTCGTTTTGCAGCCGCATTTTGAAAACTTGCAGAATTGCTTTTGCAGACATTTTGCAGTTTGCATAATGCAAGGCTTCATTATTCGTTTTGGCTCTATACAGCGCACAAACGCCCTGTTTTTTGCAAGTTTTTGTGTGAGCGCTATGCAAAATAACACTGCAAGAAGAAAATCGGCTTGCATTTTGCTGCGATTTTGGCCTGCAAAACATGCATTTTTGCTTCAGCCTGCAAGCTGCGCATTCAAAAACGCGGCGGTGAAAACCGCCGCGTCCATTAAGTTGTGTTAAGAATTTCGTTAAAACAGCACAGCCGCCGGAGATATCTGCGCAGAAATCAGTGCAGAAACGAGCATGCCCGATTTCAAGTCCTGCACGACTCGCCGCACGATTCTGCATTTTGCTGCTTTAACGGCGCTTTGAAAATCCAAAGTGCGGCTCCTATAAGGGCATATACCCACGGAAAGCGTACGTCTGCGGTCAGTATGGCCCGATACAGCCAATAAAATATCGTGTTCTGAGAAAGCGGTACCGCCTGATTGCCGCCTTCCGCCGCAAGCAGCCACATTTCGTACGGTATGACGATCACATAACTTGCAAAGATCATAAATATTATAGCGAATCTTGCAATGCGCGACTTGCGCGTCAAAATTGGCTCAACCTTGGCAAAATGCGATATGAGCTGCATTACGCACCACCCGGCAAGCATTATTACCGGTGGGCACAGCAAAGCAATAAGCACTTCGGCAGACCGCGCATGGTACGTCTCATACATGACGGTCTGTGCTGCTCGCAGTACCATTGCAAATGCCACGGTACATATCGCCGTTATGCTTATGCTAACGATTATTTTCAAAGTATTTTGTTTTCGATCATCTGCCGGAAGCCCATAAATCACCGAGTTTGCGTCGGTCTCCAGAACATTGGCAATGCTCACAATCATATCAACATCCGGTCTAGTCCTGCCTGTTTCATAATTTGAAACGGTCTGACGGGTGACAAACAGCTTTTCGGCAAGCTGATCCTGTGTCAGGCCCTTGCTCTCACGCAGCTTGCGTATATTCTTCCCGATGTCTCTCATATCATCACCTCGACATAAACCGGCGAAAGTCGAATGCACATCGGCTTTCGTCAGCTTAAGCATGCCACAAAACCTTACATTTGTCACGCAAGGATGCTTTTACACAAGAAAAATCAGCCGCAAATGCGGCTGATTAGTTACTTTCTTCTTCGGGAACGGCCGCGGTCGGCATACATGCGGTTATCCGCAATGCGGCTGTCGGAATCCTTCATAAACTGCTTAAGCTTATCCTCAAACGCCTGATCCTCCGTGGGCGCTGCGACCTGCCCGGACGGCTGCTGCGGCTGCTTGGGCGGCCTGCTTTGCTGCTCGGAGCGCTGCTGCGGCACGCGGCGGCGCGGAGCCTCCTCCGATTCCTCGGCGCGCTTGATCGAGAGATTTATTTTATCTCCGTTTATGCCGATGACCTTGACCTTGACAGTCTGACCGACGCTGACATACTGCGCAACGTCGCTTACAAAAGTGTTTGCGATCTCTGAAATATGCACGAGACCGCTCTTGCCTCCGGGCAGATTTACAAAAGCGCCGAATTTCGTTACGCCGCTTACCTTGCCTTCGAGCACCGCTCCCACTTCAGGCTGCATATTTTATCCCCTTATATCTCTAAATATCTTTTCGTCCGAGCCGATCAATCTCAGCCGGTATTTTGCCAGACTTTCTATTCCATCGTCGGTATCAAGAGCCTGCATTTTCTCCTCAAGCTCCGCGCCTTCTGCCTGAGCCTGCTGTATCTCCACCTGAAGTGCGCTTGTCTGCTCCATTGCGTCGGCAAGATCGCTCTTGAGGCTTACCAGGTTCAGAATAGCATATACGGCAAGCATCGTCAATGCCAGACCGACGATCGTCGTCGATTTTTTCATCCTGCTCTCCGGTTCTCCTTTTCCTGCTTTGTTTTCTTATTGTATACCAGTTTAAGGCTTTTGAAAAGCATTTTTTGGCGCAGTTTGCAAATTTATTTCTTAACTTGCACACAGGAGACGCGGCTTTGGCGGCAAAGACGGCGATTTTCTCAAAAAGCGGCAGCAGAGCAGCGCTCAGAAGCGACATATACGCCGCGCATCCGGCAGCTGCGGCGCAGAACATGAACACATGCACGCCCCCCTGCCCTATGTCCATGCCGAGCGTGAACAGCGCAAGCAGAAGCGCCGCGCAAAACAGTGCATCGAGTGCTGCATTGATCCTGAGCACCCGGCGCATGGCACGCAGAATGTCATACAAAACGCCGAGTGCAAAGCCCGTCAGCACCGACAGTGCCAGCTGCGCGAGCTGGAGCGAAACGTCAACGTGCATTCAGCCGAAAAGCTTCTGCCAGAAGCCGCCCGAGGGCGCTTTGTCCTCGTAGCTCAGTTCGCTTATACTGCCCTCGACGCTGAGCTGGCCGACATCGAGACTTATCCTGCCTATATGAAGCCCCGTTCCGCGCACGATGAGGTCGCCCTGACTTGTGTTCATGATGATCGCGTTTTCGTCAAAGCTCTCAACGTCCTCGACACCCGTGACGCTGAGCTTTGTTCTGTTTTCCATACTTATGCTGTGCGTCTTTGCAGACGGCTGCTGTTTTTCCTCGTATGACATATGCCTGCCTCCTTTTTTGTACAAGCATATGAGCCGGAAAAAAGAAAAATGCACTTCTTTCAAAGAAGTGCATTTTCGTCTGTAACTCTGACGCCGTGCTTTTTCAGAAGCTCGGCCGTAACTCCGTCGCCGGGAACAAGCGTGCCGGTAAACGAACCGTCGTATATCGTTCCGCTGCCGCAGGACGGGCTGTTTGACTTGAGCACGGCTGCTTTGACCGAAAAGCTCTGTGCAAGGCTGAGCGTTGCAAGAGCACCTTTTTCAAACTGCTCGGTCACATCCGCTCCGGTTTTTGAAACGACCCTGTCGCCAAGGCGCTCGGACGGTGTGCGCGGCGTAGGAAGTCCTCCGCAGCACTCGGGACACACCGGAATAAGCTCGAACCTTTTGCGCAGCGCCGCTATCGCGGCATCCTCCATGCGGTTATTGCCGCCGTCATACTTGCAGTCAAAGCCCAGCAGACATGCGGATATCAGAATTTTTTCTTTCATCGCCTTCTAAGCCCCAGCACCGCGCCGCAGACGCCGCCGATTATATGCGTAAGCTGCGAAACATTGTCTTTAAGCATCACGCCGTCCACTATCTCGCTGCCGAGGTAGAGGATAAGCACGAGGATGAGCGTTATCGGGATGCAGCCGTCGCGCATGCCGGCAAGCGAGGCCATGACGATCATCATGAACACTATGCCCGACGCGCCCATGAGCATCGAACCGGGAAACAGGAACCAATACACAAGCCCCGAGACGAGCGCCGTTATGACGATCGCGCTTAAAAGATTGCGGCTGCCGTACTTTTCTTCAAGACCCGGGCCGACGACGAGGATCATCATCATATTGCCTATGTAATGGTCATAGTCAACATGGCCGAGAACATGCAGGAAAAAGCGCGGATATGTCAGCAGATCCGACAGCGACGAGTGCCAGACGCTGAAAAGATATGTATCGGTCCAGCCGTTTGTGAGCTTTCCGAGCAGCAGCGCCGCGAGAGAAACAAGCGCAAAGGTCAGCGTTACGGGGGCGTTATATTGAAGTCTGAACAGTCTCTTCATTTAAGCTTCTCCAGCGCTTTTTCGTAAAAGCCCTTAGTGCGCTCATCAAAGCACACCATGCGCACACGCTCGATCTCCGGGTGCTCAAAAAGATATTCGGAGATCGTTTTTATCGCTATCTCGGATGCCTTTTCAAGCGGGAAATGATAAACGCCCGTGGATATGGACGGAAAATCGACCGTTTTGCAGCCGGTATCCGATGCCAGCACAAGGCAATTGCGATAGCACGAGCGCAGCTTGTCCGCCTCACCGTTATTTCCGCCGTGCCACACCGGGCCGGGCGTATGGATAACGAACCTTGCCGGAAGCTTATAGCCCTTTGTGATCTTCGCCTCGCCTGTTTTGCAGCCGCCGAGCGTTCTGCACTCGGCAAGAAGCTCCGGACCTGCCGCTCTGTGTATCGCGCCGTCCACTCCGCCGCCGCCGAGCAGCGAGCAGTTTGCCGCGTTGACGATGGCATCGACCGTCTGCTTTGTGATATCGCCTTGGATTATCTCTATTTTACCCATAGCACACCTCAGAAGTTCTTAATATCAGCAATGAGCGCATCAACGTCGCTCTCCTTGCTTGCCCAGCTCGTGCAGAAGCGAACTACCGCGCCGCCGTCGGGCAGCAGAGACTGCACGGAAAAGCTGTATTTTTCGCGCAGAGCGTCAAGCTGCGGCTTGCTCAGTATCGGAAACAGCTGATTTGTCGGCGAAGGGTAGGCAAACTCAATGCCCTTTGCCTCGAATGCGGCGCGCAGCTTCCCGGCCTGTGCGACCTCACGCCTGCCGATTTTATAATACAGTCCGTCCGTAAACAGCGTGTCAAATTGCAGACCCAATAGCCTGCCCTTGGCGAACATACCGCCGTGCTGCTTTATGATATAACGAAAATCCTTTTTTATTGCATCGTTTTTTATGACGACAGCCTCGCCGAAGAGAGCGCCGTGCTTTGTTCCGCCGATGTAGAACACATCGCACAGCCGAGCAAGACCGCGCAGCGTGGGCGTTCCCTCGCAGGCAAGCGCGCAGGAAAGCCTTGCCCCGTCGGCAAACAGGATAAGCCCCAGATCGCGGCACACGGAGCTGAGCTCCTCAAGCTCCGGCAGCGAATACACCGTACCGGTCTCGGTCGGCTGCGAAATATACACCATCGCCGGCTGGACGATATGCTCAAACGATTCATCCGCTCTGTGGCGCAGGACATACGCCTTCACGTCGGCGGCGCTTATCTTTCCGTCCGTTGTCGGCAAGGTTATGACCTTATGTCCGGTTGCTTCTATTGCGCCGGTCTCGTGCGCCTCTATGTGCGCCGTTTCGGCCGCCATGACGCCTTGATGAGGGCGCAGAGAAGCCGCAATAACCGTAAGATTTGCCTGAGTTCCTCCGACGAGGAAATGTATGTCCGCGTCAAACGCATTGCACTCGAGCTTTATCTTTTCGCGCGCCGCGCGGCAATACGGGTCAACGCCGTAGCCTGCGGTCTGCTCATAATTCGTTTCAATAAGGCGGCTCATTATCTCCGGCACCGCGCCCTCGAGATAGTCGCTTTCAAACCTTATCATTCGCTGACCTCCACAACAACGCCGTTATCATCGGCCGAAACCGAGATGTGTCCGACATTCTCGCCGCGGCAGTCGATTATCTTCTGCGCTATTGCGTCCTCAACGTCCTTCTGGATCGTACGGCGCAGATTACGCGCACCGTAGGTGACGGAATAGCTCTTGCGAACAAGATAATCGATAAGCGCAGTATTCCATGTCATGCTTATGCCGCGCTCGGCTATGGCGTCGCGCGTTTCCTCGAGCATAAGCTCGGCTATGCTGCGGAAGTTTTCCTCTGTAAGACTGTTGAAATACACGATCTCGTCAACGCGGTTTATAAACTCCGGCCGCAGGAACTCGCCCAGTGCCTTGAGCGCACGCTCGCGCCCCATATCGTTTACCGTACCGCCAAAGCCCATCGCGCCGCCCTTTCTGTTGGAGCCTGCGTTCGTGGTCATAACGATGACGGTGTTTTCAAAGTTTACGGTTCTGCCCTGAGCGTCGGTTATTCTGCCGTCATCAAGGATCTGGAGCAAAATATTCAGAACGTCGGGATGAGCCTTTTCTATCTCGTCAAACAGAACGACCGAATACGGCTTGCGGCGGATTTTCTCGGTGAGCTGGCCTGCTTCGTCGTAGCCGACATAGCCCGGAGGCGAGCCGATAATGCGCGATACGCTGAACTTTTCCATAAACTCGGACATATCGAGTCTTATAAGCGACTCGGGCGAGTCGAAAAGATCGGCTGCAAGGCGCTTTACAAGCTCGGTTTTGCCAACGCCTGTTCCGCCGACAAAGATAAAGCTTGTCGGCTTGCGCTTTGCCTTGAGGCCTACGCGCGAGCGCTTTATTGCCGCGCACACGGCATTTACCGCCTCGTCCTGACCGACGATATGCGCTTTCAGTCGCTTATCAAGCTCGGCAAGGCGCTCAAACTCATCCTCGCGGATAGACGATGCCGGGATCTTCGTCCACAGCTCGATTATGCGAGCAAGGTTATCTATCGTAAGCTCGGGAACGCCCTCAAGCTCAAGCGATGCAAGCTCCTGCTCGCGCTGCATCTCCTTGCTGCGAAGCTCGGCTATGCGCTCGTAGCGCTTATCGAGCGCTTCGTCAGTAAGCTCCTCACCATTGGGCGCGTCGGCGCTCATGAGCGTTTCGCGCTCGAACTTAAGATCGTCCAGATCCTTCTGAAGCTCGGCGCGGCGAACAATGTTCTTATCCTTGAGGTTTACATCCGAGCACGCCTCGTCGATAAGGTCTATGGCCTTATCCGGCAGGAAGCGGTCGGTAATATAGCGCTCGGACATTTTGACGGCCTCGGTGCACATTTCGTCGGATATCTTAACGCCGTGATAGTCCTCATAATAGCGGCGGATTCCCTTGAGTATCTCAATACTGTCGGCAACGGACGGCTCGTTTATTGTAACGGGCTGGAACCTGCGCTCGAGCGCGGAATCCTTTTCGATATGCTTGCGGTACTCGGTGAAAGTAGTTGCGCCGATGACCTGTATCTCGCCTCTTGAGAGCGCCGGCTTGAGGATGTTTGCGGCATTCATGCTGCCCTCGGCGTCACCTGCGCCGACGATGTTATGCACCTCGTCGATAACGAGGATTATATTGCCCTGCTTGCGTATCTCCTCAATAAGACCCTTCATGCGGCTTTCAAACTGGCCTCTGAACTGCGTTCCGGCAACCAGCGCCGTCAGGTCAAGAAGATACACCTCCTTGCCGCGGAGCTTATAAGGCACCTGGTCGAGCGCTATGCGCTGGGCAAGCCCCTCCGCAACGGCTGTTTTGCCGACGCCCGGCTCGCCGATAAGGCAGGGGTTATTCTTCTGGCGACGGTTGAGGATCTGGATAACGCGCTCAAGCTCCTCCTCGCGGCCTATCATGTTATCTAACTTTCCGGCTCTTGCTCTGTCGGTAAGATTTATGCAGTAATTGTCCAAGAACTTGCGCTTCGGCGGCTTTCCACCCTCCTTGGGCGGCTGCTGCGCAGCTGCATTATTGCTCTCGGCAGGAGTGTTATTGCCGTTTCCGAACAGTCTGTTGAGAAATGGGAATGTTGCGGTCTTGCCGTCATCATCGGAATCGTCGTTTGCATCATTATCGGGGTCGATGCTCATATCCATAAGGCTTTCGACTCCGTTTAGAGCGTTCATCATCTCGCCGCTGAGATTGTCAAGATCCTCATCGGATATGCCCATTTTTTCGATCATATCGTCAACGGGCTTTATATGAAGCTCCCTTGCGCATTTAAGGCACAGCCCCTCGTTTTTCTGAACTCCGCCCTCAAGCTTCGTAATAAACACTACCGCGACATTTTTGCCGCAGCGTGAGCACATTTTTGCCTGCATTTTTTATCCTCCAATCATCAAAATAGTTTGTCGGCCGCATTGCTCAGCATGAGGAAGAATCTGCTGAACAGGCCATCGTCCAATGTTGTTTTACCTATCATATTTCCGCAAAAGCTCAGCAGCCAGCACAGGCATATGCAATATATGCAGCCGCGCGCAAAGCCGAATGCGGCGCCTCCGTAGAGGTCAGCGTCCACGTTGTCCGTTATCCGGAAGCGCAGACCGAATATCTGTTTTATAAGCGATATGAAAAGCATTATCAGCAAAAAGAATATCACCGAGCATATCGCGTAGGCAACGGCCTCGCTCCCGGCGTGAGCCGCGGCGGTAGTCGCATCTATCTCGTATGCCGAATACACCTTCTGTGCGTTTGCGCAATAGCTTTCCGCGCGCTTTTCATTAAAGCCGAGGCTTTCAAGGCAGCTTTCGGCATACGGCGTAAGCAACTCAGGCTCTTCCTTTATCGTATCCTCGATACGCGTTTCGTCGATCCCGGCGCTGCGCGCGGCCTCGGCCTCGAGCTGCGAATCCAAGTACCCGGCAAGAAGCGGCCGAAGCGGATACGCAACCGACGGCGCTGCCGACGAGGATATCGCAAGTCCGCCCGTCACGGCAATTATCACGGCAAGCAGGCTTATCGCGGCATTGACCGCTCCGCGCCTGTAGCCGCGCCATGTACAATAAAATATTATTAGCAGCAGACTCAGTTCAATTACAAATCTCATCCGTTCTTCATTTCTCTGTCACCCATGCTCTGCCGCCGCCCACGGCAATGATCTCGCCGCTGTCGGTCAGCAGGGCTTCTTCGGCTCCCTGAGCTTTTCGGCAGGACAAAAGCTTTGCCCCATCGTACACGCTCACGCCGTTTTGCGTGAGCACGGCTGTTTTTCCGTTTCGGCAGTCGAGGCTCCATACCTCGCCTCCGACGGATATTCTGTCCTTGACCTTCAGGTCGTCATCGAGGATATACACTTCTCCCGCTCCCCCGGAAGCGTGTTCCCTCACCTCTATTATGAGCTTTTTGTCAAGTACCCCAAATTTGCCGAGCGTTTTGCCGTCAAATTCAAGCTTGCCGGCACTTTTGCCCTTATCATTACACACATAGACTGCGCTATTGCCTATGCCGCACACTCGGTCGCCAAGCCAGGTTATCGCGCGCAGCCCCTGCGCCGAAAATGATGCTTGCTCTTTTTCGCTGTCAAGCGAGAACAGGCGTATCCCCTCATCGGTGAGCGCTGCAAGATACTTTCCGTCCGGCGAGACGGCGGCGGAAACAAGTCTTTGGCTTGCGCAATACCATTTGTACGCGCGCTCACGCTCGGGTGAATAAACCGTCACGCTGCCCATATAGCCGGGCTGCTCCGTGCACACGGCAAGGTATCCGCCGGCAGAGAGCTGCACATTCCTTATGCCGTTATCCGTTTCGATAACGCCGCCGTCGGGAAAAACTATGCTCATGCCGCCATAGGCATACGCCACGGCGCTCAGGCCGTTTTTTGCAATGCGCGCCGGTTTTACCTCAAGCTCGCAATCAAGCGTCTGCTCTCCTGCGCAGTCAAAGCATTTCACGCTGCCGGCACTTGCCGTCAGCAGGCATTCTTCACACACGGCGTAGGCCTCGGCCTCGCCGCAGAGAAACGACTCGGAAAACTCCGTTTTCCCTGTGCAGGCGCACAGAAAAGCGCACAGGATAAGCACTAAGCTCAGGGTTCTTTTCATTTAGCAATCAGTCCTTCAGCATCATGATACCGGCCGGACCTTCATACCACACTCTGTTAAGATACAAGCCCTGCGGCGGCATCGTCGGCCCTGTGAGCCTTCGGTCGCCAAGTTCCAGGAGCTTGGGGATATCCTCGGGTTCTATCTTCCCGTAGGACGCATACACAAGCGTTCCGACTATCGCGCGGCACATGTTGTACAAAAAGCCGTTTGCGCAGACGGACACGGTTATAAGATCATCCGTTTTTTCCGCCGTGCAGCCGTACACCGTCCTGACTGTCGTTTTCGTCTGCGTTCCGAGCGAGCGAACGGCTGCAAAATCGTGCGTTCCCTCGAACGCGGCGGCCGCAGCCTGCATTCTTTCCATGTCAAGCTCCTGCGGATAAAAGCAGGCTCGCTTTTCAAGAAACGGGTCGCGGATATTCGAGTTGTGTATTTTATAAATATACTCTTTTTTTATGCAGGAGGATATCGAGTTGAACCTCTCATCGACCTCGACCGCATCAACGACTGCGATATCGTCCGGCAGGCGCGAGTTTGCCGCCAGCGCAAATCTGTCGATCGGGATGCGGCAATCGGTGCGGAAGTTTGCGCAGTATCGCAGCGCATGAACTCCGGCATCGGTGCGTCCGCAGCCGGTGAGCTTCACTGGGTGCTCGCATATCTTGGTGAGCGCATCCTGCACCGTGCTGCACACGGAAACGTCGTTTTTCTGCACCTGCCAGCCGTGATAGCGGCTGCCGTCATAGCGCAGGCGCAAGGCTATGTTTCTCATATTCTTTCCTCAAAGCCCGAAGCGCTTCATGACGAAGATCACCGCGAGGAACGCAGCGCCAAGCAGCAGCGCCCATGCATCTATCCCCTGCATTCTGAGCTGCTTCATGCGCGTTCTGCCCTCGCCGCCGTGGTAGCAGCGGCTTTCCATAGCAACGGCAAGCTCGTCTGCGCGGCGGAATGCCGAAACGAACAGCGGCACGAGGATAGGCAGCAGCGCCTTTGCGCGCTGAAACAGATTGCCGCTGTCAAAGTCCGCACCGCGCGCTTTCTGCGCGGACATTATCTTGTCCGTTTCCTCAATGAGCGTCGGGATGAATCTGAGAGCCATGCTCATCATCATGCTCATCTCGTGAACCGGGATCTTGATCTTTTTGAGCGGATTGAGCATTATCTCAAGTCCGTCCGTGAGCGCGATGGGGCTTGTCGTATACGTCAGCATAAACGTTCCGACGATCAGGAGGATAATGCGCAGCGACATCATAACGGCGCGCTCGATGCCCTCCCATGTTATGATCCATCCCTCGATTATAGGCGTTCCGCCGGTGTAGAAAATATTCAGCACCGCGGTGAGGATGATTATTATGACAAGCGGCTTTAGGCCCTTGAGCGCGGACTTTGGCTTTATCTTAGATATCGCCATGCTCAGCGCCGTTATCAGGATAACAAACGCATAGCTTGCCCAGCCGTTTGCGTTGAAAAGCCCTACTATATATATTATAACGAGCAGGAGCTTCGTGCGCGGATCGAGTCTGTGCGCAACGGTATCGCCGGGGAAATACTGGCCGAGGGTTATGTCTTTAAGCATTGCGTCCGACCTCCTTTTTCAGCTTCAGGAGTGCGGCAAGCAGCTGCTCGGTGGTGTAGACCGAGCCTTCGATCTCAACGCCCTGCTCGCGCAGCGCGGACGCTATCTGCGTCGGTGCCGGGACGGAAAGGCCGATATCCGAAAGCTCCTTCGGGTTTGAAAACACCTCTTCGGGCGTTCCGTCAAAGCGGATGCTGCCGTGGTTAAAGACAATAAGCCTGTCGGCTATGCGTGCAACGTCATCCATGCTGTGGCTGACGATGACAACGGTCGAGCCGGTCTTTTCGCGGTAGTCGCAGATCGTTTCAAGTATTCTCTGGCAGCCGGCAGGGTCAAGTCCGGCCGTCGGCTCATCGAGTATGAGCACACCCGGGCGCATTGCGATAACGCCGGCTATGGCAACTCTGCGCTTCTGACCACCCGACAGCTCCAGCGGCGAGCGCTCGAAAAGCTCCTCGCCGACGCCGACAAGCGCCGCAGCTTCGCGCACTCGCTCGTCGATCTCGCTCTCCGTGAGCTTCATGTTCTTTGGGCCGAAGGCGATATCGGCATACACTGTCTCCTCAAAGAGCTGATACTCCGGGTATTGGAAAACAAGACCGACCTTGAAGCGCACATCGCGTGCGGCGGCTTTATCGCCGTTTATATTCACGCTGTCGACCAGCACCGTGCCCGAGCTGGGAACGAGCAGGCCGTTTAAATGCTGAATGAACGTGCTCTTGCCCGAGCCCGTGTGGCCGATAAGTCCGACGAGCTGCCCGTGCGGTATTTCAACATTGACATTGTCTATCGCTATTTTTTCAAAGGGCGTGTCCGCGCTGTAAACATGGCGCAGACCGCTTACTTTTATCTCTGACATATTACTTTAATTCCTTTGCGATTTCCTTTGCGCAGTCGGAAACTCCGAGCGCGGTCAGCGGCAGATCCCAGCCGTTTTTGTTAAGCTCAAACATAAGCTCCGTCGTTGCCGGAACAGTCAGCCCCTCGCTCTTCATAAGCTCGACCTGCGAGAAAACGTTCTCAGGGCTGTCGTCTGCGATCACATTGCCGTTTGACATGACTATAACTCTGTCGGCTCCTATACACTCGGACATATGATGCGTTATTAAAACGACCGTTATGCCCTTTTCGCGGCAAAGCTTTGTTACTGTGCTTATGACCTCCGCTCTGCCCTTCGGGTCGAGCATCGCAGTGGGCTCATCGAGCACGATGACCTCCGGCTCCATTGCGATAACGCCGGCTATTGCAACGCGCTGCTTCTGGCCGCCCGAGAGCAGGTGCGGCGCATGCTGCCGGAACTCGTACATATCCACCTGCTTGAGCGCATTGTCCACGCGGCGGCGTATCTCCTTCGGCTCGACACCGAGGTTTTCCGGCGCGAACGCCACATCGTCCTCAACGACGTTTGCGACGATCTGGTTATCGGGATTTTGAAAAACCATGCCGACAGTACGGCGGATATCAAGGAGCCTGTCCTCATCGGAGGTTCTTATTCCGTCAACAAGCACCTCGCCCTCCGTCGGGGTAAGGATGGCATTTAAATGCTTTGCAAGCGTGCTTTTGCCCGAGCCGTTATGGCCGAGCACCGCAACAAAGCTGCCCTTTTCAATTTCAAGACTAACTCCGCAAAGGCTTTCCGCTTCATCTCCTGGGTAGGTATAGTGCAAGTTTTTAATGCTGATTATGCTGCTCATCGTCAGTCCCTTTCCCACCGGCAGGTTGCGCCGCAGGGCAGCACAAGGCCGGAATCGGTAACAGGCAGGCCAAGCTCTCGGCTTTCCGAGCGGCCTCCGAATTTTTTGGTGAATATGCTCTCGGTCACATACGACAGCACCGAGGGCGACAGACCTGTGGTGTAGGAATTTATTATCACAAACAGCGGATCATCCGACAGGACGCCTGCGCACAGCGACACAAACGGCCACAGATTCTGCTCAAGCTTCCAGACCTCTCCGCCTGGGCCTCTGCCGTAGGACGGCGGATCCATGATGATCGCATCGTAGCGGCGGCCGCGGCGTATCTCGCGCTCGACGAATTTTGCGCAGTCATCGACTATCCAGCGTATCGGCGCATCGCCGAGGCCGGAGGCGGCAGCGTTTTCCCTGCCCCATGCGACCATGCCCTTTGCCGCGTCAACATGGCACACGCTTGCACCTGCCTTTGCGCAGGCCACTGTTGCCGCACCCGTGTACGCAAAAAGGTTGAGCACGTTTATAGGCCGTCCTGCCGAGCGGATCTTGCGCATTGCGTAATCCCAGTTGCACGCCTGCTCGGGGAAAAGACCCGTGTGCTTAAAATTCATGGGCTTAACATTGAAGGTAAGCTCGCCGTAATTTATTTTCCAGCTTGCCGGAAGGCCGCCCTTATCCCACGCTCCGCCGCCGGTCTGGCTTCTGCGGTAGCGCGCGTCGCGCATATTCCAGCGTGCGTCGCTGCGCGGCGTATCCCATATCGCCTGCGGATCGGGGCGAACAAGATAAAACCTGCCCCATCGCTCAAGCTTTTCGCCTTTCGAGCAGTCAATAAGCTCAAAGTCCTGCCATTTATCAGATATCCACATATGCATACCTTACCTATTGTATATAATATAGCATAATATTTTAGCATTTTTCCGCTGCATACGCAAGAAAAATACATTCACAATTTAAAGTCTGTATTCAGTCCATTTTTTAGGCATTTTTAAGTGGATAATTAAAATTTTCTTGACAAGTGTTTATTTAGTGTGTATCCTAAGTGTATGAGAACAAACCACACAGTTGCATGGAGGGATCAAAAGTGATCAGCATAAACTTCCGTGATCCGCGCCCTATATACGAACAGATCAAGGACGGGATGCGTCGCCTGATCGTTTCCGGAGCTTTGCCGACAGGCAGTAAGATAAGCTCTGTGCGCGAAATGGCGGCGGGACTTGCCATAAACCCGAGCACGATCCAGCGCGCGTATCGCGAGCTTGAAGCCGAGGGATACATCTGTTCCGTCCCCGGAAAAGGAAGCTTTGTCTGCTCGAATGACGAGGCCGAGGCTCTGCGCCGTTCCGAGCTTCTCGGAAAATTCGACGAGCTTGTTACGGAGCTTGACTACATCGGCGTTACAAAGCAGATGCTTTCGCAGCGCCTGAAAGGAGAGCTTAAAAATGATTGAGATAAGAAATGTCGTCAAGGAGTTTGACGGCTTCCGCGCGCTCGACGGGCTGAACATGACCGTGCCCGACGGAGCGGTTTACGGACTCGTCGGCCCGAACGGAGCCGGCAAAAGCACGATCATACGCCACCTGACCGGAATATACAGGCAGGATTCCGGCGATGTACTTGTCGACGGTGAGCAGGTGTTTGAAAACCCGGCGGTGAAAAACCGCATAGCGTATATCCCCGACGACATATTTTATTTTTCCAACGCAAGAATCGGCGAAATGGCCAGCTTTTACCGCAGCATCTATCCGCAGTTTGACTCCGGGCGCTTTAAAAAGCTCGGCGAGGTATTTGACCTTGATCCGAAGCGGCAGATGCGCAAGCTGTCCAAGGGCATGCAGAAGCAGGCCGCGTTTTGGATGATGATGTCGCTGCGGCCCGATATACTCGTACTCGATGAGCCTGTTGACGGACTTGACCCCGTGATGCGCCGCCAGATATGGAGCATTGTTATGTCCGACGTTGCGGAAAACGGAACAAGCGTGCTCATCTCGTCGCACAATCTGCGCGAGCTTGAGGACGTGTGCGATCACGTCGGTATAATGAACAGGGGCAAGATCATGATAGAGCGCACGCTCAGTGATCTGCAGGAGGGTATCGTCAAGATGCAGCTTGCTCTGCCCGACGGTGAGACTCTGCCCGACGGACTTGACATTCTGCACGCTTCATCGACCGGCAGACTGCAAACACTTATCCTGCACGGCACATCGGCAGAGCTTGAAGAGAGGTTTGCTCAGTGCAATCCTCTGTTTATGGATTTTGTTCCGCTGACCCTTGAGGAGATATTTATTTATGAGCTGGGAGGTGCAGACTATGAAGTCAAAGATATCGTTCTTTAACGCAGGTCTTTTCAAAAGCACGCTCCGTCGCTTCTGGCCGCTGTGGACAATTCATTTTGCAGGCTGGCTGCTGTTCCTGCCGGTTCTCACGCTTATGAACAACTTAGGCCCGAACAAATCCACGGACTTTATCTTCGCCATATGCGAAAGCGCGGTTTTCGCCTCGTCGGTCGTTGCGTTCATAATGGCGATACTCGCCGCTATGGCGGTGTTCAGCTTCATGTATAGCAGCCGCAGCACAGGGCTTATCGCCTCTCTTCCGGTTCGCCGCGAGGCGATATTCGGCTCTGCGTGGCTCGGCGGCGTGTTTGCTGTGCTGGCGTCAAACCTCGTCATTGCGCTGCTGACATTTCTGTTCTCTCTCGACGCGACCATAAACACAGCCCTTGCGTTCAAGGCGGCATTCACATGGCTGGGCGTTTATTCAATGCAGTTTATCCTCTTCTACGGCATCGCTTCGCTTACGGCAGTCATGACCGGAAGCATAGCCGTGCTCCCGATACTTTACATCATATTCAATTTCCTTGCAGTCGGCATGGAGACTATAATCCGCCTCGACTTTTCCTGCCTCATCTGGGGTATGTCGAACGGTTCGTTTGACTGTGTGCTCGACTTCCTGTCTCCGCTGGTGTATATGGTCGGAAGCTTTGTTCCGGACGTTGAATACAACACGCCTTATGTTGCCGATACCTTAGGCTCGCTGCTCGATCGCGAATGCGTTGCGGTTACGTACAGTCATTGGCTGCCGACCGTTATTTACTGCCTTGTCGGCCTTATCTTCTCGGCCGCAGCGCTCATGGTGTTCAGAAAGCGCAGAATGGAATCGGCAGGCGACGTTGTCGCGGTGCGCTGCATGCACCCTGTTTTCAAATACGGAGTGACCGTATGCTCCGCGCTGTGCGGTGGTCTGCTGCTGTACACGGTTCTGTTTGCCCTGTTCGAAAGCCGCTCGGCGAGCGTGTTTATCATGATACTGAGCATGATAATATTCGCCTTCATCGGCTATTTCGGCGCAAAAATGCTGCTTGAAAAAAGCTTCTACGTTTTCCGCGGCAGCTGGGTTGGATTTATAGTCGTATGCTGCCTGTGCGCTGTGTTCACGCTCTGCTGCGACCTTGACGTTTGCGGCATCGGTGCTTATGTTCCCAAGGAGGGCAGCATCAAGAGCATCACCGTGTATCAGACAGGCTCTGTCGAAGACCCGGCCATTATCGAGAACTACCGCCAGCTGCACGAAAAGATCGTCAGCTATAAGGATGAGTACGAGCATATCGTATATAGCGATGATACCGAGAGCATAATGTTTGAGTATAAGCTTAAAAACGGCAGAACCGTCTCGCGCGAATACACTCTGCCGATGGACGACGAGAACGTCGAGCGGTATTATGAGCTTGCAAACACCCCCAGTCTCCTGCTCGAGCGCTTTTCGCCTTCGATCCCCGCCGATGAAGAGCACTGTTCTCAAGCTATACTGTACATCGGAGACAATCAGATAATAGACCTCACCCCGGCGCAGGCAATCGATTTTTATCGTAACGCTCTTTTGCCGGATATAAAAGCCGGGCACAAGGTCATCAGCCGTACCTACGACGACATCATCGCAACGATGTACATAACCTTTGAGCAGGCAATCGACAATAGCCGTTATTATGACAGTCAGGATATCGTTGTTGAAATAACAACAGACTGCACCGAGTGCATCTCATGGATCAAAGATAATCTCGGCATTGACATCGAAGAAGATACTCAATATTACGACTGACAAATACACGAAAAAATCTCCCGATCAAATGATCGGGAGATTTTCGCATATACACTTATTTTACTTGCTTTTATTCATATATTCGGGCTTTTTATGGCCGCAGACCGTGCAGTAGTCAAGCTCTTTCTCATAGAAATGGCGTTTTGACTCGATATGCTGCTTCATCTTCACAAAGCGTTCTCTCTCCTGCTTTGTGAGCTTTCCGCGGTATGTGCGGTTTTTATAATCGCGCAAAATTATCACGCTGACGCCGAGGAATATTACGCCGAAGACAATGAAGATTACAGCAGCGACCCACAGCACGCCCTGAGACACCTCACCGATCACAGGTCCGTTTAAAAACGGCCTGAAATACACGGCGCATACTATCGCAACTATCGTCAGCACGGCATAAACGCCGAACTGCGGCCACAGCGTCGGCGGCAGCTTGCCGCAGTGGGGGCATATCTTCATTCCGTCCGGTATATAATTTCCGCATTTTTCACATTCACGCATGTTATTTCTCCTTTATGCGATATGTTCTGATTATACCACACTCTGCGGATTTTTCAACAATGTGATACAAAAAGGAGCAGCTTTCGCTGCTCCTTAAATTTTGTTATGT
>ULXK01007883.1_pt1 | contig 65154 bp, 56 predicted proteins | sample 1961201 | NCBI WGS metagenome assembly ULXK01 (sample SAMEA4835836, study PRJEB28245) | human gut metagenome | biome: gut microbiome; material: fecal sample | place: Denmark | collected 2008
GTGCCGTCTGGACAACGTCGTGTACCGCCTCGGCTTTGCAATGAGCCGCGCCGAAGCACGTCAGATGGTCAGCCACGGTCACTTCACCGTAAACGGCCGCAAGGTCAACATCCCCAGCTATCAGGTAAAGCCCGGCATGGTTATTACTCTGAAAGAGAGCAGCCGTGGTCTTGAGAAGATCAAGGCCAATGTTGAGGCAAACAGCTCACGTCCCGCACCCAAGTGGCTTGAGTACGATGCAAACAACATGATCGCTAAGGTCGTCGCAGTGCCTGCACGCGATGATATCGACCTCCCCATCGAGGAGCGCCTCATCGTCGAGTTGTACTCCAAGTAATACAGATACCCTCAAATTGGTAAGCTGACAAAACTCAGGGCGCAGATAAAGCGCCGAACTTAATAAGGAGGGTTATATTTAATATGATCGAAATAGAAAAGCCGCGTATAGAGTGCATCGAAACTCCGACCGACAGCTCCTATGGTAAGTATATCGTAGAGCCGCTGGAGCGCGGCTACGGCACGACACTTGGTAACTCTCTGCGTAGGGTCTTATTGTCCTCACTGCCCGGTACGGCTGCGACCTCGATCAAGATCGCAGGCGTGCAGCATGAGTTTTCGACCATCCCCGGTGTTAAGGAAGACGTGACCGAGATCGTTCTTAATGTTAAGAGCATCATTGCCCGTCTCCACAGCGAGGAGCCCAAGACCGTCTATATCGAAGCTGTCGGCGAAGGCGTTGTCACCGCCGGCGACATCAAGGCAGACGCGGAAGTCGAGATCCTCAATCCCGAGCAGCCCATAGCCACCCTCGGACCTGACGGTGCGCTCTCCATGGAGCTTACCTTCGATCACGGCCGCGGCTATGTATCTGCGGACAAGAACAAAACAGCCCAAACCGCAATCGGGACCATCCCCGTTGATTCTATCTACACACCCGTTCTGAAGGTCAACTACTCGGTCGAAAATACCCGTGTAGGTAACCAGACCGACTTTGACAAGCTGACGATCGAGGTGTGGACGGACAAGACCATCACCGCGCGTGATGCAGTGTCTCTCGGTGCAAAGATCCTTTGCGACCACTTCACTCTGTTCACCGATCTGTCCGATGCAGTCGGCAATCGCCCGACTGTTGTCGAAAAGACCGAGACCCAGCGTGATAAGGTCCTTGAGATGACTATCGAAGAACTCGACCTGTCCGTAAGAAGCTTCAACTGCCTCAAACGAGCAAACATCAACACTGTTGAGGACCTCATCTCCAAGACTCAGGACGAGATGATAAAGGTCCGTAACCTTGGCCGCAAGTCCCTTGAAGAGGTTGAGCACAAGCTCGCCATGATGGGACTGTCTCTCGCGGACGAGGACAACAACTAACTCTAACAAGGAGGAAACACCGAAATGCCCGGAACAAGAAAGCTCGGCAAGACGACCGATCAGCGCATGGCAATGCTCCGTCAGCAGGTCACCGACCTGCTCGATAAGGGACGCATGGAGACTACCGTCACCCGCGCAAAAGAGATCGCTCCCATGGCCGAGAAAATGATAAGCCTTGGCAAGAAAAAGGATCTGGCTGCATACCGTCAGGCACTGGCCTTCATCACCCGTGAAGACGTTGCAAAGAAGACCTTTGACGAGCTGAGCGTAAAGTATGCCGACCGCAACGGCGGCTACACCCGTATCACCCGCATCGGACCCCGTCGCGGCGACGCAGCCGAGATGGCAGTCATCGAGCTGGTCTGATAGCAATATAAACAAAGTAAAAGCACCCCGATTTCGGGGTGCTTTTGGCCGTTCAATCGAGGTGGAAACATGCATGACGATCTGACAAAGCAGGATATTGCAAAAATGCAGGCCGAGCTTGACCACAGGCGGCTGGAGCTTATGCCCGAGCTTTTGGAGGAGGTCAAGCGCACGCGCGCCTTCGGCGATCTGAGCGAAAACTTTGAGTACAAAGAGGCAAAGCGCGCAAAAAACCGCAACGCCAGCCGCATTCGTTATCTTGAGAACATGATCAAGTCCGCGCATATAATCGACTCGGACTCTGCCGCCGACGAGGTCGGACTGTACGACAAGGTCGAGATATACATCCCCGAGGATGACGAGACGAACGTCATCCAGGTCGTGACGACTATCCGCACCGATCCGCTCAAGGGACTCATAAGCCGCGAATCGCCCTTCGGCAAGGCAGTGCTCGGCAAAAAGGCCGGGGACAAGATCATGGTCTATGTCAATGATAACTACAGCTACGAGGCCGTTATAAAAAGCATCACCAAGGCCGAGGATGACGGCTCGGCACCGATATTGCAATACTGAAAGAAAAGAAAACTGCCCGAGACTGCACTGAAAGCGCGGACTCGGGCAGCTTTGCTATAGAGTTTATTTCGTTTTCAGGTAATTAAATAATTAGACAATGTGTGCTTTGAGCACTGTAGAAAATTAGTGCAGGGTCAGAAACATAGACGTATTAGCAACAAGCATCATTGTTATGATGAAGGTATTAACAAAAGTCCCGGCCCATATTGTTCCGGTTTTCTCAAAGCATTTGCGTGTAATGATGACAGATGCGGCTGTGTAGAATGTGAACGGAATGACCTGCATTACTCTGTCCCAAGCCGTCTGCCATGCAGGGAAGGTCACACCGACAGTGAAAAGATAAGTGTAAGCAAATACAGCTATTATGACGAGTCCGGCAATATTGCCAAGGACATTGATCAATAGATTATGCTTCTGATCTTTAACTCGGTTTATAGTGTTTGTGGCCAGGGCCTGAGCAAACATATAGACAAAGAACCAAGGCAAGTACTGTATCCACATTGAGATCTTATCCGGGTTAAATGGTTTTGCACTGATAGCCCAGGCGCGAAGATCAACTTTCAGAATATAGTATATAGCAAAAACAATGACATAATAAATGCAGCCAACAGTAAGAGCTAAAAGAATACAGCGAATGAGCTGCTTACCGCTTATTTTCAGGCCAAGATCATTGATTGTCCAACCATCTTTTTTGAGCTTCGTAAAATATAGTACGAGGAAAATTATCAGAATAACGAGAGCTATAAATACATCCCATATTGCAAAGGAGTTGACGTTTACACTCGTGTATAGCTTTGCATAGCCCATTGATGCTACTACGGGGAAAATTTTCGCATCCAGCCGAATTATCGGAACAAAAAGAAATACTGTAATGGCAGTGATTAACGCCCAAGAACCCCAGAATATAAGTTTGTCTTTTTTGCTGTTGAGAGTAGTTTTCGCTTCGGGAACTGCAACTATGATTTTTGAGAAGAATTCAGTTTTTAGCAGAGCAATGACAAGTAACGGTATTAGAATAGCAAGACCGAGAAGTGCAATAGCCGAGAATAAAAATCTATACAGGAAAATATAATTTGTTGCAGAAATTGTTGTATCAATGTCAAAGCACATGCTGAAGAAATTGACCAGATTGGTTGCACACTCCGGAGTCAGGTATTCACAAGTATGGAGAGATGGGGGATTGTATACAACGCGCAGAGTTCCATCTTCAATACTTCCGTATGTTTTCCCAAGTTCAACAGTGGCAATTTGGCTTTCCTCAGGCAATATGGAGTTAACAAATGCGAGGGCTTCCGGAGCAGTTTTAAGATCACCGTTTCCATTAGCAGTAGTATAGTTTCCCTCATCGTAGTAAGTGTAGTTGAGTGCAACAGGAATGTAATAATTGCCATAATCCTCAGGGTTGGACGATGGCAGGGCGCTTTGAATAAAAGCTGCCTTTACAGGATTTAGCGCTCTGGCGTTTTCAAGCTCATTTTCGGTAACGCTTGCTCCACCGTCAGAATCGGGAAGAGAAGCCGCTTCTAAAGCTGCGGTTTGCATCGCACCATAATGCTCGATAGTGGCCATAGTTGCAAGTCCACCCATAGAGTGTCCGGTGATACCAAGCTGGGATTTGTCGATATAGTCCAGATGCGACTCCATAAGAAAATCAATAACAGTGAAGAAACCACAGCCTTCACCAAACGTTGAAGCCGGGGAACTGTCGATGCTTGAGGTGCTGGAGAGACCGTGACTTTTTGCATCCATCTCAACAACTACAACACCACGACGGCTTAGCTCAATAGCCGCAAAGTCCTGCTTTTCACCGGAATCAGAGTAACCATGACATGTGACCACAACGGGAGCAGGGTTTTCCGCAGTTGCAGTTTTTGGCTTGAAAATGGTCGCGTGGATAAATGTGCCCTCTACGTCGGGGATATAGGTGTCGATTAATTGAACAGTGTTGCCGGAGGTTCTGACCAGTGATGCACCGATGCTGCCAATCAAGAGAAAAGCAATCGCTACACAAAGCCAGACCTTGATCTTTTTTTTCATTTTTTCGTCCTTTCTAAATCTTCAAATAATATATCCATGTGGATATAAATATTTTTAAATGTCAATTGAAAAGTTGAATATAGCTGATTCGATTTTTGAAAATAAAATTGACATTTAAAAATCAAATATACTATAATATTATAACAAAGTTGAAAAGGAACAGTAATATGAGTGCCACATGGATGGGTAGATATGAGGAACTAATAAGAGAATTGGTTCGTCACACCAATATTGTGTTAAAAGGAAGTCAAATAAAAAGAGACTTGGCAGGAAAGGGCGTTCTTTTTACGCCTCAAGCTTGGCAAATTATGGAGTATATTATTGAAAACAGTCCCGATGAATCCAACATGAGCCAAATTGCCGACACGCTGCAGATCCCTCAAAGCAGTTTCTCAAGAATTGTAAAGTATCTTGAAAGAGAAGGAATTGTTGATAGATATCATCGTACAAGTAACAGGAAAAATGTTATTCTGAAACCGACGGATTTGGCCATGGAGATTTACAATAAAAATATGGATGAGATAAAGGGCGCAAATTTTCAGAGATTCTTTGATGCACTTTCTGAAATAGATGATGATACTCTCAATACTTTTGTTGCTGCCTTAAGAATTCACAATGAGGATTTAATGCGATATGATGATGTCGATACTTCTAATCCTCTTGTAAAAATTGAATAGTGATTTTTGGCTCAAAATAAAAAGGTATGTACCGACAGGTACATACCTTTTTTCTTTGGAATTTTTATGGCTTATTTATCGAGCTTTGCGAGCATTGCGTCGCAGACCTCGTCCATGTCACCGACTATGCCGTAGGTGCAGTAGTTGAAGATCGCCGCATCCGGATCGGTGTTGACGGCAACGACCGTGTCCGCGTCGGAAAAGCCGGTGACGTGGTTCACGGCGCCAGATACGCCGAAGGAGATGTACAGCTTCGGCTTTACCACAACGCCGGATTGCCCGATAACGAGCTTGAAAGGCAGCACGCCGCGGTCAAACACCGGCCTTGTGCAGGCAAGCTTTCCGCCCAGACGCTCTGCGAGTCGGCGGTAGCGAGGCAGCGCGTCTGCGCCCTTGATCGCGTTTCCGACGCACACGATAACGTCGGCGTCGGCAATGTTCAGGCTCTCGTCCATATCGTCGGCGCGGAAGTCGAGTATCTCGGTGCGTATATTTTCAACAGGGAAGTCGATGTGCTCATCGATCACTTCATATTCGTGCGCACCGCAGGGAGCGTACTTAAATGTACCGGGGCGGATGGTTCCAACCTGGGGGCGAGCTACGGGGACGGTGATTACGGCCATCATCTTGCCGCCCACGGCAGGCTCGACAAACTCAATGTCTGTCGTCTTAGGATCCCACACAAGCTCGGTCGCGTCCGAGGTGCAGCCGGTGCCGAGACGCGCGGCAAAGCGCGGAGCAAAGTCGCGGCCGTTTATCGTTCCGCCGACCATGACGGCCGTCGGACGGTATTTTTCGCACAGAACTGTGAACAGGTTCGTGTATGCGTCGTTGTTGAAGAAATCGTAGCCCATGCCGGATACGCGGATGAGCTTATCCACCCCGCAGTCGAGCACCTTTTTTAGCTCACTGTCGCTGATCTCGCCGATGATGACCGCGGCAAGCTTTTCGCCGCTTGCGTCGCACAGCTTGCGCGTTTCCGAGCACAGCTCGAGCGATACGGGCAGAACGCTGTCGCCGTCGCGCTCGATAAAGACCCACATGTCCTTAAAATCAGTCTTGTTCATACCTGCAACCTCCTTAAAGCACATCGGCAATAAGCTCAAGAAGCTCATCTACATTCTTTTCCGTGCTGCCCTCATCGATCATGCTGCCCTTGGAGCCTGTCTCGGGCGGATAGGTGCGCGGAACCTTCGTCGGCGAGCCGGGATCGCCTATCTGCTCGGGATCGAGTCCGGGTATCGTGTGGGAGTTGTACACCTCGATCTCGGCCGTACGCGAAGCCTTCCAGCTCTTGAGATTGGGAATGCGCGCGCGGAAGTTTGCCTTTTCAACCGTCAGCAGGCAGGGGTACTGAGCCTTGAGAACCTCAACGCCGCGCTCAAGATCGCGCTCTGCGGTGATGGTGCGCGCATCGGTATCGACCTCGATGATCTTTGCGGTGGACGATATCTGGCTTGCGCCGAAGCGTTCTGCCAGCTGCGAGCCCATCTGGCCGGTTGCGCCGTCGAGCGACTCCTTGCCGCAGAATATAAGGTCAAAATCGCCGAGCATTTTGGCTGCCGAGACGATAACGTAGCTCGTTGCAAGCGTATCGGCGTTTGCAAATGCGCGGTCGGACAGCAGCACGGCTCTGTCGGCTCCTGCCGCGAGACACTCGCGCAGAGCTTCCTTGGCCATGTCCGGTCCCATGGTGATGACGGTGATGCTGCCGCCATGCGCTTCCTTGACTCTGACTGCCGCTTCAAGCGCGTTTGCATCCAGCGGATTGAGTATGGCCGGAACGCCGGCGCGTATAAGACTGCCGGTTACGGGGTCCATTTTAACAAGATTTATATCGGGAACCTGCTTTACGCAGACAAGAATATTCAGCATTTCTCAGCCCTCCTCGACATTAGTGCAGACCTTGCCGGGATTGAGTATGCCCTTGGGGTCGAACACCTGCTTTATCGCCTGCATCAGCCCGAATGCCGTCTCGCCGACCGATTCGAGCAGATACTGCTTCTTGGCATGGCCGATGGCGTGCTCGCCGGAGACCTGGCCGCCGAACTCGGTGCACTTTGCGTAGCACTTGTCCATAACGGCCTTGCTGCGGCGTTTGAACTCGTCAAGCTCCATGTCGTTTGCGCAGCAGTAGATGTGCAGGTTGCCGTCGCCGGCGTGGCCGAAGTTGCGGATGGCAATGCCCTCCGCCTTGCCGGCTGCACGGGTGTAGACGAGAAATTCGGCTATGCGGTCAACGGGAACGACAACGTCCAGCTCGTCAAGAAGCTTAGTGTCGGCCTCAATGACGGTGAGGAACGCGCTGCGCGCCGCCCAAACGTCCTTTTTAAGGCCGTCTGTCCAAACAACGAGCGTGTCGTATGCGCCGCATTTTTCGGCAAGCTCGCAGAGGCGATCCATCTTCGCGGTAAGCTCCGCTTCGCTGTCGCCGACCAGAGTCACGAGTATATACGCGCCGGCCTCCTTGCCGTTTACAACTGTCGGGAACACGCTGTTGCCAGTGAAAGCCGCAGAGGAATCAACGATGTCGCGCTCCATGAATTCTATCGACTGCGGATCGAGGTTTGCAAGCTTTATCTGAGGAACGGAGGCGATTGCCGTTTCGACGTCGGCAAAGGGGAGAATGAGGCTCACGTCCATGTTCGGCTTGGGAATAAGCTTGAGCGTAAGCTCGGTTATAATGCCGAGCGTGCCTTCCGAGCCGATCATCAGGTGCAGCAAACTGTAGCCCGAGCTTGTTTTGCAAACGGTCTTGCCCAGATCCATAACTCTGCCGTCGGGCAGAACAACGGTCATTGCAAGAACGTAGTCGCGCGTAACGCCGTACTTGACGGCGCGCATGCCGCCTGCGTTTGTCGAAACATTGCCGCCGACCGTCGCGGTCTTTTCGCCGGGATCAGGCGGATACATAAGGCCGCGCGTCAGCGCGTCAGCTGCCAGATCGCACAGCAGAACGCCCGGCTGAATATGCACGACGAGGTTATTCATGTCGTAGGAAAGAATTTTGTTCATGCGAGTTGTGCAAAGCACAACTCCGCCGCACAGCGGCACGCAGCCGCCGACAAGTCCCGTACCTGCGCCGCGCGGAGTTACGGGGATGTTGTTTTCATAGCAAAGGCGCATTATCTGCGAGACTTCCTCGGTGCTCTCGACCTCGCAGACAACCTCCGGATAGTATTTGCCGTAAATCGGCATTTCGTCGTGGCTGAAATCGTCCTTCACCGCATCCTTGGCGAAAAAGCGTTTCGTGCCGACGATGGCCTGAAGCTTCTCAGCAATCTCAGGCGTAATTTTGTTGTACTTCGTCATTTCAGACCTCCTCATTGATTTGCAATGATGACCGATATCCCATTCGGGATAACCGTCAAGGTTTTCGAGCTGCCGTATCTGGCAGCTTTCAAAGCTGCATCCAGATTTGGCGCGTACTGCATCTTCATATCCTCAATCGTTTTTTGCATTTCAGGGCGAGATACGACAATTACTTTGTGATGCATCAGTATCCTGGCAAGAATCTGACTTTCCCACTGGTCGGGCGCGGTTTGGTCCTGCGGAGTGGCCATTTGCCGGGCATATAGCTCGGCCGGGCTTTTGCAGTCGCGCAGGGCTTTATAGAATCCCTCGCCTCCGTGACCGTCGGCGCATTCGGCGCACATTATTATTGTGCCGCCCCTGCGGCAGCTGGCCTCTGCGGCAGTCATGCCTTTTACGCACTGGTAAAGGTTCTGGTCGAGCGGAGCGCCGCCGTTTGAGGTTATGACAATGTCGGCCATCTGTGCTTTTACCCGGCAATAGCCAAGCAGAAAATCGCAGCCTGTGCGGTGCGCCGTTACATAGTTGCCGGCGAAGGCCGCAACGGTCTTTTTATTCTCGTCGATGACAACGTTGACGATGTATGCAAGCTTAGCAAGATGCGCTGCCTCAAGCATATCACAATGTATGGGGTTGCTGTCAAGTATTCCGGTGCGTGCAAAGGGACTGTCGATGAATTTGCTGCAATGATTTCCAAGGACCGTGACCTTGTCGCATATTCCGGGCAGAACGCTCTTTCTTCCGCCGGAGAAGCCGGCAAAAAAGTGAGGCTCAATAAATCCCTCGGCGATGAGAAGATCAGTTTCGGCAGCAAGCCTGTCAATTACGCACGGCGCGCCGGAGGGCAGAGTGCCTATGCGCACGTTCGATTTCTCGTCGCGGCAGTCGTGGACAACTATGCGGCAGCTTTCCATGATCTTGCTGCCGAGCTTTGCGGCAAGTTCGGCGGTCGAGGTGGGACGGTGAAAGCCCGTTGCAACGAGCAGCGTGACCTCAATATCCGGATTTCCCTCGCGCAGCTCAAGCAGCATGTTGGGGATGATATCCCGGCTCGGCACAGGGCGAGTGTGGTCGGAAATGATGATAACGCAGTTTTTCTTTCCGCGCGCAAGCTCGCTCAGGCGAGGACTGTCTATCGGCCTGAGCATAGCGCGGCGGACTATATCGCTTCCACTGCCGCTTGAACGGAGCGTATCTATGCTTGAGGTCAGAACATTAGCGCTGCCCTCGTTAAATTCAATGTATGTGTTCCCGTAGGGGATCTTGAGCATGGTCAACTACCTGCTTTCTCTATAAGCTTGTCAAGCACCAATGTGCAGTCGGCGATGACGGAGAAGTCTGAGTATTCGTGGATGGGCGCTTTCGGGTCGTGATTGACGGCATATATTTTCTTTGCGCCCGATATGCCGCTAAGGTGCTGCACAGCGCCTGATATGCCGAAGGCAATGTAAATATCCGGCCTTACCGAAACGCCTGTCTGCCCAACCTGGTGTGCATATCCTGCGTATCCGGCTGCAACCGCCGCGCGCGAAGCTCCGACCGCGGCACCGAGCATATCGGCAAGGGTGTGTAGCTTTTTGAAGTTTTCCCGGCTGCCCATGCCGAGACCTCCGGAGACGATGATGTTTGCGCCCGTAAGGTCTGTGCCGAACACTGCGTCCTCGATAACACGGGTCTGCGTCCAAATGTGCTTTGCCTCGCGGCAGGGGATGAGAGGCATGTTCGCTTTTTGCGCGTTTTCGGAAAAAGCGAGCTTGAATACGCCCTTGCGCACGGTTGCAAGAACCGGGGTGCAGGTATTTTCTATATGAGCAAGCTTTCTGCCGCCGAAGGCAGGCCGAGTCTGGCGCAATGTGCCGTTTTCTGCCCAGCTGAGCGCCGTGCAGTCTGCTGTTATGCCGCAGTTGAGCTTCGCGGCCGTCATCGGAGCGACACAGCAGAAAAACGACGAGCTTTCAAACAGAATAAACTCAGGCTTTTCAGAAAAAGCGTATTGCGATATGCTCTCTGCCGCAGCAACAGGTGCGTTGATATCCTGAACCGAAAGCGCAATACGCGCCAGGCGGTCGGCTCCTGCATATATGAGCTGCCCTGCATCAGCAGGCTCGGTTGGCGAGACTATAACGGCCGTGAGTGAAAGCGCTCTCTCGCGGCAAAGCTCAAAGGCGCGGCGAACAAGTCCGAGAAAAGACGGCGATATCTCACTGCCTACAACGATCGCGTTGGGTTTATTCATCGCGTTTGCCTCCTTTGATCAGCTCAATGAGCGCCTGTGCGCCGGCGTCCGCATCGGTGCAGACGCATTTTTTGCCTTTTCTGAAGCTCATGGTCTCGACCGCCGCTGTGCGTGTCGGTGAGCCGTGCAGGCCGGCGTTTTCGGCGGAAATCCCGATGTCGGCAAGCGTGAGATGCTCTATGACGGCTTTTTTACTTCGGCGCATACCCATGACGGTCGGACTGCGCACCATATCCGTTCCGTTGCAGACAGAGAGCACTGCCGGAACGGCACCTTCGTATTCTGCCGAAACGCCGTCGTTTGTGCAGCATATTCTCAGCGTATCGCCGTCGATAGCAAATGCGGTCACAGCTGCCGCTATCGGCAGACCGAGCCGCTCGGACAGCTGCGGCGCAATGTGTCCGGTCTCGCTGTCGATCGCTTTGCGTCCGCAGAGAATGAGATCAAAGCCGCCGAGTCTGTTTATTGCCGCGGCGATGATATTTGCCGTGACTAAAGTATCAGAGCCGGCGAGAGCGCTGTCACAAACGAGGACAGCGTGGTCAGCGCCGGCTGCAATAGCATCTCGCAGAGCGTTCTCTGCGTAGGAAGGAGCCATGGTGACGACGGTCACCATGGTCTCCGGGGCATTATCTTTGATCCTGAGCGCAAGCTCAAGGGCATAGGCATCGGCAGGATTTATTCCGAGCCTTCCGCCCGAGAGCCTGTCGTCATTGTCGGTAAGCGAGTCAGTAAACGTGGCCTGAGAGACGATCTTCAGGCATACTAATATATTCATAGCGCCTCCGAAATCAGATGATATCGTGATAGACCTCTGCAAGAGCTTTCTGTATAGTGCGGTAATCTCTGAAGCCTTTTTCGTAGATCTCCACGTTTTCAGGAATGGGGGTCACAACGTCGGCAACGGTGACGCACTTTTTGACGCTGTCATCAAAATCGGCGAACACTCCGGTAGCAACGCCTGCGAGCATAGCTGAGCCGAGGGACGAGTCGTTATCTACGGTGCTCGTGAGCGGAGTGGCCAAAACGTCGGCGAGTATCTGCCGCCAAAGCTTGCCCTTTGCCCCACCGCCGATTATGCGGTATTCACTGACGGCGATCTTCTGCGCCTTTATTTCCTCAAGGCAGTCGCGCATGGAGTAGGATATGCCCTCCATAACGGCGCGCGTAAAGTGACCCTTCGTGTGGTGCATGCCGGCGCCGACAAAGCTTGCGCGCAGCTTATCGTCGTAATACGGAGTCATCTCGCCGAGAAGGTAGGGATGGAAATAGAGCTTCTCGCTGCCGGCAGGAACTGCCTCGGCGGCGCGGTTTAGCACCTCGTAAGCGCTCGTGCCCTTTTCCTCGGCCAGCCGGGATTCGTCGGTCCCGAATATATCCCTGTACCACTTGTAAGACGCAGCGCAGCTTCTTGTTCCGGTTCCGGGATACCAGAGACCGGGGATAACGTGGCGGTAGTTAAAAAACTGGTGGCTTGCTATGGGGCCTGCGGTTATGGGGCATATGCGGCCGGCAGTTGCAAGCTTTACGGTCGCGCAGCCCTCGGCAATGGCGCCGGAGGCGTAGACCTCCAAAGCAGTATCCGTCGTGCCGGTTATGACCGGCGTTCCGGCAGCAAGCCCGGTTGCCGCGGCGATCTCGGGAAGAACAAAACCGGCAATGTCACCGGGCTGCTTGATCTCCGGCAGCATATCGGCGGAAACACCGGCAAGCTCGCAAAGCTCCGGGACCCAGCGGCTCGTGTGATCATTGCAGAGCATCGCGCCCATCGCTTCAATCGAGTCGGTGCAGAAATCCCCGGTTATGCGGTGGCGAACATAGTCCTTGGCAAAATAAACACGGCGTGTGCTTTTGATAACTTCCGGCTCGTTTTCACGCAGCCACATCATCTGCGGCAAGGTCCATGCCGGACTTACGGAGTTTACGGAGCTTTCTCTGAGCAGCTCGGAGTAGTTTTCCTTCAAAAACTTTGTCTGCGCGCCGCTTCTTGCGTCCGACCAGTGTATGAATCTGCGCAGAGGCTTATCGTCTGCGTCGCAGAGCACGGCCATGTGCGTTGCGGCATCAATGGCCAGCGCCGATATCGCTTTGCCGTCGATCCCGGACTTTTCGATGCATGCCTTGATATTTACTATGACCGCATCGAAAAGATCATCGGCATCTTGCTCGAGCCAGCCGGGCTTCGGAGAATATGCAGGATATTCGCGCGAGGCGGTGGCGAGCACATTGCCTTGCGAATCTATAAGCGTTGCCTTGGAGGATGATCCTCCAAGGTCTACGCCCAAAAGTAGTTTTTCTGCCATAATAGCACCGCCTTATCAGCAAAGTCCGTCCAGAATCTCGTAAATATCAGCGATCTTTACGCCGTCGGTAGCATACTTGCTCATGATATAGAAATCGTCGGGGGAGGCGGTTATGATAAGGTTGCTGCCAAGGCGCACAGCGTCCTCGCATCTTACGCGAACCATCTGCGCTGCGACCTCGGGTGCGTACACATCAAACGGCACGGTGCCAATGCAGCGTGACATTTTTCCGTTAAGGAACAGCTCGGTCAGTTCAATGCCGCAGGCGTCTGCGATGGCTTTGAAGGGCGCGATCTCATCGAGAGCGCGTGTGAGCTTTATGGGCTCCTGAAGCGAACCGACAATGCTGGCCTTTTTGACCTTGAGCTTGCCGTCGGCGATCAGAGCGGCTATGAATGCTGTTGCGGTGACAATTTCAATTCCGCTAAGCAGTCCCCAGGCGCCGTACTGCTCTTTGAACATCGCGGCGTCGGCAGGGTTTAATACGACAAGCGTTTTTGCGCCGGTGTCGGCGATCATTTTCGCCGTGTGTGCCGCAACTGCCTGAACATCGCCCGTGTAGCCCATAAGCTCGCCCAGGTATGCGCCGGATGCAGGCTCGTCAGCGAGAACGGTGAAGTCAACGCCGGCCTTTTTGAGAATGCTTATGGCATGAACTCCGGTGTCTGCGCGCATTGCCTCGGCTGTCTGGCCGATAAACAGCAGAACCTCCGCCTTTTCGGGCAGCTTGCCTGCTTTTTCGAAAAGCTTACCCATTGCGCTAAGACCGAAGATGTTGCCGCATTCGCTTATGGTGTCGATCATCTTGATCACAGCCGCTGGAGCGAGATCTTCAACGACTGCGCGCATTCTTGCTTCGCGTGTGTATTCGCTGGGCTTGTAGCCGGTGACGCAGTCGTTTGCGCATGCGTCGCACAGCGTGCAGTGGTACATTGCCTCGGCAATGTCCTTGTCAAACTCAGTTCCGCGTTCGATCATCGAGATCATCAGACCTCTTGCGCGCGGAGTCCATGCCTCGCTGCCGGTTGCTCCGGCGACGGGGCAGATATGGCGGCACATCCAGCAGAATCTGCATGCGTCGGCCTGTCTTGCACTGTCTTTAGAAAACATATCAAAACCTCTTTATCGCAAAATTTTTCCGCGCCTTTTTACAGGCCCATCTTGTACGGGTTCATGATCCCGTTGGGGTCAAGCTCTTTCTTGATGCCCTGGAGCACCTGCATTGCCGGGCCGTAGCTTTCCTTCATGAGTCTGCCGAGCTTCAGACCGACGCCGTGGTGGTCGTTGATAACGCCGCCGTTTGCAATCGCCGCACGAACGCCGGCGTTCCAAATGCGGTTGTGCAGGCGGATGCACTCTTCCTGATCCTCGGGCGGATTGTCGATGATAAAGCGCGAGTAGTTCATGCAGCCCCAGTCGTACCAGTGGGAGCTGTGAGAGATAAAGCGCACTCCGTCATAGGTTTCCTCAACGGCTTTTTTCATCGCCCAGTATATCTTTTCTATGTTGTCGTATGTCGCAACGGTGTCCAGAGTTCCGAACATCTGCGGATTGTTCATGATGTAGCCGGGGTAGAAGAAGGTGATGCGGTTTTCAAACCACTTTTCGCCGTACTCCGTGCCGAGATACTCCGCGTCGTACTTCTTGCAGATATCGAGTATAAGCTCTTCCTCGGCGGCAACGATCTTGGCATGTCCCTCAACGGTGAGGTTCATGAACGAGCCGCGCTTTTCAAAGCCGATGACCTTTTTGATGATAGAAACGGTTTCGGCCTCGTCGAACAGGCGTACGATAGAGGGCTTTACGGTCTGCACGATCTCGCGGCATGCGTCATAGCCTGTAGAGATATCCTTGAACAGGAACGCGTGATGGCGGCGTACCTCGGGAAGCTTGGTCATTTTGAACTTTGCCTTGGTCATAATGCCGAGCGTGCCCTCGCTGCCGAGAAACAGAGGCAGAAGGTTCGGGCCGCTCGAATGCTTGGGAACGGGCAGAGTATTTATGATATCGCCGTTGGGAAGCGCTACCTCGACCGAAAGGCACTGATCATCGATCTTGCCGTATTTGGTGGAAAGAATGCCGATGCCGTTGTGCGCCAGAGCGCCGCCAACGGTGCAGCAGGTAAGGCAGCTGGGCAGATGCATAACAGAGAAGCCCTGCTCGTTTGCGTACCATTCGAGAGTCTGGAATATCATACCTGTTTCGCAGGTGATGGTTCCGGCCTTGGTGTCGATATCCAGCAGCTTGTCCATGCGCTTGATATCGAGGACTATGCCGCCTGCCATGGGCAGAGCGCCGCCCTGCGAACCGCTTCCGCCGCCCCATGTCTGGACGGGGAGCTTGTAGTAGTTTGCTATCTTGAGTACCTTTGAGACTTCTTCGGCGCAGCCGGGGCGCACGACGTAGTCGGGGAGCGCGGGATTGCCGCCCTTATCGACGGTCATTCTTGCAAGCCAAAAATAGTCCGTACCGTAAGCAAGCTTCTGATCGCTGCTGTGGCTGACGTTTTCGACGCCAACAGCGTCCTCAAGCTCGGTAAGGATCATTTCGTGCATAAATCCTCTGAGTTCCATTTGCATCCTCCTGTATGTTCATGCTCATTGAGCAGTATTTAACTTTTTATTGCCTGCCGATATTTTTTCTCTGCCTCGGCAGAGGGCAGATGCGATTAAAAACAGTTATGGAAAATAGATCGTTAGCTGCATATAGGTCTGCGGCAGGCTGCCCGAAGGCAGCCTCTTGGCAGATGAAAAAGAAAAGAAGTGTAAAATGCCTTACAACTTGCTTGTAAGCGAGGATTACTTGTAAGCCGGCATGATGGCGTCTGCTTCCGCAACTGCGGTGGCATATGCCTCAAGACCTTCGATGAGTGCATCATCAGGAATGGTGAGGGGAGGAGTGAGCTTCATGGTGATGCCTGCGCCGACGGCCGCAAAGAAGGTAAGACCGTTCTCGTTGCACTTTTTGGTGACTTCAAGAGCAAACTCAGGGTGAATTGCGTGAGTGTCGGCCTCTGCGAAGGTGACGGCCCATGCCATACCGATGCCGCTTACATAGCTTATGCGCTCGGGGAACTGCTTCCACAGTGCCTTGAGCTTTTCTTCCATGATCTTGCCCTTGCGCAGAGCTTCCTCGCACATGTTGTGCTCTTTGAGGAACTTGATGTTTGCTGCGGTGCCGGCGGAAGCAACGGGGCTGCCGGAATGGGTGGAGGTCATGGTGTTGGGAGCGTAGATATCCATCAGCTCGCGGCGACCGACGAGTGCAGACTGAGGCAGACCGCCGGAAAGGCCCTTTGCGGTGGTGAACAGATCGGGCAGGATGTCATAGTTCTCAAAGCCGAACCATTTGCCGCTGCGGCAGCAGCCGATCTGGATCTCGTCCATCATAAGAACGATGTCATACTTATCGCAGAATGCACGCAGATTCTTTGCATAGGACTTGGGCATCGGGTAGCAGAGGTTGCCGTAGTAGGACTCGATGATGATACCGGCGATGTTTTTGTACTCAACGCCGTGTGCGTCGATGGTGTCCAGAAGAGTCTGGAACATTTTTTCATCCGAGAAGCCGGGCTTGGTGGGATCTGCCCACTCGTGGTCGTATGCGTTGGGCCAGGGAGCCTGGAAAATGTCGGGGTCGAGGTTGCCGATCCAATCCTTGAGAGCGGGCTGGCCGCCGACCATCTGAGAAGCGAGGGTACGTCCGTGGAATGCGCCTTCAAAGGATACGATGACTTTCTTTGCCGGGCCGCCGACCATCTTGCCGTGGGTGCGTGCGATCTTGACTGCTGCCTCAACTGCCTCGGTGCCGGCAGAGAGCATGAACGCCTTGCTGTCGGGGATGGGGCTTACGCTGCAAATTGCCTTTGCGGCCTCAACGCGCTCCTTGGTCGGGTGCAGATATGCGCACAGCAGGGGCTTGTCGAGAGTTTTCTTGATCGCGTCGATGATCTCGGGATTGCCGTGGCCTGCGTTTGTGATCATAACGCCCGAGGAGAAGTCGATGAACTTGTTGCCGTACGGGTCGCATACCTTGTAGCCATCCTCGGTGTGATCCCACACGATAAGGGGCTGGCCTGCGTTGGATATGGGCTCATACTTCTGCATTTCCTTTATAAGCTCGAAAGACTCGGGCACGGGAATCGGAGTGACTATGCGGCGATGCTTAGTCTCGATGCGTTTAGTCTCGCGGGACTCCATTTCAAAACCTTGACCGTTCATTTTAAAACCTCCAAAAAAATTTGTTTTTTATAAATAGCGGTTAAGCTTATTTTTCGTTTTCAACTTCGGCGTAGGGCCCCATGCCCCACTTTTTGCTGTAGTATTTGTACTTGTTTTTCAGCCCGTCGATGACGAGGTAGATAAGGACTATTATCATACCGGCAACCGTGAGCCGAGTCGTAAGCTCGTCTGAGCCGGCGATAATACCCTTGTCCATCAAAAGCGCGATCACCTCGCAGACAAGCGCGCCGAGCAGGAGAAATTTCCTGCGCAGAAATTGCGCAAGGCTGAATTTTTCGTTTTCTTTTCGCTGATTTTTCATAGTGCCGCCTTACAGTAGCTTTTTCATATCCGCCATAACGGCATCCATCTTCTCGAGCGTGATATCGGCGTCGGCGAGTGTGTGCTGAACCGAGAATCCGCAGTGAGAGGGGATGTTTGCGTTCCAGTAAGAGTGGAAGTACAGGCCGCGGTCGAGCGCGCCGTTAATAAAAGCGTTTGCCAGATCGCGTCTGAACAGTTTCTGAGATGCGCGCAGATCATAGTCGGTCTCGCGGTCTTCATAGCCCCAGTAGATAGCAAATCTTGCACCGAGGCTGCTTACATGGCCGGGCAGGCCGTGCTTTTTCATAAGATCCTCCATGCCGGAGAAAAGCTTAGAGCCGAATGCCTCGATGTGGTCATAGAAGCCGTCTTCGAGCGCCATGCTGACGCATGCGTTTGCCGCGTATACGCCGAGCTGATTGCCGCTGTAGGTGCCGGATACGCCGACTATGCCGCCGGGCGAGCAGATATCCATGACTTTGGCCTTGCCGCCGACGAGCGATATCGAAGCGCCGCCGCCGAGGGCCTTTGCAAAGGTAGTTATGTCCGGCTGCACGCCGTAGAAGCCTGCCGCGCTGCCCGGACGGAAGCGCAGACCGGTGATCACCTCGTCCATTATCATGCAGATGCCCTCTGCGTCGCATATTTCGCGTATGCCGCGCACAAACTCGGGCTTCATCATCGAGCAGCCCATGTTAAAGCATATCGGCTCGATGATGATAGCTGCGACGTTGCCCTTGTATTTTTCAACAAGCTTTGCAACGGCTTCGAGATTGTTTGATTCTGCGACCTTTATAAGGTCTGTGAATGCGTGGGGGATACCTGCGCTGTCGGGCACCGTTTCGCACACGCCGTCAACGATGGGAGGATAGTTGTTGTGGTTGTACCATACCATCTCGTGCATGCCGTGGAAGTGGCCGTCGAGCTTTATTACGATGTCTTTGCCGGTGTAGCCGCGCGCGATGCGTATCGCGGCCATGGTAGATTCGGTACCTGAGTTAAGAAGTCTGAACTTTTCGACAGTGGGAACGAGCTTGGTAAAATTCTTCGCGAATTCTATCGTCTTTTCCGTGTCGTAATTCATCAGAAAGCCCTTTTCGATGCATTCTTCAAGAGCTGCCTGAATGCGCGGATGCTTGTGGCCGAACATTGACGCGCCCGAGCCGCCGTGATAATCGATAAACTCCTGATTATCAACGGTGTAAAGGCGAGCGCCCTCGGCGTGGTCGATGTAATGGGGCATGCCGCAGGCAACGTTGACTCGTCCGCCGGCGGAAACGCCGCTGGGCATATATTTTTTGCCCTCTTCCCAAAGCTCATGACTTCTTTCCAGTTTCATTTCAGTATCCTCCGATATTTAATAATGAGATCAAAATCAGGTTGCTGCGCCGAATACCAGGTCGGGCAGGAACTGCGGGATCGGCAGCAGGATGCACAGCACGATAACAAGAAGCATAATGCCGATGACGATCAGCATGTGCGGCAAAACGGTTTCTTTCATCTTGGCACCTGTAAGGTTCATGGAAAGGAACAGGTATATGCCGACAGGAGGCGTAAGACCGCCGAGAACGGTACTCAGTGCGAAAACAACGCCGAGCTGGTTGAGGTTTACGCCCAAAGAGGCGAACATGGGATAAATGATAGGCAGGATGATGGGCAGCGCTGCAAGCGATTCCATGAAGCAGCCTATTACGACCATGAACGCGATTACCAGGAAGAACAGACCTGTGGGGCTTGTTGTGATGCTCAGCATGAAGTCAACGATCTTCTGGCCCATACCCTCAAGTGCGAAAATGTAAGAGAAGATCGAGGAGAAGCCGATGATCATCATGACCATTGCCATGTTGACGGACGCCGAGCGCAGGACGTTTATCAGATCCTTAAAGCTCATGGACTTGTACACGAATACCGAAACGATAAGACCGTATACGCAGGCGACCGCGCCGGCCTCGGTTGCGGTGAAAGCGCCGCCCATAACGCCGCCGATGATGATAATGGGCATCAGCAGAGCCCAGATGGAGTCTTTAAACGCAGCCCAAACGACCTTGCCGCGGAATTTTCCGCCGTAGTCGATGTTGCGCTTTTTTGCGTAAATGTAGCAGTAGATCATCAGGCTCAGGCCGATGATAAAGCCGGGGATAATGCCGCCGACGAACAGACGCGAAATCGAAAAGCCCGTTATGCAGCCGAAAACGATCATATCGACGCTCGGCGGGACGATCGGGCCGAGCGAGCCTGCGCCTGCGCTCATTGCTGCGGTGAAGCCGCGGCTGTAGCCCTTTTTGAGCATTTCGGGAACGGTGATGCCGCCGATGGCGCTTATGGTCGCGGCGCCGGAGCCGGAGACGGCAGCGAAGATCATACTCGCACCGACTGTGGTTATTGCGGTACCGCCGCGCAGCCATGACAGAATGGCCGAGGCGAAGTTGACTATCCTTTTGGATATGCCGCCCTTGCCCATGATCGCACCGGCGAGGATGAACAGGGGGATGGCCATGTACGAGAAGGAGTTTATGCCTTCAAAGAATTGCTTTACGACCATGAACATGGGCGCGGTGCTGCCGAAGTAAAGTCCGGCCGTACCGGCTATGCCGATGGCAAACGCGATGGGAACGCCGAACAGCAGGCAGCAGATAAGTGTGATGATCGTGATTTGTATCATTCTTTCTTACCTCCGTCCTTGCCGACGTTATCGGCATTGTCGTCGCTATCCTTAGCGGCCTCTGCCTCAAGCTCGCGGTCAAATTCCTTGGCCATGGCCTGAGCTTCAAGCAGAAGCTCGTCGCTTTCTATTCCGTGGATGATGTTGTAAACCTTGCGCGGAACCTGGCCGAGAAGGCTCAGATTGACCGAAATTATGCCTGCTACAAATGAGGCATAGATGACCGATTTCGGCAGCCATACGACTGACGTCGCGGTCGAGTTGCCTGCACGCTCGATAAGCTCAAGCGAGGGGCCGATGAGATAGATCATGAATCCGAAAACGATGATTCGAGTGATAAGATAATGCGCGGCGCGCAGCTTGGGCCAGCGCGCAAATGCGCCCTGAAGTATGTCCATACTGACGTGCTGATCTTCCCTTGTTGTAAGACCGGCGCCCACGAGAACACCCCAGATCATGATGTAGCGAAGAATTTCTTCCGCCCATACGATGGAGTTGTTGAGGGCATAGCGCCAGAATACCATCGCAAATGTAAGCCACATGATGGCGAACATTATGATGCAGCACATAACTAACTGGACCCATTCAATGCTTTTATCAATCTTCTTTAAAACGTTAAGCATTGTTTCCTCCTAAGTTTTTAAACAGCACCATAGTTAGCCGGGCTAACTATGGTACTGCGGTTTTTAAGTGCTGTGTGGTGGCTTTTTGATTACTTGCTGTAGGATGCGATAGAGTCGAGCAGATCGCCGAGGCCGTAGCCGATGAATTCGTCATATATCGGCTGGCATGCGTCCTTCATTTTTGCGATCTCGGTCTGAGGCATCTCGTAGATCTCAACGCCGGCCTTCTCGATGGCGGCGATGTTATCCTGATCTGCGGTCGCACGAAGCTCGAAGCAGTAAGCCTCGGACTCAACGACTGCCTCCTGGATGGCCTTCTGGATATCCTCAGGGAAGCTGTTCCACTTTTCCTGGTTCATGCAGATGACGTTCATTGCTGCAAGGTGATAGGTGTAGGACATGTAGTTGTTAACTTCCATCCAGTTCTGCTGAACGATGTTTGCAAGGTCGCACTCGCAGCCGTCAACAACGCCCTGCTGAAGAGCCTGATAGGTCTCGGAGAAAGCGGTGGTGGTCGGGTTTGCGCCCATGTCCTTGAACATGTCAACGTAAATGGTAGCGTTAGGAACACGGATCTTCATGCCCTTGAGGTCGTCAAGAGTCTTGATGGGAGACTTGACGCTGAGCATGTGACGGAAGCCGGAGTAAACGTTGCCGAGAACGTACAGGCCGGTGCCGTCTGCGATCTTGTTAAGCTCGGGGCGGATGAGGTTTGCGGTGACTTCCTTCGCGGCGTCAATGTTGCTGTACTGGAAGGGCAGGCCGAATACTGCAAACTCGGGCTTGTTTGTAACGGTTGCCCAAACGGAGCCTTCGGAGAAGCCCATGTCGCATGCGCCGGTGACGCACTGCTCTGCGATGTTCTGCTCGTCGCCGAGCTGCTCGTTTGCGAAGATCTTGACCTGGCATGCGCCGTTGGTCTTTTCTTCAACGAGCTCCTTGATCTTTGCCATCTGCTTGTGCTCGATGGAGTCCTCGGTGTAGACGTGGCCGATGGTCAGGGTGTACTTCGCGTCGGCGGTATCGCCGTCCTTGTTGGTGTCGCCCTCGCTGCCGCGCTTGCCGCAAGCGGTCAGAGAACACAGGGACAGAACCATTGCCAGGGAAAGTAAGAGAGCTATAAACTTTTTCATACATTACCTCCTATTGTGTTTTGTTCTTTTTCTCTCTTTACAGGCCGTGCGCGCCGTTTGGCTCGCAACGGCATGATTTACGGGGTTTGCGGATAAAAATTTCTGAAATAAAATTTCAGAGTGTGACACAGTATACGCGAGTGTCAAAATCGTTCCTGCGTCGTTTGTTATTGCCATTCTAATTCCAAAACGCTGTATTTTCAACAAATTTTTGCGTATTCGCTCATTTTTGACGCTTTTGCACAAAAACAGACAGTATATTTTGTGAAATATTATTTCTGAAATAATATTTCAGAAACGAAAATTAATTTTCTACTTATCTTTTGACGGTACTTGAAAAAAATTCGAGGATTTGTTATATTTAATACAATATTTAATGTGTATAGCAGTGATTTATCAAATTGTATGGAAGAAGGGGCGGCAATGGATAAAAAACAAACTCCGGCGATGCTGCTGAAAATTAAATCAATGCGCGAAAATCTCAGCAAGGCGGAGCTTCTTGTGTGCGACTATATAATCGAGCATCCGGAGGAGGTCATCTATCTTTCGGTGTCCGAGCTTGCGGCCAAGAGCGGCGTGAGCGATGCAACGGTCATCCGCGCAAGCCAGAAGATAGGCAGCAGCTCATATCAGGATCTGAAGATATCTCTTGCGCAGGATATAGTTACGCCGCTGCAAAGCGTAAATGAAGAGATCGAAGCCGGCGACCCTACAAATGTTGTAGTCGAAAAGGTGTTCCAGGGCATACTGCATACGCTCAATTACACTTACAGACTCCAGGACGGCGGAATGCTCGAGCGCGCGGCGGACATGCTACTTGGCGCAAACCGCATCTGCATATGCGGCCTTGGCAACTCGCACGCCATCGCCGAAGATATCCAGCATAAGCTGATGCGCCTCGGCCTTAATGCGACGGCATATTCGGATAATCATCTTCAGGTGATATGCTCGTCGTTTCTCAAAAAGGGAGACGTGCTGTTTGCCGTAAGCCATTCGGGCAGCTCGCGCGACGTTGTTCATGCCGCGGAGATAGCGCTTGAAGGCGGAGCTGCGGTCATATCGCTCACGAATGTCGGCCGCTCACCGCTTGCGGATATCTCTACGATCGCACTGCACACGGCCTCGAACGAAACTCGCTATCGCCGCGTGGCGCTGTCGTCGCGTATCGCGCAGATGGCGATAGTCGATGTGCTGTATACGATGATAGCGCTTAAAAAGCCGGACACGGCCGACGGCTTCTTCAAAATCGAAAAGGAATTGGTCAACACCAAGTATTGATGCTATGAGCGAAAAAACGGCAGAAAAAAAGCCCTGCGCTTTCAGCGGCAGGGCGGTGTATAACGAAAATGCAATCAAGGCCTTCTGCAAGGTTCAGTATTCCGCGTTCAAAAAGAAAAATCAGATACTCATCGTTCTGCTTGGCCTTGCGCTCATTGTGCTTGCCGTGTGCGGACTTACCAAGGGCGTTGCGTCTATTGTTGTCGGGGTTATAGGCTGCTGGGTCATCACGCTGCCGGGAGTCGTTCCGAAAAGCGATGCGGATAAGCTTATCGCAGCAATGGACGGGAAATTCGGTACGTCAAAATACAGCTTTGACGATAAGGGCTTTGATATCGTCGCCGGAAGCGATACGAACAGGCTCGGATATGACAATATGATAAGGCTCATTGAGGATACCGATTATTTTTTCTTTTTTGCTACGCCGCAGCTTGCGTACATAGTCGAAAAGAAAACCCTCAATCCCAAGGCGGAGGAAAAATTCAAAGCTTACACCTCGCGCCGGGTCGGACTTGAGTGGACTTCTGCGCGCCCGTGGTATTCCCTGAATCTCAAAGCCGTGATAAATGATAAAAAGAATACTCGAAAGATACCCAAATAACGAAAAAATCCCGAGGTCAATGACCTCGGGATTTTCATTTAAAACATATCGGGATACAGGACCTGGGCGATGGCCTCGACGGTCGGGGCGCAGCGCATGCCTGGCATTGCATCTTCAAGCGAAAGGCGCACAAAGCGCTCGTTTTTAACGCAGTCGAGCTGCGAAAGCTGCGGATCGGCCTTCAGTGCGGCAACCTTCTCGTCATAGCTTGAGCCTTCGTAGTCGTGGATGACGATGCACCAGGGATCGGCAACGGCAACGGCCGACGGCTCGACCGCGTCCCACGCCTTTGATATCTCGCCGAAGGCGTTTGCGCCGCCGGCGGCGGTGATGTAAGCCGACTCGATGTTTGCACTGCCTGCGGTGTAGAGCTTTTCGCCGATGAAGCTGTCGAGCACGAACACCGTTTTAGGCTCGGTTACATCACCGAGCTTATCGGTCACAGATTCAAGGCGAGTGCTCTGCTCGCTGACGATCTCCTCAATGTTTTCAACATTAAACACCTTTGCAAGATCTCGCATTTCCTGCCACACGGCCTCGATGGTCTCGGCCTCGCTGACATAGACGGTGATCCCGGCCTTTTCAAGCTGAGCTACGGTCAGATCGTCGTCAAATATCCACGAGTTTGCATAGAGAAAATCGCAACCGCTGTCGATTATCTGCTGCGCCGTAGGATAGCCTATGCTGAGTGTCGGTATGCTTTCAACGGCGTCGGCGTATTCAGGCAGAGCGCCCAGCGAATGATTTTCCATGCACTTGCCGATGACCTTATCGGCAAGGCCGAGCGCACAGAAAACCTCGGTGCAGTTGGGGCCTGCCGTAACGACCTTCTGCGGAAGCGCCGTGACGGTGCTCTGCTTGCCGTGATTGCGGAAGCTCACGGGAGCGTAGCTTTCCTCGGGAGTGGGCTGCGCTGTCGGCTGAGCCGTCGGTTCCGGCTCGCTGTCCTTGCATGCGCCCAGCGAAAATGCCATGACAAGGCACAGTAAAAATGCAACTATTCTTTTCATATATCTCTCCTTTTGTGATAAAAGAGCATTTGCGCATAATATACCACTATATAATTGGCATTTCAACGGCTTTTTGTTAATAAAAAAGGCATTGAGCATAAGAAAAATGTGTGTTATTATATGTATTTGTCGAAATGTACCTTACGGAGGCATTGATATATGGATGAAACTAATGTTTTAGACGAAATGCCGGCTGAGGAAATAACTCAGACGGAGAAAAAAAGCCGCGGCGGAAAGCATTCCAAGCCCGGCAAAAACGGGCGGCGCGGCGGCAAAAAGAGCAAAAAGGGCCTGGTCATAGCCCTGTGCGTGATCGCGGCGCTTGCGATCATTGCGGCGCTTTTCGTGTTTGTCGTTTACGGCGGACGGCACATGTACCTCAAAGCCGAGCTCGGCGATGGGGCACCGGCGGCGTCGGCGTTCATGAAAGACGGCGCGGACGCAAGCTATGTTGGCGATGCCAATGTCAGCACGAGCAAGGAAGGTACCTATATATTAAAGGTCAAAAGCGGCGGCAAGGTTCGCCCGGAGCTTCTTATCGTGCGCGACACGAAGGCCCCGACTACCGATACAACCGAGGCTCAGATAACCATCGACGATAAATCGCTCGACCCCGAGACGGCTCTGGGCGAGATAAAGGATGCGTCGAAGGTCACCGCAACGTGGGAGAAGGAGCCGACCTACGGCACTGCCGGAGCGTACGATTGCAGCATAAAGCTTGAGGATGCCTGCGGAAACAGCCGCAGCGTCAAGCTTACGGTCAAGGTGCTCGGTCTTGTCGATGTTCTCGAGCACGAGGCAGGTCAGCCGCGCCCGAGCCTTAAGGACTTCATGGCCGTAGAGCGCGAGGATGCAAAGCTCGTGACCGATCTTAACGACATCACATGGGATAAGCTCGGCGACTACGAGGTCAAGGCCGAGTTTGACGGAAAGACCTTTACCTCGACCCTGCGCATAGTCGATACAACGGCTCCCGACCCGGACATCGTTCCGGCGGCGGTGCTTGTCGGCGGCAAGATAGAGGCCAAGGACCTTGCCCTGAGCGGCGGCGACGCGACCGCTGTGAGCTATGAATTCCCCTCCGAGCCGGTGCTGTCGAAGGCAGGAACGGTCTCCTGCGGAATAAAGGCCACCGATGAAGCCGGAAACAGCTCGGAGAAGACCGGCAAGATCATCGTCTGCGATGCGATAGCCGAGCTTGAGGCATCGACGGATATGGTCACGGAAAGCGACGTGCTCGCGGCGCTTGGCAGCGACTATGCCGGATACAAGATGGAAAGCGAGCCGTTCGAGCGCACAAGCCTCGGCGCACACGCGATGGTCTTCGCAAAAGGCGACGAGAAGATCAATGTCGGCGTTGTGATAAAAGACACCGTTGCTCCCACTGCCGAGGGCATCGACTGCCAGTGCAGCACCGGCTACTATTGCGAGCCGATAAAGTTTGTGACCAATGTTGCGGACATGTCCAAGGTCACGGCGAAATTCGTAAACGAGCCCGACTGGAGCGTTGAGGGCGAGCAGGATGTTCAGATCGTGCTCACCGACCGCGCCGGAAACGAGATCACGGTCGATGCAAAGGCGATCATAGCCCCCGATACGACTGCGCCTGTTATCTACGCCGCGCGCGACAGATACTGCTATGTCGGCGAAGCTGTGTCCTATTTTAAAGAGGTCTTTGCCGAGGATAACGCCGATCCCGAGCCGGAGATCGAGGTTGATAAGTCCAAGGTCGATGCAAAAACCGCCGGCACCTACGACGTTACCTACACGGCGACCGACCACGAGGGCAACACCTCGAGCGTTACGGTAAAATACACCTTCGTCGAGAAAAAGATCGACGACGCAAAGCTCGATGAGGTCGTTGACAAGGTCCTCAAGGAGATCATAACCGAAGATATGAGCGTGCCCGAGCAGGCGTATGCGATATTCGATTACTGCTACAGCAATATCATCTACACCGGCACGTCCGACAAGACCGACTGGAAGAGCGAGGCCTACCGCGGCCTGACCGAGGGTGTAGGCGACTGCTTCACCTTCTATTCGGCAAGCTATGCGCTTTTGCAGAAGATAGATTGCCAGGTGCTCAGCGTTGAGCGCTTAAACGGCAAAACGCAGCACTTCTGGTGCCTTGTGAACCTCGGCACGGGCTGGTATCACTTCGATACCTGCAATGTCGGCCCCGAGCACCTGAGATGCTTCATGAAAACAAGCGAGGAGCTTGTCAAATACAGCGTGCAGTATTGGCGCTTTGACACGACACTGTACCCGCCGCTTGAAACAACGCCGTATTCAATGAGCTGAAAATGAAAAACGTACTTGAATTTTTAGAAAAAACAGCACCCGTTTGCGGCGATAAGACCGCTTTTTCCGACGGCGAGGAGAACCTGAGCTTTGCCGAGCTTGCGCATCTTTCGCGCGCCGGAGGAAGCGCACTGATCGCCGGAGGGCTAAAAAACGAGCCGGTTGCGGTGTTCATGAAAAAAGCGCCGAAAACGATAGCCGCGTTCTTTGCGGTGCTCTATGCCGGGTGCTATTATGTTCCGCTGGATGCGTCCATGCCGCTTTACAGGCTGCAAATGATATTCGAGCAGCTCTCGCCCCGCGCCGTTGTCTGTGACGATGCTTCAAGGGAGCTTGCCGAAAGGCTCTCGCCCGAGGGCAGAGTTATAAGCGCATCCGAGCTTTTCGCGGTCGAGGAAAATGCCGAGGCGCTGGCAACTGTTCGCGCAAAATGCATCGACACAGACCCGGCGTACATCGTCTTTACCTCCGGCAGCACAGGCGTTCCCAAGGGAGTCACCGGCTGCCACAGGGCGCTTATAGACTATGCAAACGCACTGTGTCCGGTTATCGGTGCGGACGAGGAGAGCGTTTTTGCAATGCAGGTGCCGCTTTATGTCGATGCCTGCATGAAGGAGCTGCTGTCGGTCATAAAATGCGGCTCGACCGCTTACCTTATGCAGCAGAGCATGTTCCTTTCGCCGATAAAGGCGGTGGAGTTTTTAAACGAGCACAGGGTCAACACGCTGTGCTGGGTGGCCTCGGCGCTGACGATCATATCCGGCCTTGGCGCGTTTGAGGACATTAAACCGCAATATATGCGCACCGTGTGCTTCGGAAGCGAGGTTTTCCCCGTAAAGCAATTGCAGCTTTGGCAGTCGGCCTGCCCCGGTGCGAGGTTTATTAACCTCTACGGCCCGACCGAGGCAACGGGCATGTCGTTTTACTATGTCGTTGACCGCGACTTTTCCGACGGCGAGCCTATCCCTGTCGGACGGCCGTTTGACAACACGGGCTTCATGCTCCTGCGCGAGGACGATAACGAGGCTGCATCCGGCGAAACGGGCGAGATATGCATCCGGGGCACGGCGCTCACGCACGGATATTTTGACGATCTCGAGCGCACCGCGGCGGCGTTCACTCAAAATCCTCTCAATAAGCACTATCCCGAGCTTATCTACCGCACGGGCGACCTTGGCCGACTCAATGAGCGCGGCGAGCTTGTGTTCGTTTCGCGCAAGGATCATCAGATAAAAAATATGGGTCACCGAGTCGAACTTGGCGAGATCGAGGCCTGCGCGGACGGATGCGAGGGCGTTGTGCGTTCGTGCTGCATGTTTGATAAGCAAAAAGGCAGGTTGCTGATGTTCTACATGGGCACTGCCGATGAAAAGACACTCGGCAAATATCTGCGGTCTATGCTGCCGCGATATATGCTGCCGTCGAAAATAAAACGGCTCGACGCTCTGCCGCTTCTGGAAAACGGCAAGATAGACCGAAATTCACTTAAAGATATGGAGATATAAGCCATGGAAGAGATACTCGATATATTAAACGGCCTCGGCCTTGACGCTGATTTTGAGCACTGCACTACGCTCATCGACGATGGCATCCTTGAAAGCCTCGATATCGTAACGATAATCGCCGAGCTGTCGGACGCTTTTGATATCACCATCCCGGCGCGCGATATCGTGCCCGAAAACTTCAACTCCGCCGAGGCCATGCTCAACATGGTAAACCGCCTGCTTGACGAATAAGCCGTGCTGTTTACGTCCTATGGCTTCATAGCCTTTCTGGCGGTACTTTTTGTACTGTATTATCTCGTACCGAAGCGCTTCCAATGGCTGCTGCTTCTTGCTGCGGACATTGTGTTTTACGCCTGCGCCGGGTGGAAGGGCCTGTGCTTCATGGCGGCAACTGTTGTCGTCTCATGGGCGGCGACGAACCTCATGGGTGCGTCGCTTGCAAAGCAGAAGTCGTTTCTTAAATCCGATGAGGGCAAGACGCTTGAGCGCGCAGAGCGCAAGGCATACAAAAAGCAGTGTGAAAAGCGCCGCAAGGTAATATTTGTGCTGGCGCTCGTTGCCGACCTCGGCATACTTGCAGCGCTTAAGTACACAAACTTCCTTATAACAAATGTCAACGCACTTTTTTCTGCCGATATTGCGGCGGTCGATTGGGTGCTCCCCCTCGGCATATCGTTCTACACCTTCCAGACCGTCAGCTATGTGATCGACGTTTACTGGGAAAAGGTCGAGCCGGAAAAGAATATCCTGCGCGTTGCGCTGTTCACATCATTCTTTCCGCTGCTCATTCAGGGCCCCATTTCGCGCTTTGGCGATCTGAAGGATACGCTTTTTGCCGAGCATAAGGCCGACTTTAAGCAGATATCCTTCGGCCTTCAGCGCATTCTTTGGGGCTATTTCAAAAAGCTCGTCATTGCCGACAGGCTGCTTGCTGCGGTCACAGCGCTGTGCGGCGATCCGTTGACGTACACGGGTGCGTATGTTTTCATCGGCGCCGTTTTGTATGCAGCCGAGCTTTATGCCGACTTCACCGGCGGCATAGACATAACCATCGGTGTTGCTCAGGTGCTTGGAATAAAGGTGAAGGAGAACTTCATCCGTCCGTATTTTTCGCGCAATATCGCCGAATATTGGCGCAGATGGCACATTTCCATGGGCACATGGTTCAAGGACTATATCTTCTATCCGCTTTCGGTCGCGCCGTGGCTTCTGAAGCTTTCAAAATCTGCGCGCAAAAAAATATCCGACGGCTTCGGAAGAAAGCTGTCGGTGTATGTTTCGACGATAGTGACGTGGTTTCTCACCGGTCTGTGGCACGGTGCGGCATGGAATTTTGTCGTTTGGGGACTTCTCAATGCTTTCTTCATTCTGCTTGCCGAGGAGTTTAAGCCCGTGTCGCAGCGCTTCCGCGCAAAGCACGAAAGGCTTGTTTCCGGCTTCGGATACAGGGTGTTTGAAACGCTCAGAACGTTCCTGCTCATGTGCTCGCTGCGCGTTCTCGACTGCTACCGCGATGTTGCGGTGTCATTCCGCGCGCTCGGTACGGTGTTTACGGACTTTAACTGGGGCGAGGTATTCTCCGGCGCGCTTTTGCAGCTTGGACTTACGAGTGCGGATTATTTGATCGCCGCTGTCGGCGTCGCCGTCATGTTCGCCGTTTCCTGCATTCAGGAAAAGCACGGCAGCGTGCGCGAGGTACTGTGGGAAAAGCCTGTTTTGTGCTATGGCGTGTTCTTCGTCCTTGCCGTCGCGGTCCTGACCTTCGGCGCGTACGGTGTGGGATACGATGCAACGCAGTTTATCTATAACCAGTTCTGAGGAAGCAAATGAGCAAAAAAAGCAATAAAAAACTGCATATTATCTGCCTTGCTGTTTTCACGGTGCTGCTGTGCGCCGCAGTATGGTTGCTTGGCAGGATAACCGAGCCGAAATACATGTCCGGCGTTCTCGAGGGCGCGATGACGCAGGAGTATTATAATGAAGAAAACTCGCACGATGTGATATTTGTCGGCGACTGCGAGGTGTACGAGAACTTTTCACCCGTAACAATGTGGGAGGAACATGGCATAACGAGCTACATCCGAGGCTCGGCGCAGCAGCTTATCTGGCAGTCGTACTATCTGCTTGAAGAAGTGTTCGAGCGCGAAAGCCCGAAGGTCGTTGTGTACAATGTCCAGTCGATGAAGTATGACGCTCCGCAGAGCGAGGCGTACAATCGCATGACGCTTGACGGTATGCCGCTTTCAAAGCATAAACTTGATGCGATAAAGGCCTCCATGACCGAGAATGAGGATATGATTAGTTACCTTATCCCGTTCCTGCGCTATCACTCGCGCTGGTCGGAGCTGACGGACGAGGACTTTGAGTACGCCTTCCGCCGCGACCCCGTGACGATCGCAGGCTACCTCATGCGCGCGGACGTTGAGCCTATGACAAAGCTGCCGACGGCGCCGGTGCTGGACGACTACACGATAGGCGACACATGCTGGGAATACCTTGACAAAATGCAGAAGCTGTGCGATGCTAACGGGGCAACGCTCATTCTTATAAAATCGCCGAGCCTCTGGCCGCACTGGTACGATCAGTGGGATGAACAGATAAGCGCCTACGCCGCCGAGCACGGCCTTGATTACATTAATCTGCTGAACGTGTCGGACGATATCGGCATCGATATGCAGACGGACACTTATGATGCCGGACTGCATCTGAATATCTACGGTGCGGAAAAGCTCTCGCGCTACTTCGCGGAGATCCTCGCCGAGCGCTACGGAGTTCCGGACCGCAGAGACGATGATACCGTTTCTGCCGATTGGGAGAATAAATGCAAAGCGTATTATGAGCTTCTGGCAGCACAAAATGCCGAGCTCGAAGAATACGGATACCTTAAAAGCTGGACACTGGGGGACGAAAAATGAAAAAGTTTATTGCAATTATCCTTGCCGTTTTGTGCGTTTTCGCGCTTTGCGCCTGCGGGAATGACGGCGGCAGCAGCGACAACGATGCCAACAAAACCGCCGAGTACACGCCTGATTACGGCGAGCTTTACTATGCCTCGGGCGAGGTGAAGTTCGGCATTCTCGACCCTGCCGCGGATGTCCTGTCCGCGCTCGGCGAGCCTGACAGCACCTTTGAATCCAACAGCTGCGCGTATCAGGGCAAGGACAAGTTCTATTACTACGACGGTTTTGAAATTCTGGTAAACGACGTTGACGGAACCGAGCGCATAACGGGCATCACCATTGCCGACGACACTGTTTCAAATCCGCAGGGCGTGAAGATCGGCATGAAGATCGACGAAGCGCTCGCGCTCATGGACGGCATCGAGTATGCTCAGTCGGGCGATACATATAAGTTCACCGTCGGCTCAACCCTGTTCAGGCTTCAGGCCGGCGACGACGGCACGGTGGCTGCCGCGGAATACTCCGTTGCCGCAAACGATAAGTGAGGTGCGCCATGGCTGAGTACGAAAAGATGAAGCTCGAGGATGTTTTTGCCGACATTGAAAGGATAATGGGAGCTGACGCTTCCAACGAGGAAAAGAGCATGCAGCTGCGCAGAAAAGCCGCCTCGGCTTACGAGCAGGAGGACGATCCTGCCGCAGCGGCATATTACGACGAGGCGATAGCCCTCGGCTGCGTCGAGGCCGACATGCTGCCGGAGGTGCTTTTCCGCGGCGGCGTGAGCTTTGCAAAGCTTGATGAGAAAAAGTCGTTTGAGCTTTTAAGGCGCGCGGCCGAGCTGGGCCATGTTAAGGCCATGCTCAACCTTGCCGTTTGCTATCAGAAAGGCACCGGAGCGGCAAAGAACGAAAAAGAGTGCTATAAATGGGCGCTGGCTGCTGCCAATGCCGGGGATATAGAGGCAATGTATATCTGTGCTCTGTGCTCGGAGCAAGGCTTCGGAACCAAAAAAGACCCCACCGAGGCGTTTGCGCGCTTCAAGCGCGCCGCCGAAGCAGGCGTTGTTGACGCAATGTATAAAACCGCGCTCAACCACGACCACGGCGAGGGTACCTTCCACAATCCGCAGGCGGCGTTTGAATGGTTCAAAAACGCGGCCGAAATGGGTCATCCCGACGCACAGCATGATCTTGCCGTGTGCTATGCAAACGGCGAGGGAACGGCTGCCGATCCGTCGGAGGCATTCCGCTGGATGAAGCTCTCGGCCGAAAACGGCAATGTTGACGCAATGCGCCTTGCCGGCGGCTGCTATTATAACGGCTTCGGCGTTAAGGAAAATCCGAAAAAGGCCTTTGAGATGTTCAAAAAAGCCGCAGAGCTCGGCGACGTTGACTGCATGCGTATGACGGGCGACTGTTACGCAATCGGCAGCGGCGTTAAGCAAAATCGCGATGAGGCAATGCGCTGGTATCGCATAGCCGCCGAAAACGGCGATATGGACTCGCGCGAAATGATGGAAAATTACTGATAGAAATTGCAGAAAAAAGCTCGGCAGGCGAGAGCCTGCCGAGCTTTTTATATTTGCGCATTGATTATTGTGTTCGCATCAGGTATCACCGAGGTGCCCATATCCGGAAAGGATGTGACGGCGCTAATAAGCCCGACCATTGCAAAGGCAATGACCGCGAGCAAGGCAATGACTATAACGGCGATGATAAACCCCGTGCGTATGTTTGCCTTTGCGCGGCGGATCTCCTCGTCCTCTTCTTTTTTGTTTTTCTTCATCGTGCCTCACCTCCGACGACACTATTTTATATCATATAAAAATATTGTCAACAAACTGTCTGTTAACATTGACAAATGCAGTCGGCATGATATAATAACAACATCAGTTGCGCAACAGCAGTTGCGCAAAAATGAGGAAGTGATAATAATGCCGCCGAGAGTGAAGTTTTCGCGAGAAGAGATAATTGCCGCGGCGCTGGATATTGTGCGCCGGGGCGGAATGGCAGCGCTCACGGCCCGAAGCCTTGCAGCGGAGCTCGGCTCGTCCGCAAAGCCGGTGTTCGGCCTTTTTGAGAATATGCAGGAGGTGCAGGATGAGGTCGTGCGTGCGGCAAACGCCGAGTATCAGTCTTTTCTGCGGGCTGAGATGATGCGCGGAGCATATCCGCCGTATAAGGCAAGCGGCATGGCGTATATTGCCTTTGCACGGCAGGAAAAAGAGCTGTTCAAGCTGCTGTTTATGCGCGACAGAACCGAGGAAGATTCGGAGACCGAAGATGAAAGCATTGACGGGATCATAGCGCTGATCTCCCGAAATACAGGGCTGAGCAATGAGGATGCGCGCCTTTTCCATCTCGAGATGTGGATATTTGTCCACGGAATCGCGACGATGATAGTTACGGGATACCTCGACTGGGAAGAGGAATATGTTAGCCGCACTCTGACCGACGTATACGAAGGATTGAAAGCGCGCTGGTGCGGAGGAAACGGAAAATGAATGCGATAGAGATAAAAAAACTTACGAAAAAGTACAGGGACGTGACCGCCGTTGACGGTCTTGAGCTGAGCGTTCGTCAAGGCGAGCTGTTTGCGCTGCTCGGCGTAAACGGAGCGGGCAAAACTACAACGATAAAAATGCTTTCGTGCCTGACCTCGCCCACGTCCGGCGAGGCGTTCCTCGACGGAAAAAGCATAGTTTCTCAGCCGGGTGAGGTGAAGCGCATCATAGGAGTATCGCCGCAGGAGACGGCAGTTGCGCCGAACCTGACGGTTATGGAAAACCTCAAGCTTATGTGCGGCGTGCACGGGCTTTCAAAGGATAAAACGCGCGTGCGGGCGCAGGCGCTGTGCGAAGAGTTCGAGCTCGGCGAGGCAAAAGAGCGCAAGGCCGGAAAGCTCTCGGGCGGCTGGCAGAGAAGGCTTAGCATTGCAATGGCGCTCACCGGCGATCCTGAGATACTGTTCCTCGACGAGCCGACGCTCGGCCTTGATGTCATTGCGCGCAGCGAGTTGTGGGATACCGTGCGCGCGCTAAAGGGCAAAAAGACGATAATACTCACAACGCATTATATGGAGGAAGCCGAGGAGCTGTCCGACCGTGTCGGAATCATGCGCGGCGGAAAGCTGCTTGCCCTCGGCACGGCCGATGAGCTCAAAGCTCTTGCCGGAAAGGAAAAATTCGAGGATGCGTTCGTCGCGATAGTAAAGGGGGAGGGGAAATGAAAATGCTCACATTCTCCTCGCGCACGGCAAAGGAGATACTGCGCGACCCCGTCAATCTCGGCTTCGGTCTTGGCTTTCCGGTGGTGCTTATCCTGCTGCTGTCGGCAATCCAGGCAAACGTACCCGTGTCTGTGTTCCAGATCGACAGCCTTGCGCCCGGCATGACCGTGTTCGGCCTGTCATTCATGACGCTTTTTGCGGCAACGCTCATCGCAAAGGATCGCGAAAGTGCGCTTTTGCAGCGGCTTTATACAACACCGCTCACAGCCGCCGATTTCATTTTCGGCTATACCTTGCCGCTGCTGCCCATTGCCCTCGGGCAGGCTGCCGTGTGCTTTGTAACGGCGTTTTTCCTCGGCCTTGAGGTGACGGTGAACGTCCTGTGGTCGGTGCTGATGATAATTCCGGCCTCGGTGTTTTTCATTGCGCTCGGACTTCTGTGCGGCAGTGTGCTGAGCGTAAAGCAGGTCGGCGGCATATGCGGTGCGCTGCTCACGAACCTCACCGCGTGGCTGTCGGGCATATGGTTTGATCTTGAGCTTGTGGGCGGTGCGTTCAAAACGGCGGCCGAGCTGCTGCCGTTCTGCCATGCGGTGAGAGTCGAGCAGGCCGCCTGCGCAGGCAGCCTTGCGGATATCTGGCTGGATCTTGCGTGGGTCATAGCCTACGCCGTCGCCGCAGTCATTTTCTCGGTTCTGGCCTTCCTGCACCAAATGAAGCGCCAGTGATACCTAAGCTGACAGGCGATACGTGTTCGACTCTCGTCAGCTTAAACGAACAATCCCTCCGGCGGAGCCGGAGGGGTTGTTTCATATTGTGCCAAAGATGCAAGCTTTAATTCGAAGACAAACGCTTATGGTCCAGTGCATTTACGATCTTCTGATGTTTTTCATCATTTAAATCATACAGAGCAAACAGAAGCAGTGCCATGAGTACATAAAGTATGCACGGCATCAGCGATATTGAGGCATTGATGGCATTGAGAACCTCCTGAGGCTGTGCGGCATTTGCCGTATAGCCGAGGCTTCCCATAACAGCAACAAGAACCGCGGGGCCGATCGCGCCGCCGGTTTTCATGCAGAAGGACATGAGCGCGTTTATAAAGCCGTCGCAGCGTATGCCGTAGCGATATTCACTAAGATCGACACAGTCTGGAATAGCACTCGTCATGAGCGCGGTAGACATACCGTGAAAGACACCACAAAGCAGAACAAATACATAGTACAGTAAGGAAGGGGGAGGGAAGAAGAAAATCAGACCATAGAATATCGCGGATGCGGCAAGCGTTTTGGCGCAGTCACGCCCTCTGTTGTTGGAGCGCCGAGAAACAAGCCATGAGACCATAGCGGCACCGATCACGCAACCGATCATGTTTACAAGACTGTACGACGAATACAGTGCATAGTCACCTACATAATACTTGAAATAGTAGGTGTACATTGCGGCCTTGCCGTATGAGGAGAAACCGAGGATAAGAAAACAGCTTACGCATACGACTGAGCATTTGTTTCCAAATGCGCATTTTATCAGATCACGGAACCCGGCCTTTTTTGCGTCGGATACGGGCGTTACGACTTCTTTTGAAACACGCACGGAGTTCAAGAGCAGTGGAAGGCCGATGAAAACAGTTATTATAACGGCAAACAGATAGCCGAGGCGTTCGTTTCCGCCGCCGAGCCTTCCGACAGCTGAGACTGCAATCATGCCGAGAATACCTGTTCCTAAGTTGACAAAGAGCTGCCGCTTTCCGGCCAACTCCGCCCTGGTCTGCCCATTTGTCGTTGCAACGCTGATCATTGCCGCATAACTCATGTTGCATATAGTGGCGGCAATTGTAAGGAGTATGTACATTATGTACATGTAAATGATTTTGTGAGTGTTGCTCCATGCCGGATTTGCGTTGAAAAGGCATATCATGAATATGGAAGTGAGCACACCTCCGAGCACGACCCACGGCCTATATCTGCCCCAGCGTGAACGTGTCCGATCGCAGATTATCCCCATCAGGGGATCGTTGAATGCATCAAACAGTCTTACCCACAAAAGCAGCCCGGATACAATGACGGCTTTTACGCCGATAACGTCCGTGTAATATATGGTGATAAAGGCTGTGACCCAGTAGTAAATAAGATTATATCCGAAATCACCGATCGAAATGGCGATTTGCTTGTTGCGAGGGATGATAACATCAGTCGATGCCCGATGGTTTTCGTTCAATACTTAACACCTCTCAGTTTCACTCCGCCGGAAAATGCTGCGACGGCAGCGAGATATCTTATCTGTGCATATTGCCGGCGCATTACCGGCAATATGCACGCATTGGTAAAGAACTCAGACCGACTGGCTCTTCTGCTTGGGAGGACGGGCAAAAAGAAGCCCGATAACGCCAACAAAACCGAATGCAACAAATATGTTGATAGCCAGATCGTAAGAATGGTTTGCATCGTAGATAGCACCTGCTACGGTAGGGGCAATGCAGGTGACGATATTCATTATGGGAAGAAGCAGACCGTAGATACGCGCGTATGCTTTCTTGCCGTAGTAATTCGAGATAACAGCTGGGACCTGAACAAAAGCGCCGCCGAAACCGCCGCCGATGAGAATGCCGCAGACATATACCATGACTATCGAATTACAGCTTTTGAGCAGGAACGCGCCTGCCATGGTGACCAGAGTCATGACGAGCCATACCCAACGCGGTTCAACGTAGTCGCTTATGCCGCCGAAGACAGGCCGTGCGATCAGCGAGCCGATACCTATTGCGGACATGAGCATGGCGGCCTGTGTGGCTTCCAGACCGTTGTCCAGAACAAGGTTGACACCCTGGCTCATAACGACGATGTAAACACAGAAGTAGCCGCACATGCCAAGTAATATCATCCATGCAGTGGGAGTTTTTATTGCGTCTTTGTATTCCCATTCGACTGCTGTTTTATATACCCTTGAGGGCTTCTTTTCTTTTATGGCATCAGCAGAGGTGTCGGAGTTGGTAAGATAGCCGTCCTGGACCTGACCGACCATAGAAGGCTTCTCAACAAGGAATATTTTGATTATAACGAGGTTTACTGCGGCAGCGATTGCGACAAAGATCCAGCATGCCTGCCAGCCGAAATTGCCTGCCAACTTGGACATGATGGGCGAAGCGATGAAGCTGCCAACACCTGCTGCGGTTGCCCACAGACCGAGGGAGAGAGAACGTTTTCTGTCGTGCCAGAAAATGATCGTGTTCTGAAGAGGAAGTGCCGTTCCGAAGTTTATACCGATTCCGAGGATCAAGCCGTATCCGATTATATACATCACCGGATTGCCGTTGCACAGAAAGCCCATTACAAGGGCAGCGACTATAATTGCGCCTGTTCCGACGTACATCGATATCTTAGCACCCTTTTTGGTGATCAGATTGCCGACGACCACGCCGAAAAGACCTGAAAACAGATTAAATAAAGTTGCGCCTAAGCCGAGAACGGTTCGGCTCATTTCGGTTTGTGCTACCATCATCGAGTTTGCGACATTGCCTCCGTACATTGGGAAACCCGAGTTGATGAAGTAGGTGAGCCAGCAGATGGCGACGATCCACCAGCCATACCAGTGTTTAGGCTTTATCATATTATATCTCCTGTATTTCTCTTTGTTTTATTTTCCTGTGCGACCAAGCAGTCACGGTGTCTGGAAGAACTCGACTATGGTGTCACTCGGGCCGTTGACCCAGGCTGAACGAATTTTTCCGTAGGGTGCAAGCTCGTGCACTACGGGTTCGCGTATTACATCAAAACCGGAAGAGCTGCAAACTTCAAGTGTACCGTCGAGATCATCCGTTTTAAAGCATGTTGCAAAAATGCCAAGATTTTCAGGTCGTGCCGTGTCTTTTAGAGAAGTTCCCTCTATTGAGTAGTGTATCAGCTCAACAACGGGGTATCCCGGTGTGAGAAACATGGCAAGTCTGCTGTGCGTTCCGTAAGGGACTTGTACTACGGGGTCTACCAGTCCGTCCGGCATCGTATCGTCAAAAACAAGCTTACGGCCGAGGATATCTCCGTAGAATTTGAGCGCTTGATCCATGTCGCGCATGACCTGAGCACAGTCAGTCATATTCCCGAAATAGCCGTCAATTTTAGGAATAGGCTCCTTGAGCCTCTGTATCATTGCAATGGGAAGCTTGTCCGGGCCGAACATTACTCCTTCGGATACGTCCATGTTTATCCAATCGGCGCAGTAGTGCGTCGGAGTGGAGAAAAATTTGTAACCCATAGCTGTGAAATCAAGACATGCCTTCATATTGTCGCTGCTTTGAACGGCAATATCGAGATATCCATAATCCCACGGATTTGCGGTGTCACGGATGCAGCGTCCGGTGTTCTTTTCAAATTGTATGAGCTGCAATATGCAGTCCTGCTCGCTGTTCTTCAGCATTCGGTATTCAGCGACAGAGTCATCGAGCTTATAGAGCTTTTTAACGCTCTCGCGGTCAAGGCTGCCTCTTGCAATCTCTGCAAATCGCATGTATTTGCAATAGAAAGCCGATGATTGCTCGACGTTTCCGGTGCTGATGCATATGCGAGTGATTCCGCTGTATGTCATAGTTTTAACCACCTTGCTTTCGGAAATGGGGGCAGGCGGAGCCTGCCCCCACGTCAGAGATTATTCGGGATATATGCAGCGATCCTCGAAGTGGAGCGTTTCCTCGACGGGGAACATTGTCTCAAGCATATATCTGTGCAGTGCGTTGCCGGTCGTTCCGACATAGCCCTCGGGATCGCGCAGGAAGTCGATGACCTCAGCTGCGAATTCCTGCGGATAATCGAGCCAGCCCATGATGCCTGCGTACTCGATGACCTTGATCTTGTTGATCTCGGAACCGAGACGGGAAGCTGCATGATCTACGCTTTCAAATACGGGAGGCTTTACGCAGTCCATAGAACCGACGAGCTGGAGAGCAGGCTGCTTCACATAGGGAAGAACTTTCTTCATGTCCCAGTCGTACAGAGCGGTCATGAGGCAGCTGCCGCCCTTGTCAAAATGGAGCATGTTTGCCATAGCTGCTCTCTGAACGTACTCCAGCTTAGAGTCGGGGTTCTCGTTGAGCTGCTCAAGGAACATTGCTGCCATGTGAGAGCCGTCGGGCTGGCGCTGCAGGAATCCTGTTTCGGGGCCAACTACTTCGCCCGGCTTGAGATTGCGGGTTATGGGCATGTTGTAAGCGCCGATCTGGTCGCGGCGTGCGTGCTTATCCTTGCGGATAGCATCGTCATAGATTGCCAGACCGCCGAAGACGAGTTTATCAACTCTTTCGGGGAAACGAGCCGCAAGGTCAACCATCAGGAGAGAGCCGGAGTGCTGACCGACAAAGGATGCCTTTTCAACACCGATTGCATCCATGAAATCGACGACAGACTGAGTGAAGTCGTTGAGCTCCATTCCACGAGGAGCGGGAGAGGAGAAGCCGAAGCCGAGATTGTCAGGGGAGTAGCACTTAAAGCCGGCGGCAGCAACCAGAGGAAGCACGCGCTCGAACTCAAAGTTATTCCACATGCACTGATGAAGGAAAATGACGGGTTCGCCTTCGCCGATCGTTTCATAATACATCTGGACAGTCTGCTTGTTGTTGGACAGGCTGGGGATAACAGCGTAGTTTCTTACTACATCAAGTCTATTTGTTGCCATAAGTTTTACCTCTTTCTAAGTGTTGTTTTTCGTTATATCAACGGAGCCGGAGCTCTCGACCCCGGAGATTTTGCTGTGTGACGATTATTGAATACCGTCAGATCTCAAGCGCGGCAAAGAAACCGTCGTGGATAGCGGTGGTTATAGTGTCGGGAGTTGAAGCGTCGCCGATGATGTGAACTTCATCGAACTTCTCGCAAAGAGTGTCGTAAAGCTTGTTTTCGGCTTTGGTACCAAATGCGATGACAGCATCGTCGCAGGGCAGGAGCTTCTTCTCGCCGGTCTGCATATCTTCGACTTCAACGCCGCTGTCGGTGAATCTGGATACCTTGTGCTGGCAGTAGACCTTTACTTCGGCTGCTGCGAGTTTCTTCATCATAACGATACGGGTCATAAGCTCTTCTTTAAGGATAAGATCCGGGAGCATTTCGACGATGCTTACCTTGTGACCGCGCTCAAGAAGCTCGAGAGCCGTTTCAACGCCGACCTGTCCACCGCCGCAAATGACGATCTCGCCTTTGACGTCGGCCTTGTGTATGAGAACATCCTGACCAGTTTTGGCCTTCTCTATGCCGGGGATCGGAGGGACAAGAGCCGAAGCGCCGGTGGCAAGCAGCACATAGTCTGCATCGATCAGACCAACATTATCTTCAGTAACCGGAGTGCTAAGCTTTATGTCTACGTTATCCATGCGCGAGAGCTGAGCCTTGAAAAATTCGGGAACATGCTGTAGAATATCCTTACAGGGGGAGCTGGAAGCCATGAGAAGCTGACCGCCGCAAAGCCTGTCGGATGCTTCGTAAATGGTGACATTGTGACCGCGCTGACCTGCTATGTATGCTGCTTCAAGTCCGGCAGGGCCTGCGCCGATGATAGCAACGTTCTTTTTGACTTCGGCTTTGCCGACGCTGCCCTTGGGGAAGCGGCTTTCGCGGCCTGCGATCGGGTTGAAAGTGCAGCGCAGAGGCATCTGGCCGAATACGCGCTTTCCGATGCAGTAGTTGCAGTTGAGGCACTTACGAATACCGTCGAGATCGCCCTGCTCTATTTTCTTTACGAAATTGGGTTCGACGATCCACTCTCGAGATATCGATACGAAGTCTGCCTGGCCGCTTGCAAGAACATTTTCGGCGACTTCCGGCTCAAAAATGCGTCCCTGTGCGAACACGGGAATGCTTACGACGTCCTTGATGGCTTTTGCAAGATATGCAAGAGTTGCCTTTGGCTGATATATCGTCGGGATCATCCATTCGACGGACTCGAAAACAGCTGCTTCACAGTCAAGAGCTGCGACACCGTCGCGCTCCATCCACTGCGCAAGAATCTTAGACTCTTCTACGCCGCGACCGTCTTCGCCGAGGAATTCATCGACCGACCAGCGGACGATTATCGGGAAGTCCTTGCCGCACTTGGCCTGAATGTCGAGTATGAGTTCATGGAGCAGACGATAACGATTTTCAAGTGAACCACCGTATTCGTCTGTACGGTTGTTGAACCAGGGGGTAAGAAATTCTGAGATCAGATATCCACCGATCGCATGGATGGTGACAGCGTCAAATCCGGCGCGTTTGCAGTTGAGGCAACTGTAGCCGAAGCAATCGATCATCGTCTTTATCTCTTCTTTGGTCAGAGGACGAACGGGAGCGCCGACAAAGCGTGATTTCAGTGTGCCGGGGGCTACGCGAGTTTCATTGTATACACCCTGGCTGCCTTTGTCATATGGGAAACCAAGCGACTGTGCGCCGCCGCCGGTGGAGACGTTGATGGTGCATTTTGCACCTGCACGGTGGATAGCCTCAGTAAGCTCTGCCATCATGGGAACATACATGTTATCGTCTACGCGGATCGAACCGGGGTAAGGATCGATCTTATCTACCTTTGTTGCGCCCTGGGCCGAATGCACGGTTATCAGTCCGCAGCCTCCACGCGCACGCTCAACATAGTAGTCGATGATCTTGTCTGTGATTTCACCGTCGCTGCTTGCGTACAGTGTTTCGGTGGGACCCATGACAACTCTGTTTTTCAGCTCCAGACTTCCGATTTTGCCTGGTGACAAGAGATTGGGGAACTGAGTGTTTTTTACTTTCATGCTTGTACCTCCACTTTTAGATTTTTGAACGAAGCTAATACTTATCAATAATTTATTTTAATCAAAACATTACAGTAAAGAATTATTGATTGTCATGATATTATCATAACGTGCATTCTCTGTCAATACAGTTTAGACATTTCTGCCTTTTTAATAAAACTTAGACAGATTTTTAGTGCTGTTTTCATAAATTGCAGTCAATCAAGCACTTTTTGATCAAAAAAACTTGAATAGACAAACAAATTGAGATATAATAAAATAATGCAGCGATATTTATAGTAAATGTTTCTTTGATGAGGTGTAAAAATGTTTCCCGAGATCGCCCCATATGGCACGTCAATAAATCCTGAGATGTATATCTCCTATGCAAATTTAAACCACGAAGTTCTTAATAAGCCATTAGCTGACTACGTTAAAGATGAGTATGGATGGACTATGCTGCAGTTTTCGGCTATATGCTATATAAAACGATATGAACGTCTGTCGATGTCCCATCTTGCCGACTTATTGTCAATAACAAGACAGCAGACGACGCAGCTTGTTGAGAGCTTATCGAAAAAGCAGCTTGTTACGCGAGAACATGAACCCGATAACCGCCGAATGGTATATGTGCGTGCGACCGAGCTTGCGATAGAGCAGTTGATTGCGGCAGAATCGGTGTTCAGCGAGCGTGTAAGAAGCTTTATATCTACTCTGCCGGAAGAGACGCAGATAAAGGTCAACGATGCAATTAAAACAATGACGGAGATACTGCAAGCCTATGTTGAAGGCAAAGAGAGCATAATGAATTCCCATAGATGATGTGATCTACACGACAAAATTGAAGGAATAAAAAAACACATTGATCGGTTCAAACTGACTGATCAATGTGTTTTTTGTTATACTTATACGATTATGAAGTTATCCGGAACTCATTCTTCCGCGTTTATGCCGATCGAAAGGCCCACGCCGAGGGCGGCGAGGACGGCGGCTGCGAAAGCGAGGGTGTCGATATCGCCGTAGACAAGCGAGGCAACTACGCTCACGGCGCCCAAGGCGGCGCCGATGGCGGCAAGCTTAAATGCTCGCGAGGTTTGCTTTTTGCTCAATAGTATGAGCGCTGCCGCTGCGGCGGCAACTGCAAGCAGGTGCGCGGCGTAAGTGATGATGAAGGATATAAGAGCTTTGAGATAATCCATGTGCAGCGCGCTTTCGTGCTTGCCGGCGGAGCTTAGAAGCTCTTCCGTTGTGCGCTCTGCCGTGCCGTAGCCCTCGTCGATAAGGCTTTCGCGGCTGCGCTCGACCTTTTCGGCAATGTTCTCATAGACCGAAAGCTCCTCTGCCTTGGCGTCAAGCTCTTCCTTTTCCTTGTCAAGCTCGGCTTTCGCGTCGGCAACGGACTGCCCGTCGGCATCGAGCTTTGCAGGCCCGGACTCTATCTCCTGCTTCATGCCGGAAAGCTGCGCCTGGGCGGAATCTATCTGCTGCTGCGCCTGAGTAAGCCCGGCCTCGCCCTGCTGAAGCTGCGCATAGGCCGAATCAAGCTGCGCTTTCATGTCGGAAATGTAGCTGTCGGTCAGGTCAATTCCGGCCTTACCGCCGACGATCTTGAGCGCCATCCAATGCGGAACGTGCTTTGCTTCAAGCTCGCTTATGGCAGACGACAGCTGATCGTAAGCGGCCTTGCCCTCGTTGTACGAGGACCAGCCCGAGTCGAGCTGCGCTCTGCCGCTTGAAACGGCGCTTTGTGCGCCGCTGCTGTTGAACTGATTTTTGCCGACATTGTAGGCTATAAGCTGCTGATTATAGCTCAAAACGTCCTCGTTATATTTTTTATCTGCCGCCTCGTACTGCTTGTACTTCTCGTTGTAAGCGGCCTGCTGCTCGTCATAGGCGGCCTTTTTCTCGGCGTATTCGGCCTTGCCGTCGGCGAGCGCTTTTTCGTTATCGCTGAGCGTGTCAAGCTCCTTTTTGAAGGAGGCGTAGTCGTCTCGCACCTCGCCGACTGGACTGATACCGTCCGCTATCCCGGTAAGACCGGTCATGAACGCAGCAAGCAGCAGCACAGCGGCAAGAACGATCGAGATCGCCCTCCACTGATTTTTGGATACCATGCTATCACCCTTGAAAAATCTGAATAATCAATGATTGATTATACTATAAGAAATTTGTTAACTCAATATGAATCAAGCGAAAAATTTTCACGGCGAGGGTATAAATGTGTAGTAATTTTGTAACCTGTGTGGTAGAATAATTTAAATTAACTGTAAGAAAGAAGTTTTTATATATGGATATCAAAAAACTCGAAAGCTACGCCGAGCTTATCGTCAGAGTCGGCGCGAATGTCCAGAAGGGACAGGATGTTGTCATTTCGGCCGAGCTTGATCAGCCGGAATTTGTGGAAATGCTCGTTGAGCAGTGCTATCTTGCAGGCGCTGCCGAGGTAAGGGTCGAGTGGACGCATCAGCTGCTCAGGCTCAAGCATGTAAAATACCAGACCGTTGAGCGCCTCGGAGAGATAACGGATTGGGAAAAGCAGAAACTGCTGCACAGAGCCGAAACGCTGCCTGCCATGATCTATATCGAGTCTGCCGACCCGTCGGGACTTGACGGGCTGGATCAGGAAAAGTGGGGCAAGAGCGTCCAGATGCGCTGGAAGGTCATAAAGCCCATCCGCGACTCGATGGAGAACAAATATCAGTGGGTCATTGCGGCGGTGCCGGGCAAGGCGTGGGCAAAGAAGGTGTTCCCCGAGCTTGGCGAAGCCGAGGCCGTCGAAAAGCTTTGGGAGGCAATACTGTACACCTCGCGCGCCGACGGCGACGGAGTGAAGGCGTGGCAGGAGCACAATGCCGATCTCAAGAGCCGCTGCGAATATCTCAACTCGCTCGGTCTGCGCAAGCTGCATTATAAAAGTGCAAACGGAACGGATTTCACCGTCGGACTCATTCCGCAGGCGCAGTTTCTCGCCGGGGCTGAGGATACGCTCGGCGCGAACGTGCGCTTTAATCCCAACATCCCCAGCGAAGAGGTTTTCACAAGCCCCATGAAGGGACAGGCCGAAGGCATAGTGTATTCGACCCGTCCGCTGTCCTACCGCGGCACGATGATCGAAAACTTCAGCATCCGCTTTGAAAACGGCAGGGTGACCGAGGTCAAGGCCGAAAAGGGCGAGGATGCGCTCAAGACGCTTGTAAATATGGACGAAGGCTCGAAAATGCTCGGCGAGTGTGCGCTCGTGCCGTTTGACAGTCCGATAAGAAACAGCGGCATAATGTTTTACAACACCCTTTTTGACGAAAATGCCGCATGCCATCTTGCACTCGGCGACGGATTTGCAAACTGCATAAAGAACTTTGAAAACTACACGCTCGAGCAGTGCCGCGAAATGGGCATAAATTCGTCCATGATCCATGAGGACTTCATGATCGGCTCCGAGGATCTCGATATCACGGGCGAGACCGAAAGCGGCGAGAGAGTGCAGATATTCAAAAATGGAAACTGGGCGTTCTGATCGAGAGGAAGCAAGATGGAGATAGAAAACGAAAAGATAAGGTATTCGGTCAGCCGGAAAAACTTCTTCGTCAAGCTTGCGGTGATCTTCATGATCCTGTCGGCGCTCTGCCGTTTCCTCGGCTACTGGGGCTTCTGGTCAAATCAGAAGGCAGGCTTCATCACGTTCCAGATCGCGCTGCCGATACTGTGCAACCTGCTGTTTATCGTGCTCGTTCTGTATGCAGGCAGGCGCTTTTTCGGTCTGACGTTTATCCCGGTCATACTGGGTGTAATGTTTTTCATAATCAAAGCCTTCGGGTTTGACAGCATACTGCACACGATACTGTGCATATGCCTGTATCTTGCCGTCGCGTTTATCTACACGGCGACGGTGTTCGGCGTTATCCGGACTAAGTGGCTGCTTGCACCGCTGTTCGGTCTGCCGCTTATAGTACATATCTACCTTGACAGAGACATGATCGCGCCGAAGGGGCAGACCGTCGCACTTGCGGAGCTTTTGCCCGAGATATCGGTGCTGTGCATTATGGCTGCGCTTTTGTGCATTTGCGTTGCAATGAAAAGGCGCGACTTTGCAGCCGAAAAGGCCAGCAGCGCCGAGCAGCAGACGATAGATCTGCTCGTACGCAACGAAGAGCCGCCGGCATCCGCGATCATGCCCGACGCCGCGCCGCAGGAGGGCGATGCACATGAGTGATACTATCAGAAAAGACCCGACTGAGGAAAAAACCGTAGTCGTCAAAAAAAGTGATATCGAGCAGCAGCTTCACAGAGCCGACGAGGAAAAAACCGTCCTCGATACGGTCAACGAGGGGTACAAGAGCATATTTGACCCCGAGCTTGAGGAGATACTGCGTGAAACCGAAGGATATGAGCTTACTCCGCAGGATGAGGACGGTGAGCCGGTATACGAGGAAGAGCCGGAGTACGACGAGAGCGAATCGGACACCGAGCGCATCATACGCGAGCAGTCCGAGCACCGCGCGCACAAAAAGAGAAAAAAGCTCATCATTGTGTGCGCCGCCATCGTTGCCGTTCTCGCGGCCATGCTTGCGCTGATACTTGCGCTCAAAAACGGCGGAACGGAGAGCGAATACAGCAATGCGTTCAAGCAGGCGCAGGAGTACTACTACGCCGGCGATTACGACAACGCACTTACAAAGCTGCGCGAGGCAATGGAGGTCAAAAAGACCGACGAGTGCCTGCTTCTTATGAGCCGCTGCTATGAGGCCAAGTACGATTACGTCAATGCCATTGCCATCCTTGAAAGCTCAACAAGCGGCAGCGACGAAATAAAATCCGAGATCGAGCGGCTCAAAAAAGCCAAGGAGGATTACGACAGCGGCAAGATAGTCGTCATCTGCGGTGAGCAGTACGATGTGGAAACAACTTCACTTGATCTGTCGAAGAAGGGAGCAGGTTCGGCCGCCCTCAAGGATATCGCAAAGCTCACCGAGCTTACGAGCCTCAAGCTTTCCGACAATAAGATCGACGAGCTTGATTTCCTCACGCCGCTCAAAAAGCTTACCTCGCTCGACCTTTCGAACAACAAGATAAGCGATATTACACCGCTCAAAAAGCTCAGCTCGCTCAGAACGCTGCACCTTGACGGCAACGAGATAAAGGACTTTTCTCCGCTTTACGATATCGACAGTCTGTCCATGCTCACCATCGGGCAGATGGATATAAGCGCGTCTCAGCTCAAGGAGCTTAAAGCGAAGCTTCCCAACTGCATCATATACAGCGACGATGCAAAGGAGGACGTTATTGAGATAAAGCTCGGCGGCAAGACGTTTAAGAACAACGTTACCGAGCTTGACCTTTCCGGCTGCGACGTTCATGATATCACGCTGCTGTCGGCCTGCACGAAGCTTGAAAAGCTCGACCTTTCGGATAACTCGATCTCCGATATCTCGGCGCTTGTAGACCTTCCGAACCTTAAAGAGCTTGATATCTCAAACAACCGCATAAGCGATATAAGTCCGCTTATGAGCGTGCCGAAGCTTGAGTACCTCAATCTCTCCGGCAACAGGATAAAATCGGTCGCGGCGCTCCAGGATCTTTCCGGCCTTACCGAGCTTAACGTCAGCGGCAACGAGCTTGGAAGCATCGCCGCCATCGGCAGGCTAACAAATCTCAAAACTCTGTGGATGGATAAGGTCGGTTTGTCCGATGCAGACCTCGAGGAGCTGTATAACCTCAAAAATCTCAAAAAGCTCAGCATAAAGGATAACGCAGACCTGAGCGAGACCGCTGTTGCAACGCTGAAAAAGAAGCTCTCCGGCTGCTCGATCAGCCATTCCGAGCTTAAAAGCGAGATAGTACTCGGCGGCAAAAGCTTTGCCGTGGATGCTGAAAACGTTGAGGCAAACGGCCTCGGCCTGAGCGATATCTCAAAGGTGTCGGGCTTTACTAACGTAAAGCACCTTGACCTGTCAAATAACTCGATATCAAGGCTCTCGCCGCTGTCAACGCTTAAAACGCTCGAAACGCTCGATCTGTCGAATAACTCGATCAGCGACGTTTCGGCGCTCACCTCGCTTAAAAATCTCAAGCAGCTCTGGCTCAACGGAAACAGCATCAGCGCCGACCAGATACAGGCGCTGAAAGCAGCTCTGCCCTACTGTTATATAAGTGTTGAATAAAAAAGCGAGAACAAATTTTGAATTTTAAAGCAAATTCAACAAAAGCGTCTTTCATTTTACATGCGCTTATGCTATAATAAAGTTAAGCAGGAAGCATCCTGCAAAGCAGAAAGGAGCCGGCACATATGAAATTTACGTTTACCGAAAAAAAGATGGGCACCTCCGAAGAGCTCAGAAGCTATACTGAGCGCAAGGTTGGCAAGCTCGACCGCTTCTTTAAGACCGAAAGCAGCGCAAATATCACGTTTAGCATGGAGCGCGGCAGATTCCTGGCAGAGATCACGGTTTCAAACAACGGCCTGTATTACAGAGCCAGCGAGCTTACAAATGACATGTACGCTTCCGTTGATTCCGGTGTCGCGGCCATCGAACGCCAGATCCGCAAGAACAAGACCCGTCTTGAAAAACGCCTGAGAGAGGGCGCGCTCGAGAAGGAAACAAGACCCGACTATGCCCCCGTTGAGGAGGAAGAGGATGAGGAATTCAAGATCGTGCGCAGCAAGCGCTTCCCCATCAAGCCCATGTCAACGGAAGAGGCAATACTGCAGATGAACCTGCTTGAGCACGAGTTCTTCGTGTTCCGCAATGAGCAGGCCGACGGCGCGATCTCGGTAGTCTATCGCCGCAAAAACGGCGGCTACGGTCTGATAAGCGACGACGCTGAATAAAAAACAATAAATATACAGCTGCCCCACCTTTTGGTGGGGCAGTCAATCTGATTTTAAGATAGTGCTGCCGAGCGGAACCAAAAAATGTGGTGCTGTGGCAATTTTGAGGATGGAACAAAGATGAATTACACCGAAGTAACGATAGAATGCAAAAACACCGACGAGACCTGCGACAGGTTGACCGCCCTCGGAGTTGACGGCTTTGTCATCGAAAACGAGGACGATTTTAAGGCCTTCCTTGAAAATAACCGCCAGTATTGGGACTATGTCGATTCCTCGCTCGAGGAAAGCTATAAGGGCGTTTCGCGCGTTAAATTCTATGTTGAGGACAACGAGGACGGTGCTCGGCTGCTCGACTCCGTGAAGGCGGAGTTTGAGGTGAAAACCGCGCCCGTGTGCGACGCCGACTGGGAAAACAACTGGAAGGAGTATTATAAGCCGCTCGAGATCGGCGAGAAGCTCCTTGTCGTGCCCGAGTGGATCGACTGCTCCGAAGAGGGCAGAGTTCCGCTGCGCCTCGATCCCGGCCTGCTGTTCGGAACCGGCGCGCATGCAACAACGCGCATGTGCCTTGCCGCGCTTGAAAAGTACGCCGGGGAGGGCAAGCGCGCCCTCGACCTCGGCTGCGGCAGCGGAATCCTCGGCATCGGTGCGGTCGTCCTCGGCAGCGATTTCTGCACCGCCTGCGATATCGACCCCAAAGCGCCCGATACCGTCATGGAAAACGCTTCTCTCAACGATATCGGCGGCGACAAAATGAAGGTCTACGCCGGTGATATAATCGGCGACGGAAAGCTCAGATCGCTCCTCGGCACGGGCTACGATATCGTGCTTGCAAATATCGTTTCCGACGTTATAATTCCGCTTGCCCCGTTTGTCCGCGCGTTTATGGTGCCGGGCGGTGTGTTCATCACCTCCGGCATAATCGACGGCCGCGAGGAAGAAGTGGCCGCAGCGCTTAAGTCTGCCGGACTTGAGATAATCGCCCACCGTCACGAGGAAGAGTGGCACTGCTTCGAGTGCAAATGAAAAACCGCCCGTTAGACTGACCTAACGGGCGGTTTCTTCAATATCCTGCGATGAAGCGCACGGCGCAGCTTTTTTCGCTGCGCTTTATTACGCAAAGCTTCTGCTCGTGCTTATTCTCCGGCGGCGGAGGCGGCTCGGGCAGAGCCTCGTCGAGCGCGGTCACGCGCTGCCACACGCTTTCAAAATTGTCAAGCTCCATAGTTCTCACCGCTGCATTATATGCCGCCACTTGAAAAAACGTCAGCGCTGTGAGATAATACCGGCATAAAATATGTTTTCCGAGAGGAGCCTATCATGCCCAGATTTTTTGCGCTTGGAACAAATCTGCTCGGCGGCAGAGCGATTATCCGCGGCCGCGACGCAGAGCATATAAAGGTGCTTCGCCTGCGCCCGGGCGAGGAGATGACAATTTGCGACGGCAACGGTACGGACTATAAATGTCGCCTTGTGCGCTCGGATAAGGACGAGGCCGAGGCGGAGATCATCGAGGTCGTCCCGTGCGCGGCCGAGCCTACGGTGTCGGTGCGCGTGCTGTGCGGTCTGCCAAAGGGCGATAAGACCGACTATATCATCCAGAAATGCGTCGAGTCCGGCGCAAAGGAGATATGCTTTTTCCGCTCCGAACGCGTCGTGCAGCGCACCGAGGGCGTTGCCAAAAAGCTCGAGCGCTGGAACAGAATAAGCGAAGAGGCGGCAAAGCAGTCCGGCCGCGGTATAATTCCCGAGGTCAGATGGATCGACAGCTTTGTTGAAGCGCTGGATGCCGCAAAGCGGCAGGAGGATGCCTTCTTCCTGTACGAGACCGGCGAGCGAGAGAGCCTTCGCGCAGTGCTCAAGGGAGCCGAGAAGCTCGGCTCGGCGGCGCTGATAACAGGCCCCGAGGGCGGCTTTGAGCCGTATGAGGCCGATATGGCTCGCAAGATAGGGCTTCACATATGCTCGATGGGCGCGCGCATACTCAGATGCGAAACCGCTCCCGTCGTCGCGCTCACGGCGCTCATGTACGAAAGCGGAAATTTGGAATAAAACAATGCAGACAATAGATGCTGTTAAGCTGACGAGAGTCGAACGCATACCGGTTTTGACGGGCAGATTTCCGCCCATGCTGCGTTAAAGCTCTTGACAATACGACAGTATTCTCTGCGAGCTTTGCCTTGCCTGAACAAAAATCTGCTCCGGCAAAACTGCAAGGCACCTGTCGGCTGTGCTTTTCGAGATATTTTCGGCTTTCTTTGGTGCAGGTGGGCTGGCGCCCATCAAGGCAAAAAAGGCGAAAATAGCCGGAAGGGTACGCCGACAGGCGATATGCATTCGGCTCTCGTCAGCTTAGATCAGAATACTTCGCCTGTGCGAGCAGAGGAACATGAGCATCAACAGACTTGCCACTGTGTGCGCGCTGCCGCCGTCGAGCATTAAAAACATTATTTACGGAAAAAGCTGCAATCCAAAACTATTGACGATAAAAATGATATGCGACGGGCTGGATATGACTCTTGCGGAGTTTTTCTCTTCGCCGGAGTTTGACAGCCTTGAGCAGGAGATAAAGTAACCGGGACTGCACCGCAGTCCCGGTTATTGCTGTATTACCATTTATTCGAGACTTTCTCGGCAAAGCCGGGGAAGTCTTTTATTTCGATCACTTTTCCGTCGTCAAGGACAGCCTTGCCGGTGAACAGGCCGAACACCTGGTGCTGATCGCTTTTAATAAGTCCGACGTCGGTGCAGGACGCGCGGTCGAGCACGGGGTGGAAGTCCATTTCAAAGCGGCCGTCATCCGAGGTGAAGGTCCACGACTCCATGAAGGCTTTTTCGTCGCCGGGAATGTTGAATTTTACCTGACTGAGCTTGTGCGCCTTGCCGTTGTAAAACAGCATGTTCTCGCTGGCGGCCGAGGTGTTGCCGAAGCCGTAGCCGATGTTCCAGCCGAAGGGAACTCCGTCCACCGCGCCGGAGGCCGAGCCCCAGTACCATGTGTTTTTGTATGTCCACACGCCGCGTCCCCAGTCGAGAACGGCGAAGCTGTCAGAGGGGTCAAAAACATAGGTGTGTCCGTCGTAGGTGACCTCGCCGCGTGCGCGCATGCAGTTTATCTTTTGGTTATAGTAAAAATGCCCCGGTTTATCGAACGGAGTTGCTATGACCATGCTCTCCTCCGGCTCGTCGAAAAGCTCGACCTTTGCATAAAGTGAGCCGGCAGGGCCGAAGCGCTTCATCTGCGCTATCAGCGTGCGCACGCCCGAGCCGTCGTTTTTAAAATAAATGCTGTAATTTTTGCCGATGGCGGTCGTGTCGCCGGTCTTGCTCGTTTCGGGCAGCTTGCGCTTTCCGAGCGGCATGAAGCACATGGGGCTTGTTGTGATCTCCCAGCCCTCCTCGAAGTTGAGAAGGCTTATCGAGTCCAGACCCATGTAGCCGTTATCGTCGATGGTGAGGGCAAGGGCAAAGCGGCCGTTGTTTATGAGGTAATAGTCCCATTCCTTGATGCGCATGGGGCTTGCCTTGATGTCCGCGCGCCTGTAAACCGGCAGAAGCTTCTTGGCGTAGCCCGGCTCCGTCAGCTCGCCGTCGGCGTTTAGCAGGGGTGTTTCGCGAGTGATCTCGTGCTGATCCATTCCTACATCTCCTTTTTAAGTTTGCGTATATCCGTTCCGGCAAACGGGAGCTTGAGAAACTCGCCGTCTATCCTCGAGCAAATCTGCGGAGTGTATCGCCGCGCAAGCTCCGCATCGGTGAGATTTGTGCTGATAATGGTCTTCTTGCCCTCGACAAGGCGCGTGTTTATAAGCGTGTACAGTGCCGAGATGCTTATCTGCGTGAGCATTTCGGTGCCCAGATCGTCAAGGATCATAAGTTCGCACTCGAGCATGCGCTCGACCCGTGTCGAGGCCTTTTCCGCAGCCTCGGCGTCGCGCGCGAATTTTTTCATTTCAAACGCCTCAAGCGCGGAGACCGCGGTGTCGTAGCACACCGAGTGACCGTTTTGCGCAACGACACGCGCTATGCATGCCGACAGGAACGTTTTGCCCAGCCCCGTGCCGCCCTGAAACAGCAGGTTCATCGAGCGCTCCGAGAAGCTGGAGGCGTACTCGCGGCAGGTGTCGTAAACAATGCTCATCGCTTCCCTTGCCTCGCCGTACAGCGAAAGGTCGAAGTTTTCAAAGCGCTCGTCGCTGTTTTTAAGAAGCGTGCTCAGCTCGCTTGTAAGCTGGCGGTTGTATTCCTCGATGAGGCAGGAGCACATTTGACTTCCGATAAACCCGGTGTCTTTGCATTTCGGGCATGAGTAGATATCCTCAAGATAATCGACCGGATAACCGGCAGCGTGCAAAAGCTCGGCCTTTTTTGCCTGAAGCGCAAGGCTTTCATCCTCCAGCGTCTTAAGTGCGTCGGAAAGATCCGCGCTGCGCTTTATCGTAAGTCCGACAAGCTCGGACATCTGCGCGCGAAGCCTATCGTCGATGCGGCGAATTTCGGGTATCTGCGAATAAATCTTTTCCTGCCTGAGATAATGCTCGGCAACATTGTTTGCGTGCGTGTGACCTATCTGCTCTCTGGCGCGCGCCAGAATTTTTCCGTCCAGTGCCATTGTTTAACCGTTTTTAACCTTTTCGTATATTGAGCGCAGACGCTTGAGCTCATCGCCCGAAACGTTGCTGCGATGCTGATTTTCCGCCTTGACCGCGCTTGCCGGAGAGCGGCTGTCGCGCTCGGCGACGTCCCGTGCCGAGTGTATGCCCTTGTCATGCCACGAGAGCATGATCTTGTTCATGTATCCCCATTTTAAAGCGCCGGTGTTTGTCACCGTGCGGTCGTATGCTATGAGTATGGCCTCGTTATCAAAGCCCATGTCGAACCACGAGGTCATGTATTTTCGCTCGGTCGGCGTGAGCACGCGGCTGCCGAGCCCCATTGAGGTCTTAAGCTCGCCTGCGCGCGAGCGCTTCTCGGCGGCATTGCGTATGTATTCGTCGGCCTGCTCGATGGTGATGATCTCCTTATTTGCCCATGAGTAGGCTTCCTTTTCGATGCTGCGCATCGAGGGCAGCCGGCCGGGACCGTATTTTTCTGTGAAAACGTCGATGCAGTAACCGATGAGCATGAAAATAACGTCCGCCGGCAGCGCAAGGTAATCGTAAATGCCGAAAAGCGTTTTCAGATCGGCTGTGGAGAGAACTCTGCCGAGCTTGTGCTGCGCCTGGGCGATAACGGCCTGAAAGCCGCTGTCCTCCTTCGAGCGGCGCACGATATCCGCCGAGGTGTATTCCGGAAGCTCCTCGGCAGGGGGGAGCTTTATCCCCTGCTCCGGCTTCGCGGCCGTGCGCGCAAGCTCCATGCGGCAGAGCTTTTCGTATGCGTTTTTGATCTCGGCCTCGGTGCGGCAAAGCTCGCGCGCGGCTCTGTCGGCGTTAAATCCGCCGTTAAGATCGAGCCAGATATACAGCAGCGCAACATCGCCGTCATGTGCGGCAATAAGCTTGTCCGCGGTGCTGTGCGGTATTGAGTTTTGCTCTGCTGTGGGCATGACGATTCCTCTGTTCATTCAAAGTTTACACAATGGACTTTAACAAGAGGAATTATATCATTAAAATTAACTTGTAGCAATAGCCATGTTTGTGGTATAATTCAACGATAAAAGTAAAATGCCAGAGGTATGGATATATGCTTGAGCTGCTTTCTCCCGCAGGCTCGCCGGAGGCGGTCGTTGCCGCTGTTCAGAACGGCGCGGATGCGGTGTATATGGGACTTGGAATATTCAATGCTCGCCGCGGAGCAAAAAATTTCAGCGACGAGGAATTTGAAAAGGCGGTCAGATACTGCCGTATACGCGACTGCAAGGTCTATGTCACGATGAACACGCTCGTCGGCGACAGGGAGATGGAGCAGGCTGTCGAGCTTGCCCGACGCGTGTCGGATCTCGGCGCGGACGCCATCCTTGTTCAGGATCTCGGCCTTTTGAGCGTTTTGAAAAAAGCCGTGCCGGATATTCCGCTGCACGCGAGCACCCAGATGAGCATCCATAACCTTGCCGGCGTTGAGGCAGCGGCCGAGATGGGACTTACCCGTGCAGTCCTTGCGCGCGAGCTGAGTTTCGAGCAGATAAGGTTCATAACAAAGCATTCGCCGATAGAAACTGAGATATTTGTCCACGGTGCACTGTGCTTCTGCCATTCGGGGCAGTGCTATATGTCATCGCTTATAGGCCGCCGCAGCGGCAATCGCGGCATGTGCGCCCAGCCCTGCCGCATGGAATACACCATGGGCGGCAGACTTGAGGACAGCCATCCGCTTTCCCTCAAGGATAATTGCCTTGTTGACCGCCTGCGTGAGATCGAGGACGCCGGCGTTGCCTGCGTGAAGATCGAGGGCAGAATGAAGCGCCCCGAGTACACGGGCATAGTCACGGGCATATACTCAAAAATCATCAAAGAGCGCCGCGAGCCGACGGCAGAGGAAATGCAGACCCTTGCCGACGCATTCTCGCGCCAGGGCTTCACGCAGGGCTATTTTAACGGCGATAAGGCCGACATGTTCGGCGTGAGAGCCGAAACCGACAAGGTCGGCGAAAAAATGTTTTCCGATGCAAGGAAAGAATACATCGGCAAGGAAGAGCGCCGCGTTCCTGTGAAGTTTTACGCCGTCGTAAACGCCGGAGAGGCGGTCAAGGCGGCAGCTATAGATAACCGCGGAAACAAGGTAGTCGCTTTCGGCGCCGAGCCGCAGAAGGCGATACGTCAGGCGATAAATTCAGAGGTCTTGAGTGACAGGCTCGGCAAGACAGGCGGTACGCCGTACTACTGCGTGGATGCGCAGAGCCGCGTGCAGAGCGGACTTTACCTCTCTGCGTCGGAGATAAACGAGCTGCGCCGCAAGCTTGTCACGGCTCTCAACGAGCGCCGCGCAGTGCCGCAGCCGCGCCGCAGCCTGCCCATGCCGCAGATGCCCTCGGGGCAGAGTGCCGTGACCGATCCCGTTATGATCTATCAGGTGCGTACGGCAGAGCAGCTTACCGAGGAGCTTGCCGACACAAGACCCGATTATATCTACATTCCCGTCAAGGTCATGCACGATAATTTTGACCTTGTGCGCATGTTCAAAGAGCGCGGAGCGGTGCCGGTCGCCGTTTTGCCGCGCGTTATAACCGACAGCGAGACGAAGGATATATTCGTCATGCTGCGAAAGCTGTTCGACCTTGGCATAAACGAGGCGCTCGTCGGAAACCTCGGACATGTTATAATCGCGCGCAAGGCAGGAATGAAAACGCGCGCCGATTTCGGCATGAATGTGTTTAACTCGTATTCAATGGATATGATACGGAAGATGGGCTTTTTGTCCGCAACGGCATCGTTTGAGCTGCGCCTTGCGCAGGTTCGCGATATGGCAAAGTGCGTGCCGACGGAGCTTATCGCTTATGGGCGGCTTCCGCTCATGGTGTCGGATCAGTGCGTGATAAGTCACAGCCTCGGCGCGTGCAATTGCCAAAGCCCGGCTCAGCTTTCCGACCGTATGGGCTCGACCTTCCCCATCGTGCGCGAATACGATCACCGCAATGTGATATACAATTCCCGAAAGCTGTTCATGGCCGATAAAAACGATGAGCTGTGCGGCGTGGGGCTTTGGGGAATAAGACTGATGTTCACGACCGAGGGCGCGCGCGAGTGCGTTCAGGTCGCAAAGAGATATAAGGGCGAGGGCGACTATCAGCCGAACGATCTGACCCGAGGCCTTTATTACAGAGGAGTTGACTGACACTATGGATATTGTGCTTGCCTCCGGCTCGCCGCGGCGAAAGGAGCTGCTTGAAACGCTGGGACTTGATTTCGCCGTCGTTCCGGCAAAGGGCGAAGAGATAGCACCGCGCGGCGCAGGCCCTGCCGAAACGGTAGAGGCTCTGTCGCGGGCAAAGGCCGAAGAGGTCGCGAAAGACTTTGCAAATGCGCTTATCATAGCGGCGGACACCGTCGTCTGGGCAGGCGGCAGGATACTCGGCAAGCCCAAAGACGAAGCCGACGCAAAAGCCATGCTGCACCTGCTGTCGGATAATACGCACGAGGTTTACACCGGCGTGACGGTCATGTACGGCGGCAAAACCGTTGTCGGCAGCGAGTGTACGAAGGTTTTCTTCCGCAAGCTGTCGGAGGGCGAGATCGACCGTTATGTTCAGACCGGAGAGCCGATGGACAAGGCCGGCGCTTATGGAATTCAGGGCAGAGCCGCGCTCATGGTCAGGCGGCTCGAGGGCGACTATTTCAACGTAATGGGCCTGCCGCTGTGCAGGCTTGGCCAAATGCTCGAAGAGATCGGGGTGCATCTTTTTTGAACGTAAAAAATTATCTTAAGAAAAACGGAATAAAGCTCGGCGTTATCGTGCTCGTCATAGCGCTCGTCGCCGGGGCGGCATCCTATCTTCTCAAGGGAAACGCAGGACTTATACAGAATGTGTCGGGCACGGTCAAAGCACCGGTGCAGCGCATGGTAAGCTCCGTTGCCGACTGGCTGGAGAGCCTTTACGGATATCTTTACGACTATGACCAGCTCGTTGCCGAAAACGAGCGTCTGCGCGCGGAGCTGACCCAAGCTCAGGAGGAGGCACGAAACGGCGCCGCCGCCATCGAGGAAAACGAGCGCTTCCGCCAGCTGCTTAACTTCAAGGAAAAGCACAGCGATATGACGCTTGAATCGGCCAAGGTCGTCGCGTGGACGACGTCAAACTGGGCAAATTCGTTCACGATAAGCAAGGGCACGAACGCCGATATCGCCGTGGGTGACTGCGTTATCACCGAGTACGGCGTCATGGTCGGACAGGTGACCGAGGTCGGCTCGACATGGGCTACGGTTTCCACGGTCATCGACCTTAACACGAATATCGGCGCGCTCGTTTCCGAAAACGGCGCTTCCGGTCTGCTCGTCGGCGACTTTGCCATGATGCAGGAGGGCTGCGTGAAGCTCAGCTACCTTGCCGACGGTGCGCAGGTCTTCTCGGGCGACACGGTCATGACCTCAGGCTCGGGCGGCGCATTTCCCCAGGGCCTTGTTGTCGGAACGATAAGCTCGGTCAAGACCGAGGCCGGCGGTCAGATAGAGTATGGCGAGGTCAAGCCCGGCTGCGACCTCAACGCGCTCGTGCAGGTTTTTGTAGTAAAAGATTTTGAAGTGGTGGAATAATTGCTCAACAGACTGATTCAGGCTCTTGAATGGAAAAAAGTCCGCATGGTCATCCAATATGCGGTCTATATGCTGCTTGTCATGCTGCTGCAAAGCGTGCTGTTTTCAAAAATCAGCATTTTCGGCGCGAAGGGCTTTATAATCCCGGCTGCCGCAGTTGCCGCAGGCATATATCTCGGCGGAGTTCGCGGCGCGGTTTTCGGAATTTTCCTCGGACTTTTCACCGATATGGCCTTTTCCGAAACAACGGTGCTGTTTACGATACTGTTTCCGATGATCGGCTTCGGAGCGGGCTTTGCCTCGGAGTTTTACATCAATAAAAGCTTTTTCGCGTTCATGATATTCAGCGTGGCGGCGATACTGCTGTGCGGCATAGTGCAGCTTATCCACGCGCTTATCGGCGGCGGAACGGAGCTTGCCGCAGGATTGATCACGGTGCTTTTGCAGACCGTTTTGTCCGTGCTGCCGGTCATGCTGCTGTATCTTCCGTTTAAAGAAGGCGGAATAATGCACGCGCAATACTGATTGAGGATACCTGATGAACATTATTAAGAAAGAAAGACTTATAGCGCTTGCACTGGTGTTTGCAATGCTGATCACGGTGTATATCGTTGCCCTGTATAAGCTCCAGATAATCGAGGGCGAGAAGTATTACGAAGAAAGCCGCAATAATATGGTGACGACCAGCACCGTTACCGCCGCGCGCGGCAATATCCTTGACCGCTACGGCAGAGTGCTTGTTACCAATAAATCGTGCTATGACCTGACGATAAACACAGATGAGCTTTTCCCGAATGACGACAGCGTTGACTCAAACGCCGTTATCTTAAAGCTTGTCAACATGATCCGCGATTACGGCGACGATTACATCGACGATCTGCCGATAACGAAAAGTCCTCCGTTCGAGTTTGAAAACGTCAGCGAGCAGGATCAGGCGCGGCTTGACGCTTATATGAAAGCAAACAAAGTCAAGAAAAACGCAAGCGCCGTCGAGATACTCTCGAGCATGCGCGAGCGCTATGATATCGACAGCAACTACACCGCAGAAGAGGCAAGGATCATTGCCGGCGTGCGCTATGCGATAAATGTCAGATATCTCATAAACACCTCGGACTATATTTTCGTCAAGGATGCGGATATGAAGCTCATAGCCACGCTGCGCGAAAACAACATTGAGGGTATAAATATCAAGGAATCCTATGTCCGTGAATACGCAACTTCTGCTGCCGCGCACATCCTTGGCTACACCGGCGCGATGAGCGACAGCGACTATGCAAAATATAAGGATCAGGGCTATTCCGCCGATGCGACCGTCGGCAAGGACGGCGCGGAGTACGCCTTCGAAAAATACCTGCACGGAACAAACGGCACCGTGCGCACGACCTCCGCATCCGACGGCACGGTCATAAGCAAGGAATATATCGAAGAGCCGGAGCCGGGCAACAATGTGTATCTGACGATTGACATTGCCCTGCAGGAGGCCGCCGAGCTTGCGCTTGAAAACGGCGTAGCCTCCATCCAGGCAAAGATAGACTCAAAGAAAGAGCAGCAGATCGCCAGCGGAACATACACTGAAAAGCAGGATGTCATCGACGGCGCCTCCGTGGTCGTCGTAAACGTCAAAACCGGCGAGCCGCTTGCCATTGCAAACTGGCCGACCTATGATCCGTCCGAGCTGCTGGAAAAATACAATGAGCTGCTTGAGGATAAAAATGCTCCGCTTTATAACCGCGCGCTCCAGGGCGGCTATGCGCCCGGCTCGACCTTCAAGCCGTGCACGGCGATAGCCTCGCTGACCGAGGGAATAATAAACACCGGCACCACCATCCAGTGTACAGGCAGATATACAAGATACGAGCAGTATGGCTATGCGCCGTATTGCTGGATATATACGCAGAACAATCAGCATCTGACTCACGGATACCTGAACGTAACCGGTGCTATCCAGAACTCCTGCAACATTTTCTTCTATTCGGCAGGACATGACCTCGGCATAGATAAGCTCGATAAATATGCTGCCCTGTTCGGCCTCGGCGAGAGCACCGGCATCGAGCTGCCCGAATCCACCGGCAACATGGCAAATGCAAAAAACCATGAAGAGCTTACCGGCGAAGTTTGGACGATAGGCCAGACCATGCAGGCTGCTATCGGCCAGTCCGACAGCCTGTTCACGCCGCTGCAGCTTGCCGAGTATTGCGCAGCCGTTGCAAACGGCGGCGAGCGCCACAGCGCGTCGATACTCAAATCCGTGCGCAGCTACAGCTACGGCGATAACGTGTATGAACGCGAGGACGAGGTGCTCAGCAAGGTCGAAACCGCGCAGTATAACTGGGATGCCGTACACGAGGGTATGCGCCTTGTCGGCAAATCAAGCCTGCCAAACTACAGCATAACGAGCGTTGCAGCAAAAACCGGCACCGCCCAGAAGGGTGAAAGCATCGCAAACGACGGTATCTTCATCTGCTATGCGCCCTTTGACGATCCGGAGATCGCAATGGCCATCGTCGTTCAGAAGGGCGGCGCGGGCGCAAACTGCTCGGTCATCGCACGGGAAATACTCGAGGCTTACTTCAGCCTGAAATCCGCAACCGACGTTACCGACATCGAGGGCGAGCTGCTGCAGTGATAAAAAACCGCGCTTTTTGTCAAAAAAGGCGTTGAAAGAAACGGCAGCATTGTATATAATAAAACAGTAATTATAAAAAGTGTTTTTTATAATAGGAAATTTCGCAAACAGAATCGAGGGAAGCTTATGAATATTGCACTTATGGCACATGACAGAAAGAAGGAACTGATGGTCCAGTTCTGTATAGCTTATTGTGGTATTCTGGCCGAGCATTCAGTCTGCGCAACCAACACGACGGGCAAGCTTGTATCCGAAGCAACGGGACTTCCCGTGACGCTTTATCTGCATGCCGACCAGGGCGGCGCCCAGCAGATCGGAGCAAGAATATCATATAACGAGATCGACCTTGTACTGTTTTTCTGCGATCCGTCAAACCCCGGCGGCTTTGACGATATCAACAAGATCGAACGCCTGTGCGATCAGTATCAGATCCCGTTTGCAACCAATGCGGCAACCGCGGAGGTGCTCGTTCAGGGCCTGCGGCGCGGTGATCTTGACTGGCGCAATATCGTCAATCCAAAGCGCAGGTAGGCTGCATCGCCGAATTAAAACTCGAATGCTGTTATTGCTCAAGCAATAGCAGCATTTAGTGATTGAAAGGAATAAAATTTAGTATGGCAAAAGTTGCGCCGAGAACCCTGTCGGGCTTCATGGAGCTGCTTCCGGCAGACCAGATAAAGATGGAAAAAATGATGGAGACGCTCAGAAAGAGCTACTCCGTTTACGGCTTTGCTCCGCTTGACACGCCGGTGATCGAATCGGCGGAGGTGCTGCTTGCAAAGGGCGGCGGCGAGACCGAAAAGCAGATATACAGATTCAATAAGGGCGACAGCGACCTTGCACTGCGCTTTGACCTGACCGTTCCGCTTGCAAAATTCGTCGCGGCAAATTACGGACATCTGACGTTTCCGTTCCGCCGCTATCAGATAGGCAAGGTCTACCGAGGCGAAAGAGCACAGCGCGGCCGCTTCCGCGAGTTTTATCAGGCCGATATCGATATCATCGGCGACGGTAAGCTCGATATCATAAACGAGGCGGAAATCCCTGCGATAATCTATCGCACCTTCACCGCGCTCGGCCTCAAGGGGTTTAAAATAAAGGTCAATAACCGCAAGCTCTTAAACGGATTTTACAGCCTTGCCGGCATGAGCGAAAAGGCCGGAGACATAATGCGCACGGTCGATAAGCTCGATAAGATCGGCCCAAACAAGGTTCGCCAGCTTCTTATGGACGAGCTGCACATGTTCTCGCACAAGGCCGACGACGTTATGGACTTCATGGCCATAAGCGGCACGAATGCCGAGGTCATTGCCGGACTTGAGCGCTATAAGGGAATGGACGAGCTGTTTGACGAGGGCCTTGAGGAGCTCAAGACCGTCACAAGATACCTTGCCGATTTCGGCGTCCCGGAGGAAAACTTCGCAATCGACCTCTCGATAGCGCGCGGCCTTGATTATTACACCGGTACGGTTTACGAAACCGAAATGACTGCTCACCCCGAGATAGGCTCGATCTGCTCCGGCGGCAGATACGATGATCTTGCCGGATACTACACCGATAAAAAGCTGCCGGGCGTCGGAATATCGATCGGCCTTACGCGCCTTTTCTATGTTCTCAACGAGCAGGGCATGCTCTCGGACGAAACTGTGTCGGCTCCTGCCGATGCGCTCGTTATCCCCATGGCCGAGGATCTAGGCTACGCCATCGCCGCGGCAACCGCGCTGCGTGATGCAGGGGTGAGAACTCAGCTCTACTGCGAGCAGAAAAAGTTCAAGGCAAAAATGAGCTATGCCGATAAGCTCGGCATTCCATATGTGATCCTCATCGGCGAGGACGAGATCGCGGAAAACGTCGTCGCCGTTAAGAATATGACCACCGGCGAGCAGACAAAGCTCGGCTTTGCCGACGCTGCGTCGCTCATAAAGAAAGACATGGATGATCGCGCCTGTGCCGCGGTTATCAAAGAATAATGGAGGCAGAAGAAAATGACACAGTCAAGAACTCACACCTGCAATCAGCTCCGTATTGAAAATGTCGGAGAAAAGGTCAAGATCGTCGGATGGATGGAGAACGTCCGCGAGGTAGGCCAGAACTTTGCGTTTGTCATTGTCCGCGATTTTTACGGCACGACGCAGGTCGTCGTCGAGACCGAGGATATGATGAAGGTCATAAAGGGCATAAACAAGGAGAGCACCATCTCCGTCGAGGGCACAGTTCGCGAGCGCGCGAGCAAAAACCCCAAGCTCCCCACCGGTGATATCGAGGTCGTTCCCGAAAAGATCGAAGTTCTCGGCCGCTGCCGTTATAACGAGCTGCCGTTTGAAATAAACCGCAGCCGCGAGGCCGACGAGACCACACGCCTTAAGTACCGCTACCTCGACCTGAGAAATCCGGCCGTAAAGCAGAATATCATCCTCCGCTGCAACGTCGTCGCCGCCCTGCGCAAGGCGATGATGGAGCACGATTTCCTTGAGATAACAACGCCTATCCTCACCGCTTCCTCTCCCGAGGGCGCGCGCGACTATCTCGTTCCGGCAAGAAAGCACCCCGGCAAGTTCTATGCTCTGCCGCAGGCGCCGCAGCAGTTCAAACAGCTGCTCATGACCTCGGGCTTCGACCGCTATTTCCAGATAGCGCCCTGCTTCCGCGATGAGGACGCGCGCGGCGATCGTTCACCCGGCGAGTTCTATCAGCTCGATATGGAGATGTCCTTTGCCGGCCAGGAGGATGTTTTTGCCGTGATTGAGGATGTCCTGCCCCCGATTTTTGAAAAGTTCGGAACATACAACATATCCAACAAGGCACCCTTCCGTCGCATCGGCTATAATGAGTCGATGGAAAAGTACGGCTCGGATAAGCCGGATCTGCGCATTGACCTCGTCGTTGAGGATATCACCGCGCTCGTGTCCGGCACCGATTTTGCTCCCTTTGCCGAGGGAAACACCGTCAAGGCAATCGTCGTGACTGGCTGCGACCTTACCCGTAAGCAGATCGACAAGGTCTGCGCGGATGTTGAGGTTCAGGCAGGCATGAAGCCCTACTGGTTCAAGGTCGACGAAAACGGCGAGCTTGCCGGCGGCGTTGCAAAGTTCCTTCAGGATAAGAAGGCTGCCCTCACCGAGACTCTCGGCCTAAAGCCCGGCTGCCTTGTCGGCGTAACGGCAGGCAAGAAGGGCGAGGCGCAGAAGACCGCAGGCGTTATGCGAAAGATGCTCGGCGCGGCGGTTCCCGGCCATATGGATAAGGAGCGCTACGAGTTCTGCTGGATCGTCGATTTCCCGATGTACGAGATCGGCGAGGAGTCCGGCGAGCTTGAATTCTGCCACAACCCGTTCTCCATGCCCAACGGCGGCCTGGAGATCCTCGAAAAGGCCGAGCGCGGCGAGGTCGATCCGCTTTCGATCACCGCGTTCCAGTACGACCTCGTGTGCAACGGCGTTGAGTTGTCCTCGGGCGCCGTGCGTAACCACGATCCCGAGATCATGATAAAGGCGTTTGAAATGGTTCGCCTCGGTGAGGACGACGTTAAGGCCAAGTTCCCGGCTATGTACAATGCCTTCTGCTACGGCGCACCCCCTCATGCCGGTATCGCCCCGGGCGTTGACCGCATGGTTATGCTGCTTGCCGGCGAGGACTCCATCCGCGAGATCATCCCGTTCCCGATGAACAAGAACGCGCAGGATGTCATGATGGGCGCACCCTCCACGGTCGAGCAGAAGCAGCTTGACGAGCTGAACATAGCGATAACCTGCCCCGTCGAAGAATAAGAAAAATTATAAAGGGACTGCATTTTTCCGCAGTCCCTATTTTTGAAAACAGTGGTGGTAAAATATGCTTGCAACGATAAGATCGCTCGGAGTCAAGGGCATCGGCGGCTACGGCGTTTCCGTTGAGGTTTTCGTGTCCAACGGGCTTGTCAATTTTGATATCGTCGGTCTGCCCGACGCCGCAGTCAGGGAGGCACGCGAGAGGGTGCGCGCCGCGATAAAATCAAACGGCTTCAAATTCCCGGTCAGCCGCGTCACAGTCAATCTTGCGCCGGCGGACACGAAAAAGGCCGGAACGGTATACGATCTGCCGATAATGCTTGGCATTCTTGCCGCAACTGGCGTGATACGCCA
>ULXK01003684.1_pt1 | contig 63100 bp, 59 predicted proteins | sample 1961201 | NCBI WGS metagenome assembly ULXK01 (sample SAMEA4835836, study PRJEB28245) | human gut metagenome | biome: gut microbiome; material: fecal sample | place: Denmark | collected 2008
TATGCGGTCTCTAGCGATTCGCGCTTTGGTTTGCGCAGTGTGTACTCTGGTGGCCGCGTGGGCAGCTATTACTTGTGGAACTCGAACGGTTACACTAACGACCCTTCGTTAGGCGTGCGTGCCGTGGTTTCTCTATAATCTGGAATCCCCTCCGAGAAAATAGAAAACTATATATGGCACAAATTTAAAATATATAAATAAGCAATCTTCAAGCTTGACAGGCCTTGTGTCTGTCAGCTTGATTTTTTTATGCCATGAAACTGGAAAAATTTTGAAATAAAAACAGAAAAAAGTATTGACAAGCTTAAAATGGTTTGTATATAATTTGAAATATACAAAAGAAGAAAAGGTGGTTAATATGGCTGTAACTACAATAATAAAAACTATAAAATCAATACATCCAGATAGTATAATATTGGTTAAAGTTGGAAAATTTTACAATGTATATGGGAAAGATTCATATATATTATCATATTTTTTCAATTATAAATTAAAAGAATTGGATGGAATAGTAAGCTGTGGTTTTCCAATAGAAAGCATAAATAAAATAATGGCAAAATTAGAAAATAAAAAGATTAATTATTTGATTGTAGATAGAAGAAATAATTATGATGTTGATGAATTTTATGACAATAAAAATTTAAATACATATAACCAGACATATGAAAAAGCAAAACAATATATAAATTCAAAGCACAGAGTTGATAAAATATATCAATATCTAATACATAATTTAAATAATAAAAAATTAATAAATCAAATGGAAAAAGTGATTATAAATGAAGGAAGAAAAGTTTAAAATACTACAATTTATAAGGGAATTTATTGTAAGAGTTGAAAATGAATTAGAAAATTTCCCTAAAAAAGATATAGAAATAAAGAAAAGAATAAAAGATATAAGTTATGAATTATTAGAATTAGTATATAGAGCAAATTTGCTAGAAGAACCTAAAGAAAAAAAGAACTTACTTATAAAAGCAATAGCAAAAGTAAAAATAATAGATTTTTTAATAAACTTAAGTTATGATAGAGAATTACTACCACAAAAAAGGTATATTAAATTATCTGAAAAATTGGATGATATAGTTAAATATATATCAGGCTTATTAAAAACATATAATAAGCAACAATAGGGCATAGTTGTCTGGCTTGCGTCTTCGTATGTGAATGCGAACTCTAACAATTCGAACTTTGGTTTGCGCAATGTGAACTCTGATGGCAACGTGAACAACTATAACTTGTGGAACTCGAACGGTAACACTAACAACCCTTCGTTAGGCGTGCGTGCCGTAGCTTCTAAAAAACTGTGGTTACTATTACTAAGGTATAGTAAGAGAAGTTTTAGATAGAAACAAACTAATGTCCTTTAGTTTAAGTTATTCTTAAACTATAAACTAAAAATAGATAAATATATTTGTTAGTAACTTTTTAGCGAAGAGGAGTATATTTTAGTACTATTTTTGAGAGGAGAGTGTACAACTCTTCTTTTTATTATTACGTAAGCTATCATAACAAATTATACTACTTACTATGCAAGATAAATTTATTTTATTATTTTTGTATAAATGCAAGTTTTTTCTAAGCTTACGTTTAACAGTTCTATATCTTGCATATTTCCCATTAGAATCTCTACCAAGAAATATGAAATTATTAGTATCTCTATAAATTCTTGTTTTCTTATTTAAAAATAATTTTTCTTTCGATAAGAATTCTTTAATTTGTTCTAAACAATATTTTAAATATTCTTTTGAATGATGAAATAATAAAAAATCATCTTGATATCTTACATAGTATTTTATTTTTAACACTTCTTTAATATAATGGTCTAAATCATTTAAATAAAAAATTGCCAAAACTTGGCTTGTCATAGCACCTATTCCTAAACCGTTTTCTTCACTATCTATTATATCAAAAACAATTTTTAATGCCTCTACATCGTTTATTTTTCTTTTGAGTTTTTCTTTTAAAATATCATGGTCAATACTTGCAAAAAATTTACTTACATCAGCTTTTAAAATATAATATCTTTTGTACTTGATTTTACAAATTCTATGAAAATTAGAAGCCAGTTCTAGTCCTTTGCTGGTTCCCATATCTTTTCTGCTGGCTACATTTATACTTAACAAACAAGGAAGAAGAGCAGGGTATAAAATATATCTTGCCACTAAATGATTTACAATTTTGTCCTGAACATTTTGGCTTACTATGCGTCTTTCTTTTGGCTCATAAATTGTAAATATATTAACAGGACCGAGGAACATAAGCTCTATCCTTCAAAATATTATAAACTCTTGATACATAAGTAGCTTTATATTCTTTTAGATTAGCCACTTTCCTTTTACTTTTAGTATTTCTACAAACCTCATTAAATACATTTAAAATATTTTCAAAATTATAAATACTATCATATAGATTTTTTTTTCTTTTCATTTACTTTACAGTCCTTAATTTATCTTGTATTTTGTACAAAAAGTCATAAGCCTGACTAATTGATAAATCATCAATTTTTAATTTTAATATTTCATCTGCCATTACTTCTAATTGTTTGTTACTTAAGTAACTATTAGAATTTATTGGAGTTTCTTGAATATCAAAAGAAACTATTTCAATATTGTATGGAGTGCTTTTTAATAAGGTTAAATATTTTTGCAAAGAATTACAAGGAAATCCGCATTTAACAACAGTTTCATTGAGATTACCAAGTTTTAAATTTAACAGGTTAGAAACAATTTTAGCATCTTCATCTATAAAAATAAAAAATAAACCAGCTTTAAATAAATATAAAGTGTTAGGAGTGTAATTGTCAGAAGTTTTTAATTTTTGATATTTATCATATATTTTACTCATTAAAATCTTTCCTTTCATCTTTTGTAACAAATTCTAAAAAGAACTTTTATTTTTTAATAAATTAATTTTCTTTTGTATTATCATTTTCCATTTTTATCCTCCATTTCCATATACTGTATATAAATATACTATATAAAAAAACAACTGTCAATAGGTAATATTATATGCTAATATACTACATATAAGTATACTATACGTAAAATGAGTAATACTATATATTGGAGGGATAAAATGGAGAATTTTGGAAAAGTTGATATTATATTAGATAAATATTTAAAAGAACATAATATAAGCAGATCTAGTTTAACTAGAAAAACAGAATTGCAATATAGTCAAATTTTAAGATATTGTAGAAACGAGGTTCAAAAAGTTGACCTAACAATCTTGGCAAAATTATGTACTGTATTACAATGCGATATACAAGATATATTGCAATTAACTCGAGAAACAGAAAAATAATTATAAAAAACTACTTTAAATTTAAAAAAATGTGGTATAATGAGACAGGATGAAAGGGGAAAATATTATGTTAGAGATATTCAGAACAGATTTAGAAACAAATAAAACAGAAATTGTAACCAAATATGAAAAAGGTAATTGGATCAATATGATATCCCCGAGCGAAGATGAGATAATGGATGTGTGTAAAAATTTAAAAATAAATGAAGACTTTATCCGTTATGCATTAGATTATGAAGAAAAAGCCAGAATTGATGTTGAAGAAGATGACAATACCATATTATTTATAATAGATGTTCCAATCAGAGAAAGAGAAGGAGACTCATTAATTTATACAACAATGCCGATTGGTATTATCTTTGTTAGAGATGATTATTTAATTACTGTATCAATAAAGGAAAATAGTATTATTCAAGATTTAAAGAAAAATGATATGAGAAATATTATTACATACAAAAAAAGTAGATTTTTATTACAAATATTATATAGTAATGCTTCAATGTATTTAAATTTATTAAAGAAAATAAATAAAGAAACTGAAATTGCGGAGTCGATACTAAAAAACTCAATGAAAAATAGAGCATTGTTAAAATTATTAAACTTAGAAAAGAGTTTAGTGTATTTTACAACATCTTTAAAATCAAATGAAGTTGTAATGGAAAAAACAATGCGTGGAAAAATAATTAAATTATATGAAGAAGACGAAGATATATTAGAAGATTCTATTATTGAAAATAAACAAGCTATTGAAATGGCTAAAATATATAGTGATATTTTAAATGGGACAATGGATGCATATGCTTCAATAATTTCCAACAACTTAAACAGGGTTATGAAGTTTTTAACATCAATAACAATTATCTTATCAATACCAACAATGATAGCAAGCTTTTGGGGAATGAATGTGCCAGTTCCAATGCAATATAATCCATATGGATTTATAATATTAATTGGATTTTCAGTAATAATTTCTATAATTGCAACGGTATGGCTTAATAAAAGAGATATGTTAAAATAAATTGTAAAAATTCTCCTTTAATGGAAAAAATAATAAAATGCAAAAAGTATAAAATGACGAAAAATGAATATACTTTATAGTGAAAACTTTTAAAATTATTTTTAAAGGAGGATGTAATATAATGAAGGTAATAGATACAATTGCTTTAGTTTTAATAATAATAGGAGCAATTAACTGGGGATTAGTAGGAATATTTAATTTCAATTTAGTAGATGCAATATTTGGTGCTATGTCAGTTATAAGTAGAATAATTTATATTCTAGTAGGAATTTCTGGATTATGGGCAATAAAATTATTATTTGATAAATAAAAGAAAAAATATGGGGCTGAATTGCTATTGCAATTCAGCTCTTTTCCTTTACAAACTAGAAAAATATGGTATAATATACAAAGTATGTGAATAGCAAGGAGGAGAAAAAATGCTTACAGCTACAGGAGTAACAATTAGATTTGGAAAAAGAACTTTATTTGAAGATGTAAATATAAAGTTTAACAAAGGATGTTGTTATGGAATAATAGGTGCAAATGGTGCAGGAAAATCAACATTTTTAAAAGTTTTATCAGGCGAACTTGAACCAAGCAAAGGTGAAGTAACAAAAGAAAAAACAGAAAGATTATCTGTTTTAAAACAAGATCACTTTGCTTTTGAAGAATACACTGTTATGGACACAGTAATTATGGGAAATGATGAACTATATAAAATAATGAAAGAAAAGGATGCAATATATGCAAAGCCTGATTTTTCAGAAGAAGATGGAATGAAAGCTGCTAAATTAGAGGAACGTTTTGCAGAATTAGATGGATGGAATGCTGAATCAGATGCGGCAGTGTTATTAAATGATTTAGGAATAGCACCAGAAAAACATTATGAACTTATGAGCAACCTAGAAGCAAAAGATAAAGTAAAAGTATTGCTAGCACAAGCATTGTTTGGAAACCCAGATATACTTTTACTTGACGAGCCTACAAACGATTTAGACTTAAAAAGTATTAGCTGGCTTGAAGAATTTTTAATAAACTTTGAAAATACAGTTATTGTTGTATCACATGATAGATATTTTTTAAATAAAGTTTGTACACATATTGCAGATGTTGACTTTGGAAAAATTAAAGTATACCCAGGAAACTATGATTTCTGGTATGAGTCTAGCCAACTTGCATTAAAGCAAATGAAAGAAGCTAATAAAAAGAAAGAAGAAAAAATTAAAGAATTACAAGACTTTATTGCAAGATTTAGTGCAAATGCTTCAAAATCAAAACAAGCAACATCTCGTAAAAAATCATTAGAAAAAATTGAATTAGATGAAATTAAACCATCTAACAGAAGATATCCATATGTTGATTTTAAACCGGATAGAGAACCAGGAAAAGAAATTTTACACGTTAAAAATATATCTAAAACAATAAATGGAGAAAAAATATTAGATAATATTTCATTTACAGTAAAACAAGATGATAAAATAGCATTTTTAGCAGATAATGAAAATGCAAAAACTGTGTTATTCCAAATTATAGCAGGTGAACTTGAACCAGACGAAGGAGAAGTAGTATGGGGTACAACAATTACATCAAGCTATTTTCCAAAAGATAATAACTATTTATTTGAGTCAGACTTATCAATTACAGATTGGTTAAGACAATATTCAAAAGATCCTGATGAAACATATGTAAGAAGCTTTTTAGGAAGAATGTTATTTTCAGGCGAAGAAGCACTTAAAAAAGTAAATGTACTTTCAGGTGGAGAAAAAGTAAGATGTGTTCTTTCAAAAATGATGTTATCAGGAGCAAACTTTTTAATTTTTGACGAACCAACAAATCATTTAGATATGGAATCTATTACAGCGTTAAACGAGGGAATGAAGAAGTTTAAAGGAAATATGCTATTTACTTCACATGATCATCAATTAACTCAAACTGTTGCAAATAGAATTATTGATATAAAAGCAGATACAGTAATAGATAGAGAAGTTACATATAATGAATATTTAGGAGTAGAATAAAAAATAATAAAAGGAGTAATATTATGTTTTGTAATAAATGTGGTGCGGAGATAGATATAAATGATAAGTTTTGTAATTCGTGTGGAGAAAAAATTGAAAATAAAGATATTGGAAGTATTATTTTTAAGAGAGAAAAGCAATATTATGGCTGTATAGTTCCTATAAAAGTATTTATGGATGGAAACTTAGTAGCAACATTAAACAGTAATACAGAAGTAACAGTAAATACAACAATAGGAAAACATAAAATAATGTTTGACTTGTGGAGTGGAAACGGAGCCGAAGAAATTGAAATAACAAAAGAACATCCTAATGTAAAAGTTACATTTAAATTAAAGATGGGAGTAGTTACTACAAAACCACAAATAATTAAAATAGAAAATATATAGGAGATAAAAATGGAAGAAAAAATATGTAAAAATTGTGAATATAAAAATTCACCAGATGCAAAATTTTGCTTTAATTGTGGTAAAAATTTAGATGAAAATCAGATAGAAAATAATGAAAAAACCACAAATGTTAACTCAAAAACTAATGTACTTGCTATTTTAAGTCTTATTTTTGGAATTTTAAGTATTTTATTTACAAGTATATGGTTTCCTATGTTAGCAATAACATTTTCGATATCAGCTAAGAAAAAAATAAAATTATTTAATGAAAAAGGAAATGGTCTTGCTACAACTGGTTTAGTACTTGGAATTATAGGTATTATAATTTGGGCAGTGTTTTTGGCAATAAGAATATTAGCAATTACTGTACAATAATATAAAATTATTTTAATCTAAAATAATTAATTAGTAAGAAAGGACAAATAATGGATACACAAGAAAGAATTGCAAATATAATTGCAGAAGAATTAAATATAAAATTAGTGCAAGTTGTAAGAACAATTGAATTAATTAATGAAGGTAATACAATACCTTTTATTGCACGTTATAGAAAGGAAGTAACTGGTGGACTTTCAGATGAAACCTTAAGAGATTTAGGTGAAAGACTTACATACCTTCGTAACTTAGAAGCAAGAAAAGAAGAAGTAAAAACATCAATTGAAAATCAAGGAAAACTTACAGACGAAATAGTTGCAAACTTAGAAAATGCTAAAACATTAGCAGAAGTTGAAGACATATATAGACCATATAAACAAAAGAAAAAGACAAGAGCTACAGTTGCTAAAGCAAAAGGTTTAGAGCCATTAGCTGAAATTATATTAGCTCAAACAGAAAAAACACCAATTGAAGAAATTGCAAAACAATATGTAAATATTGATAAATTATCAGGGGAAGATAAAAATAACAAAGAAAAAGTTGTAGCAAGTGTGGAAGATGCTATTCAAGGTGCAAAAGATATTATTGCAGAAATTATATCAGATAATCCTGAATACCGTAAGCAAATTAAACGTATTTGCTACAGAGAGGGCGTTATAATAACTAAAGCTACAAAGCCAGAAGAAAAAACAGCATATAATATGTATTATGAATTTAGCGAAAAGGTAAATCATTTACCTAGCCATAGAATTTTAGCTATTAATCGTGGAGAATCTGAAGAATTTTTAAAAGTAAAAATCGAAAAGCCAGAAGATAAAATTTTAGATTTAATAAATAGAGATATTATTAAACAAAAAACTCAATTTACTACAATATTAGAAGAGACAATTGAAGATAGTTGGAGCAGATTAATTGAACCATCTATTGAAAGAGAAATTCGTTCTGACTTAACAGAAAAAGCAGAAACTCAAGCTATTAAAGTATTTGGAAAAAATGCAAAACCTTTACTTTTAGCAGCACCTTTAAAAGGTTTAACAGTAATGGGGTTTGACCCAGCATATCGTACAGGTTGTAAAATTGCAGTAATTGACGAGACAGGAAAATTACTTGCAACTACAACTGTATACCCAACAGAACCACAAAATGATGTAAATGGTGCAAAAAAAGAGCTAAAAACTTTAATTGAAAAATATAAAGTTGATATTATTGCAATAGGAAATGGAACAGCTTCAAGAGAATCTGAAAGCTTTGTTGCAGATATGATTAAAGAAATTGAAAGACCACTTCATTATGCAATTGTAAGTGAAGCTGGAGCATCTGTATACTCTGCTTCAAAACTTGCAACAGAGGAATATCCAGATATAAACGTATCTTTAAGAGGTGCAATATCAATTGCAAGAAGGTTGCAAGATCCACTTGCAGAACTTGTAAAAATAGATCCAAAAGCTATAGGAGTAGGGCAATACCAACATGATGTTGACCAAAAGAAATTAACAGAAAGTTTAACTGGTGTTGTTGAAGATGCAGTAAATGAAGTTGGAGTTGATGTTAATACAGCTACACCATCATTACTTTCTTATGTAGCAGGAATAAATAAAAGCATTGCAAATAATATAGTAAAATACCGTGATGAAAATGGTAAATTAGCTGAAAGAAAAGAACTATTAAAAGTTCCTAAATTAGGAAAAGCAGCATTTGAGCAATGTGCAGGATTTATTAGAATTCCTGGTGGAAAAAATGCTTTAGAAATTACAGGTGTTCACCCAGAGAGTTATTCTGTTGCAGAAAATTTACTTAATAAATTAGGATACAAAAAAGAAGATTTATTAAATAAAGAAAAACAATCAGAAATAAAAGCTAAATTATTAGAAGTAAATGTAAAAGAAACGGCTAAAGAACTTGATGCTGGTGAAATGACTTTAGCAGATATTATTGAAGAAATGTCAAAACCAGGTAGAGACCCAAGAGATGAAATGCCTAAGCAAATATTAAGAGCTGATGTACTTAAATTTGAAGATTTAAGAGATGGAATGGTTTTAACAGGAACTGTTAGAAATGTTACAGACTTTGGTGCTTTTGTTGATATAGGTGTAAAACATGATGGTTTAGTACATATTTCACAATTAAGTAATAGCTTTGTAAAAAGTCCATCTGATGTAGTATCGGTTGGGGATATTGTAAAAGTTAAAGTTATTGGAATTGACCAAGAGAGACAAAAGGTTCAGCTTTCAATGAAAGATGTATAAAAAATGAGTGAAAGAATATATTTTATATTTTTTCACTCATTTTTTTGTATACATTTTCTTTTAAATCTAAATACCTTTCATTAAATGCTAAATTTTGTTTTGGATAAACAGGTGGTAGAACACTTAAAATTAAGCAAGGTTTAGATTTAAAAAGCTTTAAAATACCAGTTGGCTTTCTAAAACTAAACACAAATGGAATAATTGGTACATTATTTTTTGAAGCAATTTTAAATGCACCATTTTTAAAATTACGTAATTTATTGTAATATGGCCACAAAGAAGCTTCAGGGTAAAAATGTACTACTTTATTTTTAGCTAATAAATCATCAATTGCTTTATAAAAATTTTCTTTACAAGAAATTTTTTCTGGTATAGGAATAGCATATAACAAACGTACTAAATGCCTAACCACAGGCATTTTAAAACCATCAGTTTTAGCAGTGTAATATATTCTTCTAGGAAACCATGCAAGACCAAGCATGGCACAATCTATATATTGTACATGGTTTGATACTGAAATAGCACCAGATTTAATATTTTTTAAATTTTCTTTTCCTTCAATTCTTAGTCCAAAAATAATTTTAGAAATTAGAAAAATAATTGGTGCAACTATGATGTAGTAAAATAAATTTGATATTAACTTGAAAAATATATTATTTTTTACATAGTTATAATTTAAGCCAATATCGAATTTAAGTGGTTCCCACATTTTTATTATATCTTCATTTTCATTATTTACATTTGATTGTAAATCCTCTTTCATTTACTATATTTCCTTATTTCATCTATTATAAATTCGCAAATTTTGCTACAAGCATTTTTATCGATATTTTGTTTTTGTGCTTTTATTATATTTTCCACTTTATTTTTATCATCTAAAAGAGATATTACTGCATTTTTTATATCAGTAGTATTTTTACAGCTAATAGACATTCCACGGCTTTCAAAAAATTCAGCATTATATGTTTCACAACCAGGGATTGGCATAGTATGAATAATAGGAACATTTATTGTGGCAGCCTCGGTTGTTGTAAGCCCGCCGGGCTTAGTTAATAAAAGCTCACTTATACACATATACTTATAAATTTGTGGAGTAAAGCCTATAGGAATTACTTTATTTGAGTCATAATTATTTGAAATATCTTCATAAACTTTTTTATTATTACCACAGGCAACTAAAATCGTTTCAGAAATTTCATTTTGCAAAACATCTATTATACCTGTAACATTTCCAAAGCCCATACTTCCTGTCATAACTAATATATATTTTTTATTTTTATCTAAATTTAATTCAGCAAATATTTTAGATTTATCTAAATTTTTACTGAAATTAGTTGATACAGGAATACCAAAAGGTATTAGCTTTTCACGGCTGATACCTTTTTTAGTAAAGTCTTCAATTAAATCTTTATGTGGAATTATAAAATAGTCTGGATTAGTTTCAGGCCAAAATGGAATTGATTTATAATCTGTTGCAATTGCAATAAAATGTATGTCATGTTGTTTTTTTATAGCAGTTAAAACTTCAGCAGGAAATAGGTGAGTAACTACAACATAATCATATTTATTTTCAACAATATAATTATATAATTTTTTTCTATGTAACCTATTTACACCATAAACTGGAGATGTAATTTTGGTCTTTTCATATAATTCACCCAATTTATAAACTCTTTTAAAAACAGCACCATTTCCTTTTGTGGAACTAATATATAATTTATTTACAACATTAGCTATTTTATAATTTATTAAGTCCAAATATTCTTTAAAATCAACTTGAACTCCCATAACTCTTAATTCCTCTGCTATAGCACTTGCAGCAGAATTATGGCCACCGCCTGTACTACATGATAGAACTAAAACTTTAAACATAAAATGTCCCCTTATTTAAATTGTTCTTGAATTTCATTTACTTCATCATAATGATTATTTAAAATATCTAAAAATACCTTTGCAATCTCTGGGTCAAATTGTGTTCCAGAGCATCTCTCAATTTCAGCTTTTACAACATCTAAACTTAAAGGATCACGATAAGTTCTTCTTGATGTCATTGCATCATAAGTATCTGCAACGGCTGCTATTCTTGCAAGATAAGGAATATCGTTTCCTTTTAACTTTCCAGGGTAACCGTTTCCGTCAAATCTTTCATGATGATGCTTTACGATTGGTATAATATCTTGAAATACCTCTGCATTACACAAAATATGAGCACCAATTGATGGATGGTTTTTAATTTGTGAATATTCATCATCTGTTAGCTTAGATTCTTTTAATAAAATGCTATCAGGAATACCAATTTTTCCAATATCATGGAATAAACCACCAACTTCTAGAGTTTTTAAATCTGAATCAGATAATCCTAAATATTTTCCAATTAGGACAGAATATTTAGAAACTCTATCTGAATGACCTCTAGTATATGGGTCCTTAGCTTCAACAGTATATCTTAAAGTTTGAATACTATCTAAGTAAGCTTTTTCTAGTTTTTCATAAGTAGAAGAAAGCTCTTCATTTATTCTTTTAATTTCATTCATTTGCTCAATTGATTTGATTCCAGACTCAATTAAAAGAAGTAACTGATCAAACTTGTCACTCTTTTCACAATAACCTTGAATATCTAATTTTCTAATTGTCTCCAAAGGTGGAGCTAAATCTTTATGACCAGTTAGTAACAAAATATATAATTCTTTGTTAAATTTACGTATTTCTTCAACTACTTGGTCACCATGAATAGGTGTCATAATAAAGTCCAAAATCATTAAATCAAAATGTTCATTTTTTACTTTTTCAATAGCCTCCATTGGATCAGTAACACCTGTAAAATCGTAACCAGATCTTTTTAGGAAAATTGACAAAGAATCAACAATTCCTTCCTCATCATCGACTGCTATAATTCTATAGCCTTTATCATTTGCACTTTGCATGTTTTTTCTCATAATCTCACCTCAATGTTTATAGTAATAAGTATACTCAAGATGACAACAACATTATATCATAGTTTGTCGAAATGTACAGTATTTCACACAAAAAAATCTAGTATTTCGTTGAGAATACTAGATTTTATACATATGAGTTAATATTTAAAGTGGTAATATAATATTAAATGTAGTGCCTTTTCCTTGTTCTGTTTCAAAAGTCATATTTCCATTGAAATGAGCACGTATTGTAGAATATGACATAAATAATCCAAGTCCAGTACCATTTTTGCCTTTTGTAGTTATCATTTCTTTAAATAATTTCTTTTGAACTTCATCAGGTAAGCCACATCCATAGTCTTTTACAGAAATTATAATATTGTTATTTTCCTTTTTTAATATTAAGTCAATTTTATTATCAGGTTTACCATCATAGGCTTGTATTGCATTTGAAATCATATTGTTTATAACTTGAACTAAACTATTTATATTTCCTTTTAATACAGTTTGTTCATTTACTTGCATAGAAACATTTAATTCTACTAGAGCATTTTTTAATTCATGTTTCATTAAAATATTTACACGTTTTACTAATTCGTCTAAAGTAAATGAAACAGCTTGCTCTTCAGACATTGTAACAGCTTGACCTTTAACTGCTGTAATAATATCTGACATATATTCTGTGTATGAACGAATTTTTTCAATCCAATCTTTCATATCTTTTGCAATATCATGATGGTCTTGGACAGTAACTTCAGGGTCTCCTACAGATGCCTCATATTCTTTTACTAAATCTGTTAATCCTTCAGCTGCACCAGATATAGACATTATAGGTGTTTTTAAGTTATGAGCAATGCCACCTATAAGTTGACCAAGTGAAGCTAGACGTTCCCTTTCCATAAGCATATTTTGATTATCGTGAATTTGATCAACGTAATTTCTTGTTATATCTTGAATTTTATTAAAAGCTAAAATTAGGTCTGCCATTTCGTCATTAGATGTAATTGGTAAGTTTTTTTCAAAAACAATATTTTCTGAATTTGAAATGTTATCCATACCATCATTAACATTTTTAATATCATTTGATAATCCTTTTCCAATATAAACAACGAATATTAAGTTGAATATAATTAGAATAGCAGTAACTATAATAAATGGTGTTATAACTCCATTAGCAAACACAAAGAAGCGAATTCCAGCAAAATAATCTCCTTGGTCGGTATGTACTTTTATAACAGCAGCTTGTGAATTCTGACCATAATATTCAAAAATATGTCCATTCATTTCATCATAATATGTAAGAGCATATTTTATAAAAAAGTCATTTATAGTTTCTGGAGAATAATAAACACTTCCATCTTCTGCAGATAAAATTACGTAGTGGTCTCTTTCTGAGTTTAAAGATAAAGTATTTAATTTTTGTTGTACTTCACTTAAAGTGTAAACTTTTGAACTATCAAATTCTTTTAATAATTCATTTCTATAAATATTATATAATAAATTTCCTTTTTCAGTTGTCATAATAGTGGTGCTAAGTAATAATAACAAAATAAAGGAATATAAGAATAGAGGGACTATTTCTATTAATAATTTTTTAAAAATTTCTAGCCTAATACCACCTTTTTTATTTCCTACAATGGCAGATGATTCAATAAGTTTGCTTTCAAAAAAGTTTTTTCCTATCATATAAGAAATTATTGAGTAAACTGTTCCAAAAGATAGTATAACAATACACAATTTTAATAATAATTCAAAATCAGTTTTGAAAACTACTAACAAAATTCCGCAAATAATGGCAGGAATAAAAGATAAAAGAAGTATCATTATGTATGGGTAATTAAAGCATTTTTCTCTTATTTTTAATAAAGTTGTTTTGCTAGCATTTGAATTAAAGTTTATTCTGCTATATACAAATCTAAAACCAATATAAACTAATGCAACTATAATTGCAGAAAGTATAATAAATTGATGTGTGTATTTAATTCCGACTACCTCAACCTGAAAATTGTTATCAATAGAATTTTGAGGATAATTTAGAATAGCCGGTAATGTAAAGTATAATATTATCATAATTAATGTTGCAATAAAAGCATCTAACAGTGCTAATGTTTTATATGATCTGATTCTTGGTACATTTAATTTCATTTTTTAACCACCTATAAATTTATTTTTCATTAAATAATTTATTACAGCTTGTAGGTAATCTTCGGTTACTATAGGCCATGATAAATTTAATTTTTCCAAAATAGAGTTTGTGCATGTATTATCAAGAATTACACCATTTAAATTATTAGTTTTTATATTAGCAAGATATCCTGTAATTCCAAAATAATTATTTTTACTATTTAATATAAGTTTTTCGAACTCTTCAATACTACAAGTTTTCATATTAATATTATGCTTTTTCAAAAATTCGAATAAATAATTAAAATCAAGGTAATTTTGATTAAATAAATGATAAATTGTTAAGTTGTTTTTACGCGTATCATTTATCAATAATGACACTATAAAGTTTGCACAATAGTCTACTGGAGTAAATTCAACAGGAAAATGTAAGAGTTCTTCAGGTATACAATGTAGATTAATTACAGCAGATATTCTATTTAAAAATGCGTTTTCATTTGCGTTTTGTTGGAATACTCCATCTGAAAAACGGTTAGTGATATTTCCCATCCTATAAATAGTAGCACATAAGTTATCATTTTTACAAGCATTTAATATCAATTTTTCTGCTTCAAATTTACTTTTTACATAAACATTATCTTCATAACTTTGACCGATATAAAAATCTTTCTCAGTAAAAGTAATTTCAGGACTTTTTACTAAGCCATATCCAGAAACAGAAATTGTAGAAATATAATGCAAAGGAATATTATATTTAATACAAAAATTAGTTATTTTTTTAGTACCTGCTACATTTGTATTATAAAATTCTTCATATTTTCCATAATGTTTTACTAAAGCAGCAGAGCTTATTACACAGTTAATATTATTTCCAAGGAAATCATATTGTTCATCTGGTAAATTAAAGTTATCTTTTAAAATATTTCCTGTTATTAAGTTAATTCTATGACTGTAATTTCTAAGGTTTTCATTTGGAAAATAAAAGTGGAATTTTTCATAAAACCTTTCTATTGCATTTATATTATCTTTTTCACGTATAACACAATATATTCTTGATTTTGTTTTTGTCAATAATTCATACAAAATATGAGAGCCCAAAAAACCAGTAACACCAAACAGTAGGATATTATTAAAAGTATTTGTGCTGTTAATAGGCTTTATTAAATTCTCTATAATAGGAATTTCATTTTGAGAAGCGCCTAAATTAGAATTGGAATTTCTTAATATATGTGAAGCTAGCTCTCTAATTGTTTGATAATCATAGAAATCCTGAGTATTTATGTTATAGCCTATACTATATAATTTAGTTTGAGCTTTTATAATTGTAAGTGAATCTACATAATAGTCAAAAATATTTGCAGTTACACTTAGTTCTGGCACTTGTAATAATTCACAGAAAATATTATGCAATGTATGTTCAACTTTATTACTAGGTTTTACCAGTTCTTTTGATTCATTTAAAGCAGGAAGTGGTAATAACTTTTTATTTATCTTTCCGTTTCCAGTAAGAGGAAGCTCTTGCAAACTAACATAATATTTTGGAACCATATACATAGGTAGTAATTTTTGTAAATAATTTTTTAAGTTTTTTTCATTAATATTTTTGTTACTTACATAATAAGCACATAAAACCTTAGTACCTTTTATATCTAAAGCTGATACATAGCAGTCTTTTATATTAGGATAATTTAAAATTCTAGACTGGATTTCTCCAATTTCTATTCTAAATCCATTTATTTTTACTTGAAAATCACTACGACCAATACATTCCATAATTCCTGTATCATATAATTTAACAATATCTCCGGAATCATACATTAATCCATTTTCTATAAATGGACAAGCAATAAATCTAGATGCTGTCATTTTTGGTAGTTCAACATAACCTTTTGAAAGCCCTTTACCTGCAATATATAGTTGACCGTTATATCCAAATGGAACCAAATTAAGGTCACTATTTAGAACAAATAAATTAGTGTTATCTGCTGGAATTCCAATTGGAACTGTAGCATATTCATTTTCGGTATATTCATAAATCATACAACCAACAGTAGCTTCTGTAGGTCCATATTCATTAAATATATGAATAGGATGAACAAATGCTGTAGAAATTTTTTGGCAACTTTCATTTGTTAAAATATCTCCACCAACAATTAGCTTTGTAACAACAGATTCAGGAGAAGCCAAATCTTGTAACAAGTTTAAGTGTGCAGGTGTTAATTTTATAATTTGTACTTTTTTATCATCTATAATTTCTTTTAGTAACAATTGAGGATTAGAATTCTCATAAATGTAAATGGTGTTTCCAGACACAAGAGGAGTGAAAACAGAGGTTACTGTTAAGTCAAAAGAAATTGAAGAATATAAAGGAAAATTAGTAGTTTCTCCATTTACATATTCTTTATTTGCCCACATAATATAATTTGACAAACTTTCATGAGCAATTTTTACTCCTTTAGGGTTTCCAGTAGAACCAGAAGTATAAATAATATAAGCTAAATCTTGTAAATCTGGTTTATATTTATTTTCATAAATTGTTGTTGCATTAGGTAGTGATATACCTAAGCAAAGGTTATCTAAATCTTCTAATTTAGTATTAGTTAATATTTTTTTGCAACTACTATTTTGAGCAATATATTTAACACGTTCTATTGGGTAAGAAACATCAATAGGAATGTAACAAGCACCCAACTTTAATACTGCTAAAATGCTCACAACAAGCTCAATTGAATTAGGAAAAAATAAACAAACTTTATCTCCTTTTTCAATATTATTTTCATACAAATAATCAGCTAAATAATTTACACAATTATTAAGTTCTTTATATGTGAATTTAGTGTTTCCAAAACATAGAGCTAATTTATCAGGATTTTCTGCTACTTTTTCTTCAAATAAATCAATTACAGTTTTTGTTATAGGGAGGTTAATTGGTTTATTATAAGTATTAAGAATAAACTGTTTTTCCTCTGGTAAAACTAATTCTAATTGATTTGTTGATATATTTGGGTTATTAATAACTTGATTTATTATTGATATAATTCTTTGGTGAAGTTGCTGTATATCTTTTTCAGTATATTTGGCAAGTTGGTAATCATAGGCAATACTTAGTTCACCAGTGTCATTTATATCAAACAAATGAATATCTAACTCATCCATATTTGTATTGCTATGAGTCCATCTAGTAGTATAAGGAATATCGTTAATACTACCATTAGATTTATTTATTTGATATGAAATCATTATATTGTATAAATTTGGTATAGAAGAATCTTGCGCTCTAACATACTCAAGAATTGCTTGATATGGATATTTTTGATGTCTAAAAATAGACAAAGTTTCCACACTCATTTTTGATGCGAATTCAGAGAATAAAGTATTTTCCTCCAAATTTACTAAAAATGGTACTGTACTAATAAACATACCAGCAGTATTTTTTTCTTTGAAATTGGTTCTATTTAAGATAGGAGTACCAATAACAAAGTTTTTTTCATTAGTCACTTTCCCAATATATAGTGAAAAAACAGACATAAAAAAGTGATAACAAGATATATTATTTAACTTGCAATAATCATTTATTTTATTCATTTTTTCTTTATCAATTAAAAAACATTCTCTACTAGAACTGCACATTGCAAAACTGTCTATTGATTTTGTTGATAAACTTGCTGGAGTAAATGGATTTTCAAATAAATTTTCCCAAAACATTTTATCATTATTATATTTTTCACTTGATAAATATTTTTGTTCAGAATTTATATAATCTACATATGATGTTTGTAAAAATTCAAGAGTGGTGTTATTTAAAAAACTAGAGTAAAAATTCATAAGTTTTGGAGCTATTTGATTAACTGTTTGAGCGTCAGAAATTATGTGATGCACAGTTAATACAACTCCTCCAGTAGCATCTGGAAGACTAAACATTGTGAAATGAAATAAATTAGAGTTTATCATATCAAATTTTCTTTCACAATCATTTTTTTCAAATTTATATAGTTCATCTAAAGAAGAAAAGGAGATATAGTCAACATTAAAGGGCGAAAATTCCCCTATGTATTGCTTTATATCTCCTTTTTCATCAAAACAAAGTTTAATAAGAAAACTATCATTTGTTTTTACATATTCATAGATAGATTTCTTTAATAAATCAAAACTAATTTTATCTTTTATAATTATTGTTCCACCAATGTTATTAACAGAGGTATTCTTAAAGAATTGCTCTGTGTACCAAATTGATTTTTGAGGATTAGTTAAATCATATAAATTCTTTTCCATAATAAAAATTTCCCCTTTTTATGTTTTGCAAAAATTATAGCTAAATTATATATGAAATTAATTAAAAAATCAATAAAAATAATGTAAAAAAATGGAGAATATTGGGAATTTCAAAAATGTTAGTTTAAATTTATAAAAGATGTTCATAATTAAAGTAAATATATATGAAAATAGGAGAAAAGAATGGAAGAGTACATTAGAAAAAAGCAAAATAAATCTAGAATAAAAAAATATATTTTAGGTACATTTATTAGTATTTTAATAGTTATTTTATTAGCACTTACATATGTGTTGTATTATGGAATTGAAACTCCTACACAAATAATAAATAAGCAATATGACGCAACTAGAATTTCACAAACAGTAGATGAAGTAAAAACCGAAAATGAGACAATTACTCAAATGCTAGAAAGTGTAAATGAAAGCATAGTGGGAATTTCGAAACTTAAAGGAACAGGTAGTTCTATATTTGTAAAAGATAGTACATCAAAATTAGGGCTAGGAACAGGGATGATAGTATCAGAAAATGGCTACATTCTAACTAATGAACATGTGTCAGGAGAAAAATATAGCAAATGTTATGCGACACTTTCAACAGGTAAAAACTATCAAGGAAATGTGGTGTGGTCAAGTTCAGATTTAGATTTAGCAATTGTAAAAATAAATGCAAAAGATTTAAAATATGTCACTTTAGGAGATTCGTCTAAAGCAAGATTAGGACAAATGGTATATGCAATAGGAAATCCAATAGGTTTTGAATTTCAAAGAACAGTTACTTCTGGTATTGTAAGTGCAACAAATAGGACAATAGTATTAAATGAACAAGACGAAATTGGAAATGAAAAATCTTCATATATGGAGGATTTAATACAAACAGATGCAACTATAAATCCGGGAAATAGTGGAGGACCTTTGATAAATGAGAGTGGAGAAGTTATTGGTGTAAATAGTGTAAAAATTACATCAGCAGAGGGAATTGGATTTGCAGTTCCAATAAATTCAGTAAAGGCAATATTAAAAAGTTTTATTTCAACAGGAGGGTTTGAAGAAGCGTATTTAGGAATTTTTGCATATGACAAAAATGTAATACCATATTTAGATAGTAACTTACAGTTAGACAAAGGAATTTATGTGGTACAAGTTAATGGAAATTCAGCTGCTGCAAAGTATGGAATACAAGAAAAAGATGTATTGCTAGAAGTTGATGGATTATCCCTAGAAAAAATGTGTGATTTAAGAAGTTATATTTATTCCAAAAAGCCGGGAGATGAAGTTATTTTTAAGGCTTTGCGAAATAAAAAAGAAATGCAAATTGCAGTTAAATTATTGAAAAAATAAGGAGGAATATAGCAGATGATTTGTTGAAATTATCTGCTATTTATTATATAATTGTAGCAATTCATTATTGAATATTGGAGAAAAGAAAATGAAATTAAAGGACAAAAAAGAAGTAGCAATTATAATAGCAATTGTTATAATTCAAACAATAGTATTTATAATAGCAGGGGCAAATAAATCATACATACATATGGATGAAACATATTCATTAGGACTTGCAAACTACGATAAAGTTGAAATACAAGCTAATAGTGATTTTTATAACCAATGGCATAGCAAAGAATATTATGAAGATTATTTAGCAGTCCAAAATAAGGACATTGGAAAATATAGTCAAGTATATGAAAACCAAAAAAATGATGTGCATCCACCACTATATTATTTATTATTAAGATTTGCAATGGGATTTCATATAGGAAGTTACTCAAAATGGACAGGAATAACATTGAATATAATTATATACGCATTTATAATAATATTTGTTTATTTAATTATTAAAAAACTACTTGAAGGAGAAGAAAAATACAAAGAGAAATCTGCCATACTAGCTTTAGTATCTAGCTTGACACTTGCATCTATAAACAATGTAATTTATATAAGAATGTATGCTTTAGCAACATTAAATATAGTAATTACAACATATTTACATTTAAAATTATTAGATACTAAAGGAAACAATTATAAACTACTAACTGCAATAGGAATATTAGCATTAGTAGGGTCATTAACACATTATTATTATTTATTTTATTTAGCAATATTATTTATAATGTTTGTTATTAAATATATTAAAGAAAAAGACTATAAATCTTTACTAAAATACATAGTAACAATGCTTTTAGCAGGTGTAATATCTTTAATAATATTCCCATATTCAATACAACATATGTTTTTGGGATATAGAGGACAAGGAGCTATAAATAATTTAACTAATATTTCAAAATTTTTAAGTAACATATGTTTATATCTTTTAAAAATAAATGTATATGCTTTTAATAATGTGCTAATTATTATATTAGGAATAATTATATATACAAAATTAAAAAAAGTAAAAATAGAAAAAAATAGATACGTAAAATACATAACTGTACCAACAATAATATACACAATTTTAGTAGCAATAGCTTCACCTTGGATAGAATTGAGGTACATAATGCCAGTATGTGGTTTAATATTCATACTTGTATTATATTTAACTTATATGCTATTAAAAGGCAGAAATAAAATTATAATAGGAATATTTTTACTAATGATTATAATGCCTATTATAACAAACAATGTTATAGATTTAGTTGTAGGGCAGGATTTTAAAAAAGAAAAAGAAACTTCATATTCAAGTAAAACAGAAATGGCTGAAAAATTAAAAAGTGAATTTAATTTACCAATAGATATGGTTCAAAAGTTTTCAAATGCATCAATAGAAGATATATTATTATTTATAAAAGATTTTAAAGTAGAGCCAGAAGTTTTATATTCTAATAAACAAGATATAGTAGAATTTGTAAGCAATAATAATAACTTGCCAACATTATATTTATTTAATTCTAATAACAATAGATTTTTAGACGATATATTATTACTATCCAATATAAACGAATCATATATAGCAAAAGATATTGAATGCAATGAACAAAATATAAAAGAAATAATGCAAAATAAAGATATATCAAATGGAATGTTAATATTTATAAATGATGGACAAAATAATAATGAGTTATTAGAGAAAATAAAAAATACACTTCAATTAAAAAATACAACATATTTAAAAAGACTTAATGCTTGCGATGTTTATTTAATAAAATAGAACTATACTAGCCATATAGTTCTATTTTTGTATGCTTTTGAAAGTATTTTATTATGTAATAAGAAACATAAAATGGCAATGTCATTTGAGATACTATCATAATAAACTTATAGAAAAATCCACCTTTTGTTATATTATATAAAATTTCAAGTGGAGTACCAGGGAAATTATTTGATATAAACATTAAATTTCCATCAAAAAGCTTATTTACAATTAGTGCAAGAATACTCATACAACCAATTAAAATGGCAAAATATTTAGCATCCTTTAATTCTAAATCTATATATCTTGTTTTATTTATCAATATTCCTAAATATATCATTGCACCATGAAATAAAAAGCTATGAATACTTAAAAAGTGGAAAGCAGGATAAAAAGGTAAACTTGTAGATGGATAAATTATAAAAACAATTCCTCCAACTATTGCACCAGTAGCTAAAGAAACATCACCAATCCTTTTTAATACACCTTTTCCAAAAGAACTTAATAAACCTGCATATAATAAAATACTGCAGTAATACAACGGAGCATAGGTATTAACAGCCTTTATTGAATTTTGCTTAATATTAAAATATATTTTTATAACTTCTAATATCCAAGCAACTATTGTTGTGTATTTTATAATTTTGTATATAGTATTTTTATCTTTATTTACGGTATATTTTAAAGCTACAATGATGCCAATAATAGTAATTACAAGTAATATAAAATGGTCTCTTGTAAATATACCACAAGCTTCATATTTTCCTGCATTTGCAAACATTTTACACACTCTTTTCATATAAATTTATGTTGCTACAAATTATATCACAAAAATATAAAATATTCTACAAAAATAAAAAACAAACAACTGTTTACAAACTTAAAATAAACTGATATAATAAAATATAGTAATGAAAGGAAGATTGCTATGCATAATGAAGAAAGTAAAATATATGTAGCAATAGATTTAAAAAGCTTTTATGCCTCTGTTGAATGTAAAGAAAGAGGACTAGACCCAATTACTACAAACTTAGTAGTTGCTGATAGTAGTAGAACAGAAAAAACAATTTGCCTTGCTATAAGCCCAGCACTAAAATCCTATGGAATACCAGGTAGAGCAAGGCTTTTTGAAGTTGTTCAAAAAGTAAAAGAGATAAATGTATACAGAAAAAGAAAGGCAACAAATAGAACATTTACAGGATCATCATATAGTGATATTGAATTAAAGAAAAATAAAAATTTAGAATTAAGTTATATAATAGCACCACCAAGAATGGCATATTATATGAAATACAGTTCAAAAATTTATAAAATATATTTAAAATATTTTTCATCTGAAGACATATATGTATATTCAATAGACGAAGTATTTATAGATGTTACACATTACCTAAAAACATATAATATGGGGGCAAAAGAGTTAGTAACAAAAGTAATGCAAGATGTTTATCAAACAACAGGAATAACAGCAACTGCAGGAATTGGAACTAATTTATATCTTTGCAAAATAGCAATGGACATTGTAGCAAAGCATGCAAAACCAGATAACAATGGTGTAAGAATAGCTGGTCTTGATGAAATGGCATATAGAAAATTGCTCTGGGGCCACAGACCTTTAACAGATTTTTGGAGAGTTGGAAAAGGGTATACAAAAAAACTAGAAGAACATGGGATGTATACAATGGGGGATGTGGCTAGAATGTCGGTTAAAAATGAAGATTTATTATATAAATTATTTGGCGTAAATGCAGAGCTACTAATTGACCATGCTTGGGGATGGGAAAGTGTAACAATTGAAAGTATTAAGGCATATAGACCAGCCACAAATAGTATATGCTCTGGACAAGTTTTACATTGTCCATACAATTACGAAAATACAAAAATAATTGTAAAGGAAATGACTGAATTACTTGCACTAGATTTAGTAGAAAAGGGGTTAGTTACAAATCAAATTGTGCTAGAAGTTGGTTATGATGTGGACAATTTAAAAAATCAAACAATTAGCAGTTTGTATAACGGAGAGATAACAACTGACAAATATGGAAGAAAAGTACCAAAACATGCACATGGAACAATAAATATAGATCATCAAACAGCATCTAGTAAAGTTCTTACGGGATACATAATAAAATTATATGAGCAAATTGTGAATAAACAACTTTTAGTAAGGAGAATAAATATTACTGTTAATAATGTTGTAAATGAAAATATGGTAAAAACTAGTGACTATGAGCAAATTAACTTATTTGTGGATTACGCAGAAGTTAACGAGAAACGAAAAAAGGAAGAAGCGGAAAAAGAAATACAAAAAGCAATGATTGGTATAAAAAGCAAATATGGAAAAAATGCTATTTTAAAAGGTATGAACTTACAAAAGGAAGGCACAACTATTGAAAGAAATAGGCAAATAGGAGGTCATAAAGAATAAAAATGTTAGAAAAAAGTGATAAATATAACGATATAATAAATTTACCACATCATGTATCCAAAAAACATGCAAGAATGTCACTTGAAGAAAGATCCGCACAGTTTGCACCATTCTCAGCACTAACAGGATATGATGAGGTTATAAAAGAGACTGCAAGAAAAATTAATAATAATGAAAAATAGTGTCCGTTTTGGACACTATTTTTGGTGCAACTGGAGGGATTCGAACCCCCGACCTTCCGGTTCGTAGCCGAACGCTCTATCCAGCTAAGCTACAGTTGCATAACATAATTATTATACATTGAAATTTAAAAATATTCAATAGAATTTTGAAAAAAATCTTGCAAATGTAAAAAAAGTGTGGTATAGTATATAAGTACTGAGAAAAATCGAGGCGTAGCGCAGTTGGTAGCGCGCGTGGTTTGGGACCATGAGGTCGCAGGTTCGATCCCTGTCGCCTCGACCATATTAGTATTAGAGTAGCAAGAGTTTAAACAAATTCTTACTACTCTATTTTTTATCAATTGTAATTCTTTTATATCTTCGGCAATCAACCTTTCCACTCAAGAAACTAGATAACTTTTCCCCATTTATTAAAGCTTCTTTTTGCATTTTAGAAAGAGTTTTTATTTGATATTCCAACTTACAAGCCAAAGATTTATCTTTGCTTTTCCAAGCAGCATCAAGTTTAACAGCATTATGTGATTTGGTATATTTCGCACCATTTTTATCCTTGCTTAAATGTTCATTTATTCGTTTATCCAGATCATTTGTCATTCCAGTATAAATTGAATTATCAGCACATCTCAACATATATGTATAATACATTTTATTCCACCTATATTTTTTCTTAATTTTATCATTAAATAAAACTATTGTAAATAATAGACAATATGTGATATATTAAAAAAAAATTTTATTCAAAAAATAATTAGTTCTAGAAAGGAAAAAAATGAATTTAGAAAATTTTAATCTTGGAAAATTTATTTTCAGTAATGAAACAAAAAATTTTATTTCAAATTTTATTAATGAGTTAGCAAAAACATTAAATAAGGAGAGAAATATGAATATAGGAGTGGTGTATGGATTAGAAAATGAAAAAATAACATTACTAAATCCAGAAAACGGAAAAGAAGAAGATGTATACATATATACGTCTAATGAAACATTAGAAAAACTGCATAATCAGGGAATTTATGAAAATATATATAAAATGAATAAATTAGATTTTTATAATCTATACTCAGGCCAAAAAGTACAGTTAAATGGAGATAAATGTGAGTTATATAATGGAGAAATAGATATAAAAAGTGATGATGCTTGGTACAAATTAGATGATTTGTATGGAGTATTAAGAGACAACGAAAATACTAATTTTGTAGTGCAAAAAATAACTGATGATAAAATTTATTTAACACATGAAAATGGAAGTGGTTCAATATATACATATAAAGAATTATATCCAGATTTTTGTGTTGGAGATATAGTAAAAAGAGTAAATGGAAAATATATAAAATAGGTGAAAAAATGAGCAAAAGAAAAATAAGAAATATAATTACAAGTATAATATTTTTAATTGTTGCAATTACGGCAATATATTTTGGTGATATAGAAGTTAACGAAAATATATTAGAAAATACAACTGTATCATATAATTTGGGAGAAATTCCAGAATATAATGGAAAAATATTTGTAACAATAAATAATAATATTCCAAATTTTGAGGAAAGTGATTTTACAAGTGAGTGTTTTGAAAGGTATAGTAAGTTAGATAAATTAGGCAGATGTGGAGTGGCATTTGCAAACTTAGGAAAAGAAACTATGCCAAAAGAAGGAGAGAAAAGAACATCAATTAGCCACATATACCCATCTGGTTGGCAAAGTGTAGAGTATAATGGAAAAAGCTTATATAATCGTTGTCATTTAATTGCGTATAGTTTATCAGCAGAAAATGCGAATAAACAAAACCTTATAACAGGAACCAATTATTTTAACACAAGCGGAATGTTGCCATTCGAAACAAAAGTATTGGAATACCTAAGAAAAAATGAAAAAAATCATGTGCTATATAGGGTAACTCCAATATTTGAAGGGAACAATTTAGTCGCGAGTGGAGTACAAATGGAGGCACAGTCTGTGGAAAATAAAGAAATATGCTTTAATGTATATATTTATAATGTTCAACAAAATATAGAAATAGATTACAGTAATGGATATAGTAAATTAAAACAGTAAATCACATTACCTGCTTAATTTGAATAAATTATAGCAGGTGATTTTTTATGAATATTGTACCAACAAATCAAAAATATTATTATTCACTAATGATGCAAAATCTACAAGAATTAAAACAAAAGTATCCATTTTTAGAAATAGGAAATATTGGCTTTAGTACATTAGGCAAACAGCTTCCATACATAAAAATAGGAAGAGGAAGCAGAAAAATTATGTATAATGCAGGTATGCATGCAAATGAATACATATGTTGTATTCTACTTATGAAATTTGTGGAAAACTTTTGCCAAAGCTATGTTTTAAATAGTAGAATATTTGGTCAAAATGCACGAGAATTATTTAATAATGTTTCTTTATACATTTTGCCAATGATGAATCCAGATGGAATTGATCTAGTTACAGGAAGAGTTGACACAAATAGCAAAGAATACAAAAAGTATTTAGAAATTTCAGAAAGTTTTCCAAACATTCCATTTCCAAGTGGTTGGAAGGCAAATGCTAATGGTGTAGATTTAAATTTACAATTTCCTGCAGGTTGGCAAGAAGCAAGAAGAATAAAATTCGAGCAAGGGTATACAAAACCTGCTCCTCAAAACTTTGTAGGAGAAGGACCATTAACTCAAAGTGAAGCATTGGCAATATATAATTTTACTTTAAAAAATAATTTTGAATTAACAATTTCATATCACACACAAGGAAAAGAAATTTATTGGAATTTTCAAAATATAAATTCACCACAAGGATATGAAATAGGCAGAATATTTGCAAGAGTTAGTGGATATGATTTGACTGATGTGCCATATAATTCGAGTTTTGCAGGATATAAAGATTGGTTTATACAAAATTACAAAAGACCAGGTTATACAATAGAAGCGGGAATAGGCGAAAATCCATTACAAATATCTCAATTTGATGAAATATATAATGACAATATTGGAATTCTAGTTTTAGGAATGTTAGTAAAAAATTAAATATTTTTTTAAAAATTGTGTATACTAAATACAAAATATTGTGATACAATAACAAAAAAACTAGAGAGGAGATTGGAAATGGATAAAAAAGAAGCAGAAGAATTAAAAAATAAGTTGTTTAATAAAAAGGAAAACGGATGGAATTCTAGAACAGCAGAGCAAAAACAAGAAATTTCTGATTATGCAAAAGGATATATAGACTATATGAATAAATCAAAAACAGAAAGAGAAATTATAAGTACTTCAACAGAAATAGCACATCAAAACGGATTTAAAGACATAAAAGATTGCGAAACTTTAAAAGCAGGAGATAAGGTTTACTGGAATAATCGTGGAAAAAGCATGTACCTAGCGATTATAGGAGAGAGAAATATTGAAGAAGGAATAAATATAATTGGTGCACATGCAGATTCTCCAAGATTAGACTTAAAGCCAAATCCCTTATATGAAGATTCAGAATTTGCATATTTAAAAACACATTATTATGGTGGAATAAAAAAATATCAATGGACTACAATTCCACTAGCAATACATGGTGTTATAGTTAAAACAAATGGTGAAAAGGTAACTGTAAATATAGGAGAAGATATGAATGATCCAATATTTACAATTACAGATTTATTACCACATTTAGCACAAGATCAAATGAAGAAAAAATTGGCAGATGGAATTGATGGAGAAGATTTAAATCTTTTAATTGGAAGTATGCCAATAGGTAGCGAAATAGCTGATTCTGTAAAATTAAATATTTTAAATATTTTAAATGAAAAATATGGAATAACAGAAAAGGATTTATTAAGTTCAGAAATTGAATTAGTACCAGCAATGCCTTGTAGAAGTATGGGATTTGATAACAGTATGGTTGCAGGTTATGGTCAAGATGACAAAATATGTGTTTATGCGTCTTTAACAGCTTTAATGAAAATACAAAATCCTGTTAAGACAGCAGTTTGTATTATATCTGACAAAGAAGAAATTGGAAGTATGGGAAATACAGGTATGGAATCACATGTATTTGATACATTTATATCAGAAATTTTAAATAAATTAGGAGTAAATAGACCTAATTTATTAGAAAAAGTTTTCTGTAATTCTAAAATGTTATCAGCAGATGTTGATGCTGGACTAGATCCAATTTATGCAAGTGTTTCAGAAAAGAACAATGCATCATATTTAGGAAGAGGAATTGGACTAAATAAATATACAGGTGCTAGAGGAAAGTCTGGTGCATCTGACGCAAATGCAGAATTTGTCGCAGAAGTTAGAAAAATATTTGAAGAAAATGATGTTAGATACCAAATTGCTGAACTTGGAAAAGTTGACATTGGAGGTGGAGGCACAATAGCATATATCTTAGCAAATAAAGGAATAGATGTTATTGACTGTGGTGTACCAGTACTTTCAATGCACTCACCTTATGAAGTTACAAGTAAATTAGATTTATATGAAGCACACAGAGGATATGAAGCATTTTGGAAAAATGCATAGAATAAAAAGCTCTCATTTCGAGAGCTTTTTTGAGGTTTATTTGCTGCTATGGTCTTTCCAAGCATTGCACTGCCGATTTTTGCCATCACAAGTTGTGGGAAAAGGGCAGGCTTCAGTTTGATACAAAGCACAAGTAATTTCCATACTTGCAGATGTTTTATTGCTTTGTTGCTTGGACTTTTTCTCAAGTTGCACACTCATAAAATAATCCTCCTTATATATGTAATATTTACATTATATGCACAAGATTCAAAATTTAGAACTGAGTAGATTAATAAAACACAAAAAAATCACAGTCAGAAATTTCTGACTGCGATTACATGTTGTTCCCCGAATCACTTAATAGAGTGATACTTGCTAAAGCAAGTGGGATTCGCCGGTTCTTCGAGATTTAATTCGAAACTTTTTGTACCAGCATTCTGACAGTGCGAAGATTTGAAACAATTTTCACATGTGGGCTTGACATAGCAGCAGGGAATATCCCAACTATTGCTCACACGCGAGGAAAGTTCAAAAATTTCACTATCTTTTGTAGGACTGGCACAAACACTGTGCAAGTTGCAACTTGCACACCCAGATGCCTGATAGCAGGAATAATCCTGTTTGGCATTCTGATGCCCTTTGTTTACACAGTGCGAACGTATGCACCGTGTGCACCCGATTTTTTTATCAATTCTCGTCAACATGTATAAAATCCTCCTGTATTAAAAAAGTTTTGCAACTCTTATTATACCACGTTTACATAAGAAATGCAAATTTTATTTTAAGTAACACTCTTAAAACATTAATTTTAAAAGATTTATTGCATTATTTTTGCAACAAAAAACACACAAAACATTGATATTTTGTGTGTTTTTATGGTGAGCCAGAAGGGATTCGAACCCCCGACCCCAGGCTTAGAAGGCCTGTGCTCTATCCAACTGAGCTACTGACCCGATTAAGATAGTTTCTGTAACAAATATTATAATAACACGATTTGAAGCATGTGTCAATAAAAATTGTAAAAATACTATAAAAAATTATAGTATTTAATCTAATAATATAATCGGATTTTTCTTTCTAGCTCTATATAAAGTTATTTTATTTCCCATAGTTTGAACACAAATAGCATTTATACTATCTGCAATTTCATTTCCTAAAGCCTTTACGTCTTCACCAGAAGACTCTAATACATTTATTTTTATCAATTCTCTAGCTTCTATTGCGTCATCTAATTGTTTTAATAAATTTTCAGACAAACCTGCTTTTCCAATTTGAAAAATAGGGTCAATTGAATTTGCTAGACTTCTTAAATAAGCTCTTTGTTTACTTGTCATAATTATATTCCTCTTTCTATTTATTTTGACCATATAATTATAACACGAGAAAACAAAAAAATCAATTTCACATTGAAATAAAACCAATAAATCCGAAAATTAAAAATAAAACGCCGGAAAGTTTTTGCATTGCATTTTCAGAAATATGTTTATTTAAAAATTTACCAAAAATAATTGCAATAAAATCACATACTACCATTGCAGAAATTGCACCTAAAATAAGCGAAAATTTATAATTTGAATATTGTACTCCAAGACCAATTGAGGCTAAAAAAGTTTTATCTCCAAGTTCTCCAATCATTATACACAACGCAATTAATATACAATAATTTATTCTTAAACTTGAGATCTTAGATAATAAACCCTCTTTAGAAGAGTCTTGCATTGTTAATTTTTCTTTTTTAGGAAGGAGAGTTAAAATTCCCATTAACACAAAAGAAGAATATGTAATTATTTCAATTAAATGATGCAAAAACTCATTTTTTAAAAGAGCTAAACCACTTCCAAATAAAATTGCTAAACCATGACTAAAAAAAGAACCAATAGCAACACCTAATAATATTTTAAAAGTTTTGTCTTTTCCAGAAAAAGATAAAACTAATAACTGAGTTTTATCTCCAAGTTCACTTATAAACACTATTGCAAATGATATAAAAAATGGATAAATAAATTCCATAAAATTGCACCTCTTTGATTTGATTTATATTCAAAAATGTAAATTCTATGTGAAATATTTATAAAAATATTGATATGAAAATAAGATAATGATAAGATAAGCAAAGTATAAAAGCATACGGAAACAAGAAAAAGGAGGAATCTAAAGTGATAGAGGTTAAAAATGTCACAAAAAAATATCCTAATATCAAAGCCGTTGATAATATCAGTTTTGAAATTAAAGATGGCGAAGTCGTTGGATTTTTAGGACCTAACGGAGCTGGAAAAACTACAACAATGAATATGATAACAGGATTTATTGAACCTACAGATGGTCAAATTATTATCAATGGATTTGACATTGTAAGAAAATCTAAAAAAGCCAAAAAACAAATTGGTTATATGCCAGAAGGAGTTCCACTATACACAGAACTAACTGCTAAAGAATTTGTAAATTACATGGCAGAATTAAGAGGCGTAAGATCAAAAGAAAGAAAGCAAGAAGTTGAAAAGGCTATAGAGGAAACAGGATTAAAAGATGTTCAAAACAAGTTGATTAGAAATTTGTCAAGAGGTTATAAACAAAGAGTAAGTATGGCAGGAGCATTAGTAGGAAATCCTGAAGTTATTATTTTAGATGAACCTACAGTGGGACTTGATCCAAAACAAATTACTGAAATTAGAAATTTAATAAAAGAGCTTGGAAAAAAACATACAGTAATTTTAAGTAGCCATATTTTATCAGAAGTAAGCCAAATTTGTGAAAGAGTAATTATCATAAACCATGGAAAAATTGTGGCAATAGATACTCCTGAAAACTTAGAAAATAAGACAAAAGAAAAAAATACAATATTAGTTACTGTTGAAGACACTAAAAACAATATGCTAAAACTAAAAGAAAAAATATCAGAAATAGAAGAAATAAAAATGATAAAAGATAATGAGGATGGCACAAAGCAATACTCTGTTACTTCAGCAGAAAATGTTGATTTAAGAAAGAAATTATTTGAAGTTTTACCAAAAGAAGAAATTACAATTTTTGAACTTAAGAAAGATGAATCAACACTTGAAGATGCGTTTATAAAATTAATTGATTCAGCAAAGCAAGAGCCTGAAGAAATAAAAGAAGAAAAGAAACAAAAAAAGCTTGAGAAAAAAGAGCAAAAGAAGAAAGAAAAAAATAAAAAAGGAGGAAAAGAATAATGTTTGCAGTTTATAAAAAAGAATTAAAAAGTTATTTTTTATCTCCAACAGGATATATAACAATAGGTTTATTTTTATTATTATTTAGCTTGTTCTTTTACCTAACAACAGTTAGTGTAGGTGGATATGATATGGGAAATTTATATTTTGCTACAGCAAGATATGGTTTACTCATTATCGTTCCAATTCTTACAATGAGAATGTTTGCGGAAGAAAGAAAAAATGGAACAGAACAATTATTACTAACATCACCTAGAAGTATTACAGAAATAGTACTTGGAAAATATTTTGCAGCAATTAGTGTAATTATAATAACTTTAATATTTTCACTTATATATTATGGAATTTTATGCTTTTTTAAGGCACCAAACCTTGTACCAACACTTGTAATGATGCTAGGATTTTTATTAGTAGCAATGGCAGCAATTGCAATAGGAATGTTTATTTCTAGTTTAACAGAAAATCAAATTATTGCAGCAGTTATTACAATAATATTTTTTGTAGGCTCATGGTTCTTACCAAGCGTAAATGATAGCTTTTCTATTATTGATTTAATGAGCAATTATCAAAAATTCCCAGCTGGACTTATATCAATAACAGAAGTATTTAATTTGTTGGGAATTGCAATAATGTTTGTATTATTTACAATTATTATTATGCAAAGAAAAAAATCAGTAAAATAGAAAGGAGCTTAAAACATGGGAAAGAAATTTATAGAAATTATAAAAAAGAAATGGCTACAAAGTATTGCACTTACAATTTTGCTATTTGCAATTATAATATGTGCATTTTGGGCTATAAGCTACGGAATAAAGAAAGCTAATATTACAGACTTAGACTTTACAAAAGACAAGATTTACTCTATATCACAAGCAACAAAAGATAAGTTAGGAAACCTAGATCAAGAAATTACAATTTCAATATATAACATGTATGACTATGTAAATGATTTTGCATATAAATATGCAAATCTAAATAAGAATATCAAGGTTGAAAAACTAGATAATTTAACAGACAAAACAAGTTGGAAAACTGAATTTGGAGTTTCTGACGCATCATCATTCATTATGATAGAAAGCAAAACAAAATCTAAATTATTACAAGAAAGTGATTTATATACATATGACTATACCACATATGAACAAATAGATGTAACAGAAGAAGCAATAACAAATGCAATTTTAGATGTTACTACAAATGTAAAACCTAAAATCTGCTTTTTAACAGGACATAATTTATATAATGATGGATATTTTGAATATTTGGAAAGTTCATTAACTGCTGAGGCAAACGAAGTTGAGTTTATAAATTTATTAACTAAAGGAAGTGTACCAGAAGATTGCAAATTGTTAGTTATTACAGCACTAAAAGAGGACATTGACCAAAAAGAAAGAGATGAAATACTAAAATATATAAAAAATGGTGGAGAAATTTTATTATTATTAGATTCAAATTTAGGTAATATAAAAACTCCAAACTTCCAAAAAGTATTAGATGAATATGGAATAAAAAACTCAAACGGATTTATTATAGAAGGTGATAGCAACAAGATGGTATCAGGTGCACCTGTATACATAATAGAATCAATAAATACTAATTCTGAACTTGTAAAAAATGTTAATATGGAATTAAATGTGTGCATGATGACATCTGGTAAATTAACTTTTGCATCATCTGAAGAATTAGAAAAGAAAAATGTTACTATGGAAACTTTAGCAACTGCAAGTGATAAGGCGTTTTATAGAACAGATTTAACTTCAAGCAGTTCTAACAGAATTTCAAGCGATGAAGATGCTTCAGGAGCTACAGTTGCAGCAATGCTTACCAAAAAAATAAATGATGATAAAACATCAAAATTGATAGTATTTGCCAATACAGCTTTTGCTACAAATGCACAAATACCAATGGGAACATATTATAGATATGCAATAGAATTTTGCAATAATAAAGACGTATTATTAAATGCAGTATCATATTTGACTGAAAGAGAAGATAATATCACAATTCGTAAATCTGGTGAAACAGTTACAACATATGATGTTACAACTAGCCAATTAAGGACTATACTAGTGATTATTATAGGTATTCCTATATTTATAGTTATTTTAGGAATTGTAATATGGCAAGTTAGAAGAAGAAAGAAATAATTTTAGGAGCTTCCTCATATATTTTATGAGGGAGCTTTTTTATGAGAGATATTTTGAAAACCATTTTTGTAATAATAGGTACAATGATAGGAGCAGGGTTTGCTTCAGGACAGGAAATTTATTTATTTTTTAATAGATATGGAACAATGGGAATTTTAGGTTTAATAATTTCTTGTACATTGGCGGGAATTATTATTTATAAAGTTTTTCAAATAGTAAAAAATAAAAAAATACATACATATTCAGAATTTTTAGAAAATATAAGTTCAAATAAAAAAATAAATAAGATTATGCAAATAATGATACAAGGATTTTTATTAGTATCATTTTATATTATGGTAGCTGGATTTTCAGCATATTTCAACCAAGAATTTGGAATTTTAATATACATACCTGCAGTAATAATGGCAATATTATGTTATATCACATTTATAAATGATACAAAAGGAATAGTGTATATAAATACCATACTTATACCGCTCTTATGTGCTTTTATATTTTATCTAGGAATAAAAAATTTAGGTTTTACAAATACATATTTTGAAAATAATATTATTATAAATTACCAGTGGGGCTGGTTATTTAGTAGCATATTATATGCAAGCTATAACAGTATCTTACTAATTCCAATTTTAATAGAGCTGGGCAATTATATGAATGAAAAAAATAAGATAAAAAAAGTAAGCATATGGTGCGCAATTATTTTATCGGTAATTGGACTAATACTTTTCTTTTTGTTATTAAAAGGAATTAACTATGCTCAAAATTTAGAACTTCCTATGATACAAATAACTAAAGATTTTGGGAATATCCATTCAATAATTTATGGAATAGTAATTCTAATTGCAATATTCACAACTGCAATATCATCAGGATATGGATTTCTAAAAAGTTTGCCAAACAAACGATATAAAGTAGGAACAATAATAATATGCCTAACTTCCATTCTAGTAGTACCAATAGGCTTTTCAAACTTAGTAAATCTGCTATACCCAATATTTGGAGTATTAGGTCTTGTGCAAATATTCAAGATTTTGAGATTGAAACATTAAATAAACCACTTGTAATTTAATGCAAATTAGTATATATTTAACATATAAAAATAAAAAGGAATAAAACTATGGACAAAGTAATAAAATTTAGAAAAGATAGAAAGTTAAATAAGAAAAAAATATATATAATAATTGCAGTGTTCGTATTAGCTATAATTATAGCTACCATAATGGTTATATATAATTCAAACAAAAACTTTAGAAATTTTATGGATAAATACATTTTTCGTAAGGATGTAACAGAAGAAAATGTTCCAACAATTGACATAGATTATAAATCAAATACCAATATATTTACATATGGAAAATATATTTGCATATTAGCTGAAAATACTTTAAATGAATATAGTGCTTCAGGAAAAAAAGAAAAAGATGTAAAAATTGAAATAAATAATCCTATTTATGACGTAGAAGGAAGATATTTAGCAATAGGTGAAAATAATGGACAAAGATTATATTTGATATCAGAAGACCATGTTATATGGGAAAAAAGTGTAGATGGAAATCTAGACAAAGTTACAGTTAACAAAAATGGATATGTAAGTGCAATAGTAACAGGAACTACATATAAATCTGTGATTATTACATATGACGAAAAAGGAAATGAGTTATTTAAAACATATTTGTCAAAAACAATTGCAGTAGATGCTTGCGTATCACCGGACAATGCAGAATTTGCTTATGCAGAAGTAAATAATTCAGGAACAACAATACAATCGAATATAAAAATAATATCAATAAAAGATGTAAAAGAAAAAAATACAGAACCAAAATATGAATATAATGCAGCACAAGGCAGTCTAATTTTAAGAATTAAATATCAAGATAAAAGTAGACTAATATGTATGTATGATGATAGTATTCATAAATTTGAAACGGGTGTGGATGTGGAGCTTACAAAATTAAATGAAGATAATCCTAAAATCACATTTGCAGACATAGAACTTAATAATTATATATTTAGAACATATGAAAAATCGACCAGTTTATTTAGTGCAGACACTATTATAGAGATGCAAAACACCTCAAATGGAAAAGAAAATGTATATACTATCGAGGAAGTAGCAAAATCAGTTGTATCAAACAACAATGTAATAGCAGTTAACCTAGGAAATGAGGTATACTTTGTTGAAACAAATGCTTGGCTTATAAAAAGATATTCATCTTCACAAGTAATAGAAAAAATTATACTAGGAGATGGAGTGGCAGGAATTATTTACAGCGATAAAATTGAGATAGTTAATTTATAGGAGGTTATAATGAGTATAATAATTGATTTAGTAATAATTGCAATAATTGCGTTATGTGTTTTAGTAGGATATCATAAAGGATTAACAGGATCACTTTTAAAAATAGTATCATTTGTACTAGCATTAATAATTGCTTTTATATTATTTAAACCAGTTTCCAACTTCATAATTGATAAAACAGATTGGGATGAAAACTTGGAACAAGCAATTAAACAAAGTATTTTAAAAGACGAAGAAAAAACAAATGATGAGACACAAAAAGAAAATATGCCAGAAGTTATTACAGATTATATAAATAATGCAGTAGAAAAAGCTGGAAACGAAGCTAAAACAGCAATAGTAGATTCAACAGCAAGAGAAGTAGCAATTATGATTATAAACATTGCTGTAGCAATTGCACTATTTATAGTTAGTAAAATAATATTACTATTAGTTAAAGGATTAGCTAATTTATTAACGAAATTACCTGTAATTAAACAGTGTGACAAATTAGGTGGAATTATATTTGGAATATTACAATCTCTAGTAATAATTTATGTAGCTTTAGCAATAATTTCATTTGCGAGTCCAATGATGAGTGAAACAGGAATTATCGAAGGACTACAAAAATCATACATAGGAAGCACAATGTATAACAACAATTTGTTATTAAAAATTATATTTTAAAATTTGACTAAAAATCTTGCTATTTGGCAAGATTTTTGTTATTATTAAGATTGTAAAATATTTTAGAAAAAGGTGAATAAATTGAAACAAACGAAGAAGAAGAAAAAAGGAATAGGAAAGAAGATATTATTAGTATTAGTATTGCTTTTATTAGTAATAGGAGGAATATTTGCATATAAAGTACATAAAAACGGTGGAGGATTAAAAGGACTATTAGCTACTGCAGTTGGTCATGATCAAGAAACAGTTAAAACATTACCTAAAATTTACGCTGTATTATTGGGTCAAAGCCAAAACTTGACAGATACAATAATGGTAGCAGAATATGATCCTCAGAAACAACAAGCATCTATATTATCAATACCAAGAGATACATTTATAGGAAATAACAAAAATACAGCAACACCTTGGGACAAGATAAATGCTGTATATCAAACAGGTCCAGAAAATGTTTTAAAAGAAATAAATGAATTAACAGGGTTAGATATAAAATATTATATAAAAGTTGATACAGAAGCATTTAAAGCATTAGTTGAGGCAATAGGTGGAGTAACATTTGATGTTCCAATAGACATGAAATACACAGACAAAAAACAAGGACTATATATAAACTTAAAAGCAGGAGTTCAAAAATTAGATGGAGACAAAGCAGAACAAGTAGTTAGATTTAGACATAATAGTGATGGTTCTACATATCCAGCAGAATATGGAATCGAAGACATAGGAAGAATGAAAACTCAAAGAAACTTCCTTAAAGCTTTAGCAAAACAAACATTAAAAATAGAAAACATATTTAAAATAAACGAATTTATTGATATAGCAAAAAAATATGTTGAAACTAATATTAGCTTTGATGTTATTAAAGACTATGTTCCATATATAGCAGAATTCAATTCAGACAATTTAAGAACAGAGCATTTGCCAGGTCAATCTGAAAAATGCAATGGATGGTGGATGTACACAGCAAATGAAAGCAAAACAGCAAAATTAATAGATAAGATGTTTTTAAATCCAGAATTACAAGATGAAGAAATAGACACAAGCAGTGTTGATACTACTGGAATTGATAAAGAAAAAATAAAAATAGAAATTTTAAATGGTAGTGGAAGCAGTGCTAAATTAGAAAGAATAGAAAATAGACTAAAAAAAGCAGGATATACTGATATTACAACAGAAGAAACTTCAAATGTTGATAATAGCGTTATTATAAATAGGGGAGACGTTGAAAATGCAGCAATTGAAGAATTAAAATTATTAGTACAAACTCAAACAGTATCTGTTGGAGAAGGTACAGATGTTAATATTACAATTATTTTAGGAAAAGATAAATAAAAAAGGGGCACTAAATTTAATTTAGTGTCCTTTTACTTTAAATTACTAAATTGTGTAAATTTATAATTTCCACCTTTAGATTTCTTTTTATATGTTTTTTTCTTTTTCTTCTTAGATGGTTTTAGAAGTAAGAATAATAAATATAAAACAATAATAATTAGCATAACTCTAAGTAATATTGGTAAAAAGCCTGAAGCAATAACTTGAGTCTCTGCAATTAAATCAGAAGAATATTCTTCACCATCATAGGAATAAGTTATTTTTCCAACCACACTATTAGTTGCAATAGGTGCTTTAAGTTTTTTATCTATGTTAATTTCAGGAGTTAGAGTAGAAATATCAAGTTTTTTATCAGCGAAAATCTTTATATCATCTTTTACAAGTACGTTCAGATTTTGAGTTTCTTTTGTGGCTCCATAAACTGTAACCTGCTGCAAAACACTATTTTTCTCATTTAAAGTTTTTATCGAATAATTATCGAAAGCATAATCAAATAAAGTTTTACAATCTAAATATCTTTCACTTAAGCCTTTGCTAGTAGATTTTCCGCCAAGAACAACCAATAAAACTTCAAAGCCATTTTTCTTTGCAGAAGCAACGATACAGTTACCAGCTTCACCAGTATATCCGGTTTTTACACCAGTAGTGCCTTCATAATAGTATCTACTATATGTACTTAATAAATCATTAGTATTATTAAAAATTCGGTCTGTCTTATTGTATTTATTAGTAGTAGGCAAAGTAAATTGCTTAGTACTAACAATCTTTCTAATAGTCTCATTTTTCATGGCATATTGTCCCATTAAAGCCAAATCATAAGCTGTAGAAGTATGATTTTTGTTATGAATACCATTAGGATTAACAAAATGAGTATTTTTGCAACCAAGTTCTTTAGCCTTTTTATTCATCAATTTAGCAAATTCTTCAACACTACCAGAAATATGCTCAGCTAAAACAATTGCAGCATCATTTGCAGAAGGAATCATAAGAGCATATAAAAGTTGCTCAATAGTAAGTTCCTCGCCTTCTTTTAAACTAGCATGAGTGTAATCATAAGGAATTGAATAAACAGCATTGTGACTAACAGTTGCAACATCATCAAGTTTGCAATTTTCAACAGTTAAGATAGCAGTCATAATTTTAGTAGTACTTGCAGGAAAGCTTACCTCATTAGCATTCTTTTCATAAAGAATTTTACCAGTACTAGTTTCCATTAAAATAGATGATGGACAATAAGTCTTTAAATCACTATCAGCAAAACAAGGAGGTGCAAAAATGATGAACAGTATTAAAAATATAAAAATAAAAAGCGTAAACTTGAGTTTTTTCATGAAATTTCTCCTATAAATTTATTATATTAAATGTCAAATATAAATATATATTAAAACTGCAAAAAATTCAAGTTTTAGAAAGGATATTATGATAGAAAATTTAAATAAAAAACAAAAAATAATTATAGGAATTGTTATACTAGCTGTAATTGTTGGAATAGCAACATATTTCATTATAAAAAATAACCAATATGAAGAATTTGATATGAATGATTTTGTAAAGACAGATACAGAAGAATACAAAGGAGACACAATAATAGTGCATATAATAGGAGAAGTAAAAGAACCGGGAATAAAAGAACTGCCGGATGAAGCAAGAATTGCAGACGCAATAGAAGCAGCAGGAGGAGTTACAGAAAATGCAGACTTAGACGAAGTCAACTTAGCATTTGTGCTATCAGATGGGCAAAAAATATATATACCCAACAAAAACGAAAAAGAAATAAGTGGAGAAAAAGTGTATATAACGGCGGGAAGCGGGAACAATGTAATTGTAGAAGATAAAGTTGAAAGAGGGAAAAAGCAAAAAGTGAATATAAATGAAGCGAAACAAGAAGACTTTGAACAATTACCTGGAATAGGTCCATCAATAGCCAAGAAAATAATAGAATACAGAGAACAAAACGGCAAATTCACATCAATAGACGAATTACAAGAAGTAAAAGGAATAGGAGAATCAAAATTTGAAAACATAAAGGAATATATAATGGTAAAATAGCATAAAATTGTAGTGTGAGTGAAGCAAAAAGCTGAGCTCATGCTACAAAATCAAGAATTTTTACGGATATGTATTGACAATACTAAAAAAAAGAAGTATACTAATAAAGGTTAAGAAAACTAAATATATCGCGGGGTGGAGCAGTTGGCAGCTCGTCGGGCTCATAACCCGAAGGTCGATAGTTCGAGTCTATCCCCCGCAACCAAAGTAAAATAATAACTCCTAGCGATTAGCTAGGAGTTATTATTATTATAGGAGGAAAATTATGAATAAAAAACAAAATTTTATGAACAAAATAAATCACAGAAGCTTCGGCTGTGTAGCTATTACAACGAGATAATTGCTATAGGTTGTAATAGTTAAAAGTTATAGCAAATATATCTCGTTATTTTTAAGAATTAAAAGATAAGGAGATATAAAAGATGATAGAAATAGAATTAAATAATGTAAAAAAGAATTTTGGTTTGAAAAACGTTTTAGATGGAGTAAGCTTTGAAGTAAAGACAGGAGAAAGAATTTCACTAATCGGAGAAAACGGCTCTGGAAAATCAACACTTATAAAAATAATTTTGGGCAAGGATAATGACTTTAGTGGAGAAATAAAAATAAATTCATCAGTAAAAATTGGATATATTCCTCAAGAAATAAAGTTTCAAAATGAATCTGATACAATATTAGAGTACTTCTTGAAAAATTTTGGTGGCAGTGAAACACAGGCAAGAACAATTTTAGCTAGATATATGTTTTACGGGGAAAATGTTTTTAAAAGGATGAAAGAATTATCTGGAGGAGAAAGAGTAAGACTTTTAATTGCTGAACTAGTAATTAAGCAAACCAATTTTTTAATACTGGATGAGCCAACTAATCATTTGGATATTTCAACAAGAGAAATACTTGAAGATAACTTAAAGGCGTATTCAGGAACTATATTATTTGTTTCACATGATAGGTATTTTGCGAGAAAAATTGCGGAAAGAGAAATTGAGTTATAGAAGAATATTAAATTTATAATAAAAAGTAGATGAGAATATTAATTCATCTACTTTTTATCTGCTATAAATATTTTTCCATTATATACATTTGTTCTTCATTTAATTCCTTTTTGTTATTAGCATACTCATATCCTAGTTTGTGATAAAACTCACATCCAGTAATAGAAGCGGGAATTACCAGTTTTTTTGCAGGAATGGTTAAAGCAAATTTTTCAATTTCATTAATTAACATTTTACCTATACCTTGCTTGTGGTGAGCTGTGTCAACAAATACAGCCAGTATCCAATACTCTCCATTATCGTTATACCATGATTTATCAGTGCTAGCTGTACCAACAACTTTGTGATTTTCTAAAGCTACAAAGGCTTCTGTTCTTTCAGGAAGAACTTTTCGAATTTCTTCAGGTGTAAATTCTTTAGAAAGGTTTTGAACAAATTCAATGCCGTAATCTTTTGAATTTACTTCTAATAGGTTTTGTATAATAATTTTTGATATATTATATCATAAAAATTTTAACAAAATAAATGGAACAAACTAGAAAATTATGATAGAATATGAGATGAAAAGATAGGAGCATAAAAAGGAAGGAAAAAGATGAAAGCTGAACTTGAAAAAATAGATAGAAAACTTAAAAGAATTAGAATAAAAAAGATGCCAAATACATTTTTAAGTATTATCAATAAAAAGTTTGATGAGGTAACAATTTCAAGATGTTTAGCATTTCTATTAAACCCGCAAAATACTACAACAAAGATCATAAAAGAATTGCTAAATGTTTCTAAAATTCCAGAGGATGAGAAGAATTTTTGTGAATTATTAGAAAATGAAAACACATATTTTGAAAACATAGAACTGGAAGAGGCTATTTCAGAGAGAAGTAGGATAGATATTAAGATTGAATTTTCAACTTTTGTAATAGTAATAGAAAACAAGATAAATTCTATGGAAAATGACATTCAATCAGTTAAGTATGAAAAAGATTTAGAAAGAAATATAAAACCTATAAAGTATATTTGTATTAAACCTAAATATAATCCTACTATAATGGTAAATGAAAAATTTGCACATGTTACATATAGCCAAATAGTAGAAATACTGAAAAACGTTACAAAATATGATTTAAAAGAACAAGAAAACTATTGCTTTATAGAAGATTTTATTAAACATGTGGAGGGATATTTAATGAATGAGACACAATTAGAAATAACAGAAGATGTGGAAGTATATATTGATAATCAAAAAATAATAGATACAATGATTTCAAATTATAAAAAGCAATCTGAAGTAATAGCAGAAAAGCTGGAAGAAATAGTTAAACGTAAATTTGGCGAAAATTTTGAGGTATATACTAATAACAAATGGAAATGTATTCAAATTTGGAAGAAGAGCTGGACAAATGAACAGCATAGTGGTATACATTATGAGATTTTGTGGAACGAAGATGGAATAATTGGAAATAATGTTAAAATAATTTTTGCGATACATAATGAAGGAAAAACGAGAAATATATTTCCAGAAATCAAACATCGTACATTTAAAACAGAGAGTTATAGAATGAATGATTCAAAAAGTATTATTGAAAATTTGAACAAAATTGTTGAAGAAATGTATAAAATAGCAGGAGAGAATAATGAAGCAATAGATAAGGTAATTGGTAGTAGAAAATAACAAATAAAATAGACAGAGCTTAAAGAGGGGGCTTTATCTATTTTTAATGTGAATGTTTGAAAAAACAAACATGGGGATTTTAAAAAGTGAAGAATATGAAAGAAATTGATGATTTCATATTAAGGCATATTAAGGTACTTTGTATAGAATAAAAAATCAATATTAATAATAATGTGTAATATAACCTTTGCACATTCAGGAAGAACAGATTCGGATGGAGGACATAGGGATAATAAAAATAAAAGAAGATTAGGAAACTATTATTATCATTGTGGTGGACACCCAGCTCATTTGCATACTAATGGTGTTTGATCATACTCAAATCATTCAGCTCATAACCCTAAGGTGAGTTTGAAATGATTTTATTTTACAATTTCGATTTAATCGCTACAGCTTGAGTGGTTGTGACGATTTTTTGCTGTCTAAAAATTGGTTGCTATAATGCTAAATTTAAGCATTATTATGTCGATTAGGGAAAAAGGTGGAAAAGATAATCTCCTCAAACTACTTAAATTCTAATAAAAAATCATTAAAATTTTATACTATTATTTTAAAAAATTATAAAAGGCAATGGGAAATCTAAAATAATGTTTAGTTGCCTTTTATTTTTATATCGTGAAAACTGTAACGGCTTTTTAGCCTTATGTGAAAATTAGAAAAAAGTTTAAATTAAGACCTTGTTGGTAATAGTAAGTTTTCTAGTGCATATCCAGCTTTTCTGCTATGAGATAGTAGTGGATGCACATAAAAGTCAAGTGTTGTACTTATTTGTGCATGACCTAATCTTGCAGAAATAACTGCTATGTCAATATTTTGTGCAACTAGTAAACTTGCATTAGTATGTCTTAATCCGTGAAAATTAATTACAGGTAAGCCAATTTGTGCAACAAATTTTACAAACCATTTACTGATTGTTGATGGATGCATAGGTTTGCCATCAACTTGTACAAATAACCTATCAGAATCGGTCCACAATTCACCGTAAAACGATTTTTGATCTTCATACCATATCTTATATTCCTCAAGCAGAGAAATGATAAATTCGGGTATTGCAATCTCTCTTATAGAACTTTCTGTTTTAGGTACTTTTGTAAAAACTCTTAAATCAGCTAAATACTGACTAGAACGATTTATACAGATTATTCCGTTTTTAAAATCAATGTCTTGCCATTCAAGTCCCATCAATTCACCTAAACGAACACCAGTAAAAACTGTTAAGATGATTGCAACTTTATATTTAGTATCTTCTATAGATAATTGCCCTAAATTTTCTAACAAGATTTTAGTTTGTTCATCATCATAAGATTTTCTTTTTGGTTTTCTTGCTTTAGGTGGTTGTACACGTTCAGTAGGATTTGTAACTATTAATTGCCAATAAACTGCTTTGTGTAGCATTGCTCTTAATAATCTGTGATGTTCTAAAATAGTTTTACCAGATAAAGGTTTCTTAGTTTTTGCACCATTGTTGCCTTGTTTTCTAACTAATTGAGTATCTTTTTCAAGTAAATCATAGAATTTCATAATGTCTGTTGGTTTAATTTTGTTAATGTAAAAACGTCCGAAGTATGGTAGAAGTCTTGTTTCTAACATTCTGCAATATCGTTTATATGTTGATGGAGCTAGTTCTTTTGAGCCATAATCTCTTTTCCATATTTCAACGAATTCAGAAAATCTTAAGGCTTTACCATCTATAACTAAACCACTTTGTACTTCAGTAACAAATTTTTCAAGTTCTACTTCAGCTTCTTTCTTTGTTCCGTGTACAGTCTTTCTATGTATTAATGGTTTTCCGTGTAAGTCATATCCTTCAGATACTATTAGCCTGTAACTATTTTTACCTCTTTTTTCTATACTCCCAGCCATTACTCTTTTCACCTCCTTTCGAGCATATCTATGGGTGGGAGGAGTATTAATTTATGTGTATTATATAATAATATTAGAAAAATTACCAGCCTTTTTTAGCTATTCTATGCATGTTTTAAAGATTACAACAAAATTCACAAAAGAATATATATGAAACATAAAAATACTAGATGAAATGTAATATACAAATAATGTAGAAAAAAATGTAAAAAAATGGTATACTTAAAAATAAGGAGGTGTTTACTATAAAAACTATAGACAATTACTTTAAAAAAAATCTTGAAAGTCAGATAAAAATATTGTTAGTTACATCTGCAGAAATTGAAAAAAATAAAGTTAATGAAGTACTTAAGCCACTGGATGGGCAGACAGAGATACTTCAATATAATATAGATAGTTCCAAATTTTATATAGGAAAATTTGGAAATTATAATGTTGTTCATGTTCAAACAAAGATAGGATCCCAGGGAGAAGGAGCAAGTACATTAGCAATAGATAAAGCTTTAAATGTATGGGATATAAAAATGGTAGTAATGATAGGAATAGCATTTGGAAGAGGGGCTAATTTCAATCAGAAAATTGGAGATATTTTAATTTCAAAAAATATATTTATGTATGAAAAATATAAAGTTAAAGAGAAAAAAGATGGGACTTTAAGTTATACATATGTAGATAATCCATACTCAAACGCAGGAAAAGTATTAGTAAAAAAATTTGAGGATGATAATATATGGGAGAATAGTAACAGTGTAAGACCTAAAATACATTTTGGAACTATAGCGAGTGGAGAAAAAATAATAGATTCTATGACTGAAAAAAATAAATTACTTGAGTTGGGAGATAGGACATATATTATAGGTGGAGAAATGGAAGCAACGGGTTTGGTTTCAGCATGTTTAAATCATAATCTATATGAATGGGTTGTAGTAAAAGGAATATCTGATTGGGGAGATGGTAATAAGGTAAAAAACAAGGAAGAAAATCAGAAGGTAGCAATAGACTATACAGTTTCATATTGTGAACATGTTTTTAGCCAAGAAAAAGTATTTGATGAAATTTTAGAAGAAAATCCAATAAATATTTTAGAAAAAATATATAAATTACCTATTTTAAACACTTTTAATAATGTTGATATATTAGATAATTATGAAGTATCTTTGGTTCCTATTAACTCTTTACCTAAAGCTATAATAAAGAGAGAACAAGTTATAAATCGATTGAAAAGTGAAATCGATAAAGGAAATCATATAAACATTTTTGGTGAGATATTGTCAGGTAAAACGACAATAGTTAAATTGTTATCATCAGAATATAAAAGCAATTTTAAATACATTAATTTAATTGATAAAGACGTAAGGCAAGTTGAAAAGATATTATCTATAATTTCACAAATTTTGTTAGAATTAGAAAATAAAGAAAATTTAATTATAGCTATAGATAATCTTCCTAAATTAAATAAAAATTCTAAAGCTCAAAGTCTATTGGAGAATTTATTAGAAGAAGCTAATACCAAGAATATTAAAATTGTTTTTACATCCCTAACTAGTCAAGAAAATATTTTTGAAGATAATATAAAGAATATTTTGTATATAAATATAGATAAAATAGAAAAAAATGATGTAATTGATTTATTAAAATTATATGATGCACCAGATTATATATATCAAGATAAGATTATAGAGTTTATTGAAATCACAGGAAATCATAAAATTTTTGTTATTAAACAAATTATTAAATATCTGCAAAAGGAAAATTGGGATATATTAAAAAATGGATTAATAGGAATTATAGATGGAAAATATGTATTAAAAATAAAGGGTGAAATACAAGATATTTTACTAGACAGAGTTGGCGGAGATAACAACAAAGAACTGCTATATAGAATGGGTTGTATAAATTATGATTTGACAATAGATGAGATAAAAAAAATAAGTGAAGTTGAACCACAAATTAATAATCCTGCTGAAATACTGAGGGGAATTGAAGGGATTTTTGTGGAATATGATAATGAAAAAAATATATATAAAACAAATCCATTAATAGCTCAAATATCCAAAGAAAATATAAATAGTAGTACTTTTATTGATATTAATAAGGTAATGGCATATAACATTCTTGATAAGAAAATTTTAAATCCATTCGATGTAATAAAATGTATGGGATTCTTTAATCAAGCAAAAGAGTATGATGAAGCAGGAAAATTATATCTTCAAACAATCAATCAAATGTATGAAAAAGATATTAAAGACGAATGGGGAATAAAATCTGTATGGAAAGACCTTGACTTGCCAAATATGGACTCAATGTTGAAATTACAAATTAGAGTAGCACAATTAAAATATTATTTAAAATTTGGAATAGATTATAATGACACTTTAAAATTAACAATAAAATTAATAAAAGAAGAAAACTATGAAGATTTTTTAATTGCTGGAGTTGCAATATTATTTATAAATGAAAATCCATATAAGTTTAATCAATTATTAAAAATGGCTCTTCTTAGTGAGAATAAAAATCCAGAAATATTAAAATCTATACAACAACAATTATCAGAAGATAAATATCCAATTGATAGTTTAGGAGTAGAATCATTACTTTGGGCAACGATACCAAAAGAAGGAGAAATTGAACTTTTAAAATCCTGGGCAGATGTGTTATCTGTTTTAGAAAAGAATCAATATTTAAAATTTAAAAATATATTAAGTGGATTTTTTGATTTCGAGGAAATGTATAGTTTTTATATTGATAAGACATGGGTTAATTTGAAGAGTAATATTCCAGAAGACATTGAAAATATAAAAAAGCTTATTCCTATTAATCAACAACTAGTTGAATTTGGCAAAAAAGTAGGAGATGACTTTATAACATCAATTTCTATAAGGAATGTAGTAATCTTTAAATGTGAGTATTTAAAGGATAGTGCTGGATTTGATTATGGCATATCTGAAGTCGCAAATGTAGAAGATAATAGATCGAAATTCATTATTATAAGTATGATTGGACATCAGTATTATTATTTAAAAAAATATAATGAAGCCAGAATATGGTTGAAAAAGGCTTTAGAGTATGATGAATTTGATGGAGAACTAAGTGAGAAAATATGGGTTCGATTAGAATTGAGTGATATATGTGGTGAAACAGATAAAGATAATTCATATGAATATGCAAAAGAAAGTTTAAAATATATTTCTATGCTTGATATAGAGATAAAGGTAAAATTTTATATGGAGTACCTAATTAGATGTTTTTACTTAAATAAATTTGAGGATAATATAGAAATATGTTTAGAGTGTACAAGAATCATATTACAAAATTCTGACAAAAGGGGATTAGTAGCTTATTTTACACATATAATTGCTTATTTCACTGCATACATAATTGATAATGTCAAATTAGATGAAATTAATAAAGAATATGGAAAACCATATACAAGAATGACTATATATTCAAATAATATGAACAACGACAACGATACTGCTAAGAAAATAAAAGCTATATATATTCATATATTTAAATTATTATCTTTCTATAAAAGAAAACAAGATATGATTGACTTCTATTTGCAAATATATAATGATTTAAATAAAAATGGTATGGGTGTAACAGCACTATTTCCAAATGAAATTAGAATATTTTTAATAGAGAGTAATAATATAGAAAAAGCAGTACAATTATCAAAAATTATGAATATTTGTAAAAATAATCCAAGAGAATTAATAACAGCTAATATAAAACATGAGCCGTTAGAATTTGCAAAAAAAATCGAAAGTATTTACGTAGCTAGTAAAAAAACAACATTAGAAGATATGTCAGAAACACTTATTTTTCATATAATATTTTTACTAATTGATAAAAATGTACAGACTGATAATCTCGAGTTAATGAAAGAGTTTCAAGAGCTTGATGAACAAATAAGGACGGAATACTTAGAAGTAGTACAAATAATAAAAAAAGAGAAAAATATAACAAAAGAATATATACAGTTCCTTATGTCAAAAAAGTATCGTGAAAAGAATACAACTTTTGAAATTATATATAGATTAATACTCATCAATCTATTAAAAGGGAAAATGCTTATAAATTATCATATTAACTTACTAATATATTTTTGTGGCACATATGGAATATATTCTACAGAAGAAACACTGTTAAAATTATGCATTACTAGGCTTGAAAAAGATATAAAAGAAAATAAAAATTATATACAGATAGAAAAAATAAATGAAAAAATAGAAGTATATAAATCAAAACCAAATATAAAAAATGGTAAAATTATTTATATAGAAGCATTAAAAGACCTAGGTTTTAATGATATTACAATAGAAAATATAAATTGGCTTAAAGAAATATGATAAGATTTATTTTGATCTTATCATATTTTTTTGAAATATATACTATAAAAATCAAATAACTAATTATATGTTTTTATTTTCTTTCATCCACTCAAGTAATTCTTCTTCAGAAATTTTATTCGCATTAAATTCTTTAATTTTTGATTTAGCAAGTTCTTTCCAGTTTTCAAAAGCTAATTTTACTTGTTCACTCTCAGATCTTTTAGCTTGCATTAATCTTCTTTGATAGTTATTTCTGTATAATTTAATTCCTTCCACAGAGTTTCTTTTTTTAGAATAAGAACTAGATGCACCAGTAGTTTTACAAGTGGTTTCATTTTGATAATAAGTATTATCGCAATATTTTTCTGTGTTCTTAATAGGAATAAAATATTTATTACAGTTTTTACAAGTTTTTATTTTAATATTTTCATTTGATGCAATTTCTGCTAATGAAACATAGAGTATGTTTGATAAATAATATGTGTGAAAAACGGCACTATCCTGTATATTTATTATTCCATTTTGTAAATGTTCTCTTACTATTTTAGGAGTGATAGATTGTGATGCTATATTTAATGTATCATGTGCAAATAACTGAAAATAAAACACCTCAATGTCCGTAGAATACTTAAATATATTATTATATATTGTAAATGAAAGATATTTTTCGAGTGGAGAGAAATTATTATCCTTTGAGTTATTATTTAGATTGTACATATAGTTAATACATCTTCTGATTAAGTTTTGCATTTCTTTTATTTTAGGTTTTATCTTTATAAAAATAGGTTCGTAAGTTTTAATAAAATCATTTTTGCTTTTATACAATTGTGGCTTTGGTATGTTTTTATAAAACTCTTTTAATAAAGAAAAACCATAGAAACAAAAGAATGTACAATATGCGGTATTAAAAGATGAAAAGTCAGCATTAATAAATCTAATTAAGAAAGATCCGTATTTTTCTTCAAACGGTTCTCTAAAATTAGATGAAGTAAAATAAATTTCTCTATTATTTTCATCCGATTTAAGAATAATATTAGGGAATCTATTATTGTGATCATGATTAAAAGCAGTTTTATACATTATTACAGAGGATGTATAAAACTCTTTCTTTTTTTCTCTATTAAACCAAATATTAAAACTATCTTTTACTGAAATATTATTTTCTCTTAACATACAAGACCTCCAACAACATAAATTGCAATATAATATTAAAAATAAAATTGCTAACAAATCATCTAAATTATACAAAAAATTTGCAAAATTGCAATAATCTTGACAAATAATAGTTACTGAAACTATTGAAAACACTAGAAAAAATGAAAAAACTAGAAAAAATTAAAAATTTTTAAAAAAATGCCATATTTTTTTCGTGTTAGTGGGCTATATAGCAGAAGAGGTAGAAAAGAAAAATTCTCTCTTCGAGTAAAACGAAAGGAGATATGCAATCATGGAAACACAAATTAAAAGAACTACACTAACGATGAAAGAAGCAGCAGAGTACCTGGGAATTTCTTACTGGTTAATAAATCAACTAGTTAGAAAAAAACAAATACCATATTGTAAAGTTGGTGGAAAATATTTATTTAGAGTAAATGCTCTAAATGAATATTTAAGCAATATGGAACAACAATCTATGAATTAGATTTTAAAGAAAGAGGGGAAAGGAGGATATGTATAATTTACAATGGTTGAAATTAGAATTAAAAATATTTTCAAATAGAAAAATTCAAATCTTCCTAAGAGAGCCAGACGGAGATACATATTTTAGAGTATGGATTCAATTATTAATTATTGCTGCAGAATGCAATAAAAATGGGAAACTAGTAATAGGTAGTAATAAACCAATAACAATAGAAAATTTTTCAAAGATTATAGGAAAATCTAAGAAAAAAATTGAAAAAGTTATTAAAAAACTGCTTGAATTAAATATGATAATTATAGAAGAAGGAGCATACAAAATAAAAAACTGGGACAAGTATCAAAGTATTGAACCATATGAAAAATATAAAGAGCAAAATAGAATTAGACAACAAAAATATCGTGAAAAATTAAAAAGTAAAAATGAAAAAAGTAACGTTACAATAACATTAGGTAACACACAAGAAGATAAAAACATAGTAGAAGAAAATATAAATGGATTTAGACAATATAAAATGTGATGATTCTCAAAAGAATTTCCACAGTATATGCAAATTTTGTGAAAAAGAGCTAAAGCCAATTGGATTAGATTACTTATATGCAAATATAGACGCAAGTTCAATTGAATATGAAAGGTGTACCTGTGATAAATCAAAAGACTATTGGAATGAAATTGATTATAAGATACAACAACAAAAGAAGAAAGAATACTATAAACAAATAATTAATCAATTTTACTCACAAAATTATATTAGTAAAAGGCTAAAAGAATATAAATTTGAAAATTTTATAGTTACTAATATAAATAAAAATGAAGTTAAAATTGTAAAAGATTATACTAAGCAATGTATAAACAATCAGCAAGAAAATGGACTTATTATTACAGGAAATACATCGGCAGGTAAAACACATTTAGCAGCAGCTATTTCTAATAAATTAGTTAAAAGAGATAAATTAGTTCTGATGGGGAGATTAACATCATTACTAGATATGATAAAAGAAACTTTTAAAGATAATTCAAAATCAGAAAGCAAATTAATTGATTTATTTTCAAATATAGACATGGTTGTAATTGATGATTTAGGAACAGAAAAAATAAGTAGCTGGGCATTAGATAAATTATATACAATTATTCAAAACAGAAATGAAAATAAGTTACCTATAATTATAACAACAAAGTTTGATAGAGAGCATTTGTTAAATAGATTTTATCAGAGTAATGATAAAGAATCATCAGAAGCCATAATACAAAAATTGTATCAAATGTGCTATGGAATTGAACTAAAAAAATATGACCAAGAAGAAAAAGTTAGCAAAAGCAACTAAACTAAATGCTAACTTAAACTAAAATCTAAAAAATATTTTAATATATTTTTTAACAAAAGTAAAGCAAAAAAGTTCAAGTTTTTATTATGAAAATTTGAACTTTTTTGAAAATATTTTATAAAAAATAGAAATAAAAAATTCCCTCGGAGAGCAAAAAGGGTATTAGGGCATTTTGCCCTAAACAGCAAAAAGGGTGTCAAGACACCAGGCTGGCGAATATTAGGTACTAAAAAATACTACCTAAAATTCCAGCAAAATAAATTTTGCTAATTATTAATGCTTCGTAAACTAGCATTAATAAATTTCTATAACAAGAAGGTGATGAAAAATGAGAAGAGATTCAGAACAAGTTTTAGATAGTATTTTCTTATCGTATAATAAAATTTTAAAGAGATTACATTTATTAGGAATAACAACTAAACATGGAAAAGAAATAACTAATATGGATTTAAGAAAAGCTATAGATGTTATGCTAAAAAAACATCCAACTTGTAGATGGAGAAGTGAGAAAATTAGAAGTAGAAAATATTTTGTTTTAGTAGAAGGATATGAATGGTTAAAGAATGTATATTTTCAAAAAGATAAATCATTAACTGATGCTGATGTGGATTTTTTTGAAATCAGAATTAAATTGTATGAGGATTTTTTGAAAGTAGAACACAATGAAAATTGGTGGAAGGAAGATATGAATATAAAACAGTTATGTAAGTATTTTAATAGAAAAGATATTACGGTTAGAAAAGCAATTAAGGAAATGTGTGATAACGGATTAGAAGGATATAAATTTTTAATAAATAATAAAGTGGTAATTTCAAAAGAAGGAGTTGAATGGATATGTAAGAATGTATTTAAACAAAAGTATTTGGAATTATTAGAAAAGTACAAAATGGAATTGACAGAATTATATATTAAAGCTGGTTATCCATATGATCATTTTTTTCATAGGAATTAATTGTAAATATTTAGAAGTACCTGTTGAGAAATTTGTCATTTTATGATATAAAATATACTAGAGTTATTATAAATATTTGAGGTGCAAAAATGAAGGAAGAAGAATTAATAAAATTAGAAAAAAAATTATGGGAATCAGCTGATAAAATGAGAGGAGCTGTTCCTGTTTCAGATTATAAATTTATAATATTAGGATTAATATTTTTAAAATATATTTCTGATGCATTTGAAGAGAAATATCAAATCTTGGTAAAAGATGGTTATGGACTTGAAGAGGATAGGGATAGTTATGAGGCAGATAATGTATTTTATGTTCCAGCTAGAGCTAGATGGGAATATTTAAATGCCCATTCTAAGGATCCTCATATAGGACAAATAATTGACGATGCATTGGAAGAAATAGAAAGAGAAAACCCATCTTTAAAAGGTGTTTTAGTAAAAGAATTTAATAGTCCAAATTATAGAAATGTTAATTTAGGAGAAATAATAGATTTATTTACTAATATAAAAATTGGAAGTAAAGAAGCACAAGATAAAGATATTTTAGGAAGAATATATGAATATTTCTTAGGACAATTTGCATCTAACGAGTTGCAAAAAGGTGGAGAGTTTTATACACCAGCTTGCTTAGTTAGAACAATGGTTGAGATTCTTGAACCATATCAAGGCAGAATTTATGACCCTGCATGTGGCTCTGGGGGAATGTTTGTACAAAGTATAAAATTCATTCATAGACACAATGGCAATGCAAGAAATTTAACTATATATGGACAAGAAAAAAATCCAACAACATGGAAATTAGCAAAGATGAATTTAGCTATTAGAGGAATAAATAATGACGGATTAGGAAAGTTCGCAGACGATACATTTCATAATGATTTACACAAAGATTTAAAAGCGGATTTTGTTTTAGCAAATCCTCCATTCAACATTTCTGACTGGGGACAAGAAAAATTATTAGATGATCCTAGATGGAAATATGGAATACCACCAAAAGGAAATGCTAACTTTGCTTGGGTTGAACATATGGTATCAAAATTATCTATGAATGGTAAAGCCGCAATAATACTTGCAAATGGGTCTTTATCAGCAGGTGGGCAAGAAGAGGTAATCAGAAAAAATTTAATAGAGGCAGATTTAGTAGATTGTATATTATCAATGCCATCAAATTTATTTTACACAGTTACAATACCTTGCAGCATATGGATTTTAAATAGAAATAAAAAACAAAAAGGAAAAACATTGTTTATAGATGCAAGAAATTTTGGAACAATGGTAACAAGAAAATTAAGAGAATTAAGTGAAAATGATATAGCAAAAATTGCAGAAACATATCATAATTTTCAAAACAATGAAAATTATGAAGATGTAGCAGGATACTGCAAAGCGTCTACAATAAAAGAAATAGAAGAAAACAATTATGTTCTTACACCAGGTAGGTACGTAGGAACAGAAGAACAAGAGGATGATGGAATTCCTTTTGAAGAAAAAATGAAAACAATAACAACTGAATTAAAAGTACAATTTGAAGAGTCTCACAAGTTGGAAGAAGAAATTAAGAAGAACTTGGAGGCTATTGGATATGGAATTGACTGAAGTTTTTTTTGACACAAATTTTTTGAGAAGAAAAAATATAGATGATTTTTCAGTATTTCATTTTGGAAGTCAATTTGAGGATTTTATAGATTTTCTAGGTACAAATGATGTAGTTGATTATTATAGAATAAATATATCCGAAATAACTATTGAAGAATTAAAGAAGCAAATTAATGATAAATACAAAGAAGAATTATTAAAATTAAATGATTCATACAATAAATTTAAAAGTGTACATGATATTAAATATAATGTAGATGAAAATTTAAAATATGATGAATTACTAGAAAAATTAATGAGAGAATATTTTGAATTTTACAATATTAATATAGTTGAAATAAAAAATCTTTCATTACAGAATCTTCTAAAAAGGGCTATTAATAAAAACAAACCATTTATTGGTGAAAATGGTAATTCAGATAAAGGCTTTAAAGATGCAGTATTATGGGAGAGCATAATTAAATATGCAAAGAAAACAGAAAATAAAAGATTTATATTATTTACTAAAAATGTTCAAGATTTTCCAAAAGATCTTGAAGAGGAGTTTGAAAAATTAACGAATAAAAAAATAGAAATAGTAAATGAAATATCTATAGTGCAAGAAAGGATATTATTAGAACAATCTAGAAATATAAAGGATATTTTAACATTAAACTGGCTTAAAGAAAATGCACAAATATTAATTGATGAAATAAATGATTATTTGAGCAAGAAGGATACTTGGAAAGGTTATCAAATGCTAAATATTAGTAAAATAGAAGATTTAGTAAACAAAGGCAATAATTTTTATTCATTTATGGTTTTTAGTAATGAGGATGAAGAAGAATGGCAATGGTATGTAGAGGTCAACTATAAAGATAACGAACTACAGATAGACAGAATTATGCCATGTATATAAATGTATTATTTTATAGAAAGTATATTGGGTAATAAAAACGATGAAATTAGAAAGTGCAATAAAATTTAAAAATGGAAAAAAAAGAAATTCGCAAACAGGAAATATTCCTGTATATGGTGGTAATGGTATTTTAGGATATACCAGTGATTATAATGCAGAAAAAGATAATATTATTATTGGTAGAGTTGGAGCTTATTGTGGATGCGTCTATAAAAACGATAATCAATGTTGGGTTTCAGATAATGCAATAGTTGGAAATGTAAAAGATGGATATGATTACAATTTTATGTATTATTTATTAAAAAATAAAAATCTTAATTCATTACACATAGGATCAAGCCATCCACTTATGACACAAGATATACTTAACAATATTGATGTAATTATACCAAATTACACATATCAAAAGAAAGCAGCGAAGATATTGACTACAATAGATAAAAAAGTGGAATTGAATAATCAAATAAATGATAATTTGCATAATTTAGCAGAGCGATTATTTATTGAAATATATAAAAATGGTAGAGAAAGAACATTAGGAGAATTACTGGAAAATATATCAACAGGATCAAGACCAAAAGGTGGAGCACAAAGCTCTGGAATACCAAGTGTTGGAGCAGAAAAAATAGAAAAATTTGGGGTGTATGATTATTCATCAGAAAAATATATAGCAGAAGATTTTTATGAAAAATTAAAAAATGGAAAAATGAAATCAGGAGATGTATTACTATATAAGGATGGAGCATATACAGGAAAAGTTTCAATGTGTTTAAATGGATTTCCACATAAAAAATCAGCAGTTAATGAACATGTATTTATTTTAAATACAAAAGATAATTGGGCTCAAAATTATTTATATTTTACACTATACAATAAAGAAAATAGAGAAATGTTAGGAAGGATTGCTGGATCAAAAGCTGCTCAACCAGGGCTAAATCAAATTGAATTAAAAAGTTTAAAGATTAATATTTGCGATAAAGAAACTATTAAAAGTTTTGAAATTAATGTTAAGCCGATTATGGAGAGGATTGCAAATAATTCATTAGAAAATAAAAAGCTAGCAGAACTTCGAGACACATTATTACCAAAATTAATGAATGAAGAAATAGATTTAGAAAAGATAAAGATTTAATTAGTAAAATGAATTAGAAGCTTAATTATAGAAAAGAGGAAAAAATGGATTTGTTAAATAAGGATGCATTGTATGATGTACTAAAGGAGCCAAATTTAGAAAATTTTAGGTATTTATTACAAAATCATATGGGAGAAGAAGACCAATTAGATTTTAAAAAAGAATGGGAAGATAATGAAAAAATTTCGAAACATTTATTAGCAATGGCTAATTCTGGTGGTGGATGCATAGTATTTGGAGTGCATCAACTAGATGATGGCTCCTTTCAAATAGATGGTATTGAAAATCTAAAAGATGCAGCAGAATTAAAAAAAGGAATAAAAAAATATATACCAGATGCACTGAAATATCATTTAAAAGATTTCAAATATGAAACTTCAGAATATGAGAAATTAAAAAATAAGAAATTTCAAATATTAATTGTCGAAGATGAACCAAAAAATTTACCATATATTTGTTGTAAAGATGGATCGCTAATTAAAGATGGAGATATATATGTAAGGAGTGGCACAGAAAGTAAAAAAGCTAGTAATTATCAAGTAGAAAAAATAATAGAAAAAAAGTTGATTGCATGCAAAGTTCCAAAAAGTAAAGATATGACATTAAAACAACATTTAGAACAGCTAAATATATTATATAATGAGTTAACATATACGGTAATTGAAACTGATGCTCTTGCTGGATTATCCAGAGCACTAACTACATTGGCAGAAAAATTTGCAGGAAAAACTATTATAAAAAAGAAAGAAAACTATCCTAAAGAAAGTTATGATGATTTTATATTAAAAATGTTAAATAAAAAGAAAAAAAGAATTGAAGAAGAATTAGATTTGTAGGAGAATTATGGATAAGTTAACAAATGAATTTAAGGATTCACTAATTTGTAATACAGAGGATGTATTTAAAGATTGTTTAGAATTAGGAATTGATAATTTTATAGAAGATGGAATACTAAAGGATATTCCAATTGTCAATTCTATTGTAAGTGGGTTAAAAATAGCAAAGAATATTTATGATAGAAATCTGTTAAAACAAACATTGACTTTTATTAAGGAATTAAATAATGGGACAATTAACAAAGAAAAGCTAATTGCATATAGAAGTACAATAGAAAACAATACTAGAAAATGTGAAGAAGAATTAGGAAGAGTTTTATTGTACTTAAATATGTTTATTGATGAAAAGAAAAGTGTTATGTTGGCTAAATTATTTAAAGCCTATATAGGACAAATAATTACTTGGAATGAATTTTGTGAGTATTTTGAAATAATAAATAGAATTTTTTTAGAAGATTTATTAATATTAAAGTACATTAAAGAAGGTGCAAAATATAAAGGAAAAGATGGAGATAATTTTAGAGTAGAAAGATTATATTCATTGGGAATCTTAGGCAATATAATGTTTGCAGATTATGAAAAATTAAAAGAAAATATTATTGAAGGTAGAGTTTTGAATTCTATAGGAAAAAAGATATGTAATATAATTTTTTAGGGGGCTAATTATGTTTGATGAAGAAACACTAGAAAGTGTAACAATGGAAATATTACAAGATTTAGGATATGAATGTATAAATGGATATGAAATGGAACGTACAGACTTTTCTAAAGTATTGCTAGAAGAAGATCTCTTTGATGCAATTGAAAGAATGAATAAAGAAATTGAATTTGAACAGATACAAGAAGTTATAAGAACAGTTAGAAATTTAGACAACAACAATACTATATTAAATAATAAACAATTTACTAAATATTTATTAGAAGGAATTTCTGTGCCAATTCAAGAAAACGGAGAAACAAAATATAAAACAGTTAAAATATTAGATTTTGAAAATATCCAAAACAATACATTCAAAGCAATTAACCAATATACAATCATTGAACATAGTGAAAAAAGACCAGATATAATTATATTTATAAATGGTATGCCTTTAGTTGTAGTAGAATTAAAATCAACAATAAGAGAAGATGTAAAATTAATAGATGGATATCACCAATTAAAAGGTTATCAAGAAGTACATATACCATCATTATTTTACTACAATCAATTTATGATAGTAAGTGATGGAGTACAAGCAAGAGCAGGAACAATCACTAGTCCATGGAGTAGATTTTCAGAATGGAAAAAGGTAGAAGATACAGATGAAGTAAAAGAAAATATGCCAACACATCAAACTCTATTTAATGGGATGCTCAGAAAAGATAGATTATTAGATATTATAAGTAATTTCATATTATGGAGTGAAGATAGTAAAATTTTATCAGCATATCATCAGTATTTTGGCGTTAAGAAAGCAATTACAAGTACAGAAACAGCAATAGACAATAGAACAGGAAAAGCAGGATTACTTTGGCATACACAGGGAAGTGGAAAAAGCTTTTCAATGGTATTTTATGCAGGTAATATGATTAAAGTATTAAATAATCCAAGTATAGTAGTTGTAACAGATAGAAATGATTTAGATAATCAATTATTTAGTACATTTGCAAAATGTTCAGGTTATTTAAAACAAGAACCAGTACAGATAGAAAATAGACAAGATCTAAATGAAAAATTAGAAGGAAGAAAATCTGGTGGAATATTCTTCACTACATTACAAAAGTTTGAAGAAGAAACAGGAGTATTTAGCCGAAGAGATGATATTTTGGTTTTAGTAGATGAAGCGCATAGAAGTCATTATGGATTGGATGCAACCATAAAATTTGATAAAGCTAAAATGGAAGCATACAAGAAATATGGAACAGCAAAATATTTACACGATGCTTTTCCAAATGCAACATACATTGGATTTACAGGAACACCTGTTGAAACAAAAGACAAATCAACAACTAATGTGTTTGGAGATATAATAGATACATACGATATGACACAAGCAATTATGGATGGTGCAACAGTACCAATTATGTATGAATCAAGAATGGCTAGAGTTGGACTAAATCAAAAGATATTAGATGAGATAGATGATTATTACAATATGCTTGAAACAGAAGAAGGTATTGATGACTATAAAATAGCAGAGTCTAAAAAAGCAATGGCTACAATGAAACAAATAATAGAAGATCCAGATAGACTAGAATTGATAGTAAAAGATATTATAAAACATTATGAGGAAATAGAAACAAGTGTAGCTAATAAAGCAATGGTGGTAGCTTATTCAAGACAATCTGCATTTACAATGTATAATAAATTCTTAGAACTAAGACCAGAATGGAAAAATAAAGTTAATATGATAATAACATCTAATAATAAAGATGACGAAGATATGCAAAAAGCAATAGGCTCTAAAAAAGATAAAAAGCAGCTAGAAGTGAATTTTAAAGATATGGATTCTGAATTCAAAATCGCAATAGTTGTAGATATGTGGTTAACAGGATTTGATGTACCAGGACTTGGAACTATGTATATAGACAAACCTATGAAAGCACATAACTTAATGCAGGCAATTGCAAGAGTTAATAGAGTTTATAAAGATAAAACTGGTGGACTAATTGTTGATTATATAGGACTAAAAAGATGGTTGCTGGATGCATTGAAAACATATACGAAGAGAGACCAAGGCAAAATTGTAGACAATAGTGAATTGGTAAAAGTTTTAAATGATAAAGTTGAATTAATCAGAGATTTATTTAAAGGATTCTATTATGGACATTTTGCTACAACAACAGATAGCGATAAGTATGAAATTATTATGGCAGGAGCGAACTTGATGCTCAAAACAGAAGAAATTAAAAAAGCATTTATGAAATATAGTTATGATGTTAAAAGCTTATATGCGTTATGCACAGGAGCATTATCACAGGAATTAAAAGATGAAATATTATTCTTTATAGCTGTAAGATCATTCATATCAAAACTAAGCGGAGAAAGAATAGACGTTAAAGAAATAAACGCAAATGTAGCGCAAATGTTAGAAAGAGCAATACAAGATGATGAAATGTTACAAATAGGAGAAGTACACAACAGTAATCAATTGGCATTATTAAGCAATGATATATTAAATAAGTTAGCAAAAATGCAAAAGAAAAATATTGCAGTTGAGGTACTGAATAGAGCTTTAAAAGAGTATGTTAATCAAATAGGAAGACAGAATGTTGTTATGATGGAAAAATTTTCAACAAAGTTCCAAAAGATTGCAGCGACATATAATGAAAGGACAAGCGTAGAAGACATACAAAAAATAATTGAAGAATTAATAAACTTAAAAAATGAAATTGAAGAAGAATTAAAAGCAGGAAATGAATTTAATTTATCAACTGAAGAAAAGGCATTCTTTGATGCATTAGGAGATGATCCAGAAGTTAAAGAATTAATGAAAGATGAAATCTTAGTTCAAATAGCAAAAGAACTTGTAGAAACGGTTAATAGTAATATGACAATAGATTGGGATATTAGAAAAGATGCAAGAGCCAAAATGAGAATTGAAATTAAGAAGCTTTTAATTAAATATAATTATCCACCCAACAAAAGCGAAAAGGCAGTTCAAACTGTTATAAGACAAGCTGAGTTAAAGTGTAAAGAAATGGTAAAATAAATAGAGGAGAGAAATTAAAAATGGATGATAATCAAATTGTTGCACAATTAGCAGCAAATTTAGCTGAAGCAACTGCTAGAAATGGCGCAAGTTTTATATCAAAGAAAATAAATGCTAGTAAAGCAAAAAGAAATGACAAAGAAACTATTGCTGAACTGGAAGAAATAATATCTGATTTATTAAATGATAAGGCTGAAATTCAACGAATTGCTCAAGCATATGAACAAGAATTAGTTTCACAAAAAATTACAGAAAATGATATAAAATATATTACAGATAATTTATTGCCTATATTTGGAGAATTTCTTCCGGATCAAGTTGAAATTGAAAAAATGAAAAAAATATTGTCTGTTGAGACACTTACAATTATGCAACTTATAGGATTTAACTATAAACAAGCTATAGGTGAACCATTAACTTTATTGGTGAGAAAAGCGATTGAATCTAAAGTACCAATAGATTCACAAACGAATGTTAATTATGTGTTAACTATGGCAAATCTAGCTAAGGATGAAGAGGCAACGAAGAGATATTGCCAATTAACAGGACAAAAGTCTAGTGAAGGAGAAAAGGAATAATTTAATTTGAAGGAGAAATTATATGATTTTAAAAGCAAATAAAGAATTAAAACAAAAGGATTTTAAAAATGAAAAAGAATTACAAAATTTTTTCGAAAACAACATTGAAACAATATTAGGATATAAATTTATAGATACAGAATTTGTAGTAGGCGATTTTAGAATTGATTCTTTAGCTTTTGATGAAGAATCTAAATCATTTAGAATAATTGAATATAAAAATGTTAAGAATCATTCTTTAGTTGACCAGGGTTATACATATTTAAAATTGATGCTAGAGAGAAAAGCAGATTTTGTTCTTCAATACAACATAAAAACTAGGTCATCGCTAACTACTCAAGATATAGATTGGAGCCAATCAAGAATTATATTTGTTGCACCAATTTATACAGCATATCAATTAAATGCTACAGACTTCAAAAATATACCAGTAGATTTAGTTAAACTAACCAGATATGAAGATGATATTATCGAAATTGATTTTATAAAAAAGACAAGCAATGTTAAAGTGCAAGATATTCAAATGGAATCTATACAAAACGATGTTAATAAAGAAATAATTGTATATACTGAGGAAGATCATTTATCTAAAGTTTCGGACAATATAAAAAGAGTATATGAAGAATTAAAAAATAGAATATTAGAATTAGATGATATAGATGTTGAAGCCAAGAAGTTATATATAGCATTTAAAGGCTCAAGAAATATTACAGATATAGAATTTCATAAAAATAAATTAAAAGTTTATATAAATATGAAAAAGGGTAGTCTAAACGATCCATTAAAAATAGCAAAGGACATAAGTAATACAGGACATTGGGGCAATGGAGACTATTGTGTTACGATAAATAGTGAAGATGAAATAGACAATATTATTCCTTTAATAAAACAGTCTTTAAAAATAAATAAAAAGTAGACAAAAGAAAAGCAAAATGATAGTAATTAAAAATTACAAAATTATTTTGCTTTTTAATTATTTATAAAATAGATAAACATATAAATAAGATACTTTTGTGGCTATAAAAATATATTGAAA
>ULXK01024500.1_pt1 | contig 55625 bp, 61 predicted proteins | sample 1961201 | NCBI WGS metagenome assembly ULXK01 (sample SAMEA4835836, study PRJEB28245) | human gut metagenome | biome: gut microbiome; material: fecal sample | place: Denmark | collected 2008
GTAAAATTTCCACACAAAAATAAGGAAAACTGACATTTGTGGTAGTTGTGAGAGAATAAATAGAACATAGAAAGGAGCGTGTACATATGAAGGTCGGAGAGTATTTAAAAGAGCAGCGTGAACAGCAGGGCCTATCCCATGCAAAGCTGGCGAAGGCCGCCGGAGTGTCTAAGCGCTCCCTTATCTATTGGGAGCAGGGTAGAGATATGAGTGTGGAGGTGGCCGATAAGGTGCTGAAAGCTCTGGGAGCAACCTATAAAATAGGTGCATGATTGTGCACCAAAACTGAGATTTGTACTACGAAGGGAGATTAAATCATGTGGAAGATTATATTTACATACCCCGATGGTGTTAAGGTGAAACTGACTAACAGTTCCATTCCGATGGATAAGCGTCTTGCTAACAAGTATTATGATATCTACGGCTATAACTCTGATGGCGGGATATTCCAACAGTATCCAAAGAAAAAGTACAGGCCTATGGCTATGGCCACTGTGGTGGACATCCTGAATGCTGATGGAGATTTAGAGAAAGAGATATTGATTGATGCGGATGATTAGGAGGCTGGCATGAGAAAGATAGGCAGTAAGCAGTCCAAGGTCAGCCGCATCGACCGCAGCAAGGCCTTGGCCGCCCAAGCGGACGAGGCAATCAAGGAGCGCATCCGGACGGCGCCGGCCTATATGTACACCAGCCTGTGCCCGGTTCCGGAGCTGCGGGAGCCGCCGAAGGGAGTGATATGGTATTATGAGACAGTGCTACATAGACAACGGACGTCACGGGTGTGATGGCCAGCGAACCAGCAAGGGCAGGATACGGTACGGGTGCTGGGCGTGTCCGCACCTGGATGCTGATAACGCCAGCAAGGAACCAAAGCGTAAACAGACATAAGATAAGCCGGGGGAGCACCCCGGCAATAAAAAACGACAGGAAAGAACGTATGTACGAAAAGAATAAGCGGTGGACACCCGCCAAGATGCTACCACCGCTCTGATATTGCTTGAGTATATTATAGCTTACTCAAGCATGGTGAACAAGTGGAAAATAATACCATAATTGAGGGAGGATATAATATGCAGACAGCGATTAACACAGATGTTTTTATACGGCAGGTATTAAACACATTGGTAACTCAGATGGAGATGTGGGATGAGCTCAGACGGCAGAAACAGGTCGAGGCGGCCTTGTACATGAATTTGATGAACAAGACCATCCTGGCCGAATCGGAGGAACGGCAGTTGCCGGCAGAGTACGTGGATGATACCCCGCGAGTAGTGGAGATGTTCCTGCAGTGCTTGAAGCTGGAAAAACGGACGGATGCAACTATCGTGAATTATCGTGGCGAACTTAAATGCCTTTTCCAATTCCTGCGGAAGAACTACGCGGACGTGACAAGCAATGACATCAGGGCCTATCTGGCCTGGAAGCAAACAGAGCACCACAATAAGGATAATACACTTAATAATAAGATTCACGTCTTTCAGTCATTTTTTAAATGGATGATGAATGAGGACCTTATTGAAGATGGCGGATGTCTGTTACGGAAGCCCAAGAAGAATCCCATGGGTAAAGTCTATAAGATTAAAGAGGAACAGCGTGTGAAGCGGGTGCTATCGGACGAGCAAGTGGAAATCATCCGGTGTGGCTGCCGGCACGTTAGGGATAGAGCCATTGTGGAGATATTGGTGGCTACAGGGATGCGTATATCAGAGCTGGTCGGATTAGATGCGGGTGACATAGACATCACCAGGAAGCGCTGCATTATCTACGGCAAGGGACGCAAGGAACGGCCGGCGTTCTTCACTCCACGCGCTATTGTACATCTGGAAGCATACCTGGAATGGCGCCGGGCATTGCCAGACACCAGCGAAGCCTTGTTTATTAATTTTAGGAAAACTGGTGGTGTGTATGGCAGGGTGTGCACCTGCACCATACGCAAGATGCTCAAAGAGATAGTGGCTAGTGACCCGCGGCTTGAAGGGGTAAATCTGCACCCGCATAGGTTCCGGGCGTATCTGGCTACATACATGGCCCGGCATGGGGCATCACTTAAGGACATAGCGGCGGTCCTGGGCCACAGCAATGTCAATACAACCATGGAGTGTTATATAATTGAGGATCCGGAGGAGACACAGGCCGTACATGGCAAGTGCGCGGGGTAAGGAGGTTTTAGAATGGCAGATAAGAGCATATTAAGACAATATGCAAGTATGATAAAAGAGGCAGAAGATGAAGAACGTAGAATACGGAATTTAGAAGCAGAAATTAGGTCTATGCGGCCGCTTGATAGAGAAGTTACAGATGTTGTGACAAGAGGAAAACGAGGAAAGAAACCACTCGGAACCTGTGTGATTCGTGGAGAAAACGACCATACGGCCATCAATCGGAAACGTGCTAGGCTTAGGGAGAGGAAAGCAAAGAAGGAACTTCATGTATCCAGGATTGAAATGATGGTTGCTGATGCGGAAGAATATATTTACAGCATTGATGATAGCGAATTAAGACGTATTACAGAATTTTACTGTATTGACAGAAAAAACTGGGATGAAGTAGCCGAAGCAATGGGAGAGGGGTATACTGCGGAGGCTTGTAAACAAAAATTTTCAAGATTTATGCGCGTCAAGTAAAATTGTCACGTTTGTCACGCTGATATGTGATATAATTTAAAATGAGAAAAGTGTAAGCATTCAGGCATCCAGCAATGGGTGCCTTTTATATACCCAAATCCCGGCGTCTGAAACTTAGGGCGGCCGGGGCCTCCTTCAAGATCATATTTGTGATTACAATGTAGGCTTTTCATTTAGTATACTTTGTTGTATAATCAAAAATAAAGGGAGGGGAAGTATTGTGAATGCTGAAAAAAAGAAATGGCTAGTATTGATCATATTTTTCGTTATTGTGATTATAATTAGTTTGGTTACACTTTTTAATGCTCTTAAGCCTAAAGTCGATTATGAATCGCTGAATAAGGAAATTGCTCAATATATTCATGGGTTGGATAATATTATTGATATTGAGAATACAGAAACAGGAACCTATAAGATTACTTTAGATGATAAAATCTGGTATTCAGCAGAAGAGAAGGATAAGGCAAGTTACTGCTTGGCTGTCAACACAACTATAACGGCAATTTGTCAAAAGTATAAGGCACTTAAGGATACGCAGAAAGCATATATTTATTATTACGATGAGTCGGGGGTATTAATTGCAGAACCATCGGAGAAACTTTACTCGTTAGAAAGTAAAATATTATATTAGAATTATAGCGCTAGGGATTTTACCTAGTGCTTTTATTTTGCAAAATAATGATAGGAATGAGGTTGATGGCAAAAGAGTTTGCGAGAGCGTTTTACGATTCGGGGCAGTGGCGGAAATGTAGGAAAGCCTTTATCTCAGAACGAATATCTATTGATGGGGGATTGTGCCAACGATGCCATGAGCGCCTGGGATATATGGTACATCATACAATTATACTAACACCTGATAACATTTCTAACCCGGATATTTCCCTTAATCATGACCTGTTGGAATATGTCTGCAAGCCATGTCATGACAGGGAAGCAGGACACTTTCTTTTTAGGGAAAATGAGAGGAAAAGGCGCTATATATTTGATGGTGAAGGGAATCCAATCGAAGTTGTCAGACAATTATGAATAAAAAAGTATTGATACTCCCCCCTTTTTTTAATTGTGGACTTAAAAGGATTTCACCGAGTCCCCCACATCAATTTTTATGGATGAAAATTTACAGTACCCCCACCCCAATGGAAGGAAGTGAAACATAATGGAGAAGGATAGGCGGATAAAGAAGGAAGAAAACAGACTAAAAAAATTATTTGTGAATGTGGACGAACATAAAAAGAAAACAGTTGAGGGGTTGATAAAACGGGCCGCATTTATGAGGGCAACATTGGAGGACTTCGAAGCGGACCTGGATGAAAACGGATTTACGGAAATATTCCAGCAGGGGGAAAGACAGGCGCCATATGATAGAAAGCGGCCAGTAGCAGACCTATACAACACGATGAATACGGCATATCAAAAAATCATAAAACAGCTTACTGACCTTCTTCCGGAAGAAGGTCAAAAGACAGATGAATTATTAGACTTCCTGGGTGGTGGTAAGGGTGACTGAATTTGAGCAGTATTTTTCCGGAATAGGCAACGGAAGAATAATTGCCTGCGAAAAAATGAAGCGAATTGCAGATACACTGATGGAAAAATACTTGAATCCAGGTGAGTTCCATTTCGATTTGGAGATTGCCAACCGCCATATCGAATTTATAGAACGATTCTGTAAATTACCTACCGGAAAATTGGGGCAGCCTCTCCGATTGGAACTTTTCCAGAAAGCGAGGTTACAGTCCATTTTTGGATTCGTTGATGATAATAATTTAAGACAATATAATGAGGTATTGATTATTGAAGGGAGAAAAAACGGTAAAACAACAGAGACGGCCGCCATAGAACTGGACATGCTGATGAACGACAAGGAGGGCGCACCGCAGATATATAATGTTGCAACAATGTTAGACCAGGCCAGGCTCGGATTCAATGCGGCAAATAAAATGAGGATGCAGTCCCCTTTATTGAAAAAACATATCCGGAAGAGGGCCGCAGATTTATACTGTGCCATGAACATGGGTTACATAAAAGCCCTTGCCAGTAACACCAACAGCCTAGATGGGCTTGATACGCACTGTGGGGTGATTGATGAACTGGCAGCGATTAAAAACAGGGATATTTATGACTTAGTCAAACAATCAATGGGAGCGCGTGAACAGCCGCTCCTTTTCTGCATTACTACGAATGGTTTTGTCAGGGAAGGTATATTCGACAGTCAGTATCAATATGCATCCGATGTGCTATTTGACAGGGCCAGAAATAATCGTTTCCTCCCGTTTATCTACGAACTTGACCATATAGATGAGTGGGACAGGGAGGAATACTGGATAAAGGCAAACCCAGGCCTTGGGACAGTCAAGTCTATTGATTACCTGCGGCAGATGGTCCAGAAGGCAAAGGATGATGAATCTTTCAAGCCAACCGTGCTTGTAAAGGATTTTAACCTTAAACAAACATCAGAGGCGGCATGGTTACGGTTTGAGGACTTTGAGAACACAGCGACCTTTACGGGTCCATTTCGATATGGGATTGGTGGTATGGATGCTGCTGATTCAGTGGATCTGTCGGCTGCGAAGGTGCTGTGCATGAGGCGTGATGACCCGAATATCTATGTGAGGCAGATGTACTGGATGCCACAGGCAGTCCTTGACAGGCAGGAAGAAACGGGAAACAGAAGAGAGCGGGATAATGTGCCGTATCAACTCTGGAAGGATAAGGGGTTACTTAGGACTGTCCCAGGAAACAAGGTTGACAAAAAGGTCATGCTGGATTGGTTTTGCGAATTGCGCGACCAGGAGGATATATACGTCCTATACATTGGTTATGACCCGTGGCATATAGATGATTCACTTCTGCGCGAGTTCCAGTCTGAATTTGGAGAGAAGGCCATGATACCAGTACGACAAGGCGTTATAACATTGAGCCAGCCAATGAAAGACCTGAAGGCAGACCTGCAGGCAAAACTGATTGTATATAATGACCATCCGATTGACAAATGGTGTTTCTTCAATACTGTGGTCAAGACAGATGTAAATGGGAACATCCAGCCGGTAAAGGGGATGGATACCAGGAACAGGATTGATGGGACATTGGCCCTGATAGATGGATATAAAGTTCTCCAGGACAAGATGGGGGAACTGCAAAGCTTGATTTAAGGATTAGGGAAAGGAGGGGGAGCGTTTGGGAATTAGGAATTATGTGGCAAGGAAATTATTGAATGTGACGGCAGGGACTGCCTTTAAGATGATAACCGAGACTGGGAATGGGTTCGCGGCATGGACTGGGGATGTGTATGATAGCGATATCGTTAGGGCCTGCATCCGTCCCTTCTCAAAAGCGGTCGGAAAGCTCCAGGCGAAGCATGTCAGAAGATATAATGGAAAAGTGGATGTTAATCCGGAGCCATATGTGCGGTTCCTGTTGGAGGAACCAAATCCCTACATGGGCGGACATACGATGTTAGAGAAGGTGGCAACGCAATTCGCACTTAATAATAATGCGTTCGTCTTGGTTGTTAGGGATGAGAATGGGCTGCCGGTGCAGCAGTATCCGATACCAGCAATCATGGTGGAAACAAAGTATGTAGGACTGGAACTGTATTTAAAATTCACCTTCTTGAACGGGAAAACATTAAATGTACCATATACAGAAGTCATACATATCCGGAATGATTTTAAGGACAATGATATATTTGGAGAGTCGCCATATAAAGCTCTTACACCATTAATGGAGGTGGTAAACACAACGGACCAGGGAATTGTAAAGGCAATTAGAAACAGCGGTGTCATCCGCTGGTTGCTTAAATATACAACACCAATGCGCCCGGAGGATATGAAGAAAAATGTTCAGGAGTTTGTTGACAATTATTTGAGCGTTTCAAGTCCTACATTTGGTGCGGCCGGAGTAGATGTGAAAGCGGATGCCATCCGAATTGATCCAAAGGATTATGTGCCGAATGCAATGCAGTAGGCGAACACGAAGGAAAGGATTTATGCTTTTTTCAATACAAACGAAAAGATTGTCCATTCAAATTATACAGAGGATGAATGGAACAGCTATTTTGAGGCCGTCATCGAGCCGATGGCAATACAGTTAGGAGAGGAATATTCCAGGAAACTGTTTACACGGCGCGAGCGTGGGTTTGGGAACGGGATATATTTTGATGCGGCAAACCTTCAATGTGCGAGTCTTTCAACAAAACTTGCACTGCAGGCAATGGTGGACCGTGGGGCCCTGACCCCGAATGAGTGGAGGGAGACATTCAACCTTTCGCCAGTTGCAGATGGGGATAAGCCACTTAGGAGGCTTGATACACAGACAGTGAATCAAATAAAAGGGCTTCTGGCTGACATGAATCTGAATAACATAAACGAGACGAGAAACGCGATTTCCGCACTTGTTGGAGGGAGTGACAAGAATGCCAAAACGGATTGATGTAAAAGGACAGATTGTGGAATCAGGAAACGACTGGGTGTATGACTGGCTAGGGATTGAAAATACATCCCCAAAAAAAATCTTAAAGGCACTGCAGGAAGCGGGAGGAGAAGATATTGAAGTCTATATCAACTCCCCTGGCGGGAGCATATATGCAGGTTCAGAAATATACACGGAACTGAGAGCGTATGCAGGGAAAAAGACCATAAAAATCACGGGGATAGCCGCCAGTGCTGCATCAGTGATTGCACAGGCTGGGAATAGCGAGATTAGCCCCACCGGGATGTTCATGATCCATAATGTGCAGACAGAGGCTTCCGGAGATTACCGGGATATGGATAATACCAGTGATTCACTACGGGCGGCAAACCAGTCAATCATAAATGCTTACATGGATAAGACAGGAATGGGAAGCAAGGCGCTACAGGAACTGATGGATAAGGAGACCTACTTATCAGCTCAACAGGCGGTTGAGTATGGTTTTGTTGATAGGGTCATGTTTTCGGAAAATGCCCAGGCCATGTATAACGGATTCGGGACGCTCCCAAACGAAGCAATTGAAAAATTAAGAAACATGATTAAGAACCCGGAACAGAAAAATCCGGATTTTTTAATATCACAAAAACATGCAGCAACAAGGCTGCGGCTTTTAAATCTGAAAGGAGAACATATTGATGACAAGGACTGAGTATGAAACAAAAAGAAAGACCCTTATTAATGAGGCGGAAACATTGATTGGTGAGGGAAAAGTGGAAGAAGCAAACAAGATGATGGACAATGTGACGGAACTGGATCAGAATTTTGAGGCAGCCGCTAAGGCGGCCGCTAACTTAAAAGCATTGGCGCATCCCCCGGTTCCACTGGCCGGTGTAGGAGAAGGTGCAACCTTCAATTCTTGCAACCAGGCCGAAGCTGAAGATATGTATGATTCCATTGAGTATAGAAAGGCGTTTATGAACTATGTGCTGAATGGAACCACCATTCCTACTAAGTTTGTGAATGCTGCAGCAACCACAAAGACAACAGATGTGGGGTCGGTAATCTCCCCTACGGTCCTCAATCGAATTGTAGAAAAGATGGAGACAACCGGAACGATTCTTCCTCTTGTGACTAAAACGGCCTTTGCAGCAGGGGTTACGGTCCCTACATCCAGCGTGAAGCCGGAGGCAACCTGGGTAGCCGAGGGCGCGGGCAGCGATACGCAGAAAAAAACAACCGGGCAGATTGACATTAAGGGATACAAACTGAGATGCGCCATCTCCATGACACTGGAAACTTCGGTCATGTCCTTACAGGTATTTGAGACCGTGTTTGTGAACAGTGTATCAGAGGCAATGGTAAAGGCGCAGGAAAAATCGTTTATTACTGGAAGTGGAACCGGACAGCCAAAAGGGGTATTGACAGAGACGGTAGCGGACGGGCAGAATATCGATCTTGCGGTCAGTGCAGACCCAACCTATCAGACACTTGTGGAAGCGGAAGCGGCCCTCCCACTTGCTTATGAGAATGGAGCTGTCTGGAATATGACAAAAAAGACGTTCATGAAATTCATTGGGATGGTGGATGCAAACAAGCAACCCATTGCCCGTGTGAACTACGGGATTGACGGGAAACCGGAAAGGACACTGCTCGGGCGTCGGGTGGTACTGAATGATTATATGACAAGCCTTGGGGCCACGATTGCAAAGGATACTGTCGTGGCATTCCTGTTTGATTGGTCTGATTACATGTTCAACACAAATTATAACATGGTGGTCAAGAGTTATGAGGATAATGATACGGAGGACCAGGTAACTAAGGCTGTCATGATTTGTGATGGTAAGGTGATTGACAAAAATTCACTTGTCACTATTACGAAAAAGAATGCTTAACCTAAGGGGTGATAATGATGGCTAACCTGAAATTAGAGGTACTGCCAGAAGAACTAAGAACCATGCTCCGAATCCGACATGACAAACTCGATTCGGAGCTTATGCAATTGAAGGATGCATACCTGTCGGACCTTGCAATGTGCGGAGTGCAGATAATACCCAGTGACGTATCCTTAGTAAAGGCGTGTCTGCGATTATATCTTAGATGGCAGGAAAATTACAATGGCGAAGCAGAGCGATATAAGGATGCCTATGAGGGTATGAAGATTGCGATGTCCCTGGCTGAGGAATATAAGGAGTAAAATGAGAAATGAAATTTGTACACTGATTGGGATGAAAGCAGATAAGAGTACAATAGGCCAAATCACGGAGGATATTTACTGCGAAAAGAAATCTTCTACAAGAGCTGAATTCTATGGAGCCTATGCGGTAGGGCTGAGGCCAAAGTTTGTGCTGGAGATTGACCCGTATGACTGGGAGATGGTGGCTGAGCAGTTGGAGAAGGGAAGTGTACCTACCATAGTGTCATATAGAGGGATTGAGTATACTATCCTTCGCAGCTATCAAACAAATGAGAGTGTAATGGAACTGACTGTGGGGTAGTTATGACATGAAGGTGCAGGTTGATTATGAGGATGCGATGGTATCCATCAATGAAATGATTAACAGGATGCCAAAACAATTGCAGGAGAACGAAAGAATTGTACTAAGAAAGATAGGTTCAATAGTTCGTGGAAAGGTGGTACAGTTTCTACATAATTCTGATGTCGAGCTGCGGGCAAAGCAGATTATGCCGTCAAATTATGATGGTAGCCGGCCATACATCCACATGAAAGATGATGTTAAGTTTGCTGTGAAGAAGGATAAACGGGGGAACCTTTATGTCAGTGTAAAGGGAGGGAAGCATACAGGATATAAATGGGCCGCAGTAGATACAGGACATATTGCCAGGGACGGAGCTACCTTTGTCCCTGGTCTTAATTTTATTAGTAGAGCCATGAATGCATCAGAAGGAGAGATCGAAAGAATGATTGATGACCTGGTTCGGAGGGTGGTGGATGGGTGAATCTTGAACAGATGTTGGAAACAGGATTGAGGATACCAGGAATAAAGTCTTTTTTTCCTATTATTCCGCCATGTTTTACCTGGTATCTAGTTTCTACCGGCGCAGGACTGCTTGGGAATGGCGAGGAAACAGAACTTGCAGAACAATATCAAGTTGACATCTGGTGTGTGATTAGAGATGAAGCGGTGAGGTTGACAGAGCAGGCAAGAAAAGTGATCATGTCGGAACGGTTTAATATGGTACCAACAATATCATATGGTTATGATACAAATGGAAAACTTTGGAGAGGAACAATAATGTTCTATCATGTTAAGGAGGATAACTAAATGGCTACAAATAAATCACAGAAGGCAAATAGGATAAACATCGTGGACCCAGTGTACGCCTGCCTTCTAACTGATACAGCGGAAGGAACCACATATGGGGACGTAAGAAGTCTTGGAGCAGCAATGCAGGCTCAGGTCACTCCATCCCTATCATCAGGGACTCTGTATGGTAATGGCGTACAGCAGGAAAATATTGCGAAACTGAACGGGATTGCATTGGTGCTGGATGTTAATAAAATTCCGGTGGAGGAGCGGGCTGTAGTGCTGGGGAATATATACAAAGATGGGGTTATCCATGAAAAAGCCGGAGATGAGGCTCCATACATTGCCGTAGGGTACAAAGTGGAGCAGACAAATGGAAAAGAAGAGCTAATCTGGTTGCTAAAGGGGAGGGCTCAGCCAATCAACAGTAATGTCCAGCAATCAACAGAGAATCTGAATTTTTCAACCGATTCTATTACGATTAATTTTATTCCAAGGGACTCAGATAAGGAGCTGCGTTTCTTTGCGGACTCTGCAAATGCAGATTTAACAAAAGAACAGATTGACGCCTGGTTCCAGACCGGCCCATCAAAAGCGCCAGTCCCAACATCATGAGGTGATTGAATGAAAAAAACAATCTGTGTACAAGAAGCAAATGAAGTAGATATTGTGTTCCGCGACCGAACTTATACGGCCACCTTCAACATGCGGGCAGTTTTATACCTACAGGAAGAACTTTCAAAAACCGGAATTAAGGAACTGCCATATGAGCATTTTGCAGCGATTGCATTGTATGCAGGCATCCGAGTAAATCATCAGGATTTTACTATGGAGGAGGCCAATACACTTGCATTGACAATGAGGCCTCATGATTTGCAGGAAATCCTTGAAGAATATGCCAAATCAGCAAATGGAGTTGACTTACAGGAACAGGATGAACAGACAAAAAAAATGATAGCTCAGATATTGAAGGGCACGGTTGGAATGCAGAAGATCTGATATTTGATTTTGATATGCTATATTACATCTACTGTGTGAAAATGAGAATGTCTGAGCAGAACTTCTGGAATAGCCCATTGAAAAAGATTGTTAAATTAATTGATATGTACCAGGACGAAACATGTATGAGGGTAAGTGAGATAAATGGTGAAAGCTACAGTCCGAAGTATTTTGCCTCAGAACCGGAGATAATTCATTCAATGCGCGAAGTGGAGGGATTTGCATAATGGCTAATAACTACAAAAAGACTATTACGCTTGGTCTCGACTATTCGGAATTTTCCGGGGGAATATCAGAGTGTAACCGAAAGATGGGGCTGCTTGACGCAGAAATGAAACTGGCTCAGGAACAGGCTAAGGAATACGGCGATGAAACCGACCAATTGAAAATAAAACAGGAAGCACTTGCACAGAAAATTATCCTGCAAAAGAAAGTAGTAGAAGAGCAAGCAAAAGCCTACGATATAGCCATGTCAAGCCAAAAGAAAAGCGAAAAGCAGGTTGATGCGCTTGACAAAACACTCCTTCAGAGTAGAACAACGCTACAGAAACTGGAAAATGAATATAAAGACAACACAAAGCGATTGGATGAGTTCGCCAAGAAAAGCAAGGAAAGTGATGAAGCACAACGCTCATTCGGGGACACTATCCGTGATGTAGCAAGTATGATTGGTATTGAGGCCAGTCCGGCCGTTGAGACTTTGGCAGGGAAGTTTGATGCGATAGACGAGAACGTCGGAAAAGCTATTCTTACCGTAGGTACGTTGGTAACTACTCTGGGTGGGCTGACAATAAAAACTGCTGAACATGCGAAGGAAATTCAGACCGTATCGCAAACCATGGGTATGACAACAAATGAATACCAGGCGTGGGATTACGTTTTAAAGTCAGTGGGGTATGATGCGGAAAGCGCATCGGGAGACTTGGCTGCTTTAGCAGAAAAGGCAAAGGATGCGGCTGAGGGTGGAAACGATAGCGCAAAAACATTCCGGCTCCTCGGAGTATCTATCAAGGATACTAATGGGAATTTGAAAAGTCAGGGACAATTGTTTACAGATGTCATAAAAACGCTTAGGAATATGGAGGATGTTACAACACGGAATGCTATCGCAAGTGACCTTTTATCAACCACTGGAGAAAAAATAGTCCCAATACTTAACCTGACAAATGAAGAATTAAAAAATCTTATGCGCTCTGCGTATGAAACCGGGTATGTAATGAGCGGAGAGACTCTGGATGGATTCAATCAATTAAATGAATCGATGGACCGATTTGGAAAAATTACGCAAGCCCTATCCGGAAAATTTGCAGAGATTCTTCTTCCAGCGTTGACAGCATTGTTTAATGCTTTATCCGTCATACCAACGCCAGTACTACAACTTATTATAACATTGGCTGGAGTTGTAACAACAGCAGTTGCTGTAATGAAGGCCGTCAACTCAACTATAGGAGCATTTAAAGGATTTGGAGATATGCTTGGAACAACAGACGTGAAGGCTCTTAAGACAACGGCAATTATTTTGGGAGTAGTAGCCGCTCTTATTGCATTAGCTTCAATAATCGCAGTGATTATGGGACGAGGTAAGGAACTGAATAGCACCATGGATAATGTGTCAAATAGCATAGGAAAGATTGGCGCATCAGCCCATGGTGCATCAGGGGTAAGATATAATGCCCGGGGAACAGATTATTTTGACGGAGGAGAAACATGGGTGGGAGAAGCTGGCCCAGAATTGGTCCGGCTGCCTCGCGGAAGTAGAATTATGAGTAACAGTCAATCAAAATCTGTTGCTGGAGATACCTATATCATTAATGTTAATGCGGACATAGAAAAAATATCAAGCGTACAAAAACTTGTTGAAATGGCAAAAAATGAAAGACTGGCACTTAGGGTAGGAAAGGTGAAAACGTAAAATGGCAATGACAAAGGTAACATGCTTTAACGATAAAAACTATAGGAATAATAACATTCTTGCACTTAATGATTCAAGGATGTTGATTGGTGCAGATTATGGTGGGGAAAATTACCGTGAGTTTTTCGGCCTCATGCAATTTGCCATACCTGCCCTGTACGACCAGAATATCACCTCCGCAAAATTATATCTCTATGTTACGGAATCAAAGACTAGGGTAACCTTTGAAACCCAATTTTATAATATAAAAGAGGTAGTTAATATCAATACATACGATTCCTTCGAGAATATGTATGGGGATCAGTATATAATGAGTGGGAACGATGAAAAGGTATTTGATGTCAGTAGCACAATTTACAATTCATGGGTTTCTTTAGATATAACAAATCTAGTCGTAGGTAATAACGCCAATCCAACCTTTTCTATCGTGTTGGTCGATAACAACCACGATCAATGGGCTTCTGGTGCAGGAGGGACACAGATACCATATGTGTGTCGTGTGGCAACAATAGAAGGGGGATATGCTCCCTATATTGAGATAACGCATGAAGATGCAAAGCCCTTTAAGCCATCAATCATATATCCGGACGGCGATATACTTCCAAATTCCGGGAATGTAACATTTAAATGGAAATATAACTCAGGCTTTTCTGCAGGTCAGGCAAAATACGATTTTGGATGGAAGATGCAATCAGAAAGCCAGTGGAATGATGCTATTGTGGCTACCTCGAACCAGCAACATACCATGAATGCGTCTGCCTTTAGGAACGGAATTGCTGAATGGAGGGTGCGAACCTATAATGGTATTGGCATGGTGTCCGAATACGCTACGGGTCAATTTTATGTAGTGGGAAAACCGGGGAATCCTATTATAACAGGCGTAAAGAATGATGCGTTGACAGAAATAACATGGTCGGCAGAACGGTCTGAAGAATCAAGCGCGCGTGTTAAAATCATGCAGTATGGAAAGGAAATTTATGATAGTGGAGTTATATCGGGCGGAATAGAGGACGCTCATAAACCTAATATCATACTTCAAAACGGTGTATACGCTGCCATATTATCAATTGCGAATATTTATGATTTATGGTCCGACCAGGTATCAAAATCCTTTACAATAAATTGTCAAAGGCCGGATACGCCAGAGCTTACCGTGCAAAGTTATGATGATTTTGTCAGGTTGGAATTCAGTGGAAACATTAATTCATTTTATATTTATCGCGCGGAAGGAGAAAAAGAGTTCCTTCCAATCGCATATGTTAATCTTCCATTCAGTAATAAAGGATATAGTTATGAGGATTATGGAGTTAAAAGCGACCGTATGTACCGTTATTATGTCAGGGCTTACTATGACGGAGGTATTTCGGATAGTAAAATTCGAGAGGTGTTTGTAAAATACGATGGGTATTACATTTCAGAGATAAACCATATGGAGAAACGTGTGAAACTCATGCTATCCAATGATTCAGAATACATACCTGTAAATATGTCAAAAGAGAATTCAAATGCACTGGTTAATTATTTAGGCAGACGTTATCCCATAAAGGAGGCAGGAACCTTCTCTAAGAGAACTTTATCCATTACGGCCTTCATATATGGTGGACAGGAAGAAGTGTTGGAAGAAATCATGGATGCGAATGGAGTATATTGTTTCAGAGGGAGGAATATAGTGGCGTATGTTGATATAACGTCCTACAATGCCTTAAACGCATTTTTTGACAAAGGGTATATTATAAATTTATCTATGGAACAGCTGGAGCATGGGGAGGGAATTTCATATGTATGATATGTCATATGCAGAGTTCACGAATGAACAGGTCATAAAAATGCTTGAAGGAAACAGAACGATAGACTTTGAATATGAACTTATGAACAATGAAGAAAAGGTGATAACAACATTAGACAATGTTGAATGCAGCATATCATTTAATAGCGAAGCAGAAATTATGGGGACTGCATCAATACGATTTCGTGAGATAGAAATTAGAAGCTATTATACAGACTTAAGAATCAGGCCATGGTTTAAAATTCAGGCTCCTGATAGGACCTGGATTCGTCATCCGCTTGGAATATACATCATTACAACCCCAACAAGACAGGATGGTGGGGGGGAAGTATACATTGATGCAGACTGTTATGATAAGTCGATCATATTACAAGAGGATAAGCTGACAGACCGGCTGCTTATAAAGGCTGAATCGCTTTATGTAAATGAGGTGCGAAATGTACTTATGTCAGCCGGTATCAATAAGACAAACATTGATGGCTCTGAACTTAGGACATCCGTAGACCTTGAATATGAGATAGGGACAAGCAAACTGGATGTTATCAATTCTCTTTTGCAGGCCATCAATTACACACCAATCCATTTTGATAGGATGGGAAACGCTGTAGCTAAAAAGTATATTGAGCCGGACGAACGTGCGGCAGAATACGGATACATGACGGATGATAACAGTCTCATTCTTTCCGGGGCAAACCAGTCCAATGATTTGTATAATGTCCCAAACATAGTAATCCGCTATGTAGAAAATCCGGATGTGGAGAACACTTCGCTTAGATCAGAATATGTAAATAATGACGCAAGCAGCCCATTGAGCATTCAACGCAGAGGCCGGAAAATCGTGAATGTGGAGTCTGTGGATGATATTGCGGACCAAGGCACACTGGATGCATTTACCCGGAGAGTGGCAATTGAAATGTCGCAAGTGAATGATAATGTGGTGCTTCCAACGGCATTGATGCCACACCATGAATACAGGAACTGCATTTATTTAAGAAATGACAATCTGGGAATAACGAGTAAATATATAGAGTATGCCTGGTCAATGAAACTTGGAATCGGTGAAAAGATGAACCATACATTAAAGAAGGTGATGCGAATATGATTTACGAATCAGCACAAGACAGATATCAGGACTATGAAAAAAACAAAAAGGAGATATCGCCATTTAGGATGGGAGAAATTGCTCCGTATGTGGATGAGAATCTCAATTATCTGGTTATTTTTGCAGGAGAAGATAGGGCGAGTTATAAGCAGTATAAATGTCTGTCAACCTATAAGCCTCGGTATGGTGACCACATCCTTTTGGCGAGAGTTGGCGGGACCTATGTTATTCTGGGGAAGGTTGGTGATATGTAAATGGTCATACACGACATTATACTCAATGTTAAACAGACATCAGTCCTAAAAACTGGAATCGCAATGAGTCAGGGAGATTATGGACAAGATAAGTTGACCATCCACGTGAAAAATGATGACGCAGACGTCTCCGAAGCACAATCTGGTTTGATTACCTTTGTTACTTCACGGGGATTCATAATCCAGGGAGAACTGGAAAAAGAGGTCAGTTCAGGAACTTACGTATATGTCTTAAAAGGAAATGAATTGCAGGATGCAGGAGATGTATATGCGGTTGTTACTTTGATGTATGCTGACGGACGTAAGTCAAGCTGTGGTTTTTCATTTTTCTGTAGACAAAACCCTTTGTTTGAAAATAATATTCCAGCCGGCATTTACATAGCTGAATTTGACCGGATAAAAAACGAAGGTGAGGAAATTGTTGCACATATCCAAGGGCTACTGGACAGTGGGCAGCTCAAGGGAGAGCAAGGGGAGCGGGGTCAAAAGGGGGATAAAGGGGAACAGGGAATACAAGGCCCCACTGGCCCCGCTGGTTCTCAGGGAATACAAGGTCCGGTTGGCCCCAAAGGTGATAGAGGGGATAGCGGCGTAACGGTTCCGGCCAATGGTTTTTTTACATTCGCCGGAGATGCGGACGGAAATTTATGGTGTTATTACAGTGGTACTGTAGCGCCAATATTTGATGTAACCGATAATGGTGATATATATATGATTTTAGGAGGATGATATAATGCCAGATGCAGTTAGAGCATTTGTGGGTAATTTTAAAGGACCGAAAGGAGAGCAGGGTCCACAAGGCATACAGGGGCCTACTGGACCACAAGGACTACAAGGGCCTGCTGGCCCAAGTAATGCAGATGGAATAGATACAGTAGATACGTCAGGGGTACTCGTGTCAGCGGGCGAGAGTACAGATTTACAAAGACTTATCGACGCTATTGCAGATAAGGTTATGACCAAGTTATTGGCAAAGACTGATATCGTGCAGGTGGAGTCCACGGCTACAAATAAGGTCCCATCCAGCGCATACCTGAAACAAGTCAAAGATAGCATAGATAGCAATTTAGGTAATATCAGTGATGATATTAACCCACTTAAGTCCAACTACGTTAGCCACATAAATGTAAATGTATTAAATAAGGTTAACCTAGTGTTGTGGGACGTCAACACAGCGGATACCCCGTTTAAAACAGGTAATACTGTTTATGGTAATGGCTTTTGTATCACATACAGTAGCGGTGAGCAATGGCTATGTCAGTTGGCAATGGCTGTAGGAGATTCACATCTATTTACCAGGCATCAGAGAGAGGGCGTTTGGAGCGGATGGACAACAATAGGTTCTCCTAGCAGTTAAGCAGTTAAGATGATTATTTAAGTCCCAAAATGTAGATTGAATTAAGCCCAAATCCCTCATTGACATCAGCTTCTATCAATGTTACTGTGCCAGCTGAGTAATTTATGGATAGCAAAACGTTTGCGCAATATCCGTATGATTTACCTGGTATTGTTATGTACCGTGCTCCGTCTAAAATATGACTTACTAATGGCACAAGGGTAAAATTAAAAAACATATTACCATTACTCGCTTGCTGTATAATTACCATGATTTCCACAGTTTTATAATCATTAAACGAAATCCCTGTTATTGACTTATTATTCATGGATAAAGTAGCAAGCTGGGTTCCTGTCCCAATAGATGCTAAATTGCTATTTGTGATATGAAGAAATGAATCGTAACCTGCAAATCAGGTCCCTAAACCAGGGGCTTATTTTATTGCCTGGCGTCCGGCATGTCCGGCCAGGCGGAAAGGAAAAATGTATGAATGAAAAGATTGTATTGAAAAACGGGAAGGAGTACCCGCTGGTCATCGGCGGCACATCTTCCACGCCCAGTACGCTGAGGCTTATCTTCCAGACAGCGGAGCCGCTGGAGGACATCGTGGCCGTGTTTACGGATGCGGCAGCCACGGAGCAGATTAAGACTGTCAATGAGGATGGCAGCACATTACTGATATATGATGGCTATACGGTGTTGAATGACCCAAAGGCCGTTGATGATAATTATCTTATTACACCGGAGCAGTACGGGGAGGACGGTGCCGTCACAGCTGAGGCCGTATATGGCCGTGTGGCGCTCCTGACGCTCTCACAGCCGGGTGTGGCCGCACAGGTGGAAAAGAATACGGCTGACATTGATTACGTGGCTATTATGGCCGGTATTGATTTATAGGGGAGGTGAGACCATGGATGTAAAAGGACTGGCACAGAAGTATTACCCAAGATTATGGGACATTGACCGGATTAAGGTTCTGGTGGCTGCCGGCAAACTGTCCGAAGCGGACTACAAGGACATAACTGGAGAGAACTACACAAAATAAAGAAGGATGAGGTATATGAAAATGGATAAGGTGAAAGCAACGTTTGTTGCAGCATTTAGCGTGATTTTTGGATGGCTGGGAATTCTGGCAGTTCCGGTGCTTATACTGGCCGGATTGAATTTTACAGACTACATAACCGGCATCCTGGCATCAAAACGGCGCAATGAGCTGGTGACCAGTGACAAGGGACTGTGGGGCATTGTCAAGAAGATAGGAATGTGGATATTGGTGGGATTAGGATGGGCTATGGACGTGTTGATTAATTACGCCGGCCAGTATGTAGGACTGTCTATCAAACTGCCCTTCGTGGTTGCTACCATCGTGGCCGTGTGGCTGATATGTAATGAGATTATTTCCATCCTGGAGAATCTGCTGGATATCGGCGTGGCCATGCCGCCGTTTTTAATGCCTTTGGCGCGTATGATTAAGGGGCAGGTTGAAGATAAGACAAAGGTGGATGCCTGAGAGGAGCTGGTCCGGATTTCTCCCGGCCGCGGGGTTAAGCGGGCATTGCGATATCGCAACTTGTGACGTCACAACTTTTCATGGCTCAGGGATGCCCCTGGGCCTTATTTTTTTGATGGAGGAAAACACTATGAGTAAAACATCAGCAGGATTAATACGGCACTGCAAGGACAAGCTGGGCACCCCTTACGTCTACGGCGCCAAGGGCGAGATACTGACGCAGGCCATCCTGGACCGCCTCGCCCGGGAGAACCCAGGCACATACACATCCACCTACAAAGCCAAGGCGGCCAGATACATAGGCCAGCGCTGCACGGACTGTTCCGGCCTCATCAGCTGGCACACCGGGCGCATCCGTGGTAGCTACAACTACCATGACACGGCCGTGGAGCGGGTAGGTATTGACCACTTGGACGAGTCCATGGTCGGTTGGGCGCTCTGGAAGCCGGGCCACATCGGGGTATACATAGGTGATGGTTGGTGTATTGAGGCCAAGGGCATCAACTACGGCACCATCAAGTCCAGAGTGACCGCTACACCCTGGCAGAAGGTCCTCAAGCTCTGCGACATCGACTATACCCCGGTACCAGTGACATACACCCAGGGCTTCCAGCCAGCCGCAGACGGCCAGCGTTGGTGGTATCAATTTACAGACGGCAGCTATGCGGCCAATGGCTGGTACTGGCTCAGGGAGGCCACGGACGGCACCTGTGGTTGGTATCTGTTCGATTCCGAGGGCTACATGCTGACCGGCTACCAGGTGGACCCTGCCGGTGAGGCATTTTTACTTTGCCCAGTCAAGGGCAGCGACGAGGGAAAGTGCATGATTACGGATGCCAGGGGTGTGCTCCGGATTGCAGAAGAATACGACATGGTGAATCGACGATACGTATTTAATTGGTAGATTACCGAAGGGCGCTGCGATGGCGCCCTGACTTCCTCAATCATAATAATGGCGTACAACATAATGAGCCAGCGCATCAATAAAGGCGCCGTTGCGTGGTTTCCGCTCCAGCTCGAAGTTAAAGATTTCATTTAGCAGTTCCCTATTCCCATGTATCCATATGGTGTTGATAATAGTGCGGATATTCCGCTCCACACATCCGATGGATGTTTGGTAGTGTGCAGCAATTTCCACATAGAGCCCCTTGGAAATATAAATAAGCAAGCTGGGGTCTTGGACAATACAACTAACACCATAAAGCGTGTAGCGGAATCCCACATAGGAGTTGTTGACGCCTAAGCGCCGGAGAATGTCGCTGGTTTCTCTTTCGTAATTCATAATAAGCCCTCCTTGATTTTTGTTACCAAATCAAAGGTATATGCAAGGAGGGGGATTATCAAGAGATGAGGGGCGACAAAAAGTTACAAAAAATGTCGTGAAATGCGAACGAACTGTAACTCAATAATACTGTGTAAAACTGGAATTATATTCCAGTAAAACCCTGCGGAAAAGAGAGTACAATGGCCTTATAAGGAGGCGCATAAATATGGATGGAAAGCGAAAAGATGAACCGCCAGAACCGGCGGAAGAGTACTCTGATGAGGAACTGTTGAAGGAGTTTGAAGCAGTTAAACGCATGACCGTCCCCTTACCCATCCCGGGTCCGAAGCCGGATGAGTTTGAGAACATCTGGAAGCGGATACAGGAAGGGAAGGAGAAAGAGAAGTAAATGAAAGGCGGGTACCGGAATGACCGGGCCCGCCTAATTTCATACCATTTCCTACTTTCTTATACTACCCTATTAGACACAGTAAAGTCACAAACAAACCAAAAAACCACGTAAAAACGTACTTTTTGCGCCATTAATATTAACGATACTTTAATGCGGATGCATCTAATCATCTCATTGGGAACCAGCAGGATATCTGCAGTTGTCCGGGTGCGTATCATAGGGAAGATAGGGAGTTGCAGCTGGCGTAGTGCCGGAAATGTGATTATCGTGCAAAGGTGAGAGAATAAAACCGCTGTATTCCTCCAAAGATGGGGTACAGCGGTCAATTGTTGGAAATGGATATTTAAGGTGTCGAATATTTCAGTATATCCTCCAGAGAAATCTCCAGGTGCTCAATCATGAGATTATAACCAAGCTGGGTATCGCGTTTATGGAAAGCATCTATAATTTTTGCATGCGGCGTAACTGCATTTCCCATAATTTTATCCACAGCAAAGGCTTTGGAGCGGTAACTGCGGAAGCATTCAGTGATATTCTGACTAATACGAATCATCAGCTGATTATCAGTAAATTCCATAATTTGATTGTGGAAAAGTTCATCATAGGAGAGCAGTTTGACTGTGTTTTTGTCATTAAGAGCCTGTTGGAAAAGAAAATGCGTTTTTTCTAATGCCTCAATATCGGAATCCGTTGCCCTTGGAATAGCCAGACGTACAGCCATAGGTTCTATGGCCATCCGCACTTCCATGAACTCAATCATACTTCTGCCATTTTCACGAAACCATTCAAGCGCCATCTCATTGGAATCATTTTTTCTGTACTTGTCACTTAAAAAAATGCCCTTTCCCTGAATCGCAGTTACATAATCCATTGCTTTTAACATTCGGTAAGCTTCTCGGGCAGTGGAGCGGCCTATTCCCATCATTTCACAGACTTCTTTTTCTGTAGGCAGTTTGTCACCTGGCTGCAAATTATTATCCGTTATGTAATTTTGGAGATTCTGAATTGCCTGATCCACAACAGAAATCCTTGCAATACTTTTCAGAGGTTTATTCATTCGTTTCCCCTTCTTTGCTTATATTCTCTCAGTCATTCCCGTGCCGGTTGGTTTATATTTTATCAACGTTTACCAGAATTTACAAGTGCTATTACCGAAATGGGGGGGATATTTATATTTCTGTAAAATGCAATAGTTCCAGTATATCTGACATCGACCTGGCTTTTTCATTAGGATAGCGGGGCCAGCGGAGCGTATATAAATGTATATGGCACTAATTAAATAGTTATATTAAATATAGCATATCATGTTATCAGACAACATGTCAATTGCAAAATGCATGGAATTAGGAAAATGCTGTTTTCTCTAAAAAAACGTCGGTATCATATACATAATGCATAAAAATATACTGTGATATAAAAATCTATTGACATATTATGAAAAAATAGTTATCATGTTATCAGACAACATGATAACCGCAAAACATATAAGATTAGACCAATATTAAAAGTGCAAAGGAGAACATCAAATGACAAGAAATGAGTTTACGCAGAAGTATGGACAGATTTTATGCCCCCTGGTAACGCCGTATGATACCAATGAAGAGGTTAATTACAAGGCCTATGAAGACTTAATCGAATATTTGATTCAAAATGACCTTTGTGATTCATTAATCGTGACAGGAACAACGGGAGAGGCATCCCTGCTTACATTTGATGAAAGAGTCAGATTAATGGAAACAGCTCTTAAGGCTTCGGCTGGCAGGAAGCCTGTTATAGCCGGTACAGGATGCGCCTCTACAAAGGAAACGATTGCTCTTACGAGAAAGGCTGAGGATTTAGGCATTGAGCTCTGTATGGTGGTTGCCCCCTATTATAACAAGCCTACCCAGGATGGCATCTATAACCATTACAAGGCAGTTGCCAATAGCGTACATATTAATATCCTCCTTTATAATATTCCGATTTTCGTGGGTGTAAACGTGGATGCCCCAACGGTAAGAGAGCTTTCAAAAATTGAGAATATCATCGGAATCAAAGATGAGGCAGGCATTAACCCCACACAGATTACGGACTTTATATTAGCAACAGAAGATATTAATTCGGAATTCGTAATCTTTAACGGAGATGATATCATGCTTCTACCCACGGTAGTCCAGGGAGCCATGGGTGTTGTAAGCGGAGGAGCCCATATCTTTGGACATGAAATCCGTACAATTTTAAAAGCATTTGCGGAGGGGGATCATGATAAGGCAAAGGAACTGTTCGTACCGCTTTACAGATTTTGTAAAGCATGCGGACAGAATGGAAGAATTCTTCCGAATTCGATTATGAGACCGGCGATTGAGATGGTAACAGGCATTCCGATCGGACCGTGCAGAGGGCCTCTGGCGCCTATTACTGAGGAGGAGAGAAAAATTCTGGTGGACACTATGGGGTCCATTGGAATTAAAGTAAACGGATAACCAACGAATGATGAAAGGAAGGGTATTTTGGTATGATGAAAAAACGATGGGCAGTAAGTTTGGCGGCAGTCATGATTCTGGGGTTGACAGCATGCTCAGGGGGAGGAACAACAGGAGGAACAAATGCATCTGCATCGACTGATTCAGGACAGACGCAGGAAGAAAAGACGGAGGCAGGCAGCTCTGAAAAGGAAAACACTGAGACATCAGCAGAATTGGATGGGGAAATTACGTTTGGTGTCAGCTGCGCAATTACTGGCAACTTTCCGTTGGCAGGTCAGAGAACGAAGGAGGGAATTGACCTGGCCTTGGAGCAGATTAATGCCAATGGAGGCGTTTTGGGCAAGAAACTGGTATATGTAGCGGAGGACGATCAAAATACGCAGACAACGGCGGTAAATGTAGTAACCAGATTATTAAATGAGAACGTATGTGCCGTGATTGGACCACATACCTCCGGAAATGCAGCAGCTACCAGTGATTTGTATAAAAATGCCCAGATACCATTTATGACTGGCGGTTCCAGCCCCAAATTAGCGGAATTGGATAACCCTTATTTCTTCCGAGTAAGGCCTTCGGACACAATCAACGGACAGGTGGCAGCAAGATATGCAATTGATACGCTTGGAGCTAAGAAGATTGGAATTTCCTACAATAATAATGACTTTGGAACCGGCGGAAGAGATGTTATCATTCCAATATTGGAAGCAGACGGCATCGAGTATGTGGCAGTCGGACATAATGCAGGCGATAAGGATTTAACAGGACAGATGATGCAGCTAAAGAGTGCAGGCGTTGACTGTATTATTTCATGGACAGATGATGCTGAGGTGGCATTAACCGCCAGGCAGCTGTATGAACTCGGATTTGATGTCCCGGTAATTGCTTCCGCAGGTGTTGTTATGGACCAGGTGTTAAATCTGCTGGAGCCGGAGTATGTGGAAGGATGGTATGCTGTAACTGATTTTGTCTCAACTAATGATGACGACACTGTAAAGCAATTCGTGGAGGATTTTAAAGCAAAATATGGATATGCTCCTGAACTTTATGCATCTACATATTATAGCGCGGCTTATGTACTGGCAGACGCAATAGAAAGAGCCGGGTCAACCGAACCTCAGGCTGTCAGGGATGCTCTGGCGGAAACAAAGGATATAAAACTTCCGGAAGGAGTGTTCTCATGTGATGAAGAAGGAAATATGGTCCATGGCTGTGTTATTGCGCAGATTAAGGAGAAGATTCCTGGCATGGTAGATTATGTGACGGTAGAGTAGCAGTCGTTGAAAAATGGATGCAGACAGGAATGCGGTTTGCATCCATTTTAAACTAAGAGATGGGAGGTCGCCAATGACTTACAGCATTATTATCCAGCTTATTGTAAGCGGTCTTGCTCTTGGATTTATTTATGCGCTGGTGGCAATTGAGTATACATTGATTTTCAATTCTACTGGTCTGTTAAATTTCAGCCATGATAAATTCATTATGCTGGGTGCTTATATCTTTGCAGCTCAATTCCTTATGAGGATGGGAACTAATCCGGTGGCAGGAGTCCTGGCCACGGTTCTTACCATGTTTATATTTGGTGTTCTGGTGGCCACCGGGATCTTTAATCCTCTTCGTAATATGACGTCCCCAATCTTTGCTGTTATGGGTACGGTGTTTTTGGGAAGGATTCTCAATGAACTGGCCAGAATTATCTGGGGAGCCACCCCTTTTACAGTTCCCGGTTTTTTAAAAGGAACGGTAAAGCTTGGGGATATTGTGATTACGGTAGCAAACATCACTGTTATTGTAGTCTCCATAGCAATTGTCATTCTTTTACAGTTGTTTTTTAATTTCACGAAAACAGGAAAGGCCATGAGATGCGTACAGCAGAACAAGACAGCGGCCACCTTGATGGGAATTAACGTCACCAGAAATATAAATTTAACAATTGCCCTCAGTGCGGCAATCTGTGCAGTCATAGGCATTATGGTGATTCCTTTATTTACTGTGGATTTAACCATAGCTAACATGATTGGACTAAAGGGATTTGCGGCCGGCGTGTTTGGCGGTTTTGGATATTTACCGGGAGCGATTTTGGGAGGCGTGGTAATAGGAATACTGGAGAATCTGAGCACACTTGTGATTCCCACACTGTATAAAGACTGTGTAGCTTTTGTACTTTTAATCGCATGTCTCCTTATACGGCCTACCGGTCTTCTGGGACACAGAAAAAAATGATGGAGGTACACATGAATAAATCGACAAAGATAATAGGAATTCTTTTTGGAATCTTCCTGCTGGTCCTCATTCCGATTGTTGACAAGAATACCTACCATCACATCGTACTGTGCCAGACGCTGGTCAATATTGTGGTGGTTACCGGATTGAATTTTATAACCGGACTGACCGGACAGATGAATATGGGTACGGCTGGAATTATGGCACTGGGAGCTTACTCTGCTGCCTTATGCAGCGCTAAATTTCAGATGCCGGTTGTGGTGGGGTTTATAGTTGCCATCGTAATGGGTATCCTGATTGGAAAGGGTCTGGGATATCCCAGTCTGCGCTTAAAAGGGGTATATCTTTCCCTTACTACCATTGGTTTCAGCGAGATAACCCGGCTTATTCTTACGAATTGGGTGGGGTTGACCGGGGGAACAATGGGCGTACAAAACATACCGTGGATTAATCTTTTTGGAATAGAGCTAAATACATCCTTCAGAATCTATTATTTTTATCTAGCTATTGTAATAGTCATCACTATCATGGCATACCGAATCGTTCATTCCAAATGGGGGAGGGTATTTAAGGCGATACGGGACAATGTGGAGGCAGTTGAGGCCAGCGGTATCAATATTGCTGAGATGAAGATACTTGCTTTTACCCTGGCCACCATATTGGGATGTTTTGGGGGAGCCATGTATACACATATGATGGGATATATCAACCCAACCACCTTTGTTCAGGATTTATCGGCTAACTATCTTGCTATGATGATGATTGGAGGTATCGGTACCGTGGGAGGAAATGTGATTGGCGGTGCGGTCATCACGATTTTGCCGGAGTTCCTGCGTTTCATGGAAAGTTATTACTGGTTGGTATTCAGTGTAATCGCCCTGTTGTTTGCGATTTTCCTGCCCAATGGCATTGTCTCCCTGTTTACCCATACTGGTCCGTTTGGAAAATTTGGTCTGATAAAACATCTGTGCAAAAAGGAGGGAGAATAGATAATGAGTGAAGATACAATTTTAAAGCTGGATCACATTACAAAAAGATTCTCCGGCCTTGTTGCAGTGAATGATTTGTCCCTTGAAATGAAAAAAAGAACCATACACGCCCTGATTGGGCCAAACGGATCAGGAAAGACAACCACGGTTAATCAGATTACCGGTACATATGCACCTACAGAAGGGGAGATATATTATAAGAATACATGTACAACCCTTATGCAGCCGTACCAGATAGCGCGTTTGGGCATAAGCCGGACGTTCCAGAATTTAAAGTTATTCCAGTCCATGACAGTCATGGAAAATCTGATGGTTGGAGGCCATCAGATGACAAAATTAGGTATTCTTAAGTTTCTTTACCATTTCAGGGAAGCTGGAAAAGAGGAGCAGTTACTTAGGGAAAGGGCAGAGGAAGTGCTGGAATATATAGGCCTGGAGGATATCCGGGATGTAAATGTAAAAAACCTTCCTTACGGAAAACAGAAAATGACAGAGTTTGGACGGGCTTTGATGCTGAAACCGGATACGCTTATTTTAGATGAGCCGGCCGCCGGACTGAATCCAACAGAACGGAAGGAGTTTGTGGATATTATACTCAAAACCTTTGATTCAGGGGTGGACATTTTCCTGATTGAACACAACATGGATGTGGTCATGAATATTTGTACCAATATCACGGTGTTAAATTTCGGAGCGAAAATTGCGGAGGGGACTCCGGATGAAATACAGAATAATGATGAGGTAATCAAAGCGTATCTTGGTGACCGTTATAAGCCTATCATGCATATTAAGGAGGAGGTGTTGGCACATGCTGAAGGTAAATAATATCAACGTATATTACGGAAAAGTAGAGGCATTGTTCAACGTTTCCTTTGAGGTGGGTGATGATGAGATTGTGTCCCTGATTGGGGCAAACGGAGCAGGAAAGACCACATTGATGAAAACCATTGTGGGTATCAACCGCACCGCGCAGGGTTCCATTGAATATAACGGAAGGGCAATCCATAACCAAAAGCCCCATAAATCCATTTATGATGGAATTGTGTATGTGCCTGAGGGACGGGAGGTATTTCCTCAGATGACGGTGCTGGAGAATCTGGAGATGGGCGCTTTCAGCAAAAAGTATTCAAAAGGGGAGATGGCAGACCATGTGGCTGAAGTGTACGACCTGTTTCCCAGACTAAAGGAACGGTCTAAACAGGCAGCAGGAACCATGAGCGGCGGCGAACAGCAGATGTTAGCCATAGGAAGAGGCATGATGAGCAATCCTAAACTTCTTATGTTTGATGAACCTTCCCTGGGACTGGCTCCGGTCATTGTGGATGAAATGTTCCGGGCCATTATACATATCAATGAGATGAAAAAGACCCCGATTGTAATTGCAGAGCAGAATGCCTTTATGGCTATGGGAATTTCCAACAGAACTTATGTACTGGAAGTAGGGCATGTGGTTAATCATGGAAAAAGTTCGGTACTTCTGGATAGTCCGGAGATCAAAAAGGCATACCTGGGCGGATGATGGAGGCAGCGATGAGATTAGGTCTGGAGGGTAAAACAGTAGTCATTACCGGCGGGGCCGGGGGAATCGGAAAAGAGGCTGCAAGGGGATTCCTGAAGGAAGGGGCAGCTGTAGCTGTCTTTGCGAGAACGGAAGAAAAGGTGGATGACTTCTGCCGGGAGATGCGCGGACTGGGGTATGACAATTTCTATGGAGAAGTTCTGGATGTGGCGGACAAAGAGGGGGTACGCTGGTTTACGGAAAAGGTGTGCCGAAAGTTCGGAACTGTGGACGTGTGGATTAATAATGCCGGTATTGCCATAGATAAGCCATTTTTAGAGTATACAGAAGATGAATGGGACACCATCATGAATACAGACCTTAAGGCGGTATGGGATTGCATACGTCTGGTGGCGCCCATTATGATGAAGCAGGAACGTGGCGTAATTATTAATATATCCAGCTTCGCGGCAAAGATTCCCAGCGCCGGAGGAGCCATATATGGGGCGGCTAAGTCGGGAGTTTCCAGTCTTACCAGAACACTGGCAGCCGAACTGGCACCTTATCATATCCGCGTTTTGGGTGTTGTGCCCGGGATGATTGATACGGAAATAAGCAAAGCCAATATAAAAGAGAATGGGGAGCAACTGGTTCAGAATGTGTCTCTGGGACGTCTGGGCGCAGCAGAAGACCTGGCAGGCCCCATTGTATTTCTGGCATCTGAACAGGCGGAATATATGACAGGTTTTGATTTGGAGGTAACAGGCGGAAAATTTGCCGTACAGAATACCAGATGGGCTTGGAATTTAAAGGAGGAATAGAGAATGAAGTATACGAACAGATATATAGGGGAGTATCCAATTATTGGAATCAGACCCATTATTGATGCGAGACAGGGCATGCTGGATGTTAGAGGGTCGCTGGAGGAGCAGACCATGAATATGGCCAGAGCAGTCAAAGAACTGTTTGAGCAGAACGTGCGGTACTCGAATGGTCAGCCGGTTCAGACAGTGCTGGCGGACGGTACCATAGGACGTGTTGCCGAAGCAGCGGCCTGCGCACATAAGTTTAAAAAGCTGGGAGTAGATATCACTCTTTCAGTCACTCCGTGCTGGTGTTATGGTTCTGAGACTATGGACATGGAGCCTATGACAATTAAGGGAGTGTGGGGACTGAATGCCACAGAGCGTCCGGGTGCCGTATATCTGGCTTCTGTATTGGCAGCCCATGCCAGGAAAGGACTTCCGGCTTTCGGGATATATGGCAGACATGTGCAGGAAGCAGATGACCCTGAGATCCCGGAAGATGTGAAGGAAAAACTACTCCGTTTTGCAAGAGCGTCCATTGCAGCTGCATCCATGCGGGGAAAATCCTATTTGCAGATTGGCTCCATGTGTATGGGGATATCCGGTTCCGGCATTGACCCTGATTTTTTTGAGGAATATCTGGGAATGAGGGTGGAGTCAGTCGATGAAGTGGAAATTCTCAGGAGAATTGATAAGGGTATCTATAATCATAACGAATATGAAAGGGCCCTGCACTGGACCAGAGAGAACTGTAAAGAGGGGCTGGACAAGAATCCGGAATTTGCCAGACACAGCAGGGAAAAGAAGGATAAGAACTGGGAATTTACAGTGAAATGCGCTCTTATTATCAAGGATTTAATGAACGGCAACCCGACATTTTCAGATGAACACCGCGAGGAAACATTGGGGCACAATGCTCTTGCGGCTGGTTTTCAAGGACAGAGGCAATGGACGGACCACTATCCCAACACGGATTTTCCTGAGGCGATTTTAAATACATCTTTTGATTGGAACGGCCCCAGAGAACCTTATATTCTGGCTACGGAGAATGATACACTCAACGGTGTAAGCATGCTGCTTCTTAAGCTTCTCACCAATCGTGCTCAGATGTTTGCGGATGTCAGGACTTGTTGGTCAGAAGATGCGGTAAAACGTGTAACAGGCTATTGCCTGGAAGGTAAAGCCAAAGAGGCCGGCGGTTTTATTCATCTGATAAATTCCGGCGCATGCTGCCTGGATGCCTGTGCGGAAGCACGGGATAATGAAGGGAAGCCAGCCATTAAACCATGGTGGGAAATGACGCAGACAGATGTGAAAAACTGTCTGAATGCTACAACATGGTGCGAGGCGGATTTGGGGTATTTCCGCGGAGGTGGTTATTCATCACGGTTTGAGACAAAGGCTGAGATGCCCATGACCATGATACGCCTGAATCTGGTAAAGGGAGTGGGCCCTGTTGTGCAGCTGGTGGAAGGATGGAGTGTGCATCTTCCGGAATCCATATCGGACCAGCTTTGGAAGAGGACCGATTATACATGGCCCTGTACCTGGTTCACTCCCAGAGTGACAGGACATGGCATTTTTGCTAGCGCTTATGATGTGATGAATCATTGGGGAGCTAATCATGGTGCTATAAGTTATGGTCATGTGGGCGCAGATGTAATCACACTTTGCTCTATGCTGAGAATACCGGTATGTATGCACAATGTGGAAGAAGAGCGAATATTCCGTCCGGCATGCTGGAATGCATTCGGAATGGACAAGGAAGCCCAGGATTACAGAGCATGTCAGGCGTATGGCCCAATGTACAGATAGGATGGACGGTATGGACAGGGATCAGATAAGGAATGCGATAGAACAGGGAAATACGGCTCTGGGAATCGAATTTGGCTCTACCAGAATTAAAGCAGTGCTGGTAGATGGAAAGAATAAGCCTATTGCACAGGGCAGCTATGACTGGGAAAACCGGTTTGAAGAGGGAATATGGACTTATCGTCTGGCAGATGCACAGGCGGGGCTTATTTCCTGCTTCCGGTCCTTAAAAGAGGATGTGAATAAGAAATATGATATTACACTGCATACTATAGGCGCCATGGGAGTTTCAGCCATGATGCATGGCTATATGGCGTTTGACCAGAATCAAAAACTTCTGGTACCATTCAGGACTTGGAGAAACACCATGACAGCGGCGGCTTCCCAAAAACTGACAGAAATTTTTCACTTTCCAATTCCCCAGCGATGGAGTATAGCGCATCTGTATCAGGCAATTTTAAACGGAGAAAAACACGTTGACCAGATTCGTTATCTGACCACATTGGACGGATATATTCACTGGAAGCTGACCGGACAAAAGGTAATTGGAATCGGGCAGGCCTCCGGAATGTTCCCCATAGACACAGAACAAAGGGATTACAGAAAAGACCTGGCAGAGCGCTTCGACCAGTTGGTTGCTGATAAAAAATATCCATGGAAGGTCCTGGACATTCTTCCGGAGGTACGGACGGCTGGAGTGCCGGCGGGAACATTGACAGAAGAAGGAGCTGCTTTTTTAGACCCGGATGGAGATCTCAGGGCCGGAATTCCCATGTGTCCGCCGGAAGGAGATGCGGGCACCGGAATGGTGGCGACCAACAGTGTTGAGCCGGGAACCGGAAATGTATCAGCCGGTACATCCATATTTTCCATGGTGGTTTTGGAGCATCCGCTCTCCGGTGTTTACCCGGAACTGGACTTGGTAACAACTCCGGAAGGGGAGCCGGTAGCCATGGTGCACTGCAATAATTGCACGTCAGATTTAAATGCCTGGGTTAATATGTTCAGAGAGGCAGCTGAACTGTTCGGATGCGAGGTAACTGCCGATGATCTATACGGACGGCTCTTTCGCAAGGCAATGGAGAGTAAAACGGATTGTAAAGGCCTGCTGTCATATTGCTATCTGTCGGGAGAACATATTACCGGAATGGAGGAGGGGAGGCCGCTCTTTGCCAGGACTCCGGACAGTGAGCTTCATTTGTCCGATTTCATGAGAGTGCAGATGTATGCGTCTATGGCCACACTTCGGATGGGAATGGATATTCTGGTACAAAAGGAAGGTATCTGCCTGGCGCGTATGTTGGGGCACGGAGGTTTTTTCAAAACCCAGGGTGTTGGCCAGAAGATGATGTCAGACGCACTTAATGTTCCTGTAACAGTGATGGAAACAGCGGGAGAAGGCGGAGCCTGGGGAATGGCAATCCTGGCATCCTTCAGAAGGGATAATCATAATCTGGGCCTTGCAAAATATCTAAACGGACATGTATTCCAGGACACAAGGACGTTAACTGAGGTACCGGATAAAGAAGGGCATTTGGGATTTGAACAGTTTATGGCAAGGTTCAGAGAGGGACTTTACATTGAACGGGCTGCTGTGAAATATCTTAAGGTTTAGAGAAGGAGGCTTACATAAAATGGGTACAAAATTAGATGTGGCATTTAAATTTGGTGCGGGAAGATATATACAGGAACCAGATGCCCTTAAATTGGCCGGAGGTGAGATTGGAAGGTTTGGTCATCATGCACTGGTGATTGGAGGTCCTACGGCTCTCGATATTGCCGGAGAGCCGCTGAGGAGGAGTTTGTGTGATGCCTGTGTCACTCATGAATTTGTGGTTTACCCCGGTTACAATACCAGAGAGGCGGCAAACCATTATGCCGCATATTGTAAAAAAAACAGCTTTGATGTAGTGGTTGGAGTCGGGGGCGGGAAGATCATGGACTTAGCAAAAAGCATTGCCCATATGGCTGAGCTTCCGGTAGTGAATATTCCGACCCAGGCAGCCACATGCGCGGCATATACACCCATGAGTGTTATGTATACTGAGGAGGGGGCAGCATACGGTACAGTGGGCGGTAATTTTTACCATGATTACGAAGTATCCGCGGTAATCATTGATGAGACGGTCATGATTCATCAGCCTCCCAGATATGCTGCATCCGGGATACTGGATGCCATGGCGAAGTTTATTGAGGTACAGCATGGTCATGCCTCTATGCCATTTAATGATTTTAATATTGAATTATACACGGCCTACTATTTATCAAAATATACTTATGATATTCTTAAGGAGACATGTTTAAAAGTATATGATGATATTCGGGAACACCGGCTGACAAAGGAGGTTCATGATTTCCTGTTTATTAATTTTGCGCTGACCAGCGTCATCAGTGGGGTTTCCAAAGCATTTGGGCAGACAGCGCTTGCCCATGAAATGTATTACTGTGCCAGAATGTTCTTTACCAATGACTCCTTGTCCTATCTTCATGGGGAAATCGTCGGAACCTCATTGATACTCCAATTGTATTACAATGGAACGCCGGAGAAAATTCCAGAATTTCGGAATTTCATGAAGCGGATGGAGATGCCGGTTACTCTTAAAGAACTTGGTATTCCGGAAACAGGGAAGAATATCCAGAAGATATTTGAGTATTTGCACAGTACGGCATTTGTAGAGGACACAGAGGAAAACCGGGAAAAACTGATGAACTCTATCAGGGCTGTTTGTGAAATATGAAGAAGAATGTCCGGATAAGACATAGCTGTTGTGTTAATCTGGTCCTGTATCTGATAGGAATTATACTCATGCCTGTGGGTGTGGTGATGACAATTATGTCCGGGCTGGGGGCGGGGGGTTATGATGCCTGGAATTTTGCCCTGGCCGGTCTGTTGGGCCAGCCGGTTTCTTCAGGGATTTATATTTCCTCTGTGTGTGTTATATTGCTGACCGCGGTAATCCGGCGCAGGATACCACGATTTACCACATTTATTACTTCTTTTCTATTAGGTGTTTTTACAGACCTGTGGCAGAGGATATGTTTGAATAGCGGGATTAGTACACTACATCCATATCTGCTGTTTGCGGGAGGAATGATAATAGTGGCTTTCTGCGCAGCGGCTTATATGGAAGGAGATCTTCCTCCCGGACCTACCGATGACCTGGTGGTGGCATTTCACCGGAAAGGACTGGGACTGGGGAATGTGAAACTGGTAATGGATTTGATATGCGCAGCCATGGCGTTCTGCCTGGGCGGAGAAATAGGTGCCGGGACAGTGTTGTTGACATTTGGTTTGGGGCCGTTAATCGGAGGCTTTCATACATACATTCTAAAGGCAGTAAACAAATTTGAGAATCGGGGAAAGACCTATGAAAATGAAGATAGAGAAAATTTCTGTGGTGGACCAGACGATTGATTGGCTGAAAGAATATATTGAAGAAAATCAGCTGAAGGAGGGGGACCGTATGCCTACAGAGCAGGAGGTCTGCAATATGTGCGGAATCGGCAGGTCAACGGTCAGGGAAGCTTATCGGATGATGCAGGCATTAAAGATAACAGAGTCCGTAAGAGGAAAGGGAGTCTTTTTCAGAAAGCAGGAGAAGCCGCAGGTTGAGCGAAGTGAAATTGCAGATTGGTTCAGGGAGAACAGCGAGAATATAGAAAATTATATGGAGGTCCGCAATGCTGTTGAGCTGATGGCTGTCAGGATGGCAATGAAAAAGGGAGATAAAAAGTGGATTGAGCATCTTAACGTGATTTCAGAAAAGACAAAGGAACTCTTGGCGGGTGGTCACACCAGGCAGAACAGAGGTGTGCTTATGACGCTTTATGACGAGGAATTTCATCAGAAAATCACATCGGTAAGTAAGAACCCACTGCTGATATGCATTGAAAAAACCATTACAGACTGCCTGGCTGATTATAGAAATAAGGTGTTTATGTTAGATGAAAATATTGAAAGGGCCTACCGGTCTCACTGCGCTATCATTGAAGCCATACAGAGCGGAGATGTAAGTGCAGCGGAGGAAACGATTAATGAGCATTTGGCGGATTCTCTGGCGGATATGAAGATGGTACAGGAAAAGAATTAAGAAGGGAGAGTTTAGGATGGAGATAGCTGTTACAGATATAAAAGACACGAAAATAGAGGGAGTGACAGTATTGAGAGAGGAAACAGAGCCATACAGAGAGAACTATTTTGAGTGGGCTGCTTCGCCACTTATTGCCAGTTTTCAGTCATCCCAAATCAGCGGGGGAATATTGTCTTGTCAGACGGCAGAACCGCAGTTCCAGGAGTTTGAATATCATAAAGACAAGGAGTTTTTTTACTTTGTCCAAGGTACAGCTTTGATGCCCTTTGCAAATTTTGATTCAGAAGGTAAGGTGAATGAGGCGTCTATACAGATTGTGCGTATTCCAGAAGGCACACAATTGATTATAGACGCGGGAAAACTACATTTTGTTCCGGTAGCTGAGGGACCGGGGGAAGTAAAAATTGTGGTGGTATCTCCTAAAATGGATTCACCCAGGGTGCCTGTACGTGAATCTGTGAACGGTTTTTTGAAAAGCTGAGGTGTGCCTATGGAAATTCTTGTTTGTATTAAGCAGGTGCCGGGAACTGCTGATGTTGAGGTGGATTCAGTTACCGGCGTGCTGAAAAGGGATGGAGTGGAATCAAAGTTAAATCCATATGACCTTTTTGCACTGGAAATGGGATTTGAACTGGCAGAAAAAGAGAATGCACGAGTAACTGTGATTACCATGGGCCCCATGCAGGCGATGGAAGTGCTGAAAGAGGCTGTTTATATGGGAGCGGAATCAGGAGTGTTGGTTTCTGACAGGTGCTTTGCAGGCGCAGATGTCTGTGCTACCAGTTATACGCTCTGTCAGGGAATACAAAAGGCAGGGACATTTGATGTCATTCTTTGCGGAAAACAGACCACGGATGGGGATACAGCCCAGGTGGGACCGGAAATCGCTGAATTTATGGGGATTCCCCATGGTGCAAATGTGATGGATATAACTGATATAGGTGAAAATGAAATTACCATACGAATGAACCTGGAACATAGAATACAGACTCAGCGGATGAAAATGCCGTGTCTTTTGACTGTGGAGAAGGATGCAAACACACCCAGGCTGCCTTCTTATAAGAGAAAACTGAACATGTCATTGGATTGTCTTAAGACGGTATCGTTAAAGGAACTTAGTGATCAGGACAGTAAACATTATGGGCTTGATGGTTCTCCCACCCAGGTAGAACGGATTTTTCCACCAGAAAAGAAAAAAGATAAAGAAATAGTAGAAGAAAACGGACAGAAATTAGCCCGATATTTGATTCATATTCTTCAAGAGAAAAAATTTCTGTAGCTACTGACCGGGAAGGAGAAACGTATGGCGAAAATAAAAGTCAATCAGGACAGAGTCACGAAGGATATAGCAAAACAATTAGAAGAACTCTGCCCTTTTGGAGCGATTTCGGAAGAGAACGGTATATTATCTATATCATCCGGATGCAGAATGTGCCGCATATGTGTGAAAAAAGGGCCGGCCGGAGTAGTGGAGTGGATTGATGAGGACTTGGGAGATTGTGCTGTCGAGAAAGAAAAATGGAAGGGGATTGCTGTATATATTCAGATGGATGGAGATAGAATTCATCCGGTATCACTGGAGTTAATAGGAAAAGCAAAAGAACTGGCATCAGTGATACAGGCCCCTGTTTACTGTCTGCTTATTGGAAATCGTGTAAAAGAAAAGGCTGAGGAATTGCTGTATTATGGGATCGAACGGGTATTCCTGTACAATCATCAGGAACTGAACGATTTTAACATTATGACATATGCAAATGTATTCTCTGATTTTATCGAGAATGCGAAGCCTTCGTCCATATTGGTGGGAGCCACCAGCGAAGGCAGGTCATTGGCACCAAGGGTGGCCGCGCGTTTTAGGACAGGTCTGACAGCAGACTGTACGGTTTTAGAGATGAAGGATAATTCGGATTTGGTTCAGATAAGACCGGCATTTGGTGGCAATATTATGGCTCAGATAGTGACACCCAGACATCGGCCGCAGTTCTGTACAGTGAGATATAAGGTGTTTTCTCAGGCAGAGCGAAACCAGTTCCCCAGTGGTTCTGTAGTAGACATGGAGATAAGTGATGGTTTTTTTGATGCATCTGTTCAGGTCCTTTCAAATGAAGAAAAGACACGGCAGGCAGATATATCAGATGCGGAAACTATCGTGGCTGTGGGAAGAGGCGTGAGAACCAAGGCGGATTTAGAAATTATAAAAGTGTTTGCTGACCGGTTAGGGGCTCAGATGGCCAGTACCAGACCATTGATTGAGAATGGATGGTTTGATGCAAGACAACAGATAGGGCTTAGCGGAAGAACCGTAAAACCCAAACTGATTATTACCATAGGTATTTCCGGAGCCGTTCAGTTTGCTGCGGGGATGAAAGGATCTGACTGCATCATAGCTATTAATAAGGATAAAAAAGCACCAATATTTGATATTGCCAATTATGGACTCGTCGGTGATTGGTACGAAATCTTACCGGAGCTGGCCAATTGGATGAAGGAGGGGGAGATATGGACAAGAATCGGATGAATCAGGAATGTATAGATGATATTAAGGCCATGTTTCCGCCGGAACGAGTGCTGATTGGAGAAGAAATCAGTGAGGACTACGGGCACGATGAATTGGGGGATGTATTTTCAATGCCTGAGATTCTCATAAAAGCAGTTAGTACAGAGGAAATAGCAAATATCATGAAGTATGCTTCCGGCCGTGACATTCCGGTAGTAGTGAGAGGGGCAGGTACTGGTTTGGGGGGAGGAGCAGTAGCCACTCATGGCGGTATCATGATAGAAACCACGGGAATGAATCATATTTTAGAGCTGGATCGTGAGAACTTGACCGTTACGGTTGAACCGGGAGTACTTTTGATGGAACTGGCAGAATATGTGGAAGGACAGGGGCTGTTCTATCCGCCAGATCCAGGAGAGAAGTCAGCCACCATAGGGGGCAATATCAGCACAAATGCAGGCGGAATGCGGGCGGTAAAGTATGGGGTCACCAGGGACTATGTGAGAGGACTGACGTTGGTTACAGCGGCAGGAAATATTCTGGAACTGGGAGGCAAGGTGGTAAAAAACAGTTCTGGATACAGTCTGATGAATTTGATAATCGGCTCAGAGGGAACACTGGGAATTATCACAAAAGCCATTTTAAAACTTTTGCCGCTTCCGCAAAAAACAGTCAGTCTGCTGATACCATTTCATACTATTTCTGATGCAATTGAGACTGTACCTAAAATCATAGAGTCCCAGGTCCAGGCTGTAGCCATCGAATTTATGGAAAGAACGACGATTCTTTTCGCAGAAGATTATTTGGGAAAAAAGTTTCCTGATACCTCCAGTGACGCCTACATTTTGTTGACATTTGACGGAAACGGCAGAGACGAGGTGGAACATAATTATAGCAGGGCGGCTGATTTATGTCTCAATAATGGGGCAAAAGATGTGTTTTTGGTAGATACGGATGAGCGAAAACAAAGTGTATGGTCTGCAAGAGGGGCTTTTCTGGAGGCGATTAAGGCGTCTACAACGGAGATGGATGAATGCGATGTGGTGGTTCCAAGAAGCTATGTGGCAGATTTTATTAAATTTACGCATCAGACTGCAGCAGAATTGAATATGAGGATTCCAAGCTTTGGCCATGCCGGAGATGGTAACCTCCATGTGTATCTCTGCCGGGACCAAATGGATGAAGATACATGGAGGAAAAAAAAGCAGGAGGCCTTTGAACGGATGTACAGAAAGTCGGAAGAATATGGAGGGCTTGTATCTGGTGAGCATGGAATTGGCTTTGCAAAGAGAGAGTACCTGAAACATCAGCTGGGTGAGGAACAGATGGGGCTGATGTCGGGAATCAAAAGTGTGTTCGATCCAAAGGGAATTCTGAATCCTGGAAAAATTGTATAGATATAATTGTTTCATATGGTCCGGTTCTTGTGCCGGACCTTTTAAAATATGACAAGTAGCTGGATGGAGAGAAGCTGGTTTTAACATTGAATAATTGGAGGGCTGGGGAAAACATGAAGAGTAGTGGGGGTATGGTGTGAGCAATGAGAAGAATGCTTTTGAGCAGCTGTTGTCTGAGGTGGAAATACCGGAATTTGGAACTATACAGGCAGGACAAACAGTTGCAATCACTGCAGGCGCAAAGCTGCCTGTTGTCACGCTTACGGATGATTCGGCTCTGCGTTTTTGCCTGCAAACATGTGTACGACGTGATGCCAGCCGAAACGGACGGATTGTATGGCTGAGAGATACAGCGGATCTGAGCCGATTTTGGATATCCGAACAATTGATTGAAGAGGCGGCCAAAGATAATAGAATGACCGTAATAGGATAAACACAGGCCATCACATTTGAAGATACGATGCGCCTGTTTTGATGAGACAGATATAAAGCAGATAAAGCGCCAGGCATTTCCCGGTTCAAACTGAGCAGGGAAACGCCTGGTGTTTTTACTGCAGTGAAATAGAGGACGAGTTTACCAGTTCCTCAATCGGAATCTGCTCAACCTCATGGAAATATTTTAGTATCAGTTCCTGAAAATACTGCGTATAGGTGGAGAGATAGCGGTCCTTGTGATGAATCACGGATATCTGCTGAAGGAGGGGCTCTCCCTTGCAGTACAGCGGAAATACATTGATATCCTCAGAGATTTCACCCTTCTGGTTCAATATGCTGTTGCGGGTGGCGAAGCATGCGGCAAGGCCTTTTAGGCCGATGGATGTGCTGATCTGCACATAGGCGCTGGTGGTGTAAATGTTGGGGACAAATCCGGCCTCGTCAAAGCATTTCTGGATATTCTGACCCATGCGGTTATTGAGAATACAAAAAGGCAGCCTGGAGAAATCTTTTACATCCGCCATGTTTCGGGCCTTTCGTTTTAAATCCTCTGTCCCGTCGCCATAATATTTCCGAAGCAGTGTATCGGCAGCACAAAGGTAAATCTGGTCGGACATCAGGGGTTTTTCCTCTATACTGGGATGTTCGCCCCCGGATATGACGATGGCCAGGTCCAGGTCTCCGCTCAGAATCAACTGTTCCAGCCGCTTGGAGTTCATGTCGGTGATACGGATTTCCACATTGGGATACCGGGATGAGAACTCAGGCAGGATATCAGGCAGGCTGGCGCTCATGCGCAGGGTGCTGGCGCCGAACAGGATAAGGCCCCGTTTCTGCTTCTGTATATCTGCCAGAATATCCATAAGGTTTGCGTTTTCACGGTTCATGGTCTCTGCAAATGACAGTACATACTCTCCGGCATATGTAAGGGAGAGGGAGGGCTTACGGTTCAGCAGCTTTACCCCGTAATATTCCTCCAGTCTCATGATATGGTTGCTCAGTGTCTGCTGGGATATAAATAAACGGTTGGCAGTGCGGGTGATGTGCAGATCCTTGGCAAGCTCCGAGAAGTAATACAGGCTTAGTGTATCCATGATTTCAACCTCCACAAATTTATTTTGTTAAAAACTTGAAAATACATTGTTTGATTTGTGATTAGCTATATATTACAATAAAACTATCAGGAAAGCAAATGGTTTTAAGGAAAATTACAACAAAAACTCGCAAGGAGTCAAGTGTTTGGTAAGAAAGGAAGGTAATGTTATGTCAGTAGGGAAACGTATTTATCTAAAAAGAGAGATGCCGGACATGGAGGTAATGAACCAGTTTAAGTCCATACCGGCCTCCAACACAGCGGATGTCATGGGAAGGAGCTGTGCCATGAACCCGCGCATCCGCCTGGTCAGCAGTCCAAAGGCGCAGATGATGGTGGGACCTGCCTACACGGTTAAATGCAGGGCGGGTGACAATCTGGCCCTGCACGCAGCCCTCAGCATGTGCAATGAGGGGGATGTGATTGTGGTTTCCAATGAGGAGGACAGTACAAGAGCCCTGATTGGCGAGGTCATGATGGCATATCTGCGGTATACAAAGAAGGTGGCGGGCATTGTTCTGGACGGTCCAATCCGCGACATCGACGAGATTGGCAAATGGGATTTTCCGGTTTACTGTACGGGAACCACCCCGGGCGGTCCTTACAAGGAGGGACCGGGCGAGGTCAATGTACCAATAGCCTGCGGAGGAATCAGTGTGAACCCGGGCGACATCATCCTGGCAGATCCGGACGGTGTCATCGTCATTCCGCGCAAGGACGCAGCGGTCATTCTGGAGGAAGCCAGGAAATTCCAGGCAGCAGATGAGGCCAAGCTGGAAGCTTCCAAAAACGGCACAGCCAAACGTGAGTGGGTGGACAAGGCGCTGGAGGCAAAGGGATTTGAAATTATTGACGATGTTTACAGGCCATAATCAATCGTAAATTGATTTGGTGCCCCAAACCTTACGTATATAAATGTAAATCACATATTATAAAAGAAAATTCACAGGGAGAGATAAGAACATGGGATGGAAGATTTTATTACCACAGGAAATCATGGATGAAGGTGAGCAGTTATTAGTGGATGCAGGACATACCCTGATTAGGGGACGCGGCTTTGAGACAGAGGACGTGCTGGCTGATATGAAGGAGCACCGGCCGGATGCAATGATTGTGCGTATTACGCCAATCACCAGGGAAGTAATCGAGGCCAACCCCAACCTGAAGGTGGTGGTACGCCACGGTGCAGGATTTGACGCACTGGATGTAAAGGCATGCCATGACAACGGGGTACAGACCCTGTACGCGCCGGTGGCAAACAGCACCTCAGTGGCAGAGACAGCCATGCTTCTGATGCTGGAATGCAGCCGCAATGTGATTGAACTGAGGAAAATATGGGTTCAGGATTACTACAAGGCAAAGCTTAAGACCAGAAAGACTACAGTAAACGGCAAGACAGTGGGTATCATCGGATGCGGAAATATCGGAAGCCGTCTGGCCGTGCGAGCGCTTGGCATGGAAATGAATGTCCTGGCCTATGACCCATATAAGAAAGCGGATGAATTCCCGGAGGGAGTTGAGGTGGTAAGGGACCTGGATCGGATTTTCAAGGAGAGCGATTACGTTTCCCTGCATGTGCCGAATACCCCAATTACCCGCGGTATGGTAAACAAGGAGCGTCTGGAAATGATGAAGCCGACCGCTTTCCTGATTAATACGGCAAGGGGCGGCTGTGTTGTGGAGCAGGATCTGTACGAGGCATGTAAGAATAAAACCATTGCAGGTGCGGGACTGGATGCCATCCAGAAGGAGCCGGTGGATCCTGCCAATCCTCTTCTGACCCTGGACAATGTAATCATTTACCCACACATTGGAGGAAACACAATGGAGGCAGCGCACAGGGCGTCCTATTTTGCGGCCATGGGAGTACAGGAGGTCTATGAGGGGAAGGAACCTACCTGGCCAATCAATGATATTGATTATGTTACTGCGCCGACTTATACAGACACGAAAAAGCCAAATAAGAAAAGTTCCGGTATGTTTGACTTTTAAATCATGGCAGGACAGAGTTTCATGCTATAATAGAGCTTGAAATTACAGGAGAAGACAGAAAAGAAAAACGGGGGATTTATCATGACAGTGTCATCTTTATGCAATGATATGTTAATATTGGCGGTTTTTATGCTGGCTGGTTTTTTCATCCGGGAGATCTTTAAGCCGGTACAGAAGCTGTTCCTGCCCTCGTCCCTGATTGGCGGACTGCTTCTGCTTCTCCTGGGCCATCAGGCCATGGGTATCATTGCGGTGCCGGAAAGCTTCCATGAACTACCCGGTGTGCTCATTGACATTGTCATGGGGTCCCTTGTGTTCGGGGTTAATTTCAACCGGGAGAAGATCAGTTCCTATCTGGATTACTCCTGTGTTACCATGACCTCCTACGGGATGCAGATGTGCCTGGGTGTAGGCCTGGGCTGGGTTCTGTCAAAGATATGGACCGGACTTCCCCAGGGATGGGGCGTCATGGGCGTTTTCTCATTCCATGGAGGCCACGGAACAGCCGCTGCCGCGGCGTCTGCTTTTCAGAAGCTGGGCGTGGACGGCAACATGGCAGTGGGAATGGTGCTGTCTACCTTTGGCCTTATATTTGCCATGGTTGTGGGAATGGCCATGGTCAATTATGGGATCAGAAAAGGATGGGGTACATATGTAAAGGAGCCAAAGAAACAGCCTTCCTATTTTTACGGCGGGACTCTGCCCCAGGAAAAACGGGCTGCTTCCGGCCATACAGTGACAACCGCCATCAGCATCAACCATCTGGCGCTTCAGATATCATGGCTGCTGGCAGCACTGTTTCTGGGAAGGACCATTTTCCATTTCCTTGGAACCTGCATTCCCTTTTTTACAAAATTACCGGGTGTGCTCCACGGCGTGTTTGGAGGAGCCATCCTGTGGAAGATACTTAAGATGACGAAGCTGGACCGGTATGTGGACATAAAGACAGTTAAGATGCTCAGTGGATTCTTTCTGGAAATCGTGGTGTTTACAGCCATGGCAACACTGAATCTGGAGTTTGTCTCTACCTATATAGCGCCTGTCCTGATATATACGGTTACTATCTGCGGATTGACGGTCCCCCTGATTTTTTACTTGTCTTACCGTTTCTGTAAGGATGAATGGTTTGAAAAGGCATGTATGGCCTTTGGGGCTGCCACCGGCAACACATCCACCGGGCTGGCCCTGGTGCGCGCAATCGATCCGGACTCCCAGTCAGGGGCGGGAGATACCCATGGTGTCTATTCCACCATCATGTCATGGAAGGATATATACGTGGGCCTGACGCCTGTGTGGCTCATGAATGGAATCGCACTGACATTCGGAGTGGGTTTTGTCATGATGATTGGGTTTGCCGTGACTGGTTTTGTGTTTTTTAACAGAAGGAAACGCCGGTAGAAACTGCCGGCTGATTGGAACATATGGAGGATATATATGGAAAAGAAACGGTTTTTAAAACTATTCCTCATAGCTGCCGTAACAATTGCTATCTGGAACATACCGGCGCCGGCCGGATTGGAAGTGGAGACCTGGCATATTGTGGCGCTGTACCTGGGGCTGCTGCTGGGACTGGTAATCAAACCATTTTCAGAGCCGATCATTACTCTGATTATCGTGGGCATTGCAGCCATGTTCATGGATACATCCATCCTGTTAAAGGGATATGGGAATAATATGGCATGGTTTATCGCTATGGTAACCATTGTCTGTACTGCGTTTGTAAAGACGGGGCTGGGCAGGCGTATTGCCTATAATCTGCTGCTTAAGTCCGGCAAGAATACCCTGAGTCTGGGCTACATTATGGTATTTACAGACCTTGTATTAAGCCCGGCAACCGGTTCCAACTCTTCCAGGACAAGCATTATTTATCCTATTTTCCAGAATATTGCGGAGGGTACCGGTTCAAGCGCCAAGAATGCACCCAGAAAGCTGGGCGCCTATCTGACCGTACTCATGTATGCAAGCTCTCAGGGAACATCAGCCCTGTTCCTGACCGGTATGGCCACCAATGCCATAACCGTGTCCCTGATTACCGAGATGTTGGGAATTACCCTTACCTGGGGAACCTGGTTTCTGGCATCCATTGTACCGGTAGGCCTGTTTTTGCTGCTGGCTCCCTATGTGATTTACAAAATCTATCCGCCTGAACTCAAATCCCTGGATGACATCAAGCCGCTTGCGCAAAAGGGGTTAAAGGAGCTGGGAGCTGTTACATCTGCTGAGAAGAAACTGTTTGTCCTGTTCCTCCTTGCCATTCTGGGATGGATGTTCGGACCGAAGCTTCCGGTTGTCAACCTGAGCATGCAGGTGGTGGGCTTTGTGTTCCTGGCACTTGTTCTGCTTCTGGATGTGCTGGACTGGAATGATGTAATGGCTGCCAAAGGGGCCTGGAGTATCTTTATCTGGTACGGCGCTTTCTATGGCATTGCCTCAGCCCTGTCATCAGCCGGATTTTATACATGGCTGGCAGACCAGCTGGGTGTTGTGCTGGATCTTTCCCAGATGAACGGCATGGCAGTAACCGTGATTCTGGTGCTGGTCAGCCTGGCGGTGCGCTATTTCTTTGTCTCCAACAGCGCGTTTGTGGCATCCTTTTATCCGGTGCTGTTCTCCCTTGCAGTGAATACAAAGGCAAACCCTATGGTGGTGGGACTGCTGCTTGCATTTTTCGCCAGCTTTGGAGCCCTCCTTACCCATTATGGAAACGGAGCCGGCCTTATAACCTTTGCGTCGGACTATGTGCCCCAGAAGGACTTCTGGAGAGTGGGCACCATCATGGTGGCAATGGCCCTTGTTATTTTCTTTTTGATTGGCCTTCCTTATTGGAAACTCATTGGTCTTTGGTAAGATACCCGGAGGTGGTAGAATGTTAGATTTATTGATTAAGAACGGACATGTGATTGACCCGGCCAACCGGACCGATCAGGTAGGAAACATAGCGATTTATAACGGCAGAATCACCAGATATGAGGAAGGGGAGCCGGCAAGGCATGTGGTGGACGCCGCGGGAAGATATGTGTTTCCCGGACTGATTGACGCCCATGCCCATATGTTCCAGGAAGGAACGGAGATCGGCATATATCCGGATGTGGCCTATCTGCCCACAGGAGTCACGTCTGCCATAGATTTTTCGGCCGGCGTTGCCAATTATCCAATCTTCAGGTCGGCAGTGATTGCCAGGAGCAGGGTTACCATCAAGAGCTTCCTTCAGGTGTGTTCCGCAGGGCTGACCACAACCAGCTATCATGAGTGTATCAATCCGAAATTTTTCAACCCGGAAAAGATTGTCCGTATGTACCATGACAATCAGGACAATATCCTGGGGCTTAAAATACGCCAGAGTGAAGAACTGGCAGAGGGACTGGGCATTGAGCCGTTAAAGGAAACGGTACGTATAGCCGGGATGGCAGGCTGTCCGGTGGAGGTTCACTGCACCAACATCCCGGTACCCACCAGTGAGGTGCTTAAGGTTCTGCGTCCCGGAGATATCTTTGAACATGTATACCAGGGAGTGAAGAACACGATCATTGATGAAAACGGCAAATTGTACGACTGTGTCAGGGAAGCCAGGAAACGGGGAATTATCTTTGACACGGCAGAGGGAAGGAAGCACGGTGATTTTGACGTCATGCTTAAGGCCAAGGAACAGGGATTTATTGCGGATATGTGCAGTACGGACCTGGTGTTGGGAAGTATGTTCAGACGCCCCATTTTTTCACTGCCAAACCTGATGTCCCGGTATATCTGTATGGGAATCCCCATGAGCCAGGTGGTCAGCATGGCCACAGAGCGCCCGGCCGGACTGATGAAAATGCAGGGAGAGATTGGATGCCTGTCGGAAGGGGCCAGGGCGGATGTGGCCATCTTCCGGTGGATGGATTTCAAACAGACCTATAAGGACTGGAAGGGGACTGCCTTTACCGCGGATAAACTGCTGAAGCCCGAGATGACGGTAAAGGACGGGCAAATCATGTATTGTGCCCCGGATTATATTTATGAGGATTGGGTATAAGTGGATACTGTGATGGGAAACGGGATAAACAATGGGATGGACAGCGCTGTCAAATTCGGTGCAGGAAGGTATCGCCAGGGCAGAGGCGTACTGGAACACTGCGGACAGGAGATAAGGCGGTTTGGAAAAAAGGCTTACATTGTGTCCGGTCCCAGGGCTTTTGACGCTGTAAAGGACCGGCTGCTTCCCGGTCTTACAGAGGCCGGAGTGGAGTTTGTTGCTGAGATTTATGACGGCGTATGCAGTTATGAGGCGGCGGAAGCCCTCGGTAAAAAATGTCTGGACGCGGGATGCGACGAAGTGGTGGGCATTGGAGGCGGCGTCATCATGGACTTGTCAAAGGCAGTGGCTGGAAAAGCGGGAGTGGGCGTTATCAATATCCCTACCTCCATTGCCACCTGCGCCGCCTTTACAGCCATGAGCGTCATGTATACGCCCCAGGGAGCCATGAAGGACAATTGGAGATATGAATATGAAACAGACGGGGTATATGTGGACCTGGATGTGATCTCCGGGTGCCCCTGCCGCTACGCGGCGGCCGGAATACTGGACGCCATGGCAAAGAAGATAGAGATGCTTAACGGCAGGCCTGCCATGGAGCCGGATACGGCTGCCTTTGATTTATATACAGCATACAGGATGTCTGAATTTGCCTATGATTTGCTGGAGCGGTATGGACACCAGGCCATAGAGGATATAAGGCGGGGGACGGTGACAAAGGCAGTGGAATATGTCACCTACATCAATATTGCGGTCACAGGCATTATCTCTAACATTACAAGGAGCTTTAACCAGTCGGCCCTGGCCCATATGATATACTACGGAATCAGAACCTGTTTTACCAGGGAGGCAAGGCAGGCCCTTCACGGGGAAATAGTGGCAGTGGGATTGTTTGTCCAGCTTCACTATAATGGCCTGGGAGGGGAGATGGAGAACTTGAAGGAGTTCATGAGACATCTGGATATGCCTCTGTCCTTAAGGGAACTGGGGGTGGAGGCAACGGAGGCTAACCTTCTGATACTGGAACAGTATCTTGCTGATTCGCCGTATGTGGAGAGGACGGAAAAGGGGCTGGGGATGCTGCATGAAAGCATAAGGAAACTGTCTGAATGAAAATATAATATTTAAACGTACCGGGAAGATTCTGAACTTCCCGGTATTTTTTTTGTGTTTTCCCCTGTACATTGGAACAGCCGCCCAATAACAACACGAAGCAGAGCATAAACCCAGGGACAATTGCCATTTTTGACTGTGAAAGTTATTTAAAATAATTTTGTAAATAAATTTTACAAAAGTTATTGACATAAAGTGCAGCGTAGTGATATAGTGTTAATAGAAAAAGGAATAAGAATAGTAAAACATACAAAATGCATAATAAATGGGAGGTCCGAAATGATAATTACAGATATCAGGATTCACGCATATTCCGCTGCCTACAAAAATCCGATTCGGAACGGCAAATATACATATCCTGCAACTGAAATCGTAATATGCGAGGTAGTAACGGATGAGGGGGTAAACGGTGTTGGATGGGTCCATGGCTCTGATATGGTGATAAAGGCAATGCTGAGTTTAAAAGACAGGGTCATAGGCCAGGATCCCTTTAACGTAGAGCGGATTTGGGAACGGATGTATCTTCCTAAAGTATATGGAAGAAAGGGGCTTGCTACTCGGGCAATCAGCGGCATCGACATAGCCCTTTGGGACATAAAAGGTAAGGTGGCGGGCAGAAGCGTTTGCCAGATGATGGGAGGATATGCCGACCGGATACCGGCTTACATAGCAGGCGGTTATTATGAAGAGGGAAAAGGATGGGATATGCTCCAGAGCGAAATGAAGGAAAACCTGAAGCGGGGAGCAAAGGCCGTAAAGATGAAAATAGGAGGCGTATCTATTAAGGAAGATTTGGAACGCGTGGACGCGGTACGGGATGCGGTTGGGCCGGATATACATTTACTGGTAGATGCGAATAATGCATATAACCGGATAGATGCTCTGAAAATGGGAAGGGAGCTGGAGCGCAGGAACATATACTGGTTTGAGGAGCCTTTATCACCGGATGATATCGAGGGCTGTGCTGAGCTTCAAAGAAAACTGGACATACCCATTGCCATTGGGGAGAATGAGTATACCAGATGGGGATTTAAACAGTTAATAGAGGCAAATGCAGCCCAGGTGCTGAATGCAGATGCCCAGGTGCTGGGCGGCATTACAGAGTGGAAGAAGGTAGCTGATTTAGCTATGTCGTCCCATGTGCTGCTGGCACCTCACGGAGACCAGGAGATACACGCACATCTGGTAGCTTCTGTTCCCAACGGCCTGATTGCGGAATATTACGACAATAATACAAACGCACTGCTAAAAGATATGTTTCCGGAACCTATCAGGCTGAACGAATTGGGGCAGATCATGGTCCCCCAGGCGCCGGGGTTAGGGGTGGAGATTGAATATGAGAGAATACGTCCATACTGTACGTATTCTTCTGATGATAAATAATAAAAAATGATGGGAGGTACAAAAATGACAAAGAAAGGGAAACGGATACTGGGGGTTATTATGGGAGCAGCCGTCATGATGGCTGCGGCAGGATGCGGACAGAGCGCTGACTCCGGTACAAAGGATGCACAAGAGGTAAAGGTATCAGAAAACAACGCGGAGAATGCAGATTCCGCCCAGGCAGAATCTGCAGAGGAAGCGACAGGAACCATTGAGATGTGGTCCATGCTGACACAGCAGGAGAGGGCCGATGAACTGCAGAAGCTGGCCGATTCTTATATGGAACAGAATCCGGGAACACAGATTAACATTACAGTCATGCCATGGAGCGGGGCCATGGACAAAATTGTATCAGCTATTATGGCAGGAAACGCACCGGATATTATGGTGACAGGAACGGGGTATCCCCAGTCCTTGGCTGGTACGGGAGGCCTGTTGGAGCTATCTGACCTTGTGGAGGAAATAGGGGGAAAGGATGCGTTTTTAAGTACATCGTTAACCGTTCAGGGGGCATATGAGGATGGATTATATTCTGTTCCTCTTTATATCACTCCTTATGTGGCTTATTACAGGGACAGCTGGCTGAAAGAGGCCGGTATCGAGACTCTGCCCACAACCTGGGAAGAGTATTACGATATGTGTAAGGCCGTGACAGACCCATCCAAGGACAGATATGGTTTTGCTCTGCCTTTGGGAGACCTCCACGCCTGGAAAACGATTTGGAGTTTTCTGCAGGCCAATGATGTGGACCTTTTAAATGTGGATGAAAATGGTGAGTGGTATATTGACCTGGACGATGAAAGCCGGGCCGCCATGGTGGAAACCTATGACTACCTCTACAAATTAGTGAAGGACTGCGCGCCGGAGGGAACCGTGGGTTATACACAGACAAATGTCAGGGAAATGGTGGCAGGCGGTACTGTGATGAGCCGAATCGACACACCTGAAATTTACTATACACTGCAGTCCGTTGCCCCTGATGACATGGATGATGTATCTTATTTTAAAATACCCGGAAGAAAAAAGACAGGTTCCGGACAGGGATGGGTTGGATTGAGTATTTCTTCCGACGGCAATACAGGACTGGCAAAGGATTTTGTGAGATATATGTTTACAGGTGATAACATGGTTGACTTTTATCTCAGCTATCCATATGCCATGTTCCCAGCCAAGGAAGATCTCTTCCAGAACACCAAATATCAGGAAAATCTTCCTGACAATCTGAAAGAAATGGTACCGGATATGGCGCTTGATATTCTGTCAACATCCAATGGTTTAGGCATGGTCAATGGACCGTTCCCGGGCGCCGGCGAGTTTGAATCCCAGTGTATTCTGGGCAATGGCCTGATTAAGATGCTTTCAGATGGGTATAGTGCGGACCAGGCAGTGGATTATATTGTGGGCGAACTGGAGAAACTGTTATAATCATTTTGGGAGTGGATATTCTGAGCAGACACAGCAGAATATCCACTCTGTCTAAAAGGGGGTGGATACCGGATGTCTGGTAACAGGAAAAAGAAAAACAGGACGAGTACTCAGGGAACCTTGCTTTATATGCCGGCTATTCTGATTATATTTGGAATTGTGGTGTATCCGATGCTCTATGCTCTTGTAATGAGTTTTACAGGCTACAGCGTCAGAAAACCGGTCATGAACTTTGTCGGGATAGCAAACTATATAAAGATATTACAAGATGCCTCATTCTGGCAGGCAGTGGGACGGTCGCTTATCTTTACCTTTGGCTCACTTATACCGCAGGTTGTATTAGGGCTGGCCATTGCCATCCTTTTGAATCATCCGGACCTGCGTTTTAAGGGGCTGTTCAGAGGACTGGTGATAATGCCGTGGCTGGTGCCCACGGTAGCGGTTGCCATGATATTCAGGTGGATGTTTCATGACATTTACGGGCTCATGAATTATATATTAATAGATCTGCATGTGTTAAAAGAACCCGTAGCGTGGATCGCCAATGAACACACAGCCATGTTTATCCTTATACTGGCCAATGTCTGGCGCGGCGTGCCTATGCTTATAACCATGTTCCTTGCGGGCCTGCAGGGGATTCCTTCTGACTTATATGAAGCGGGACAGATTGACGGGGCAAATGGCTGGAACCGGTTTTGTAAGATCACATTGCCGCTTTTGATGCCTGTTGTCATGGTATCAGGAATCCTGAGATTCATATGGACATTTAATTTCTATGATTTGCCATGGGTCATGACAGGAGGCGGACCGGCTGAGGCCACGCAGACAACTCCTATTTATGCATACAGGAGAGCGTTCAGCAGTTACAGAATGGGAGAGGGCTCTGCCATAACCATGATTCTATTTGTAATTCTAATAATATTTGCAGCAATTTATTTCATACTGAAAAAGCGGCAGGATAAGCTGTATGGCTAATGGGGGTGGACATGTGAACAGAAAAAACAGCAAGCTTCTGAAACTGATTGGAATACATATTCTGGCAGTGGCAGTGGTAATACCAATTATATTTCCCGTATACTGGCTGGTGGTTTCGGCACTGCAAAGTCCTCAGACCGTAACCAAGCTTCCGCCTTCCATCCTTCCTCAAACATATTCCCTGTATTTTGTGAAGAAGGTATTTACGGAATTTGGAATTGCCCGTTTCCTGTGGAACAGTATTTTTATTACGGTGGTTTCCACCATTCTTACACTGGCAGTTGCATGCCTAGCCGCATTCAGCTATAAGGCATATGAGTACCGGATGAAAGAGACATTCAGCAAAATGGTATTATTTGTATATATGTTTCCGCAGATCTTAATTATCATACCTATTTATCTGATGATGTCCAAGATGGGATTGATTAACACATACAAAGGGCTGATTCTGTGTTACATTGCATTTGAACTGCCTATCTGTATATGGACCATGCAGTCCTATTTTGAAACCATCCCGTCAGACCTGATTGAAGCAGCGGAGATAGATGGTCTGGCAAAAATCCAGACACTCTGGCATATATTCCTTCCTGTGGCATTGCCAGGGCTTGCGGCCAGCGGCATCATGACGTTTATCGGCATCTGGAATAACTTCCTGCTGGCCAACACGCTGTTAATTGATGAGTCAAAGAAAACATTGCCAGTGGTAATCGCGGACTTTAGTTCCAGAGACAGCATGCTGCAGGGGGATGTGCTGGCAGCCTCCATGATTGTATGCATACCTTCCTTTTTGTTTGCGCTGTTTGCCCAGAAGTATCTGGTGGGAGGTCTTACCAGCGGTTCCGTAAAAGGATAGGAGGAGTAAGGATGAAGATAACAGATGTAAGCACGCGGTTGATTGATCAATATATGTTTGTACGGGTGGATACGGATGAGGGCATATCGGGTGTGGGCGAATCCGGGGCATGGGCCTTCTTAGAAGCCTCAGAGGCAGTGGTGGAGACCTTCAAACGGTATCTGATAGGACAGAATCCTCTTTTGATAGAGCACCACTGGCAGTATATGTACCGGTGTTACCACTTTAGGGGAGCTGCCATCATGGGAGCGCTGTCAGCAATTGATATTGCCCTGTGGGACATAAAGGGCAAATATTACGGTGTCCCATGCTATGAGCTGTTGGGGGGAAAAGTACGGCATAAAGCCAGGGTCTATTATCATGTATTCGGCTCCACCGGAGAAGAACTGATCCGGGGATGCAGGAATGCCAAAGCCCGCGGATTTACAGCAGTAGGGCATCTGACGCCCTTTGTGGATTCGGACCGCAGGGAAATCATGCCTCTTGAAAGCTTTGCCGCTAAAATAAGCAATGCGTCTGAACGCGTCTATCAATATAGGGAGGCGGTGGGAAATGAGGTAGACCTTTGTATTGAAATACACAGACAGTTAAATGTGCCGGAAGCAATTGCGCTGGGAAGGGAAATAGAACAGGCCAGGCCCATGTTTTTTGAAGATCCGGTGAGACCTGACAATTTTGATGATATGGAAAAAGTAGCTGATAAAATACATATTCCCATCGCCACAGGTGAAAGGCTCCACACTTTAGAGGAATTTGGAATGCTTCTTTCACGTAATGCATGCCAGTACATACGCCCGGATGTATGCCTGTGCGGCGGAATAACACAGGCCAAAAAGATTGCGGCCCTGGCGGAAGCCAGGGGAGTTCTGGTGGTGCCCCATAACCCCCTGAGTCCGGTCAGTACGGCGGCCTGCATCCAATTGGCTGCGGCCGTACCAAACTTTGCGATTCAGGAATATCCGCTGGGCGAGGACAGTGTACCTAAAAATAGGATAGTAAAATCCACTCTTACTCTGAAGGACGGCTATCTGACCGTGCCGGAGGGACCTGGAATCGGAATAGAGCTAAATGAATCGGCCATGAATGACTATCCGTACAAGCCGCGTTTATATGTGACAAAGCTGCGGGAGGACGGAGCTGTGGCAGACCAGTAGGTATATTATGAAAAGATGAAAGAGGAGGGCATAAGGGGCATGAGGCTGCCAGAGACATATACAGAATTAAGAAAGCAGACGCTGGAACAGGAAGGGATGAAATACCCAGGGAAGGCACTGGTTGCCATGGAGCTGGAACCTGGCTATGAGAGAGCTAAAAACCGGATGCTTCCCTATATTCAGGCAATAAATGAAGCCCATCTGATTATGCTGATGGAACAGGGGATTGTGGATGAAAACAGCGGAAACGTTATTCTAAAGGCTCTTGGGGAACTGGATCAGGAGTTCTATAAAAATACGGTGTATGATGGGCGGTATGAAGACCTGTATTTTTATATGGAAAGCAAGCTGATAGAGGCGACAGACGGTATTGCGGGCAATCTGCATCTGGCCAGGAGCCGCAATGACATGTGCGTGGCATGGTCCCACATGGCGGTGCGGGATGGCCTTTTGCAGGCCATGGAACAGTTCCTGTATCTGAAAAATGCCATTGTATTGTTTGCAGAGGAGCATAAAGACACCTTGTATGTAATTCATACCCATACACAGCATGCGCAGCCCGGATTATTGGGACATTATTTTCTCGGAGCCGCGGATATGCTGGAACGTGATTTTAAACGTCTGTGCAGAGCTTATGATGCAGTGAACCAGTCGCCCATGGGCGCTGCCGCAGTGACGACCACTGGTTTTCCTGTTTCCAGAGAACGGGTGGCAGAGCTGGCTGGTTTTTCAGGCATGATTGAGAATGCATACGATGCCATCGGAAACAGCGACTATTTGACGCAGACAGCCAGTGCGTTGGGATTGTGTGCTTTGGATATGGGCAGGATTGTTACGGATTTGCTTCTCTGGGCAACACAGGAAATGAATATGATTCATGTGGCGGACGGCTACATTTCCATAAGCTCCATTATGCCTCAGAAAAGAAATCCCATTGCATTGGAACATCTGCGGTCCTCTCTGTCTGTTCTGAAGGGAATGGCGGATACGGTACTGACCGGGTTTCTGAAAAGCCCGTACGGGGATATTTCTGATTATGAAGACATCGAGGATAGTGTATTTGGCTGCCTGGAGCTGTTCCAAAAAAATGTGCAGTTGTTCCGCGCAGTTATCAGTACGCTGGAGGTAAACAAAGAATTGCTTGAGAGCAGGGCCTATGAAAGTTTTTCCGTGGTTACTGATATTGCCGACCAAATGTACCGCTCTTATGAGATACCATTCAGGAAGGCCCATTCCTTTGTTAGTTTTCTTGTTAAAAAGGCGGGAACCATGGATTACAATTTAAAAAATATATCTGAAGAATTCTTTTCATCTGCCTATCATGAGTTCTTTGGAGAGCCTTTTGCTTTTGATTTTACGCCCATCTCCCAGTGTATCAATCCCTGGCATTTTGTAAAATGCAGAGAGGTCAGAGGAGGAACCGGTGATAAGGCCATGAAGTCCATGATTGACAGGGCAAAAAAAGAGGTTGAGGCAAACCTGTTATGGATACAGGAGCACAAAAAGCAGCTGCGTGAGGCCGCGGAGACGAGAAAACAGGTGATTCAAAAGAAGCTGGACAAATTCTGATTATGATATTGGGCAGCCGTTTTATACAGAGGAAACGGCTGCCTTTTATCTATTGACACTGGAAGCAGGGGCAAGATATAATGATGATGGTAATACGGAAAAATGTAAAAAGCATTGGGCCGTTACAGGAGGGGGAATATGAAGGGGAATAATCTCAGTGATGTGAAGAAAGCCAACAGGCAGGTGGTATACGAATGTATCTGGTCCCATAAGGCAGTCACCATGACAGATATAGCATATATGACCCATCTCAGCCGTCCGACCGTAACCAGCCTGGTACAGGAAATGACAGCGGACAACCTGGTGGTTAAAAGCGGTTACGGCACATCCAACGGCGGCAGAAATCCCGTGCTTTACCACGCAAATGCTGGTGCGGCCTATGCCATGGGAATCGACCTGGAGTTTCCGAAAGTGCGTATGGCCATCAGCAATCTGGAATGTGAGAATATCTGCTTTTCCGTCCGTGTCTATCCCAGGGACTCAGATAAAGACCAGATGATACGTCTGCTGAAACAGCAGATGGATGACTTGATTCAGGATTCAGGTATTGACAGAAGCCGGCTTTTAGGGGTTGGAATGGGCATTCCGGGAGTGATTGACTATAAACAGAACCATTCGGTGCTGTTTGAACGGATCGAGGGATGGGAGAACGTACCCATTGGAGATATCATACAGAGATATGTGGGTAAGCCGGTCTATATATGCAATGATGTAAACCTTCTTTCCTGGGCGGAGAGAAAAGCGGCCCATCTTGAGGATGTGCAGAATATGCTCTATATTGTTATCCGTTCAGGGATAGGCATGGCCATCTGGACAGACGGCAGCCTGATGCAGGGGGAGATGGGAAATTCAGGCCGTATCGGCCATATGACGGTTGATAAAAATGGACTGGAATGCAAATGCGGCAGCCGCGGGTGCCTGGGACTCTATACAAGCGAGAAGGCAATGATGCGGATATATAGCGAGCT